>OHAD01000001.1_pt1 | contig 356873 bp, 328 predicted proteins | sample 1577011 | NCBI WGS metagenome assembly OHAD01 (sample SAMEA3541510, study PRJEB24748) | human gut metagenome | biome: human gut; feature: human-associated habitat; material: faeces | place: China | collected 2012 | reverse complement strand
TACAAATCTTTATTATCTGCAGAGCAGATATTACGATGCAGAGGTGGGAAGATTTGTAAATGCAGATGATGTGAGTATATTTAATGTAAGACTAAATGCTATTTTCCAAGATAATCTCTATTGTTATTGTAATAGTAATCCAATAAATTTCGCAGATAATGGTGGATTTGCGATAACAGGAACTTTTACAGGAAAGACTGCATGTATTCACGAAATAGCTAATTTGATTGTAACTGTTGCAGGAGTTAGCTATGCATATATTAGCCTTGGTTCTTCATTAATAAAATTTGCAGTTGCAGGACATATATTTACATTAGGATTATCAACAGGTGTAACAGTTGCATTGATTATTGGTGGGTTTATTTTAGGAAGCTCTGGGATTATGTATGCAACATATATGGCATCACAGATTATAAACGCAATAGCATATTATAAAAGGTATAATAAATTCAAAGTTAAAAAAGTATATAAATATTTTCATAATACATATAAAGTAGAGAGGGCATAATGATAGTAGGAATCTTATTATTAGTAGTAGCAATTATTAACATAATGGAGGCATTTAGAAAACAAAAGAATAAGTTAATCTTTCGAACATGCAATTACTTAGTGTTTCCTGTTGTTTATTTAATTTGTTGTTTATTTAATATATTTGGAGATATTAACCTTTATTTGTATGGTATGATAATTGTGATAATAGAAAAGTTGTTGTATTTGTTTATTATAAAAAAATAAAATATTGTATTGAGAATGTCATTATTAAGAATAATAGTTCATTAATTTGAAACGTATTTTTTATAGGTATTAAAATAACTTGATGAAATAAGAGCTAGCCTATGCTATAATACTTTCGTGGCAACACTATGGCAATACGAGATCAGAAGGATAATACAAATAATATAATATAGGTAAATCAACAGATAAAAACACACAAAACCTAAATCAATATGTTTAAGCCAAGCTCGGTACAAGCCGAGTTTGAATAGCACCTGGTGGCTTACAAGTATAATAATGATATTATAAAAGCGAGGATGATTTTCATCCTCGCTTTTATGTTTAAAAAATAGGAATTGAACAATTTTTGTTTTTGAATAGATTACATAACACACATTGTGATATGATAGTAAATAAAGGGTAGATGTATCTTAATTATGCAACAAGATAGGCACGAAGACATATTCTTATGACTATGGAAGATATGGGTTAATGGCGGCAGGAGCTACATCGTTTGTAGCTAAAACAATAGTACGTTTATCATATGCAATAATATCGTGCAGTACATTGCAACAATGGTGGATGGTTATTATTACAGTGGGTACTTTGATAGGAGTTGCATGGCAATTTAAAAAGTTATTTGTTAATTTGCCTAGGGGCGTATTATATATAAAGAAAGGGTTAAGTTAGAATGTTTGAATTTATTATGTTTGTGATATTTGTAATTTTATTTGCAATAACAATAGCAATAGATGCAGATTTTATAAATATTACAAATAACATAATAATTATAATTGTTAATAGTGCATGTATAATATTAGGAATATATGAGATATGTTATGATTTTTGGCTGTTTCCAATAAAACCAACTGATGTATTAGCTATTATTGTGTCTTTTATATTATTTATGGATTATAGTGAACACATTAATTTTAAATTTAGAAATGTAATTATAAAGAGAACAGTTTATCTTTTAGCAGTGATTATTTATATACTATTTATAAAAGAGAATATAGTTATGTTGCTTAATTGACAATAAGTTTTAAGTAATAACGTAAAAATATGAGACAAAACTCATAAGGGAAACCGTTACATACAAAAAGACCGGAAAGAAGTATGACATCTGATGTGACCCAAAAAAGTTAGACTTTTATAAAAGCTTTATTGTTGGCAGCAAGCTCGAAGACGCCTTAAAAGTATGTTTGAAAAATAAGTGGAGGAGATTTAATTATGTGTTGCAAAAAGTATTTTTATGATAAATTTATTGAAATTATTAATCAATGGAAAGAAGATGAAATAGCTGCAATATCAATATTAGTTTATTCAAATGAAACCTATGTATATAAGGGAATTAAAAATTTCTTTGAAATATCAATTGGATATATTCAGAAAGATGATAAATATGACAGTGATGACGTTAAAGGATTAAAACTCATTTTAAACGCGGAAGAATATGATGAAACAGCCGAAATTATCTTAGAATTTCTTGTATCCAATGGTGTAAAAAATATTGGCTCAGAAGATTTTGAAAAATCATATGATGAAAATATGAATTACATAGGAAAAGGACCAAATGGTTATTATGAAATATTAAATATGATTGCTGAGACTGCAAGAGATTTACAACTTCAGGGAATTGTAAATAAAAAATTTGGGAAAATACCCATTATAATTCATGACTTGGAATATTCTTGGTACAGTGAGGAGGCAACAATATTGGCGAATCCCAATAATGAAGCAAAGGAATTTATAGAATATTTCAGAGAAAAGTTTGAAGTTATGTAATAAAGTTGTTATGTTTTTGCTTTTAAAATAGTTTATAAATAAAATGAAATAATTTGTTGAATTATTAGCTAATAGGTTGTAAAATATACTCTGTAAAGTGCTTATGGACACAGAGAAAAAGGAAAATTTAATAATTATAACAGGGGAGCTTGTGGGCAGGCTGAGAGGAAGTAATCAACTTCGACCCATGAACCTGATTTGGATAATGCCAACGTAGGAAGAAATCAATTTTAAGATTCATTGCGGACAGACCAAATAGGTTTGTCCTTTTTCTTTTGTGAAAAATTAAATTCAGGAGGACAAAGATGTTTAAAGAATGTTTAGAAAATGTTAGAAAGAATGTGCCATTAGTACACAATATTACAAATTGTGTAACAGTAAATGATGTAGCAAATGTTTTGCTTGCCTGTGGAGGAAGCCCTATTATGTCAGATGACATTGATGATGTAGTGGATATTACATCTATATGTGGCGGTCTTAATATTAATATTGGAACATTAAACAAGAACACTATTCCTTCAATGTTTGCAGCAGGAAAGAAAGCAAACGAATTAGGTCATGTTGTTTTACTTGACCCTGTTGGAGCAGGAGCAAGTGCCTTAAGAACTAACACAGCTAACGAACTTATGGAAAAAGTAAAGTTTGATGTTGTTAGAGGAAATATTTCAGAAGTTAAGACTTTAATGGTTGGAAGTGGAAGTACTAAAGGTGTTGACGCTGACGTAGCCGATAAAGTTACAGATGAAAATCTTGAAGAAACTATTTCTAAATTAAAAGCTTTTTCAAAAGCAACAGGAAGCATTATTGCCGTAACAGGTGCAATTGACTTAGTATGTAATAGCGAAAAATGTTATGTAATAAGAAATGGCAAGCCACAGATGAGTTCCATTACAGGAACAGGTTGTCAGCTTTCAGGACTTATGACAGCATATTTAGTAGCTAACTCTGATAACAAGTTAGAAGCAGCCGCAGCTGCAGTTTGCTTAATGGGACTTGCAGGAGAGATTGCTTATGACAGAATGCAGGATGGTGATGGCAACTCAACATACAGAAACAGAATTATTGATGCTATCTACAACATGGATGGAGACACATTGGAAAAAGGAGCAAAATATGAAATCAAGTAATACTACAACAGATGAGTTATTACTATATGCAGTAACAGACAGAGCCTGGCTTGGAAACGAAACACTTTATGAACAGGTTGAAAAATCATTAAAGGGTGGAGTAACTTTTGTACAGCTTAGAGAGAAAAAACTTGATGAAGAAAGTTTTTTACAGGAAGCCATTGAAATAAAAGAGTTATGCAAAAAGTACAACGTCCCATTTGTAATAAATGATAATGTAGACATTGCCATAAAAATGGATGCAGACGGAGTACACGTTGGACAAAGCGACATGGAAGCAGGAGACGTTAGAAAGAAACTTGGCCCTGACAAAATTATTGGCGTTTCAGCCCAGACAGTCGAACAGGCAATTTTAGCTGAAAAACACGGAGCTGACTACTTAGGAGTTGGAGCAGTATTTCCAACAGGCTCAAAAGATGATGCAGAAGATGTACCTTTTGAAACATTAAAAGCCATATGTGAAGCGGTAAGCATACCAGTAATCGCAATTGGCGGAATAACAAAGGACAACGTAAAAGAACTTGCAGGAAGCGGTATTTGCGGAATCGCAGTAATAAGTGCCATATTTGCAAGCAAAGACATAGAAACTGCAACAAAAGAACTAAAAGTCAACACAATAAAAGCTGTAAAGTAGGAGAACAAATGTCAACAGGATTTATATTTGATGTAGATGGAACAATACTAGACTCAATGGGAATATGGATGAACGTAGGAGAACTATATCTAAAAGATATGGGAATAAAGGCGGAATCAAATCTTGGAGAAATTCTATTCGAAATGACAATGAATGAAGGTGCAGAATACATACAAAAAAAGTACAATCTAAACCTTACAACAGAAGAAATATGCACCGGAATAAACAACCGTGTATACAAATTCTACGAAAAAGAAGCAATGCCAAAACCAAAAGTTATAGACTTTATAGAACAAGCCTACGAGAACAAAATTCCAATGACAATAGCAACGTCAACAGACAGACCAATGATAGAAGCAGCTTTCAAAAGACTGCACATAGATAAATATTTCAAAAAAATATTTACCACGACAGAGGTTGGACATGGAAAAGACAAACCGGACATCTTCATAAAAGCAATGGAAGAAATGGAAACAACACCAAAGCAAACATGGCTATTTGAAGATGGAGCATATTCAATAGAAACAGCCAAACAACTAGGCATAAAAACAATAGGAATCTACGATCCTGCAAGCGAAAAAGACCAGGAAAAAATAAGAAACCTAACAAACATCTACATAAAAAATTGGACAGAACACAAAACCCTACTTAAGCAAATACAAAATAACAAGTAGAAACAACCTAAACAAAAAACAAAAAGGAAAAACTATTTAACCAAAAACAAACAACAGGGTTTCCTATTATTCAAACAAAAAATAATAAACCCTGACAAAGCGATAAATTGGGGGCACCACCTTATATCGCTATACAAAACACAAGCCAACCTAAAAGGAACAACTTGTGAACCACAAAAACTAAAAAACTTACAGGCAAAACATTATATAGTGAAAGTACTATTATCACCGGCGGAAGAAAATTTTGAAAACAAACAATAGGCAGATTTTGGCAATTTTGCGAGCATAGTGTAAAGCGAGAAACCTACTGTTTGAGCCGTAGGCGAGTTTAGGTTTTCGCTTTACAATAGACGGCGGAGCAAAATAACAAAATCAACGTGTTTGTGACAAAATTTTCTTTCGCCGGTGAGGAAAACTATCAGTAAAGTTTTGCCGGAAAAGGAGAAAAGAATGAACACAGCATTAACAATTGCAGGAAGTGATTCTTGTGGAGGCGCCGGAATACAAGCAGACATAAAGACAATGACAGCTAATGGAGTTTATGCCATGAGTGCTATTACAGCCTTAACTGCTCAAAATACAACCGGCGTATCAGACATCTATGAAGTAAGCCCTGAATTTTTACAGGCACAGCTAAAAGCTATATTTGAAGACATAACACCGGATGCCGTAAAAATAGGAATGGTATCATCAAGTGACTTAATCAAAACAATAGCTAAAAGCCTAAAAGAATACAATGGAAAGAACATAGTTCTTGATCCCGTTATGGTTGCAACAAGCGGAGCAAAATTAATAAGCGATGATGCCATAAGCACTTTAAAGGAATACTTAATTCCTTTGGCAACAGTAATAACACCGAATATTCCGGAAGCAGAAGTGTTATCCGAAATGGAAATACACAACGAAGAGGAAATGATAAAGGCAGCAGCAGTTATTAGCGAAAAATATGACTGCGCCGTATTATGCAAGGGCGGTCACAGCATAAATGATGCCAACGACCTTCTTTACAGAAACGGTGAATACAAGTGGTTCTATGGTAAGAGAATTAACAATCCTAATACACATGGAACAGGATGTACACTTTCCAGTGCCATAGCTTCAAATCTTGCAAAAGGCAGAGATTTGGACACATCAGTAGAAAAAGCAAAAGAATATATTTCAGGAGCATTATCAGCAATGCTTGATTTAGGAAAAGGCAGTGGTCCTATGAATCATGCATTTGCAATTAAGTGCGACTAAAAAAGGAAAGAGGTACATAAAATGGATAAAAAAGGAACATCAGTATTTAGTAATAGTTTAATTTGGTTTGGAGCAGGTGTATCAATTGCAGAAATTGTAACAGGTACATATCTTGCTTCACTTGGAATGGAAAAAGGCATTCTTGCGATTATTATCGGACACTTAATTGGCTGCTCACTTTTATTCCTTGCAGGAGTAATCGGTGCAAAGACAAAGAAAAGTGCAATGGAAACAGTAAAGATAAGTTTCGGTCAGAAAGGAAGTATTCTATTTTCAGTATTAAATGTTATTCAATTGGCAGGATGGACAGCCATTATGATTTATGACGGCGCACTTTCAGCCAACGGAATTTTTAATACAGGAAACTGGGTGTGGTGCATTGTAATCGGTGTACTTATTATTATTTGGATTTTTATTGGAATAAAAAACATCGAAAAAGTAAATGTTGTTGCAATGACAGCTTTATTTATTCTTACAATTATTTTATGCAAGGTGGTATTTTTTGATAATGGTGTGGCAACAAGTGTTCCGGCAGATGGATTAACATTTGGTGCAGCAGTAGAACTTGCAGTTGCAATGCCACTTTCATGGCTTCCGTTAATAAGCGATTATACAAGAGAAGCAGAAAAACCAATTAAGGCTACAGCAGCAAGTGCAATTGTTTACGGCATCGTAAGCTGTTGGATGTACATTATTGGAATGGGTGCAGCTATTTTTGCACAGAATGCAGGAATCGACCAGATAATGTTAAAGGCAGGTCTTGGAATAGCAGGACTTCTTATAATTGTTTTTTCAACAGTTACAACAACATATTTGGATGCATATTCAGCAGGTGTTTCAAGTGAAACAATCTTTAGCAAAATTAACGGAAAGTATATGGCGATTGCAGTAACAATCGTTGGTACAATAGCAGCAATTATTTACCCAATGGACGATATTACTGATTTTCTTTATTTAATAGGTTCAGTATTTGCACCTATGATTGCAATTCAAATTGCAGACTTCTTCATTATCAAAAACAATAGCGAAGATAAAAACGTTGAAATTACAAATATTATAATTTGGGTTATTGGATTTATTCTATACAGATATCTTATGACAGTTGATATAATTGTTGGAAATACATTGCCTGATATGGCAGTTACTGTTATTATATGTATTATAGTCAGTAAATTTAAAAAGGCTAAATAAGTAGCGCAGATTATTTTGACTTAAAGAACAATCATATATAATCTGTGCCAAATGGGAAATGGAGAAATGTATGATTAATTATGGATTTTCAATAAAAGGAAAGTCCCACAGTACCAGAAATATGGCCTGTCAGGACGCTAATAAAGTAATACAACTTAATAATGGATGCTCAGTAGGTTTAGTAGCTGACGGTGTAGGAAGTGCAAAATCTTCCGATATAGGAGCAAAGATTGCAGTAGAAAAAGCAGGAGAATATTGTAGTGAAAATATTAATTCCGGTATGAATTTAGACCAACAATTGCAGGTATTAAAGGATTCTTTTTCTTATGCATTAAATAGCATTAACCAGTATGCAACAGAGAACAATGCACAGATTGAAGATTTCGATACAACTCTTAGCGGAGCGATTTATGATGGACAAAGCATTGCTTATGGACACGCCGGGGATGGTGGCATAGTTGTAAAAAAGAATGACGGAACTATGGATATCATAACTGAACAGCAACAGGGTGAGAACAAGCAGTATGTTAAGCCATTGAGAGCTGGAGAAGGCAGTTGGAGCTTTGGAAAGTTAGACAACAACATTGCTTCAGTTATGCTTGTTACAGATGGTATTCTTAATGAACTTATTTCACCATTTTTGTTAAATGCCACAGACAGTGTTGCAAAAGCAACAGGTCAGAAGAAAGTTTACAATTCAGCAGCAGAATTTCTTATGAATCCTGACTGTGTTATGAATAATAAGTCATTTAACAATCCTAAGAACATTCTTGAAAGTTTCTTAGACGGAGATATGGACAGAAATGTTTTTTCTAATTGCTTGAAGAATGGATATAGTAAGTTTTTTGACGAAAATCTTACAAAAAGATTGTGCGACGGAATGGCTAAGTATAGCTATCCAATTTGGGCATTAGACCAGATTACAGACGACAAAACTGTTGTATGTATGATGAATGAACAGGCAAAGGTTTCATGCCAGCCACCTGCATTTTACAGCGAACCGGATTGGCAGGGATTAAAAACCACATATGAGAAAATGGTTCATCCTGAAAAATTTGTTAATGAACTGCCTAAGAAAGATTTGGGAAGTACACAGCAGATTAATGCAGACAACAATGCCAAAAAGCAAAGTCAGAACAAACCTAAGTCAGAAGACAATGCTAAGAAGCAGTCTGACAATAATAAAAACAAAACAAAAAAGACAAAGAAAACTAAGACTAAAAAGACCAGAGGCAGAAGCAAAAAGTCAAGAGGAGGCATAAGCACTCCAAGCTTAGGTCGCAGGGAGAGAAGAGGAAGAAGAGGCAGACGTCAGAGAAAGCAGCATCATTTCTTCACTAACCTGTTATTATTCTTAATTCTTATTTGTATGGCTGCAGCAGTTGCAGTGGGAGGTTTGTTTGTATATAAACGTTATTATCAGAATAGAAATAATAATGAGAGCCAGACTGAAAGTGTAAATAAGAATAGCAAGTCAGATACAAACAGTGGAGATTCAAACGGAAGCGATGATGTAGGTTCTGATAATGGTTCAGATAGTTCAACTGGAAGTGATTCAGGAAGTTCAGATGACAGTTCCAGTGGAAGTTCAGAAAAGTCAGATAGCGATTCTAGTGGAAGTTCTGATTCAGGAAGTTCAAGCTCAGATTCAGATGGCTCAGATTCATCTAATAACGGAAGTAGTAGCGATTCATCAGATTCAGGTGACAGTTCATCAAGCGATGGCACTGATTCACAGGCAGTTGATGGAGAATAATATCCTACAAAAATAATATAAAATAAAAAGGTTTCTTGAAAAATGCTCACAATGATGTATAATATTGTGGTATGCGTAGGCATTTTTTTAGAAGCCTTTTTCTTTTAATAACAAAATACCTACAGATTCAGGGGTACTAAGTTGAATATTAAAGATTTATTAAAAAGTAAAAAGTTTAAAAATATACTGATAACAATAGTAGAAATTCTTGTTGTGGCAGGAATAATATTTGCAGCGTTAATGTATATGCAAAGCAAGATTAACAAAGATGCAGATAAGACTAGCGGTGTTGGAAACACTATCGCCACAGATGAAGAAGAGAAAACAGTACAGAAACAGTCAGATGAATTTTATTTGCAGATTAATATGGCAAAGAATGTTATGGTAGTCTACAGATATGATGCTGACAAGAAGAACAAGACAGCCTATAAGATTTTTCCATGCACATTGGGAGAGAATGTTAAAAAGGGCAAATACAAAACTGAAAAGAGCTATTCATGGGTTAAAAACAATGGATGGCACAGGTACAATACTTTATATACTTATTCAGCATGGATTCAGTCAGCAGAATATAGCGACAGATATCCTGATACTTTAGTTAAGAAGTCTTATAATTCAGTAGGTAAGAATAAGAAAGTTGACAAGTCAATTATTTTGTATGCATCAGATGCAGCTTGGATTTACAATAACTGTAAGTACAAGACAGTGCTTGAAATAGTGAAAGGTTCAAAGAAAGACCAACTTCCACTACAGGTTGGAAAAAAGACTGAAACAAACAAGTATTGTGGATGGGATCCTACAGATCCTGATAAAAGCAATCCATACTTGAAGAAGGCTAATGGCGCAATAGCAACAGGATACACACCTGTTAATGTTGAAAAAGGTGAAAAGATAGATTATTTTAGTAACCTGTTAGCATTAGATGAAACAGGAAAGAATATTACAGGAAAGCTTAAGTATAATAAGATTGATTCTTCCAAAACAGGAACATCTAAAGTGACATATACTTACAAGCTTAAATCAGGTAAGAAGATAACAGCTTCATTATCATACAAGGTAGTTGATACAACAAAGCCTAAGGTTACATGTTCTAAGACTCAGTTTACTTATGAAGTAAAAAGCAAAGACCAAAAGGATATGAACAAGGAATCTAACGCTAAGGATATTAAAGAAATGGTTAGAAAGTATGTATCCTGTAATGAAAGTGACGTAACAATCACAATAACAACAGTTGATCCATTGGAATTAAAGGAAGGCAACTTCCCGGTTTCAATTAAGGCACAGGACAAGTCAGGAAATGTTGGCTCCTGTCAGGTTATGTGTGAAATAAAAATAAAAGAATCTAAGGGTAATAAGAAATTTGAACCGTCCAAGGCTCAAAAGAAAAAGCTTAAATTACCGAAGGAAACTTCAAAACCTAAAGAGTCTGAGAAAAAAACAAAAGAAAAGCAGACTAAGGAAAAAACAACAAAGAAGGTAAGCGAAACAAAGAAGAATGTTAAGCAGACCGAAACAACTAAGTCTTCTAATGAGAACACAACAACTATAGCTAAAGATTAAATTTTTATACATATTTTTAGGAGGAAATAAATTATGGCAACACCTTATAATCATAAGGAAATTGAAAAAAAGTGGCGTCACAATTGGGATGTAACCCCTATTAATAAAGACACTACAAAACCAAAATATTATTGTCTTGATATGTTCCCTTATCCATCAGGATCAGGACTTCATGTAGGACATTGGAGAGGATATGTTATTAGTGATGTATGGAGCAGATATAAGATGCTTCATGGTTATCATATTATTCATCCTATGGGATGGGATGCTTTTGGTCTCCCGGCAGAAAATTATGCTATTAAGATGAAGACACATCCAGCTATTTCAACAGCAGCTAATATTGCAAACATTAAGAGACAGATTAATGAAATTGCTTCTCTTTATGACTGGGATATGGAAGTTAACACAACAGATCCTAAGTTCTATAAATGGACTCAGTGGATTTTTGTTCAGATGTTTAAGAAAGGACTTGCTTACGAGAAGGAAATGCCAATTAACTGGTGTCCATCATGTAAAACAGGTCTTGCTAATGAAGAAGTTGTTAACGGATGTTGTGAAAGATGTGGAGCAGAAGTTACAAAGAAGAACCTTAAGCAGTGGATGTTAAAAATCACAGCTTATGCTGACAGACTTCTTGCAGATTTAGACAAGCTTGACTGGCCTGAAAAAGTTAAAAAAATGCAGGCAGATTGGATTGGAAAATCATATGGTGCAGAAGTTGACTTTAAATTAGAAAACTCAGATGAGAAGATTACAGTATATACAACAAGACCTGATACACTTTACGGTGCAACATTTATGGTACTTGCTCCTGAACATGCTATGGCAAAATCTCTTGCAACAGATGAGACAAGAGCAGATGTTGAAGCATACATTCAGATGGCAGCTAATAAGTCATCTGTAGACAGACTTCAGGGAAAAGAAAAAACAGGTGTATTTACAGGAAGTTATGCAATTAACCCATTAAACGGTGCAAAGGTTCCAATCTGGCTTTCAGATTATGTACTTGCTGATTATGGTACAGGTGCAATTATGTGTGTTCCTGCACATGATGACAGAGACTTTGCTTTTGCAACTAAGTTTAACATTCCAATTATTCAGGTTATTGCAAAAGATGGTAAAGAAATCGAAAATATGACAGAAGCTTACACAGAAGCTGTAGGTACTATGATTAACTCAGGTGAGTGGAATGGTATGGAATCTTCTGTTCTTAAAAAAGAAGCTCCTCACATTATTGAAGAAAAAGGATTCGGTAGAGCTACAGTTAACTATAAATTACGTGACTGGGTATTCTCAAGACAGAGATATTGGGGTGAACCTATTCCAATCGTACATTGTCCTGACTGTGGAGCAGTTCCGGTTCCTGAAGATCAGTTGCCATTATTATTACCTGACGTAGAATCATATGAACCAACAGGTACAGGTGAATCACCACTTGCAGCAATTGATGAATGGGTTAACACAACTTGTCCTTGCTGTGGAAAACCTGCAAAGCGTGAAACAAATACAATGCCACAGTGGGCAGGATCATCATGGTATTTCTTAAGATATATTGATAATAAGAATGACAAAGAACTTGTTTCAAGAGAAAAAGCTGACAAGTATCTTCCTGTAGATATGTATATTGGTGGTGTTGAACATGCAGTTCTTCACTTACTTTATTCAAGATTCTATACTAAGTTCTTACATGATATCGGAGTAGTTGATTTTGACGAACCATTTAAGAAATTATTTAACCAGGGTATGATCACAGGTAAGAATGGTATTAAGATGAGTAAATCAAAGGGTAACGTTGTATCACCTGATGATTTGGTAAGAGATTACGGATGTGACTCATTAAGACTTTATGAAATGTTCGTAGGGCCACCTGAACTTGATTCAGAATGGGATGAAAGAGGAATTGATGGTGTATATAGATTTATCACAAGATTCTGGAAGTTAGCAGTAGATAGCATTGAAGCTAATGTTGAGCCAACTAAGGAAATGATAAAACTTCGTCACCAGATGGTTCATACAATTACAAGACGTCTTGAAGACTTTAGTTTAAATACAGTAGTTTCAGGTTTTATGGAATTTAATAACAAGTTTATTGAATTAGCTAAGAAAGAAGGCGGAATTGACAAAGAAACAATTCAGACTTTCGTTACATTATTAGCTCCATTTGCACCACATATCGGTGAAGAATTATGGGAAAGACTTGGAAATACAGGTAGCGTATTTGAAAACAACAAGTGGCCTGAAGCTGACGAAGAACTTATGAAGGATGATGAAATCCAGGTTCCTGTTCAGATTAACGGTAAGACAAAAGTTGTAATCAGTGTACCTGCTGACATCTCAAAGGATGACGCTATTGCTCAGGGTAAGGAAGCATTAGGCGACAAGTTAACAGGAAACATTATTAAGGAAATTTATGTTCCGGGAAGAATTATAAATATAGTTGCTAAATAATTAAGTATTTAGTTGAAAAGCTGTTGTTAGGTTGTGATGACCTGATGGCAGCTTTTATCTTTATAGACAAGAAATACCAAGTGTGATAAAATCTTGAAAAAAGGTAACGTTTAGGGGGCAATATGAAACAGCTAAAACATAATCTAAAATTTATTTTATCAATAACAATCTTAGTAATGGTTACATTTATAACTAATTGTTATTTGGTAAAAGCAGATGAAACAAAAAATCCAAGTATAAATTCAACAATTACTTTTTATGGAAATATGTCAAACAAAAAGGGCATAATTTTGAAATGGTTCAAAGTACCAAAGTCAAAGGGTTATGTTATTTACAGAAATAATAAAAAAATAGCTACAATAAAAAGTAATAAAATAAAAAACTATACTGACAAAAAAGTTAAGGCAGGAAAAAAGTATACATACGAAATCGCTCCTTATACGGAAGTTAAGGGAAAGAAAGTCTTAGGTGTAAAAAGCTATAAAATAAGAGTGAAAGCAACTAAAAGAAACGCTAAAAAAATCAACCCAGCAAGAGTGGTAATTCCTGATTTTTATTATGAAGATAATTACTATGTAGGTTTGTATGAAAGTATAAAATTACATGCAAAAGCAAGAGTAAATAAAGGATTAAAAAAGAAGAAAGTATATAACAGTAATCTTGTTTGGAGTAGCTCAGATGAAAGTCTTGCGACTGTAGATCAAAAAGGTGTTGTTACGGCTAATGATAATAGGAAAACAGGAACAGTCTACATTACAGCCAGAGCAGTAAACGGAGTGAAAAAGGTTATAAAGGTGGATGTGATGAATTATTATAATCCTGTCAAATTTAAAAATTATAAAGTTGTTCCAGAAGAATTAGCACCTTTATTTGGAAAGTACAAGAATGAAATGTGCGATATAGCTACATATTTTGCTTTTGATAATAAAATTAGTAATGTGAAAATTGACTTAGAAGAAGATGGATTGTCGGTAAAAATACAACCTGAAATAGAATTAAATGAAAAGATAGAAAAGTCATTATACACAGTTATGAATGATTTGTGCCTTCATTTTGAAATTAAAGATGGTTATTTAAAAGTAACTTACAACGATTACTTTTCAGATGGAAGTATTTTTAAATATAATATTATTTGTTGTATTGACAAGGCATCAGAAGAAAAATTTAAATATCAAATTGTTTATGCAAAACTATGTGAGCGTTGGTATTATAGTGAAGAGAGAAAATATAATATGGAGTAAGAGGTTATGGAATTACAGGACAAAAAATATAGAATTTTAGATATTTTCTTTAGACTGCTTAAAGGTGAGTTTGTGTCTGTAAGGAATTGCTGGTGCTTATAGAAATTTTAATAGCAAGCCGTTCTTTGCCGAAAGACAGTATGGAAGAAATATGATTACAGTGTACAAAGTCATTCATCCACTTGTGATGAAACAAAAGAGGATGAGTGACTTTGGGACACACATCAATTCATTTTCTTTCGTTTCCCAAGCATGCTTACCATTCTTTTTATGGTATCAATTCTTTTGATTTCCTCAGGCGACATATCAGCTTTTAGAACTTCAAGTATGGCATCTGTTTCTTTGTCGGTGAAGTTTATGCCATTTTTGGATGCCTGATTTGTTTCTTTAATAAAATATGTAAGCATTTGCTTCGCATCCATATCTCCTGCACCATTTAATATTTTAGTTAGAACTTCCATTTTTTCAGTAGAAATATCTGAAAGTACAGGATTTTCCATCCATTTGTTATTAATCATAGAACCTCCTTAAATCACATACCAAACATATCCATGTATCCGCTTAAAATATCCTGCTTTGCCCCGTCATCCATATTCATCATTTCCATAACAGTCATTAAAGTTTCAAGAGTTTCCTTGTCCCCGTCATTTAAAAATTCCTTAATATCTTCAAGCATACTTTCAAGCCCTTTATGATTGGCATTCATAGCTGCAATGGAAACATTTTGGTTAACACGAAAGGTATTTTCTAGCTCTATAAACTTGATATAAACCCCGAGAACAGTTGCAAGATTATTATCAATATAAGGGATTATGGCTTTTACTAACTGCATAGTCTGATTAGTTACCATGGAATCGAATTTTGTTTGCATAAAACGGTTGTTTTCCATATAACCATAATCCCCCCGGATAATATTGTGTTGTCTGTTTTATTAAGTTTATGCTGTAAAAACAAATAAAATACTAAATTAAAAATATGCGCACATAATACTTGTAAGTAAAACAAACAGGTTTGTGTCTTCTATATTATTGTATAAAAGAGCGTTTTTGGTCAGACATAGAAAGTCGTATTGGTAAAAGTCGTTGTCATCAACTAGCAGCCGCAACCACAGCCGTTTCCATTACCAAAGAATGAACCACAACCGCCACAGCAGCTAAGAAGCAAGATAATCCAGATAATGCTTGAGCAGTCATTGCCACCACAACCACAGCCTGAGCCGTTGCCACAACCTCCACAACACAAAAGTATAAGGATAAGGAGTAAACAGTTGTTGTTTCCACCGTCTCCGCAACCACATCCACAGTTTGTTGCTGCTAAATCACTCATTTTGAATCTCCTAATTTTTGTTTACACTAAAGTATATGTAACCTGACCTGTTCCGGTTACAAAAAAATAAAAAATGTTAAAAAGCTACAAGGACAAAAGCAAAAATAAGCCATATATTATAGTAGAAATATCAGATAAAATAATGGTAAATATAATGAAGAAGGTAAGACAAATTCTAAACATAGATAGTTTGCACAAAAATAATATAATGGGAGAAAATGTGACAGTTGCAGTCCTTGATACGGGAATATACAATCATCCTGATTTTGGGGAAAGAATAATAAAATATAAGGATTTTGTAAACGGAAAAACAGCCATTTATGACGATGAGGGACACGGAACTCATGTAACGGGAATACTGGCAGGAGATGGAAAAATGTCTAACGGCTTTTTTAAAGGAATTGCGCCTAAGTCGGACATAGTATCACTGAAGGTTCTTGATAAAAGAGGCATTGGCAAGGAAGATAACGTAATAAGTGGAATTTGGTGGATTATTGATAATGGAAAGAAATATAACATAAAAGTGGTTAACATATCTTTTGGCACATTTAATAAAGAGGGAAATAATAAGAAATTAATTGAGGCTGTGGAACTTTTATGGGACATGGGATATGTTATTATAGCTGCAGCAGGAAATAATGGACCGGAATATGGAACTGTGTCAATTCCTGGAAGCAGTAAGAAGATAATTACAGTTGGGGCATTAGATGATAATATTAAGATGGTAGTAAACGGTAGGATTACAAAGAATTACTCAGGTAGAGGTCCAACAAAAGAGTGCGTTCAAAAACCTGATATTTTGGCTCCGGCCAATGGCATATACAGTTGCAGTAATGGCATAAAGTCAGGATACAGCTATGTACCAAAAAGCGGAACATCAATGGCAACACCTATAGTTTCAGGCGTGATTTGTATGATTTTAGGCATTAATAAGGAAATGTCTAACATACAGTGCAAGAAGTTGATAAGGAATACGGCAATTGATTTAAAAATGGAAGGAAACAGGCAGGGCTGGGGAAAAATCAACCCTGAAAAAATGGTTAATTTTTGTAAGAAATAAAAAAAAGCAGGGGAATTTGTTTACTTTAGCACTGTAATTAGTTATAATTTAGTGGAGTAGTTTGATAGCTTAATTTAGGAGGAAATATAATGGAAAAGATTAAAATGACAACTCCATTGGTAGAAATGGATGGCGATGAAATGACAAGAATCCTTTGGAAAATGATCAAAGAAGAATTGTTATTACCTTTTGTTGATTTAAAGACAGAATATTATGATTTAGGACTTGAGTATAGAAATGAGACTAATGACCAAGTTACTTTTGATTCTGCAGAAGCAACTAAGAAATACGGTGTAGCTGTAAAATGTGCAACAATCACACCTAACGCAGCAAGAATGCCGGAATACCATCTTAAGGAAATGTGGAAGAGTCCTAATGGTACTATTAGAGCTATTCTTGACGGAACAGTATTTAGAGCACCTATCATTGTAAAAGGTATTGAACCATACGTAAAGAACTGGAAGAAGCCTATTACAATTGCAAGACACGCATATGGTGATGTTTACAAGGGTGTTGAAATGAAGATTCCTGCAGCAGGCAAGACAGAACTTGTTTACACTAATGAAGCAGGAGAAGAAACAAGAGAATTAATTCACGATTTTAAGGGTGCAGGAATTATCCAGGGTATGCACAACTTAAATGAATCTATAGAAAGTTTTGCAAGAAGTTGTTTCAATTTTGCATTAGATACAAAGCAGGATCTTTGGTTTGCAACAAAAGATACAATTTCAAAGAAATATGACCACACATTTAAAGATATTTTCGCTGAAATTTTTGAAGCTGAATATAAAGAAAAATTTGATGAAGCAGGAATTGAATATTTCTACACACTTATTGACGATGCAGTAGCACGTGTAATGAGATCAGAAGGTGGATATATTTGGGCTTGTAAGAACTATGACGGTGATGTAATGTCAGATATGGTTGCAACAGCATTCGGTTCATTATCAATGATGACATCAGTACTTGCTTCACCACAGGGTTACTACGAATATGAAGCAGCTCACGGTACAGTACAGAGACATTATTACAAGTACTTAAAGGGTGAAGAAACATCAACTAACCCTATCGCAACAATTTTTGCATGGTCAGGAGCTTTAAGAAAACGTGGAGAACTTGACAAACTTCCTGAACTTATGGAATTTGCAGACAAGCTTGAAAAGGCATGTATCGACACAATTGAAAATGGCGAAATGACAGGAGATTTATATTTAATTTCAACACTTGAAAACAAGAAGAAATTAAATACAGAAGAGTTCATTATGGCTATTAGAAAGACATTAGAAGGATTAATGTAGGGTAATAAATATTAGAACGTGTCCAAAGGTTATTTTTCTACCATTGTGCAAGCACAGATGGGAAAGAACTTTTGACACTGTAATAATATTTTATTATATATTTTTTATTATTAATGAGGTTAAAAACGAAGGGAGAAGGAAATATGAAAATTAGTAAGAAGATTTCAGTAATTACATTGGCAGCATTGTTTTCATTGTTATTTGCAATGACAGCTTTTGGTGCAACAGGAAAGGTTACAGGATTAAAGCAGGAGAAGGCTTCAACTAATACTGTAAGTATTGCTTGGGATAACTATTTAGGAACTAATGTGAAATATATAATTGAAACATCTTATGATAATCAGACTTTCAAAAGAACAGATTCAAGTTATTCAGCATCAGATTTACTTTATGTTAAGGCATTAAAGCCTGTTTATGTAAGAGTAAAGGCTGTAAGTACTACTAGTGAGAACACAGTTTATGCTATTTCTGATTCAATTCAGGTAGCATCAGTACCTGCTGATGTTAAGGATTTAAGACAGACAACAGCTACAACATCAAGCATAACAATTAGTTGGACAGCTAGTGAAGGTGCTACATCTTATGAGATTGTCAGATTTGTAAATAATAATGAATATGTAGTAGGTTCAACAACATCAACTACATATACAGTAGACGGTTTTAACAACAAACTTAAGAACGATACTTACGTTGGTGTAAGACCTGTTAGAACAGTTAATGGATTTTCTGCAAAGACAACAGGATTCTATAATACGGAATACTTGAGTCCATATAAGATTAATCTTGTTCCTGAAAAGGTTCAGGGATTAGCAATTACAAACTATTATAATTCTTTAAAAGAGGTTACTTTTGGATTTACACAGCCTGAATACCACGACGGTTATGTATATGAACTTTATACATACAAGAAAAAGAAAGTATCTTCAGGCAATTTGTCAAGTATATCATATAATACTTTAAAGAACATTAAGAATCAGTTCTACAAGTTAAGAGTAAGAGCTTATGTAACAATTGATAACAAGAACTACTATGGAGCCTGGTCTGATTATACAGTTTTTGCATTACAGCCAAAGGTTGGACTTAAGAAGTCAGGTAAGAAGTTAAAGATTACTTGGAAGAAAGTTAGTGGAGCAAAGAATTATACAGTTTACATGTCTACATCAAAGACTGGTGGCTACAAGAAACTTACTACAACAAAGAAGCGTGCTTATACAGCTAAAAAATTCAAAAAGAAGAAGCTTAATAAGAAGAAAACATACTATGTTTATGTAGTGGCAAACAGAAAAGAAGGCAAGAAAACTTATAAATCAAAAGCAGTTAACTGCTATTATTTATACTAAAAGTATTTGCCTGTAATGATTGCAGGTAGTAACAAAGGGATCGTCGTGGTGGCGGTCCCTTTATGATAAAAAATATTCAATAAGATTATTGGTATTTTAAAAGAAATTGAGCAAAATATATTTAAGGCAGGAAGAGAAAATGTTAGAGAATTTAAAGAAACTTGTGTCATATTACAAACCTTATAAGAAAGTTTTTCTGGCAGATATGTTTTTTGCAATAATGGCATCATTTATAGCATTGCTAATACCGTTGGTAGTAAGATATGTTACGGCAAAAGTAATATATATGCCAGCAGAACAGGTTGTAAAAACAATGATTATCATAGCTATCGTTGTTGGAATTTTGATTTTGTTCCAGTGTTATTGTAACTATTACATTGCCAATTATGGTCACGTAATGGGTGCAAAAATCGAATATGATATGAGAGCGGAAATATTTGGACATTTTCAAAAATTATCTTTTTCATTTTATGATGATGAAAAAGTAGGACAGTTAATGTCAAGAATAACTTCGGATCTTTTTGATATTACTGAATTATTACATCATGGTCCGGAAAACGTAACCATATCAGTAATAAAGATTATAGGAGCTTTGGCAATTCTTTTAAGCATAAATGTAAGACTTGCTCTTATAGCATTTTTATTAGTTCCATTTATGCTTGTTTACGCATATTTCTTTAATAAGAAAATGAAACAGGCGTTTAGAGTTAACAGAATCAAAATAGCGGAAATAAACGCACAAATAGAAGACAATCTTTCGGGAATAAGAGTGGTAAAATCTTTTGCCAATGAAGACTTGGAAAATAAAAAATTTAAAGTGGGAAACGATGCTTTCCTTGAAGCAAAGAAGAATAACTATAAGTATATGGGTGGATACAACTCAGGACTTACAGCTTTTACAACAATGATTAATCTTCTTGTTATAGTTTCAGGGGGATTAATGATAACTAAGGACATGATATCTGTAACAGACCTTGTTACATTTTTATTATATATAAATATTTTTACAGATCCTATTAAAACGTTAATTGATTTTACGGAACAGTTTCAGAATGGATATTCAGGATATGAAAGATTTCTGCAGATTCTTTCAATTGAACCTGAAATTAAGGATAGTGAAAACGCAGTTTCAATAAGTAATGTTAAAGGTGACATTAAACTTGAAGATGTTTCATTTAAGTATAATGACAGCTCTCATAGAGTTTTGAAACATATTAATCTGGAAGTTAAGGCAGGCTCTTATGTGGCACTTGTAGGTTCATCAGGAGCAGGTAAGACTACACTTTGCAATCTTATTCCAAGATTTTATGAAGCCACAAGTGGAAAAATAACTATTGATGGAAAAGACATTAAAGACATAAAATTAAAAGATTTAAGAGATAATATAGGTATAGTACAGCAGGATGTTTACCTTTTCGTGGGAACAGTATATGACAATATTAAATATGGTCGTCCTAATGCAACAAGGGAGAAAGTAATTGCAGCAGCAAAGGAAGCTAATGCATATGATTTTATAATGTCACTTCCAAATGGCTTTGAAACAGATATAGGACAGAGAGGTATTAAGCTGTCAGGCGGACAGAAACAGCGAATTTCAATAGCAAGAGTATTCCTTAAGAATCCTCCAATATTGATTTTTGATGAAGCAACATCTGCACTTGATAACGAAAGTGAAAAGATAGTACAGGAATCAATGGAAAAACTGGCAAAGAACAGAACAACAATGGTAATTGCCCATAGATTGTCTACTATAAGAAATGCAGAAAAGATACTAGTTTTAACAGACAAAGGAATAGAAGAACAGGGTACACATAAGGAATTAATGGACAAACATGGAATATACTATGATTTGTACAATGTGATTGAAAAATAAAAATGTCACATAAAAAGATATTGTATAATATCATTTAAAAGTGTACTATGAAACATATAACAAAGAGACAAAATAATAGAATATTTAACACGGATTTAATCAAACCCGGACAGAACATTTACATTGATATAGTAATATTGAAGAGGAATATGATTGTAATGTTCTGCCGGGTTTTCTTTTATTATAATAAAACAAAAAATCAGGAGGTGCGGTTGTGATTAAAGTCGGAATACTTACAAGTGGTGGAGATTGTCAGGGATTAAACGGAGCAATGTATGGATTGGTTAAAGGATTAACTGAAACCAATAAGGATAAGGTTGAAATTTATGGGATTTTGGACGGTTACACAGGTCTTATTAATGGTGACTATAAGAAAATGAAGCCGGAAGAGTTTGAGAATATTTTAAATTTGGGAGGCTCCATCCTTGGAAATTCAAGACAACCATTTAAGAAGATTAATGAGCCTGATGAAAAAAGCAGAAACAAAGTAGAGGCAATGATTTCTAATTATAAAAAGATGGAACTTGATTGTCTTGTGGTTTTAGGAGGAAATGGTTCCCACAAAACAGCAAATCTTTTGTCAGAGAAGGGCTTAAACATTGTAACTCTTCCAAAAACTATAGATAATGACATTAACGGAACAGATATGACTTTCGGATTTCAGTCAGCCATTGATATTGCAACAAGAACTCTTGATGAGTTGCATACAACGGCAAAGTCACACGGAAGAATTATGATTGCTGAAATTATGGGAAATAAGGCAGGCTGGCTTACGTTATATTCAGGAATAGCAGGAAAGGCAGATGTAATCTTAATACCCGAAATTCCATATAATATTGAGAAAATAAGCCAATATATAAAAGATAAGCTTAAAAATGGCAGAAAGCATATTATTCTTGCAGTGGCAGAAGGAATTATTTCACAGGAAGAGACAAAGCTTTCAAAGAAAGAACTTAAGCAGAAAAGAGCAAAAGACGGATATATTTCAGCAGGCTACCGTTTGGAGGCTGAACTTAGTGAAAAAATTGACGGCGAAGTTAGAGTTGTTGTACCGGGCCATATTCAAAGAGGTGGTAATCCTTGTGCTTTTGATAGAGTTCTTACTTCAAGAATCGGTGTTAAAGGTGCAGAACTGATCCTTAATAAGCAATATGGAAGAATGGTGGCCGTACAAAGCAACAATATTACAAGTGTGCCATTAAGTACAGCGGTTGAAAAACCAAAACGTGTAGATCCAAATGATGAAATTATAAGACAGGTTAGAATGTTAGGCATATGCTTAGGAGATTAATAAGTAAACTCGGGTGGTTTAATATGGAAATAAATAAGAAAAACGAAATAGACGTAACTGAAAATAATCCAATCATAGAGAAGAATAAAGTTCCTCAGCCGGAAATGAAAAGTGGGTTACAGGAAAAGAAAAAACTAAAGGCAGAAGGAACAAAAGCTGAAAATGTAAAAGAAGTTGTTAGAGGAAAGCACAAAGTTTTGCCTTGCTATGATAACAGGGAATTGTCATGGCTTAAATTTAATGAAAGAGTTTTAGATGAAGCCAGTGATGAAGATGTTCCGTTGTGTGAAAGATTAACTTTTGTAAGTATTTTTTCAACTAATCTTGACGAATTTTATAGAGTTAGAGTAGGCTCAATTTATGATCAGATGATTATTTCTGACAAAAAAAGAGAAAACAAAACTTATATGACATCAAGCGAGCAGTTAGAACGTATTTTTAAAAGAACGAAGGAATTGTTAAAGAAGAAAGAGCATATATATAATGACTTGATGAAAGAAGTTAAGAATTATGGCGTGCAGATTGTAAATTTTGATAAACTTTCAAAAGAAGAAAAAGATGGAATGGAGAATTATTTTAAGAATAATGTTATGCCGTTATTATCTCCACAGGTAATTGGAAAGAAGCATCCATTTCCATTCCTAAATAATCAGGAAATATATGCTGTTGCACTTCTTGAGTCCAAAAACAATGATAAGATTTGCATTGTTCCTTGCAGAAGTAGTGTTTTTAACAGGCTTGTTCAAATAGTGCCGGGTAGTGGCAGATATATGCTTATTGAAGAACTTATACTTCATTATATGCCTATGATTTTTGAAAATTATACAGTAAAAAGCAAGTCTTTAATAAGAATTACAAGAAACGCAGACATTGATATTGATGAGATTTTTGCAGACGAAGACATTAGTTACAGAGAATCAATGGAAGAAATGATTAGAATGCGTACAAAGCTTTGCCCAATAAGAATGGAATATTCAAGAGTGTTAGATGAAAAGGTTATTAGAAGTCTTTGTAAAGAATTAAATCTTAAAAAAGAGCAGACTTTCCATCAGGAAACACCACTTGATTTTGATTTTGTATTTAAGATTCAGGATATGCTTAGAAATAGAAAAGAATTATTCTTTAAGAGAAGGATTCCACAGGTTTCTACAGCAATTGACAAAACACAACCTATGATTGATCAGATTGAAAAGAAAGACATTCTGTTAAGTTATCCTTTTGAAAGCATGACAAGTTTTATTAATCTTTTAAAGGAAGCTGCCGCAGATCCCAATGTTGCTTCAATAAAGATGACTCTTTATAGAGTTGCCAAAAACTCACAGGTAGTTGAGGCTTTAATTGACGCGGCCGAAAACGGAAAAGAAGTTGTGGTAATGGTTGAACTTAGAGCAAGATTTGATGAACAGAACAATATTGAGTGGTCAAGGAGAATGGAAGATGCAGGATGCAGAATTATTTACGGAATCGACCATACAAAAGTTCATTCAAAAATTTGCCTTATTTCATATAAGAAAGACAATCAGGTTAAGCATATTACACAGGTTGGAACAGGCAATTATAACGAGAAGACGTCAAAGCTTTACACTGACTTGTCATTGATGACAGCTAACGAAGATATTGCTAAAGAAGTAGCAGAAGTCTTCAACAAAATATGTTTGGAACAGGTAGTTGAAGAAACAGAGCATCTTCTTGTATCACCTAAATGTATGCAGAGCAAAATAGTGGGGCTTATTGATAAGGAAATTGAAAAAGTGGCAGAAGGTAAGGAAGGATACATAGGATTTAAGTGCAATTCACTTACTGATAAAGTTATAATTAAAAAACTTATTGAAGCTTCTAACAAAGGTGTAAAGGTTGATATGGTTATAAGAGGAATTAGTTGTCTTATAGCCGGCGTTCCGGGATATACCGAAAACATAACAATAAAAAGTATAGTGGGAAGATATCTTGAACATTCAAGAATCTATATTTTCGGTAAGGAGCCTTTGGACAAAATATATATATCTTCAGCAGACTTAATGACAAGAAACACAGTCAGAAGAGTAGAAGTTGCTGCACCAATATACGATGAAGCAATAAAGAAACGTATAAGAGGTATGTTTAACATAATGCTTTCAGATAACGTAAAAGGAAGAAGAATGAAGCCTAATGGAAAATATTGCAAAGACGAAATCACAGGCGAAGCAATCAATTCACAGGAATACTTCTTTGAGGAAGCTTATGGGGAACATAAGGTAGAGAAAACTTCTAAGAATGCTGGAATCGAAAAAGCAAAGGATAACGATGTTTCAAAAGCAAATAAAGAATCACAGAATAATGATGCTTCAAAAGCAAATAAAGAATCAAAGAATAATGAAGTGAAAGAGAATACTAATGAGCAGATTACTGCGCAAGCTAAGGATTTGGCTAAGAGTATTGATGGTAAAGAAAATATGGAATAAAACCAATTATTTAGTAGGAATTTATATGGCTTGATTAGTGAAATAAAAAAGAAAGCTGCCGGGAAATCAAACAACTGTATTGAATGGTTAATTGATTTCCTGACAGCTTTTTCTTTGGAAGTAAGGTGATTCTTTGAAGATTTATCTTCTCATTTTCCGTACAAAGTCGTCCGGGGCGGTGCCCACGCCACGGGGTCCAGTATACTTATGATTGTTGTAGGAATTACGTGTCATATGAAAGAAACATTGTGTCACACGTAATTTATTGAAGAAATCTTTGATATTTTGCCTGCGATTACGTGTCATTTGAAGTAAATGCTGTGTCACACGTAATTCAATGAAGAAATCTAGAAAATTCGTCTAAAATTACGTGTCATATGAAAGAAATATTGTGACACACGTAATCAGAAGCAAAAAGCTTGCTATCACGTGAAAAATTACGTGTCAGCAAAAGAAATTATCATATTACAAGTAATTGAAAATACAATTACGGATTGTGAGACAAAATCACCCCTGTAAAACGTAAAATATGTCAATTTTCTTCTCCAATAGCCACCGATTACGGAATCTAGCAACCGAAACACTATATAATCCGTAAATCATAGAAAAAAGCTTGTCTGTTCGTCACCGATTACGGAATCTAGCAACTGAAACGCGCTATATAATCCGTAAATGAAAGAAAAGGTTTGTCCCAATCACTGGTGATACAATACCGACACAATATTCTGACAACAAAAAACACAGGGCTGATTCACAGCCCTGTGCCATTGTCATTATATTTTGTTTTAATAATGGTTTTAATATATACAAATATCAATATATCCAAATACCAAATATCAATATATCCAAACCTGAATTATTCAATTATTGTTCCGACTTTTCCACGGATTCCTTCTTTAGCTTTTGAAAGGTTTGTAATTATAGCCTTACGTCCCTTGCCGGCTAATACGAATGAAAGTGAAGCATCAATCTTAGGTAATGATGTTACAGGATCAAAGTGTCCTTCATCGATTAACTTCTGAGCTTCTTCAGCAGTAAGGTTCTTTAATTCTTCCTGTGTGCCGTTGTTGTCGATTGTAAGGTAATCGTTTGATGTAAGAATCATAAGAGCAGAAGCGTCTAACATGTCAGCTAACTTAGCTGCTGTGTAGTCTTTTTCAATAACTGCGCTGGCACCCTTTAAACCTGTACGCTGTTCAAGAACAGGAATTCCGCCACCACCTGCTGCAATAACAAGCTGGTGAGCATCAACTAAAGCCTTGATAGCATCAATTTCATAAATATCAATAGGCTTAGGGCTGGCAATTATTCTTCTATAACCATCCTGATCCTCTTCGTATTCAACATAGTTACCTTTCTTCTTTTCGTTTTCAGCTTCTTCCTTAGTCATTAATCTGCCGATAACCTTAGAAGGAGCATTGAAAGCTCTATCGAAAGGATCAACACGAACCTGAGTGATAATAGTACTTACAGGTTTGTAAATTCCTCTGTGAAGTAATTCAGTACGAATAGCATTCTGAAGGTCAAAACCGATATATCCCTGACTCATTGCACCACAAATTGACATAGGAGCAACTGTTCTGTCAGGATCAAGTCTTGAATATTCAGTCATGGCTGTCTGAATCATACCAACCTGTGGTCCGTTACTGTGAGTAATAATAACTTCATATTTTTCTTCTACTAAATCAGCAATAGCCTTTGCTGCTGCCTTTACACGTTCCTGCTGCTTAGGAAATGATTCACTGAAAGCATTTCTTCCTAAAGCAACAACTACTTTTTTATTCTCCATAATACTGTCTCCTTAAACGTAAAAACTATAAAATTATTTTAAGATAAATTAGCACAAAATGCAATATTATTAGTCAAGTTGGTCAGATAAAATCTCCCATTGATCCATAAGTTCATCTAATCGTTCACTTATTTCATTCTGTTCTTTGCTAATTTCGTTAAGTTTTGCGGAATTAGTGGAAACAGCAGGATCTGCTAATAACTCATCCAGCTCATTTAATCTGTCTTCTTTTTCTTTAATTTCTTTTTCGACTTTTGAAATATCATTTTTCAATTTTCTAGTCCTTGCGGCTTCAGCCTTCCTTTCTAAATAATCCTGCTTGCCGGAAGAAGTAGAAGTAACTTTTTTCTCCTTTTCAATGGCAGGCGCATATGTTTTGGTTAACTCTTCGCATTTTTCTTCGTAATAATCGTAGTTGCCAAGATAGTTAATTATTTTAGTATTTGTAAGTTCAAGAATTCTTGAAGCAGTCTGGTTAATAAAATAACGGTCATGAGATACATAGAAAACAGTTCCGGTATAATTATTAATGGCATTTTCAAGAATTTCTTTAGATGTCATATCCAAATGGTTAGTAGGTTCGTCAAGGATAATAAGATTAGCCTCTGAAAGCATAAGCTTAGCAAGAGAAAGACGACCTTTTTCGCCTCCGCTTAAATCCTTTACAAGTTTGAAAACATCATCTCCGGTAAACATAAAAGCAGCAAGAGTATTTCTAATCTTAGTATTAGTCATATCAGGGTAAGCATCAGCAATTTCTTCGAATAAAGTGTTAGAATCTTCAAGATTGTGATGTTCCTGATCATAATATCCTATATGAACGTTAGTGCCAAGCTTTACAGTTCCGGCATCAGCACTGATAATATCATTAATAATCTTAAGAATAGTAGTTTTTCCTGTTCCGTTATCGCCAATTAAGGCAACGTGTTCACCACGTTTGATTTCAAAACTAATATCAGAAAAAAGATGAAGATTATCAAATGATTTTGAAAGTCCTTCAACTGTTAAAACATCATTACCACTTATACAGTCAGGCTCTAATTTAATATTCATGCCATCCTTTAATTCTTCAGGCTTGTCAATTCGTTCCATATTAGCCAGAGCCTTTTCACGGCTTTCAGCACGCTTATAGAACTTTTCCTGCTTATAAGAACGAAGCTTTGCAATAACCTCTTCCTGGTGCTTGATTTCACTTTGCTGTTTCAGGTAAAGATTCAGCTGTGCCTGACGTAATTGTTTTTTCTTAACCGAAAAATCAGAGTAGTTGCCATCATAAACGTGGCAGTGTGTATTTTCAATTTCAATTACCTTAGTAACTATTTTGTCGAGAAAATATCTGTCGTGGGCAATTATGAGAACTGCACCATTATAGTTAGATAAATATGTTTCAAGCCACTTGATTGAAGTAAGGTCTAAGTGGTTGGTAGGTTCATCAAGCATAATAATGTCAGGCTTTTCAAGAAGAAGCTTGCAAAGGGCAACTCTTGTTTTCTGACCGCCGGAAAGAGTGCCAACCTCTCTGTTAAAGTCATCCTCAGTAAAACCTAAACCTTTAATAACACCTTCGATTTCACTTTTGTATGAATAACCATTAAGTAATTGAAAGCGATGTTCCAAATTAGTGTAATTTTCCATAAGTTTGTGAAGTTCATCACCTGAAACACCGGACATTGCCTTTTCATATTCAACAAGTTTCTTTTCCATATTTATAATATCAGCCTTAACGGATTTTACTTCATCATAGATTGAATTGTGTGAAGCAAGATCTTGGTACTGAGCAAGATATCCTATAGTCTTGTTTTTACCAAGGGTGATTGTACCGTTATCAGCACTAAGTTCACCCATTATAATTTTCATAATAGTAGATTTGCCTGCTCCGTTATTACCGACAATGGCAGCTTTCTCACCATCGTTTACGAAAAAAGAGCAGTCGTCCAAAATTGTATCTACACCGTAAGATTTAGATATATGATTACATGATAATATCATGATAAATCCTCCTAAAATATTTGTGTTTGCTAACAGTGAACAGTTTACCATAAAAAGACAAAATTTTAAACATATTAGAATGACAAATATTTGACAATCTTTAGGCTAATAACTATAATTGAAACTATATATTGTAGTCTGGGGATAGTGTCGGATTACAAGCACTTAAGCAAGGAGAATAATTAATGAACAAAATATCAAAGGCGGTGGTTACAAGGCTGCCCCGATATTATAGATATTTAGATGAGTTGCGCCAGCAGAATGTGGAGCGTATATCTTCTAAGGAACTGAGTAAACTTATGAATGTAACTGCTTCTCAGATTAGACAGGATTTAAACAATTTTGGTGGTTTCGGGCAGCAGGGATACGGATATAATGTACAGTATCTATATGATGAAATCGGAAAACTTTTAGGACTTGATGTAAAGCACAAGATGATAATAGTTGGAGCGGGAAATCTTGGTCAGGCTATTGCAAACTACGGTAACTTTAGGAACAGAGGATTTGAAATTGCTGCATTGTTTGACAAGAATCCTGACTTAATAGGAAAGAAGACAGCTCACGGTCAGATTTTGGATATTGCAGATATTTATGATTATGTAAAAAAACATAACGTGGAAATTGTTGCATTAACATTGCCAAAGGGACCGGCTAAAAAGATAGCACAAAAGCTTGTAGAGTGTGGAGTAAAGGCTTTTTGGAACTTTGCACATACAGATTTAAGTTTTTCAGATGATATTATAGTAGAAAATGTTCACTTATCAGAAAGTTTAATGAAGCTTACATATAGAATTTCAGAAAAGAACGATTCTAAGGAGTAATATATGAAAAATATTGTTACAGGTACAGATATGAAAAAGGTAGACAGTTATACCATTAATACAATTGGAATACCGTCGTTGGTTTTAATGGAAAGGGCTGCACTGAGTGTGGCAGAGATTGTCTGCAAAAACCAGTTAAAGGATAAGAAAATACTTGTGGTAGCAGGTGTTGGAAACAATGGGGCAGATGGTGTCGCAATCTGTCGAATATTACATTTAAAAGGTTACAACACAGAGTTGTACATTTTAGGTGACATATCAAAAGCCAGTACAGAATTTAAACAGCAGCTTTCCATTGCACATAATATTGGAATTAACATAGTTGGTGATTATAACGATGCAGATGTTATTATTGACAGTATTTTTGGAGTAGGCTTATCCCGTAATGTGGAAGGTGTATATAAAGATGTTATTTCAAAAATCAATAAGGGAAGGAACATTGTATATTCAGTTGATATTCCGTCAGGTGTTAGTGCGGACACAGGTAAAATCTGTGGCGTTGCAGTAAAGGCTAATTGCACTGTAACTTTTGGAAGTTATAAAATTGGTACTGTTTTATATCCTGGAGCAGAATATTGCGGTCAGGTTGTTGTGGCAGATATCGGATTTCCTCAGGAAGCTTATGAACAGATAGAAGAGCAGGTTAAAACTGCAACATTAGAGGATTTTAATTTTATTCCACCAAGACCTAATTATTCAAATAAAGGCACATATGGCAAGATTTTGATTATCGCAGGAAGTAAGGATATTTCCGGTGCGGCGGTTCTTTGTGCTGAAGCGGCATTTAGAGTTGGGGCAGGATTAGTTCGTGTATTTACTGCAGAACAGAACAGACAGATTATTCAAAGATTACTTCCGGAAGCAATGGTGAATACTTATGATGTACATCATTTTAATATGAAATCATTGGAAGCATGCCTTAAGTGGTGTGATGTTGTTGCCATTGGACCGGGAATTGGAACAGGCGTAATTCAAAAGAATATGATTGAAAAAGTTCTTGAATATAATTTGCCAACAGTTATAGATGCAGATGGGATTAACAATATTTCAGAAGACGAAAGATTGAAAAAGAAGTTACACAAGAATGTTGTAATTACACCTCATTTGGGAGAAATGAGCAGATTTTTAAATATTCCGGTTGAGGAGATTGCTTCTAATCTGATTAAATATGGAAGAGAAGTTAATTATAAATATAACATTAACTGTATTTTAAAGGATGCAAGAACAGTTATTACAACGGAACAGGAGACTTTCATTAATCTGTCAGGTAACAGTGGAATGGCTACAGCAGGTTCAGGCGATGTTTTAACAGGGATAGTTGCGGCGCTTATAGGCATAGGTGTTGAATTTAATAACGCAACTGTTTTGGCACCATACATTCACGGATTGGCGGGGGATAAAGCCATGGAATATGTGTCAAAGACATCAATGATGGCAACAGATATTATTGAAGGAATAAAGATTTTATTTAAAGGAATGAGATAATGAAAGATATAGAAAAATACTTTAGAGTATATGCTGAAGTAAATTTAGATGCAATAATTAAAAACATAGAAATGATGAGAGAAAAAATTAAACCTGAAACAGGAATTGTAGGAGTTATTAAGACAGATGGATATGGTCATGGAGCTGTACCCATTGCAAAAGCACTTGAAAATGAATGCGTTGGTTATGCAGTAGCAACAGCTTGGGAAGGACACAATCTTAGAAGACACGGCATTGATAAGCCGTTGTACATACTGGGAGTTGTTCCTGAAAACTTGTGCGATTTAGTAATTAACGAAGAAATGTTACCACCTATATTTACATATAAGATGGCTAAAGCTTTTTCAGATCACGCAGTTAAGTTAAACAAAACAGTTAAATTTAATATTGCAGTTGACACGGGAATGAGCAGAATCGGTTATATTCCAAGTGAAGAAGCAGTAAATGAGGTCGTAGAAATAAGCAAGCTTCCAAATGTGGAGATTGAATCTGCATTTACTCATTTTGCAAAGGCTGATTATGTCGATAAGTCTTTTGCTGAAAAGCAGTTTAAGGAATATAATGATTTTATTGCCAAGGTAGAAGCAAAAGGTGTTAAAATACCAATTCATCAGTGTGCAAACAGTGCAGCTATGATGGAAATGCCTGAAACTTCCCTTACAATTTCAAGAGCAGGAATCTCAATGTATGGTTTGTATCCATCAGAAGAGATGGATAAGGATAATATGAAATTAATACCTGCAATGTCTATATACAGTCATGTTGTATATGTTAAGAACATTGAAAAAGGCAGAGGCGTAAGCTATGGTCAGACATTTGTGGCAGATAAGCCGATGACAATAGCAACTATTCCTGTTGGATACGGAGACGGATATCCACGAAACTTAAGCAATAAAGGCTATGTTCTAATTAATGGTAAGAAATGCAACATTCTTGGAAGAGTTTGCATGGACCAGTTTATGGTTGATGTAACAGGTATGGATGTTAAGGAAGGGGACAAGGTTACTCTTGCAGGAAAAGATGGCTCAGAGGAAATATTAATTGATGATTTGGCAGCGTTAGCCGGAACATTTAATTATGAGTTTGTCTGTGACCTTGGAAAAAGAGTGCCAAGAGTATTTGTTAAAGATGGCAAAATAGTTGGCACAAAGGACTACTTTGAAGATGATTATGAAGTAGAAATATAATTTTTTATTATATTTTGAATACACATTACAAAAATTGGAATACTTATATATAAATAAACAATTTTTGGAGTGTGAAATGGTTATTAGACGAGGGGATATATATTATGCAGATCTGCGACCTGTTGTAGGCTCTGAGCAGGGAGGAATAAGACCTGTTCTGGTTATTCAAAACGATACGGGAAACAGGCACAGTCCAACAGTAATTGTTGCGGCAATCACATCAAAAATGACTAAGGCTAAACTGCCGACTCATGTAAAAATAGACTGTGACAAATGCAATATTATAAAAGATTCAATTATTTTATTGGAGCAGTTAAGAACAATCGACAAGAAGCGATTGAAAGATAAGGTTTGTCATTTAGACAGCGAAATGCTTAAAATAGTGGACAAAGCATTATTAATTAGTTTGGAATTAGATACATAAGCTTAGTTGACTATTAATATATAAAATGTTAAAATTTCTAGTGGTTTAAATTAGAAATAGAAATAAAGAAGATTACGGAAGAGAGGATTAATATGTCAGGACATTCAAAATTTGCGAATATTAAACATAAGAAAGAAAAGAATGATGCAGCAAAAGGTAAGATGTTTACAATCATCGGAAAAGAAATCGCTGTAGCAGTTAAGGAAGGCGGAGCAGATCCAAATAATAACAGCAAGCTTCGTGATGTTATTGCAAAGGCAAAAGCAAACAACATGCCTAATGACACAATTGAAAGAGGAATTAAGAAAGCAGCAGGAAATGCAAGTGCAATTAACTATGAAACAGTAAGATATGAAGGATATGGTCCTAATGGTATTGCAATTATTGTTGATGCACTTACAGACAACAGAAACAGAACAGCAGCTAATGTTAGAAACTGTTTCACAAAAGGTGGTGGAAATGTAGGAACACAGGGTTGTGTAGCATATATGTTCGACGAAAAGGGACAGATTATCATTGATAAGGAAGAATGTGATATGGATCCTGATGAACTTATGATGACTGCAATTGATGCAGGAGCTGAAGATTTCCAGGACGAAGAAGACAGCTATGAAGTTATTACAGATCCTAACGAATTTAGCGTAGTAAGAGAAGCATTAGAAGCAGCTGGAGTTGCTATGGCACAGGCTGAAGTTACAATGATCCCACAGAATTATGTTGAATTAACAGATGATGAAGCAATTAAGAAGATGAACATTATTATTGACAGACTTGATGAAGATGAAGATGTTCAGCAGGTATATCATAACTGGGATGAATAATATTAGAAATATTTACATATAAAAAAAGATGGTTTCAAGCGTTAAAGAAAATAAAGTTTGGAACCATTTTTTTATTACAAAGATTGAAATTAGTATATAAAAGAAGCTATAGGGATAGGTAACCTATAGCTTCAGAGGATTAGAAGAATAGTCAAGAGAGTTAATAAAGGCTATTCTTCATATAGTGTATGAAAAATCTGTTCTGTAAGTTCATCTATTAAAGGTTCGTCAGCATTTTCAAATTCCATCATAAGAGCCTTCTTAATACGTTCAGCTCTTGAAAAGAAAAGAATTTCATCAGGCTGGCTTAAGTCAAGTCCCTGATCTAAATCGCTAATTTTCAAATTATCATTAGCCCAGGTATTAATGCTGTCAATAAGTTTATCCTCTTCAGCAGCTTCAATCTTAACTTGCTTAGCATGCATAAAAGAAACAATTCCGGCTATTACAAAAATAATAAAAACACCACCCATTACAGAGTAGAACAACCATGAAGTTTCTGCACTGATTGGAAGAACAATAACCTTGGCAATAATTAAAGCCATAAGAACAAGTCCAACTCCACCAACAATAAGCATTGTTGCAGCAGAAGATTTAATGTCTTCATATTTGTCTGAAAGTTTCACATAGCTGTTGACCTTATCAGTTGAAAAAACATCAATGTTAGGAACGTACTGTGATTCTTTATTATCTGTTGTTCCGTTATAATCTTTATTAGTTAAATTATTATCTAAATTATTATTTTCAGAAGCTGTTTCAGCTTCATTTAAAATATTATTATTATCAGCCATATTAATTCTCCGTTCCGTAAATATCTTATAAAATAAGTATAAACTAAAACTAAATTTATAACAAGTAAATAACTGATTTTGATAAAAATAAACAGTCAATAAAATAAAAAAGTCTGCGAGTAGTTAATTGATAAAAAATAAGAATACACCGGGCAAAGAAAATATGGGGGGAGAAAATGAAAAAATATTAATGGATTGTATTTTAAAATGTATAATACCCAGGCGAAACATTATAATTAAGATTGAGAACATAAAATCCATATGGTAAGATGTTAATATAAATCGGACGAATATGGGAGAAAAAAATGGAAAAACAGAAAACGTATGGGTTTTTAAATAATTTTATTTATGCCCTGAATATTGAGAGAAAGAGTAACTTAAGACTACTGGCAATTACATTAATTAAGCCTATAGGAGACATAGTGGGTACTTTGTTAAATTCATATGCTCCTAAATATGTGCTGTCATTTATTGAGGATGATTTGCCATTTAACACAATAATTATGTATACAGTAATTATTTGCTTAATAATGATGATTTTAGATGTTATCAGCACTACATGTTACAATAGTTTCGAGTTTGAATATCGAAAGACAGAAGGCTATGTTGAAAAGAAGAGAATGGACAAGTTATTTCATACTGACTTTAAAAACATGGAATCACCGGATTTTCTTGATTATGCCCAAAGAGCAAAAACAGCATTGAACAGAGGCAAGGGATTTCATGGAGTTTTATACCAAAGTAGAAATTTTATTGCCCAGGGAACATTAATGATTTTGTCAGCGGCATTAATAGGAATCCAAAATCTATTAATGATGATAATTTTCATTGTAATATCTTTTGGAATAGTAAAGATTTCATCTTTCTTTACAAAAAGAGATAAGATCAAGTTTTCAGATGCAATGGCACCAACATGGCGTAAAATGAATTACTTAGAGTCAACTACAAAGAATTTTGATTTTGCAAAAGATATCAGACTTTTTAATATGTCAAATGCATTTTTCAATCAGTTATCAGGTGTAAATGAAACATACAAAGAATTAAACAGGAAGCATCACAACAGAATGGTTTTGTGGGAAGTAAGCCTTGGATCAGTATTGATTGTTCAGAAGATTCTTATGTACACATGGCTTGTTTACAATGTTGTTACAGGTGCGTATCAGATATCAGATTTTGTTCTTTATGTTGGACTTGTATCTACATTCCATGCGTCAGTAGGATATGTTAACTGGATTTATTCAGATATGAGAACTAATAGTCTTATGATTAATGATTACAGAAACTTTGTTGACTGGAAGGAAGACAGGGAAACAGCAGATGAAAAAGATGGTCACATTACAGAAATAAATCTTGATAAGTTTGAATTTAGATTTGAAAATGTAAGCTTTAAGTATCCGGGACACGATAATTATGTCTTAAAGAATGTTAATCTAACCATTAAGAATGGAGCGAAACTTGCGGTAGTTGGCGTTAACGGTGCCGGAAAAACTACTTTCATAAAACTTATGATGAAGTTGTACGAACCAAGTGAAGGAAGAATCCTTTTAAATGATGTTGACATAAAAGAATACAACAGGGAAGAATATTTTAAACTGTTTTCACCTGTATTCCAAAATGTGGAATGTTTTGCAATGCCAATCTATCAGAATATTTCATTTGCAGAGGAAGACAAAACTGATATGAATAAGATAAATGAGGTGCTGGAGCAAAGTGGTTTAAGTGAAAAAATCAATTCATACGAAAAGGGCATACACACTAATTTATTAAAAATTTTTGATAAAGAAGGAATTGATTTGTCAGGAGGGGAAAAACAGCGACTTGCCATGGCAAGGGCTTTGTATAAAGATGGAAAAGTTATTATTTTGGACGAACCTACAGCAGCACTTGATGCGTTGGCAGAGGACAGAATGTATCGTGAATTTGAAAATATGATTCATGGAAAAACAGCAGTTTTTATTTCACACAGACTTGGAAGTACAAGGTTCTGCGACAAGATTGCAATGTTTGAAGATGGAACAATTGTTGAGGAAGGAACTCACGAAGAACTAATGGCTAAGAATGGAAAATATGCTTATATGTTTGGCATTCAGTCACAATATTATGATGAAAAACAAAAAAACAGCGATAATGTGGAAGATGCTGATTTAGAAATCAATGAAGGTGTAGAAGCATTAAAAGTTGAAATGGAGGGAGGACAGTAGTATGAAAAATAATAAAGATAATATCCGTTGCTTTAAGTTTTTTGGAAAATTTGCGTGGCAGAATGACAAGAAATATTATGCTTTTCTTATTTTAAACATAATTGTAAATTCACTGTCTCCCTTTGTAACAATTCTTGGAACCCAGTATCTTATTGATGAAATTGCAGATGAATCTAAGAGAAATATGTTTTGGATTGTGTTTTGGGTAGCTTTTATTTGTATTGGAAGTTTTATTTGTTCAAACCTTAAGAAGTGGACAGGAGAAAACATATCAAGAATTGGCGAAAAGTTTGACAGAATATTTAAAACCAATTTATGTATGAACTGCATTAAAATGAAGTTTAAAAATACAGAGGACACAGATGTTTTAGATATTATTAAAAATGCGGAAAGAGCATTAAATGAAACAGGACAGGTTAATGGTCTTATTACAGCACTGGCAAACATTATCACTAAGTTCTTTGTAGCACTTGGAGTTGTGGTTCTTGTTTGTACAAGAATTCCTTGGTTAATGATTCCTGTAATTATTTCTTTTGCGGTAAACTCTTATACCACATCGAAAGTAAACAAGGGCAGACGTAAGTTCTTCAAAGAAATGAGCAATGTGGAAAGAGGCAGTACATATTTTAATACTGAATTGCAGGAAAGCAGATATGCAAAGGACATTCGTCTTTATGACGCGTCAGAAATATTTGAAAAGAAATATGACGGCTATGTGGACAGAATATATGACACAAGTAAAAAATATTTCATGGGATTCTTGAAATATTGGAATGTAAATAACATATTTTATTCTGTAAGTGATATGACCATTTATATATTGCTGGTGGTAAATATTTTTAACAAAACCATTTCCATTGGCGAGTTTTCAAGTTTATTTCAGGCTACAGGCGAGTTTGCAAGTGCAATTAGAAACATAGTTAATTCATATCTTGAAATGAATTATACATCTTCAGTTTTAAAGTTCTATATTGATTTTGTTGAAAGTGTAGCTATTGAAGATGATGAATTTGATAATTCAGTAGTGGAAAACAGCTTGTCAGACAACATAACTTTAGAAGAAACAGAAGATATTATGGCAAACTTTAACAAGTGTGAAATTGAATTTAAGGATGTAAGTTTCAAATATCCAAATACAGAAAAATACATTCTTAAAAACGTGTCTGCAACAATTAAGGCAGGAGAACATGTTGCCATTGTAGGACAAAATGGTGCCGGGAAGACTACCTTCATAAAGTTACTATGCCATTTGTACGACAATTACGAAGGAAAAATATTAATAAACGGCAGGGAAGCCGGAGAGTACAGCTTTAGGGAATATATAAGATTGTTGTCTGTAGTATTTCAGGATTTCAGACTTTTTGCCTTTACAATTAAGGAAAACGTAACAGTTTTTCAGGACAAAAAAGTTGACTTGGAAGAAATATACAAGATTGCAGGAATTGAGGATTGGATTACCAGCCTAGAAGAAAAAGATTCCACACATATTTATAAAATGTTTGTGGAAAACGGCGTTGAACCGTCAGGCGGTCAGGCTCAGAAACTTGCCATCGCAAGAGCATTGTATAAGAATGCACCTATAGTTGTTCTTGATGAACCTACGGCAGCACTTGATCCTATTTCTGAATATGAAGTATACAAGAACTTTGACAAACTGGTCCATGGGAAAACAGCAATTTACATTTCTCACAGATTATCATCATGCAGATTCTGCGATAGAATAATAGTTCTGGAGGATGGTTCAGTAGTTGAAGAGGGAAGCCATGAGAAATTAATAGAAAATACCAAGGGATTGTATTTTAAAATGTATAATACCCAGGCGAAACATTATAGTTAAATAAAATGATAAAAGAGGAACTAGTAAGGATAAATTGTAAAGATTAAAAGTTTTTTCAAATTAGAATGTAGCTTGAAATCAATAAGGTTCAAAGTTATTTAGAATTAGAAAGTAACTTGAAATTAATAAGATTTATTATAAGAATTGACTAAGGAATGGACTAATGAAGATAACAGTTTTAACAGTTGGAAAAATTAAAGAAAAGTTTTACACAGCAGCCATTGATGAGTATTCAAAGCGATTATCAAGATACTGTAAACTTAATATTATTCAGGTGGCAGACGAGAAGACCATCGAGAATAGTACTGAGAAAGAGATGGATATTATAAAAGCTAAGGAAGGCGAGAGAATTCTCAAAAATATTCCCGATGATGCTTTTGTAATAACATTGGAAATCAATGGCAAGATGCTTGATTCAGAAGAACTTGCCGACAAAATTAACAAGTTGGGAATAATGGGCGAAAGCCATATTGTGTTTGTAATCGGTGGTTCCTTAGGATTGCATCAGGACGTTTCAAAGAGAGCAAACTTTAAACTTAGCTTTTCTAAGATGACTTTTCCACACCAGTTAATGAGAGTTATTTTGTTAGAGCAGATTTATAGAAGTTATAGAATAATAAATAACGAACCTTATCACAAATAAAAACAAAATAATAATGCCGTTGCTTCGAAATTAGATTAGTCTATAGGATTTAGGCAACGGACCAAAAGGTATAATCCCTACAGATTTAGAAAAAACTAAATCTGTAGGGATTTTTGCTGTAGAGATATTAAAGAATATGGTAAAAATTTTTAATTAAGAAGCTAGAAGTATAACAAACTAGTTGGGAAATTTTATCAAAAACAGTGCTTGCAATATCCCTAAAGTTAGGGTAATATAATGACAGTTAGAAAAAACTAACCGAGAATAAATCATTTTGAACCGGATTTATAGGGGGAGGTGTAGTAGCCTCTTCCGTATAAGTCTAAAGGAGGATGCTTATGAGCAGAAATAATGTTTTGGAAAAGTATATAATTGATTTATGCTCACCTACATTGGCATCACTTAAAACAGCAAGTTTAATTAATTGTTACTTCATAAATGAAAAACAACTTGAAAAAGACATGGCAGAATTAAATCTTTTGCTTAACGGCAAAGGAATAAAAATCCAAACTCTTCGTAAAAGTAAAAAATCAGTCCTTATTTATGTATATAGAATAGATATGTTGGCGAAGGATTTAATGAAGCCGGGGGTTAAAGAGGTGTTGACCTATTACGGGTACGACAGTACAGAGCCTGAGAAGGCTATTGAAAAACTTAAAATGAGATTAAGTGAAACTACAGAGTTCCCTCACGAAATTGGATTGTTCTTAGGATATCCGGTGGGGGACGTTGTAGGATTCATAAAAAACAAGGGGAAAAATTTTAAGTGCTGTGGATGTTGGAAAGTTTATTGCGACCAGTGTGAAGCTGAGCGTAGATTTGAACTTTTCAATAAATGTACAAGAATTTATATGGAACAGTGGAAAGCCGGCAAGAGTGTTTTAAAACTTACGGTAGTATAAAATAGTTATATATTAGGACTTTGAAAGAAAATATGTAATAAATGTTATATATGAAATAAATTGTATGGAAAATCATTACATATTAGAAACTTAAAAATATATAATAAACGTTATATATAATAAAAAATGAAAATAATAAAAAAGTCCCTATACATATAAATCATTTCAATACAGGAAAGGAAGACAAAAATGAGTAAGGTAGCAGTAGTTTTTTGGAGTGGAACAGGAAATACAGGAATTATGGCAACTAAGGTTGCAGAAGGAGTAACAGAAGCAGGCGGAGAAGCAACAATTCTTCCTGCAGACCAGTTTAACGCAGAAATGATGGATTCATATGATGCCATTGCATTTGGTTGTCCTTCAATGGGAGCTGAACAGCTTGAAGAAAGTGAATTTGAACCAATGTTTATGGAATGTGAACCTAAGTTAAAAGGCAAAAAGATTGCTTTGTTTGGTTCTTACGGATGGGGTGATGGTGAATGGATGCGTACATGGGAAGAAACATGTATCGGTGATGGAGCCGTTATGGCGTGTGATTTTGTAATCTGTCAGGAAACACCTGATGAAGAAGCAGAAAGTGAATGCAAAAACTTAGGCAAAGCTCTAATTTAGATTTAATAAATGATCTTTCACAGGCACTTGAAACTATATAGAAGTATATAATTACATCGGCAAAAATCTTGTTGCGTAATATATATAAACTTTACAAAAGGGAGACTTTGCATAAGGCTTAAGTTTTATGCAAGTCTCCTTTTTGTTTAAAGTTTATTTATTTAAGATTTCATCAACCAATGCATTAACACTATCCATATCAGCATCTTTTAATGTAGACTTGATTGTTACTGTGTTATCGCATATTGTAATATTTTTCATGTTTTCAACAAATCCTTTCATAACCCTTGCAGCACATGGAGCCCATGAACCGTTTTCTACGAGCCCTACAGTTCTGTTCTGGTAAGCCTTGTGTGAAAGTCTGTTAAGAAAGTCTTCCATAGGTGGAAAAACACCACCATCATATGAAGAAGCAGCAATAATAAGTTTGCTATATCTGAAAGCATCTTCAATGGCCTCAGCCATATCATCTCTTGTTAAGTCAGTAATGGCAACTTTAGGAGCACCTTTTTCCTCTAAAGTTTTTGCAATTAATTTGGCAGCTTTTTCAGTGTTGCCGTGAATTGAAGCATATGCAACAAGAACGCCTTCGTCCTCAGGCTGATAGCTGCTCCAAGTGTTATATTTATCAATGTAATATCCAAGATTCTCTTTAAGAATTGGTCCGTGAAGAGGGCAAATCGTCTTGATATCAAGATTTGCAGCTTTCTTTAAAAGAGTTTGAACAGGAGCACCGTATTTACCAACTATGTTAAAGTAATATCTTCTAGCCTCACAAGCCCAATCTTCATCAGCAGAAAGAGCACCAAACTTACCAAATCCGTCTGCGCTGAAAAGTATCTTTTCTTTTTCTTCATATTCAACCATTACTTCAGGCCAGTGAACCATAGGTGCCATAATAAAAGTAAGTTTATGCTCACCAAGTTCAAGTGTATCGCCTTCTTTAACAGTAATGCAAATATCATCTAAGTTATCAATTTCAAAAAACTGTGGCATCATTGCTTTAGCTTTCATACTTAAAACCAACTTAGCTGTAGGATATTTTTCAACAAAATTCTGAATATTTGCAGCGTGGTCAGGTTCAAGATGGGAAACAACAAGGTAATCAGGTGTTTTTCCATCTAATGCCTTATTAAGATTATCAAACCATTCGTCTGTCTTTCTCTGGTCAACAGTGTCCATAACAGCAATTTTTTCATCCATAATAATGTATGAATTGTATGAAACCCCGTTAGGAACAATATACTGGCTTTCGAAAAGATCTAAAGTAGTATCATCTGCACCAATGTATTTAATAGAATCTGAAATATATGTATCGCTCATATGTGCCTCCTAAAAATTATATAAGTGGGACAAAAATTGCCCCCTGTGTACTATAGTATAAATAGTAATATAATATGGAAAAATATACAAGAACTTGACAAAATTAAGTAAAAGATTTAGAGTACTAATATAATACCTACCAAATAAGTAGGAAAAGTACAAATTACATTAAAATCATAAAAATCGGGAAAAGAAATTATAAAAGAGAAAAGGAAGAGAAAAATGAATTTATCAAAGAAAAGCAGATACGGATTAACAGCCTTAATAGATTTATCAATTCATTCTACAAAAGGTCATGTTTCATTAATAAGCATTGCAGAAAGAAACGGAATTTCACCACAGTATTTAGAGCATATTTTTGCCTCATTAAGACGTGCAGGAATTATTAAGAGTATTAAAGGTGCTCAGGGCGGATATTTACTTGGGGACAGCCCTTCACAAATTACAGTGGCATCAATTATCGAAGCTTTAGATGGTGCATACAAAATTGAGAGAGAAGAAGTATCAGAAAGCGAAAATCCGAGAATTGCCTTAACAATTCAGAACTTAATTATTGACAAAATCAATGACAGACTGGATGAAGTACTTGAAAACACCACTTTGGCAGACTTAGAAAGCAGCTACAAAGATTATGACGAATACAATCAGGGAATGTACTACATTTAATACATTATTTCTATTAAAAGTGTTGTAATTTTTGAAATATGCTTTAAAATTAACTGAGGATAAAAAAGAAAAAGAGAGAGTGGAAATTATGCCAGTATTTGATTTTAACAATGCACCTGAGGAGAAAAAAGAAGTTGTATGTACATATACAACATTTAGCTCTAATGAGAAAACAACTTCAGCAGAGAAGCCAATATTAGTATTGGACAATAAGAAAAGACAGTGGAAACATCACTCAAGTGGTAAGTTCACTAATCCTACAAAAGCTACAACTTTTGAGTTTGAAGAGGAAGACGGAACAGTTACAGCAGATATTTTAAAAATAGATTCACGTTTTGTAAGTTTATTAAAGTGGCTAGGTGAAAACCATATTAATGTAAGACTTTCAGGTGAGAATACAGAGAATGGTTATGCTGTTTACAAAATCAGGGAAACAGCAGCAGGGGGAGTTACAAAGCTTTCAGCAGAAGACGGATTCCTTCAGTTTATGATTGAAAGACTTCTTGCAAGCAATCCTCCTATTGAAGAAGAATTAGACGAGGATCAGGAAGAAGAAGGGGACAGCATGAAGCTTACAAGTATTCAGAGTATTACTGACTTTATGAACTGTGCCGGAAGAACTTTACCTGATAATATCAGACTTTGGGCAAGAAGAAACTTAGCAGTTGCCCGTTCAAATGAAGTTTCACAGGAAGAAAGACATCACGCACAGAGAGCACTTTCAATTATGATGAACATTCAGTGGAAAAATAATTATTTTGAAGCTATTGATCCTGTGGAAGCAAGAAAAATATTAGACGAAGAATTATATGGTATGGAACGGGTAAAACAGCGTATTATGGAAACAATTATCCAGATTAACCGTACACATACACTTCCTGCATACGGACTTTTACTTATTGGACCTGCAGGAACAGGAAAATCACAGATAGCTTATGCGGTTGCAAGGATATTAAAACTTCCTTGGACAACACTTGATATGAGTTCAATCAACGACCCTGAACAGTTAACAGGTAGCTCACGTATTTACTCAAACGCCAAACCGGGAATTATAATGGATGCCTTCTCAATGGCAGGCGAGTCTAACCTTGTATTTATCATAAACGAATTAGACAAAGCAGCATCAGGAAAGGGTAATGGTAATCCGGCAGACGTGTTATTAACACTTCTTGACAATCTTGGCTTTACAGACAACTATATGGAATGTATGATTCCAACAGTTGGTGTTTACCCAATTGCAACAGCTAACGAGAAAGAACATATAAGCGCACCATTAATGTCAAGATTTGCAGTAATAGACATTCCTGACTACACAATCGAAGAAAAGAAAATTATCTTTTCAAAATTTGCACTTCCAAAGGTATTAAAGAGAATGAGCCTAAAAGAAGACGAATGTGTAATGACAGAAGAAGCACTTGATGCAGTAATGGAAATATATAAAAACACAAGCGGAATAAGAGATTTAGAACAGGCAGCTGAACATCTGGCAGCTAACGCATTATACCAAATCGAAGTAAACAATCTTAAAAAAGTAGAATTTAACGGTGAAATGGTAAAAGAACTCTTAGTCTAAGATTTTAATGGCAAAACGGAAAATTTTTTAAGTTAAAATTTTAGAGCAAAAATCAATTAAATTTATAAAAATAGAACAACCAACTCTAAAGAAAGCACTTTGAGGCCGTCGGTTCTTAGAAGATAGGGCAGTGAAACTGTCATAGATTCTTAGTACCGCTATGAGCCGAGAGCAGCAAAAGTGTGCTTTCGTTGAGTTGGTTGTTCTTTTTTGTGGAAAAGTTAATCCCTATTAGGACTAAAATACATTACTCCGTTTTTAAGTTTTTTGCCTTTAAGGCTGTACAATTCGCTTACTGTTACCAGTTCGTAACCTCTCTTTTTAAGTGTTGGCAACGCCTTTATAAATCCGTCTACTGATGTCTGGTGTATATCGTGTAGAAGTACGATATCCCAAGCTTTTGTTTCTTTTAGGATTGTACTTGATACGTAGTTTACGTTTCTGTATTTCCAGTCAAGTGTGTCTACTGACCAGTATATCATTGGTACGCCTGCGTACTTTCCTGTTGTTTTATTATAGCTTCCATATGGTGGACGAAGTAGCGTAGGTGTTGTACCGATTACACTTTTTACTACTTTATTTGTTGAGCCAAGTTCTTTTTTGATTTGTGGCACTGATAAAGTTTTCAGGTTGCTGTGATTGTATGTATGGCTACCTATTTCCATATGAAGTTTATATTCATTCTTTAATTGTGTCTTATGTGAGTTTACACATGAGCCAACTACGAAGAATGTTGCTTTTGCATTGTTCTTGTTTAAAGCTTTAAGAAGCTTGTCTGTGTAGATTCCCGGACCGTCATCGAAAGTGAAGGCAACGTATTTTGTCTTTGCAACGGTAACTTTACATTTTACGGTTTTGCCTGTGATTTTTGATTTTAAAGTTATGTATGCCTTTCCGTTTGATTTTCCTTTTACGACACCTTTCTGGGAAACAGTAGCAACTTTTTTGTTTGATGTTTTCCAGATTAAAGGTTCGTTAACGCCTTTTTTACGCTTCTTGTATTTTACGTAAGAAGTAAGAGTTCTTTTGTCCCCCTTATTTAAACGAATAGCTTTCTTGTCTAATGAAATAGATTTTACTTTGTTGTAAATCTTTGTTGTTTCTTTAACATTGTTCTTAGCAGCTGTTGTAGTTTTAGGTTTTGCAGCTGTAGGTTTAGTAGTAGTCACCGGCTTTGTTGTAGGCTTTGTAGCTGTAGGTTTAGTAGTAGCCACCGGCTTTGTTGTAGGTTTTGTCACCGGTTTAGTAGTTGTTACCGGCTTGGTTGTAGGATTAGTAGTTACAGGTGTTGTAGTTGCAGGAATTGTTGTAACACTTGGTGTTGATTCCTGAGTAGCTTCATAAGTGTTAATGTTTTTGTTGCCTGAACTTTCATATCCGTAGATTGTTATTGTGCTAAGTAGAAGCACTGTAACTGAAATTATGCCTATAATACGTGTATTTTTCATAAGCTCCTCCTAATTATTTATAAAATTGTTACATAAAATAATATGTGTACTTAATATTATTTTACTTTATATTTCATAAAAGTAAATAGAATAATAGCAGTTTTTTCACATATATTTTCATAAGGAGATTGAAAATATGGAAATAATTGAAAAATATTTACCGCCTAATGTGAGAAATGCCATCAGAAATAAATGCGAAAATCAGTGGATGGATTTTAATGATTTAACTGAAATTAGGCTGCGTATTAATTGCCCTTTAATAATTTTTATTAAGAATAATGAATATGTAATTTCAGAATATATTGTAAATGAGGAAGATATTAAAACAGCTTTTAATCTGATAACTGAATATTCGGCTTATTCTTTTGAAAGTAGCATTCGTAACGGATATATTACAATTCCAGGAGGACACAGAGTTGGACTTGGAGGACAGGTTGTAATGGATGAAAAGGGAATTAAGATAATAAAAAATATTAAATTTATGAATTACAGAATTAGCCACGACTTAAAAAATGCAGGTTGTGAATTGGTAAATAAAATTGTGGAAGAAAAAGAAAATCTGCTTATTATATCCCCGCCGGGTTTGGGAAAAACTACTTTGCTTAGAAATATTATAAGGGGTTATAGCAATTTAAAAGGAATAAATGTAACAGTTGTGGATGAAAGAAATGAAATAGGTGGAAGTTACAGGGGAGTTCCAATGATTAATTTAGGACTAAGGACGGATGTTATAAGTGATTGTACAAAGTATAGTGGCATTGTTATGGCAATAAGGTCTATGGCACCTAAAGTTATAGCTGTTGATGAAATTGGAAGTGGAGCTGACTTTAAGGCGATTGAATATGCAGTAAACAGCGGGGTAAGTGTTGTGGCAACTATTCATGGAAAAGATTTGGCAGAAGCAAGGGAAAAGCTGGGACAAGACATAGATAAGATTTTTAAAAGAAAAATAGTTATAAAAAGTATGGGGGAATATGTATGTATCTGAAAATAACAGGAATTGTTCTGATTATGATGTCAGCCTCCTTAATGGGCTATTTGTTTAGCAAAGATTATATTGAAAGAATTAACAGATTAGAGCAAATACAGAAAATGCTGATTTTGCTAAAAGGGGAAATTAGTTATAGCAATAATTCTGTTCAGGAAGCTTTGGAAAATATATCGGAAATGATAGAGGGGAAGGTGGGGGAGTTTGTGACAAAAGTTCAGGAAAGTTTTAAAAAGTCAGAAATACCTTTAAGCGTGGCATGGAGTTTAGGTGTGGATAATATTTTTGATAAAAAATCATCACTAAAATCAGAGGATAAAAACAGTCTGAAAGATTTTGGCAGAGGGCTTGGAATAACTGACAGACAAACCCAGATTAATAATATTGAAAAGTATCAGTCACAAATCCAATTAACAATAAAAGAATTAAAAGCAGAAAAAAATGAAAAATGTAAGTTGTACAGAATGCTTGGAATTACTTGTGGGGCATTTTTAGGAATAGTTCTTATATAGGGAGAAATATGGATATTAGTTTGATTTTTAAAATTGCTGCCGTGGGCATAATAGTTTCTGTTGTGGGTCAGATTTTAAAACATAGCGGAAGAGAAGAGCAGGCTTTTCTTACAAGTCTTGCAGGACTTATTCTTGTTCTTATGTGGATTGTGCCTTACATATATGAATTGTTCAGTACTATACAGCGTCTTTTTGAATTATAAATTAAAGGTTAGAAAATGTTAGTTATAGGAATAATGGGAATTGTTGTTGTGCTTATGGCAATTCAGTTTAAGTCAATAAAACCTGAATATGGAATAATGATTTCGGTGGTAGGATGCGCTTTTATTTTCTTATATTCACTTGTAAGAGTGAATGAAATTGTGGAAATGGTAGAAAGGCTTGCCGGTATAACTTCTGTTAGCAGGGAATATATAAAAATTATTTTAAAAATAACAGGGGTGACTTTTATATCGGAAATTGCTTCGGATATAGCAAAGGATTGTGGGTATCAGGCTGTGGCAAATCAGGTTCAGATTTTTGGAAAATTATCTGTATTGGTTATAAGTTTTCCTGTTTTTACGGAACTGATTTCTTCTATTGGAAAGTTATTATCGTGAGAAAATTATTATTCCGAGAAACTTTTAGAAAAGAAATATTCCAAATCAATTATCGTAAGGAAAATATTATGAGAATTATTAATACAAAATTTATATTTAAGCTTGTTTTGCTATTTTTTATTTTGTTATTTTTATCGCCTAAACCTGTTAAAGCAGGAGTGATTTCGGAAGAGATTATAACAATTGATGATTTTGACTTGGAAGACAGCGGAAAAATTCTTAAAACTCAGGGGTATGATAACATTGATTACAAATATATATTAAAAAAGTTAAGGGACGGAGATTTGCTTCTTGTTTTAAAGGAGATAGGAAGAACTGCCTATGAAAAAACAATAGGGGATGTAAGTCTAATCGAAAAAACTCTTGTTAATCTGCTTTTGATTACAATTATTGCTTCTTTTTTTACAAACTTTGCAAATGTGTTTTCAAAGAATGGCATTAGCGATACAGGCTTTTACATATGTTATATGGTTACAGTTGCAATAATGGTAACTATGTTTGAGGAGTTTTCAATTATAGCTGCCCAATTAGTGAAGCTATTATTAAAGTTTGTTGGCGGAATGATTCCGGCGTATTTTTTGTCGGTGGCAATAGTGGGACAGGCGGCAGCGGCCGGTTTTTATCAGTTAACACTTGTGATTATTGAGGTTTGCCAGTTCGTTTTTTTGAAAATAACATTGCCTGCAATAAAAATATACATGGCAATAAGTTTGGTTAATAATATTTCCAGAGAAGATTTTCTGTCGGGAACAACCCACGTAATAGAGAATTTTATAAATTTTGTAAATAAGACAATGGTGGGAATAGTAACCGGGCTAAATATTATTCAGGGATTAATTTTGCCCTCAGTTGATATGGCAAAAAACACTACAATAAAAAAGTTTATCGGAACCTTGCCGGTTATTGGTGATGGGGCTGATGCGGTTACGGGAATGCTTTTAGGTTCAGCTAATTTAATTAAAAACTGCATCGGAACATTTGGAATCATAATGATAATATTGATTTGCTTTGTTCCATATATGAAACTTCAAATATATTCAGCGTCGATTCAGATTTTTACGGCAATAATCCAGCCCGTTGCAGATAGACGAATAATTGAAAGCCTTAACTGCCTTTGTAAGGGCATAAGGCTTCTTATAAGAGTTGTAATAAGCAGTGGTTTTCTTTTTGTAATAAGCATTGCAATTATATGCATGACAACTAACGTAAAAACATAATGGAATCAAATTTTAACATTTTGAAGCTCTAATCATAATAAAAAAGGAATAGTAAATGGAATTTTTGTATCAATATATAAAAAATATATGTATTTTTTCACTGGTAATTTCCCTTGTTTTAAATATATTTCCGGAAAGCAGCAGTAAGAAATATATAAAACTTTTTGCAGGTATAGTTTTGCTTGCACTAATCGTTAATCCCATTATTAATATAAAAAACAACAGTGGTGACATTGAGCAAATAATTAAAAGCTACACTCATGGCAGTTTAAAAGAAGAAAATTATACTTTTGAAAATAACAGGGAGGGTCTTGAAAATAAGGTTTATGAAAGGGTGAGCAATGGATATAAAGAAAATGCCGGAAATTAAGAACATTAGTAAAATCGGAAAAGAAAAAATACTTCTTTTGGCATTGGCAGGAATAATGCTTGTAGGTGCATCATATTTTGAAAATATAAAAGATAAAAAAGTGCCGGATAGCAATGTTAAAACCAAAACAACGTCAAACAATTACGAAACTGATATGGAAAATAAAGTTGAAAAACTTTTAGAAAATATTAATGGTATATCTAAAGTTTCCGTTGTAATATCTTTTAAATCAGGCAGCGAAAAAATATTACAGGAGGATGTGGAAGATTCGTCGGGAAAGGAAAAAAATGAAAATAGAGATAACATAAATGCTTCATCTAAAAAGTCAACAGTCATATTTTCAGGAAATAACGGAGAAGAGCCTTATATAGTTAAGGAACTTTATCCAAAAGTTGAGGGTATAGCAATTACGGCAAAAGGTATTTCGGATGAAAAAAAGAAGGGACAAATTATTAATATGTTATCGGCATTATTTGATGTTCCGATACATAAAATATCAGTATTAGAAGTTGATTAGGAGGGATGTCCAATGAAAAAAATATTAAAAAAGAATCAGATTATTGTTACGGCTCTGGCTGTTCTGATTGCAGTTGCAGGGTATTTGAATTATACGGATAATCTGTCAAAGAAGGAAAAGACGAAAGAGGCAAACAATAATACATATGACAGTGTTTATTCACAGGATAATCTTTCAGATGAAAACGGTGAAATAAAAAGTCTGGACGGTGAAGGTTTGGACAGTAGTGCTGAAAATTCGGGGGATGATGTAAATGGTGAAAATGAAAAAAACGATGGTACTAATCAGGAAGAAACCAAAGAGCCGGGAGCTGCAATATTAACTAATGGCACATCAGTAAGTAGTTATATGGTTCAGGCAAGATTAAACAGGGAACAGACACGTTCAAAAAATAAGGAAACTTTATTGGAAGTGATTAACAATAAGGACTTGGAGGAGAATCAAAAAAAGAAAGCAGTAACCTCAATGACTGAACTTACAAAAACTACAGATATGGAAAATACAGTGGAAACGTTATTAAAGGCAAAAGGTTTTGAGGATGTGCTTGTAACAATTACAGACAAACAGGTGGATGTTATTGTAAATGATGCTGAGATGGATGAAACAAAGAAAGCCCAGATTGAAAATGTGGTAAAAAGAAAAACAGGAATAGCAGCAAAGAATATAACAATTACACCAACAAACAACCAATAAGAAAAGCCGCACCATTTGGTGCGGCGTTAATATTAAAATTATAATTTAATATGTTCTTTTAAAGCTGCAAAACTTTCTTCGCTTATTACATGTTCAATTCTACATGCATCTTCCGCAGCAATTTTCTCATCAACCCCAAGGCTTGTTAAAAAAGCTGTTATGAAACGATGACGTTCATAAATCATTTCAGCAATTTTTTTGCCTTCATCTGTAAGATAGATAAAGCCTGCATCGGTTACTGTAATCTGATTCTTAGCTTTTAAATTCTTCATTGCAATACTAATACTTGATTTCTTATATCCTAACTCGTTTGCTATATCTACTGATCTTACAACAGGAAGCTTCTGACTTAACATCAAGATTGTCTCTAAATAATTTTCTGCTGATTCGTTACTATGTGTCATATTATTACCATCCTAACTTAATTCTTTTAAATTTAAAATAATTCCAACTAAGTAACCGGAAAGAACCGGTGCTGTGAAACCTAAAGCCGTTAACATATACGTAAACCATATTATACCATTTATTATATAAATATTCAAATTAAATAAAAAATTATAAAATAACCAAAATAAAGAAAAAAGTTATTGACATAGAACAGAGGTTAGGGTATACTAACTACTGCAAGGAAAACTTCTAAATGTTAATATATAGCCAAGCAGGATAGCAAGATTTTATGGGCAAGAAAATCTTGCTATCAACTTTGCGTTTGAAAAGAAAAATGGAGGCGAATGATATGGGAACAATCATTGTACTAATAGTATTAGCAATTATAGTAGCTTTAATAATTAGAAGCATGGTTAAAGATAAAAAAGCCGGCAAGTCACTTCAGTGCGGTGGAGATTGCAGCAAGTGTGGCGGACACTGCCATTAAGACTAAAACGGTAGTGGTAAAGGTTCCTGACATAGACTGGCAATAAACTAAATACAATAATTTAGTCAGTTGTAAAATGACATCAATGATGGTATAATAATCACAAGAATACGCATTAGGAGGTCAATATGGAATCTCAGAGAACTACTTATATTGAACATGACAATTCTGACTTAGGAGAAGTTCAGATTAGTAACGATGTACTTGCTGTTATTTCAGCAATGGCAGCAATGGAGGTTGATGGTGTTGTGGCTATGGCTGGAAACATCACAGCAGAGCTTGTTTCAAAACTTGGAATGAAGAAATTATCTAAAGGCGTTAGAGTTGACGTTGTAGATAATACAGTAATGGTAGATTTATCAATTATTCTTAGAATTAATGAGAATATAGTTACAATATCAAAGAAGGTTCAGGACAAGGTTAAAACAACAGTAGAAAACATGACAGGTATGGAAGTTGCCAATGTTAATGTGAACATTGCAAGCGTAGCAACTAACTAAACAAGTTATTTTTTAGGGTGTCTGTAACAGACACCCTTTTTGACATCATAGGAATACTAGCAATTTTAGGAGGAAATATGAACAGAGTTAAATTAAGAGAGAATACATTTAAGTTATTATATTGTAATGATTTTCACAATAGATCAGAAATGCCGAAACAGTATGATTTGTTTTGGGAGGAAACACCTGAAGTATCAGAAGAAGACAGAAAATTTATTTCTAACAGAGTTGATGCAATAGCAGAAAAGATAGACGAAATAGATGAAGCAATCAATAAGGCTGCTGTAAAGTGGACAACAGATAGAATGTCAAAAGTAGATCTTACAATATTAAGACTTGCTTATTATGAAATGAAGATTGATGAAGATATTCCTGAAAAAGTTGCTGTTGATCAAGCCATTGAACTTGCTAAGAAATATGGAACAGATGATTCACCTTCATTTGTTAACGGTGTACTTGCAAAGTTATTTTAGGAGTTAATATGGCATCCATATATACTGTAGGACAGGTAAACAATTATATAAAAAGAATGTTTAATCAGGACTTTGCCTTAAATAATATCTATATAAAAGGCGAGGTAAGTAACTGCAAATATCACACATCGGGACATATTTATTTTACGTTAAAGGATAGAACCGGAGTTATATCCGCAATTATGTTTGCAGGTAACAGGTCAGGACTTAAATTTAAGATGGAAGAAGGACAGAAGGTTGTTGTTCTTGGCAGCGTAAGTGTTTATGAAAGAGATGGAAAGTACCAGATATATGCTAAGGAGATTATATTAGAAGGGGCAGGGTTACTTTATCAAAGATTTGAGCAATTAAAAGTTGAACTTGAAGAAATGGGACTTTTTGATCCTATGTATAAGAAACCTATTCCAAGATATGCTACAAGAATTGGAATATGTACAGCACAGACAGGTGCGGCAATACAAGATATTATTAATATAACAACCAGACGTAATCCGTATGTGCAACTTTATTTGTATCCATGCCTTGTGCAGGGGGCTGATGCAGCAAAAGACATTGTTAACGGAATAAGATGTCTTGACTCAATGAATCTTGACACCATTATTGTAGGCCGTGGTGGTGGCTCTATAGAGGATTTGTGGGCTTTTAATGAAAAGATTGTGGCAGAAGCTATTTTTAATTGCAATACCCCTATTATATCTGCAGTAGGACATGAAACAGATACAACAATAGCAGATTATGTTTCTGACAGAAGAGCACCTACTCCGTCGGCAGCGGCAGAATTGGCAGTGTTTGATTATATGGAATTTGAAAATAAGTTGCAGAATTATAGAAAGATGCTTACAACTTACGAAGAACATTTTATTGAAAAATACAAATTACTTACTAAGAATCTGGAAAATAGTATTCAGATGTATAGTCCTAAGAATATGTTGCTTACAAGAAAGCAATATATATCTGACTTGCAGATGCATCTTACAGATTGTTTTCATACTATTTTGGATAGTAGAAAACATATGCTTCAGATATACGCAGTAAGACTTAACGGATTATCTCCACTTAATAAGATTTCAAAAGGCTTTGCCTATGTTGAAAATGATTCAGGAGAATCAATTAAAACAGTGGAACAACTTAAAAAAGGAGATAATATTAATCTGACAATTTCAGACGGAAAAATAAAAGCAAGTGTATTGGAAGTTCAGGGAGAAAATAATGGAGAATAATACTGAAAATAATGTTACAAGTATTATAGAAGAAAATAATACGGGAAATAATATGAATAATACAGAAAATGTCGGCATAGAAGATAATTTTGAACAGCTTGAAGATATAATTTCAAAAATGCAGTCAGACAGAATAACATTAGAACAGTCATTTGAATTATATAATAAAGGGCTTAGTTTGGTACAGGATTGTAACAACCAGATTGATAAAATAGAAAAGCAGATTAAAATTATTGAAGAGGGAAATATAAATGAATAATTTTGATACAGAATTAAAGGAAAGAACGGCATACGTTGAAAAGATTGTATACGATTATTGTCCTAAGGAAGAAGGACTGCAGAAGATTATAATTGAAGCAATGAATTACAGTCTTAAGGCAGGTGGAAAAAGATTAAGACCAATGCTTGTTTTGGAAACATTAAGATTGTTTGGCGGAGATGAAAAAGAGGCATATCCGTTTATGGCAGCAATGGAAATGATTCATACATATTCATTAGTACATGATGATTTGCCGGCAATGGATAATGATATGTATAGAAGAGGCAAGAAGACTACACACGCCGTATATGGCGAAGATATGGGGATTCTTGCAGGGGATGGACTTCTTAATATGGCATACGAAACTATGAGTATGGCAATACTAAAGAGTAAATATCCTCAAAGAGCAGCACTTGCCATGAATATTCTTGCTTACAAGGCAGGAATCTACGGAATGATTGGCGGTCAGACTGTTGATGTAATAAACGAAAATAAAGAAAAAGACATAGATACGATTAATTTTATTCATAAGCTTAAGACAGCAGCATTAATCGAGGGGGCAATGATGGTTGGAGCCATTCTGGCAGGAGTAGATGAGCAGGCTGTTGAAACAGTGGAAGAAATAGCAACTAATGTAGGTATAGCATTCCAAATTCAGGATGATATTCTTGATGTAACAGGAACATTGGAAGAACTTGGAAAGCCGGTTCTTAGTGATGAAAAGAACAATAAGACTACATATGTTACTTTAAAAGGAATAGATGAATCAAAAAGACTAGTTGAAGATTACTCAGAGAAGGCGGTTAATTTACTTGAAAGTCTTGGGGGAGATAGTGAATTCCTTAAAAATTTAATTATAAAATTAATTAACAGAGTGAAATAAATGAGTGAACTTTTAGAAAAAATTAATAAACCAAATGATATTAAAAATATAGATAAAAAAGATTATCCAAAACTTGCAGAAGAAATAAGAGAGTTTCTTATTGATTCAGTAAGTAAGACAGGGGGACATCTTGCTTCTAACTTAGGTACTGTTGATTTAACAATAGCTTTGCATGCAGTGCTTGATTTCCCTAAGGATAAGATTGTATGGGATGTTGGACATCAGGCATATACACATAAGATTTTAACAGGTCGTAAGGACGAGTTTGAATCTTTGCGACAGTTAAACGGATTAAGTGGTTTTCCGAAAAGACATGAAAGTCTATGTGACAGCTTTGATACAGGTCATAGTTCAACATCCATTTCTGCTGCCCTTGGTATGGCAACAGCAGCTAAACTAAATGAAACAGATGAAAAAATAGTAGCTGTAATTGGCGACGGCGCACTTAGTGGAGGAATGGCATTAGAGGCCATTAACAATGTTGCTAATCTAAAAAGAAATATGCTTATTATTATAAATGACAACAAAATGTCAATATCAAAAAACGTTGGCGGAATGTCTAATTATCTTAATAAGCTAAGGGCTAGCGAACAGTATAATGATTTTAAAAGTGATGTAGAAACATCACTTAGCAGAATCCCTAAATTTGGTTCAAGCCTTGTAAAAAGTGTAAAAAGAACAAAGGACCATATTAAGAATCTGTTTATTAGTCAGGGATTGTTTGAAGATTTGGGAATAACATCTATTGGGCCTATTGACGGCCATAATATTCCTGAAATGATAGATATTTTTAAAGAGGCATTAAAGATTAACAGACCGATTATTATTTGTGTAAGAACAAAGAAGGGCAAGGGTTATGAACCTGCAGAGAATGATCCTTCTAAGTATCACGGAGTTAATCCTTTTGACATAAGTACAGGCCTTGAAACAGTAACTAACGGAATGATGTCATATACAGACGTTTTCTCAAAAACATTGGTTAAAATGGCAAAGACAAATGACAGAATTCTTGCAATAACAGCGGCAATGCCTGATGGAACAGGATTATCAAGATTCCAAAAAGAATTACCTGACAGATTTTTCGATGTGGGAATAGCAGAAGAACACGCAGTAACTTTTGCAGCAGGACTTGCAGTATCAGGATACAAGCCTGTGGTGTCAATATATTCATCGTTCTATCAGAGAGCATATGATCAGATTTTACACGATGTATGTATACAGAAACTTCCGGTAACATTGATTTTTGACAGGGCAGGTCTGGTTGGTAGTGACGGCGAAACCCATCAGGGCATTTTTGATATGTCATTTCTGTCAGCAATGCCTAATATGACAATAATTGCACCGTCAGGAATTAAAGAATTAAAAGAGGCAATGAAGTTTGCTGAACATTTTGACGGGCCAATAGCAATCAGGTTTGCGAGAGGCGTTGCTTTTCCTGAAATTAAGGAAGACATTAATTTGCAGTATGGAAAAGGTCAGATATTAAAAGAAGGCAGTAAAGATGGCAACAATGCAGGTGGTAATGTGGCAATTATAGCTGTAGGCTCAATGGTTGAGGAAACCTATAAGGCAATAGATATGCTTGAGAAAGAGAATGTACATCCTGCATTTGTTAATCCTGTTTTTATTAAACCTATGGATACTGAACTTATTAAAAGAGTTGCTGAAAATCACAAACATATAATTGTTGTGGAAGAAGGAATTAAAAAAGGCGGTTTTGGAGAAAGCGTTGAAACTTTCATATTGGAAAGTGGAATTGATGCAGATGTTCAGGTTATGGCAATTGATGACAGGTTTGTGGAACAGGGTAACGTGGCTTTGCTTAGGGAAGAAATAGGAATAAGCTATAAAAATATATACGAAAAGGTAATGGAACTGACAAGATGAAAGAAAGATTAGATGTTTTATTAGTAAAAAGAGGTTTGGCTCCTTCAAGAGAGAAAGCCAAGGCCATAATAATGAGTGGTATAGTTTTCGTTGATAATGAACGCGAGGATAAGGCGGGAACAACTTTCGACGAAAAAGTAAATATTGAAGTTAGAGGAAAGACACTGAAATACGTTAGCCGTGGTGGCTTAAAGTTAGAGAAAGCCATGGATGTTTTTGGTGTGAAGATAGAAGGAAAAACATGCATGGATGTTGGAGCTTCAACAGGTGGTTTTACTGACTGTATGTTACAGAATGGTGCGGTAAAAGTTTATTCTGTTGATGTGGGTCATGGTCAGCTTGCTTGGAAACTTGTACAGGATGACAGAGTAATCTGTATGGATAGAACTAATATTAGATATGTAACACCTGACCAAATTGATGATGTACTTGATTTTGCTTCAATTGATGTTTCATTTATATCATTAACTAAGGTTTTATTACCTGTTAAGAATCTTTTAAAAGAAAATGGTCAGATAGTATGTCTTATTAAGCCACAGTTTGAAGCAGGAAGAGAGAATGTAGGTAAAAAAGGTGTTGTAAGAGATAAGAAGGTTCACATTCAGGTTATTGAAAAAGTAATAGAATATGCAATGTCCATAGGATTTAAGATTTTAAATCTTGACTATTCACCTGTTAAGGGACCGGAGGGCAATATTGAATATTTATTATATTTGCAGAACAATGGTGAAGAACCGGTTGTAGATGAGATATGTGTTGACCCTGTTAAAGTTGTTGAAGATTCACATGTAACACTTGATAAAAAGAAGCAGGAAAACAGTTAGATTTAGACTGGCTTAGATTAAGTTTATAATTATAATTTTTGAATATTGGAGTTTTTGGATGAAAAATTTTTGCATAATTACAAACAGCTATAAAGATGAAAAAAACAGCATTGCAAATAAAATATCAGATTATATTATAAAAAAAGGTGGCAGTTGCGTGGTTTTAAATAACGTGGACACGGCTACCGGACAGTATCGGGTTATTTTAGAGGAGCAGGTTCCGGGAAATCTTGAATGTGTTATAACAATAGGTGGCGATGGGACATTACTTCATGCGGCTAAAGACTTAGAGAAACTTGATGTGATTTTTATTGGCGTAAATAAGGGTACTTTAGGTTTCCTTGCAGAAATTTCACCGGAAGAAATGGAAGGCTCAATTGACAGACTTTTAAATGACAGATTTAATGTTGAGTCAAGAATGATGTTGTGTGGTCAGGTTATAAGAAACAACGAAGTTGTGTACAAGTCTAACGTGCTTAATGATATTGTAATACATAGAGGTGGCGATATGGCTATTTCCAATTTTGATGTGTACGTTAACGGTCAACTTCTTGGAAAGTTTCAGGCAGATGGAATAATATTGTCAACACCAACAGGTTCAACTGCTTATAATCTTTCAGCAGGAGGTCCTGTGGCAAGACCTGATTCACATATGATTATTCTTACACCTATATGTCCTCATTCAATTGGAACAAGAAGTATTCTTCTGTCAAGAAATGATGAAATAGAGGTTATAATCGGACCGTCAAGAACGCCTAATGAAGAAAACAGAAAGATAGCATTTGACGGTGATGGAATATTTAACATAGTTTCAGAAGATAGAATCAGAATATATGAAGCAGTTGAAACCACAGAGATAGCTAAGCTTGACGAAGGAAGCTTTCTTCAGGTAATAAAGGATAAGCTTGGTGATTAGGAGATATGCCATGAAAACAAAAAGACAGCGAAAAATAATAGAATTAATAACCAATTATGATATTGAAACTCAGGAAGAGTTGGCAGCAAAGCTTGTTGAAAATGGTTTTAATGTAACCCAGGCCACAATATCAAGAGACATAAGAGAGCTTAATCTTACAAAAATAGCCACAAAAGGCGGTAAGCAGAAATATGCAGTACAGAGCAGTTCAGATATAGTATCAAATAGCAAGTATATGCGTGTTTTAAATGATGGAATTATAACAATGGATACGGCAGGAAATATACTTGTAGTAAAAACAGTGTCAGGAATGGCAATGGCAGTGGCTGCAGCACTTGACGCAATGCAGATTAAAGAAATTCTAGGCTGTATTGCCGGAGATGACACAATAATGTGTGTGGTAAAACATGCTGAAGAAACAGATAGGGTTAAGGAACATATAGAAAGTTTCATTCGTTAAATTTGATTGCCCAAGGTCATTTTTCAACAGTTGTGCAAGTACAGGTGGAACAAGACCTTTTGACATTATAATATAGTAAAAAAGGTAATTAATACAATCACCCAGAGAAAAATTCAGTAGCAAACAATAGGCAGATTTTTGAAATTTTGCAATAGGCGACGGAGCAAAATGATAAAATCAACGTGTTTGCAATGAAATTTTCTCTGGGTGATTGGAAAGATACAATTATCTAAAATGCAGAAAGGAGGAAAACATGCTTTTAAATTTACACGTAAAGAATTTGGCTTTAATAGAAGAGGTAGATGTGGACTTTGAAAAAGGTTTAATCGTTTTAACAGGTGAAACCGGTGCAGGAAAGTCACTTATACTTGGTTCTGTAAACATTGCTTTAGGCAATAAGGCTTCTAAAGATATGATTAGAAAAGGCACAGATTATTCTTTGGTTGAATTAACTTTTTCAGTTAGCGAAAATTGCGCAAAACAATTGAAAAAATATGATATTTATATGGAAGAGGACAACATTGTTACTGTTACAAGAAAGATTTCAGAAGGAAGAAGTATTTCTAAAATAAATGGGGAAACTGTTAATATAAAAACATTAAAAAATGTAATGTCCTTATTAATTGACATACATGGTCAGCACGATCATCAGTCATTATTATATACAAAAAATCATTTAGATATTTTGGATAAATTTGCAAAGGATTCCATATTAGAATTAAAAGAAAAGATTAAGGAAGAGTATAGTAAATATACAAAATTAATAAAAAAATTAGAAGAATTTAATATTGATGAAGGTCAAAAAGCAAGAGAGATTGAGTTTGCTGAATATGAAGTTAATGAAATTGAATCAGCTAATCTTAAACCTGAAGAAGATGTTCAGGTAGAAGAAGAATTTAAGAAGTTATCTAATAGCAAGGAAATAGTTTCAGCGTTGTCAGAAATTTACAACGCCTTAAGTTATGAAACAGCAGGCGGTCTTGGGGATATAATTAATAAGGCTGTAATGGATATTAATAGTATTAAGGGAATGGATGAAAAAATAAGCCAGTTCCAGACAGAACTATATGATATTGATAATCTTTGCAGAGAGCTTACATCTCAGATTTATGATTATAACAGTGGAATGGATTTTAATCCTGAATATGTTAGGGAAGTTGAAGAAAGACTTGATGTTATTAATCATTTAAAATTAAAATATGGCAATAGTATAGAAGAGATTCTTAGATATAAAGAAGAAAAAGAAGAATATCTGGAAAAACTTAACAATATGACAGATGAAATGGAAAGCGTTAAAAATCAGATTTCAGAATTGGAAGGAACATTAAATAATCTCTGCACAAAGTTATCTGAACAAAGAAAAAAAGCTGCAAAGGAGCTGGAAGTTCTTGTAAAACAGGCTTTGGTTGATCTTAATTTTATTGCTGTTGAATTTGAAATTCAGATTACAAGAAAAGAAAGCATTGGAGAAAACGGATTTGATAATGTTGAATTTATGATTTCAACTAATCCGGGAGAATCTGTTAAACCATTGGTAAAGGTTGCATCAGGTGGTGAGTTATCAAGAATTATGCTTGCTATTAAGTCAATTCTTGCAACAGAAGACGATATTGACACATTGATTTTTGATGAAATTGATACTGGAATAAGTGGTCAGACGGCTATGAAAGTGGCAGAAAAAATGGCTAAAATCAGCAGAAATCATCAGGTTATATGCATTTCACATTTGTCACAGATTGCTGCAATGGCGGATAGTCATTATTTAATTAAAAAGACAGCAGATGAAAATTCTACAACAACATCAATTAAGAAACTTACAAGACGACAGTCAATAGAAGAACTTGTAAGAATAAATGGAGGAACTGGAATAACAGAGGCCGGACTTATTCATGCAACTGAAATGAAAGATATGGCAGATAGAACAAAAAGTAACTTGTTTTAATTAAAGAATATTACACATATTAAGAAGGAGGACAAAAGTCTTCCTTCTATTTTTTCACAAAAATAATCGAAAGGGGTATGGAAATGAACAAACAAAAATATAGGAACTTTTTAATTACATCCATTATGACAGCAATTGTAATAATTGTAGTATCTACAGTTATGTATGTTAAGGATAGATTGCCTAATACAATATTTATAAATACAAATACCAGTACCAAATATAATTTTTCCATGCCTGTTTCACTAAATGTTGAAAATAAAACAAGTATAAGGCTGAATGGAAAAAATACTATATATTCAGGAGAAAAAGGTGAATATAGCGGGAAATACAAAATGTTTGGCATAGTTCCAATTAAAAATACAAAAGTAAAAGTAGTAGATAAAAGAAAAGTTTACCCTGTAGGTTTGCCGGTGGGCCTGTATCTGAAAACTCAAGGAGTAATGATTATAGACGAAGGTCAGGTTATATCAAAAAATGGCGAAAAATTATGTCCTGCAAAAGGTCTTGTGAAAAAAGGGGACTATATTACGGAATTTAATGGAAAAACAGTAAGTAATAAGTCTCAATTGTCATATCTTATAAATGAAAACAAAGAAAAAATAGTAACATTAACAGTAAAAAATAATAATATTACAAAAAAGATATCTATTAAGCCTGTGTCTGATAAAAATGGAAATTATATGTTAGGAATTTGGGTTAGAGATGATTCTCAGGGAATAGGAACTGTTACATTTATAACAAAGGATAATAAATATTGTGCTTTAGGACATGGGATAAGTGATATTGATACAGGAGAATTGCTGTCCTCTAATAATGGAACAATATTTAGGGCAAATATATGGGGAATTAGAAAAGGAGAGTCTGGAAAACCAGGAGGTTTATGTGGCTCAATAGAATACAATAATAAAAACATTATTGGCGATATTACAAAAAACTGTGTATGCGGCTTGTATGGAAATATGGATAAGAAAATTATATCAGGATATAACATATCTGAAAAAGAAATAGGGCTACAATCTGAAATAAAAAAAGGCGAGGCATCTATACAGTTTATAGCAGATGGAAAAGTAAATATTTATAAAATAGAAATAGAGAATATATATGCCAATGCAAAAGAAAAGAATATGGTAATAAAAATAACAGATAAGAGACTGCTAAATAAAACAGGAGGAATTGTTCAGGGAATGAGTGGCAGTCCAATAATTCAAAATGGAAAAGTAATAGGAGCTGTAACTCATGTTATGATAAATGATCCAACAAGAGGATATGGTATATTAGCTGAAAATATGTTGAAAAGTATATAAAAATATAAATTGATTATAGCTTTGCGTTTTGCAAAGCTATTTTTTGCAATAGATGATTTTTAAATCTGAAATTACAAAAAAAGGCAGATTAATTCTGTTTTAAAAATGTAACTGGCGGAAAAATAGGAGAAAAAAGGAATAATAAAAAATCAGATAAAAATAGAATGTCCATATAAGTAAATGAATAGAATAAAAGGAACTTGTAAATAGATTATAATAGTGCCTTATAATAGTGAAAAAAAGAATTCGCAAAAAAATCAAGAAATAAGTAGAAAAATGTAGTATACTAATATTTAATGTAGAGAATATGAAAAATAAACTTCTATGATATTTAAGTAAGAGAAGTTACAGGAGGAATTTATGGCAAGAAATAATGCAGATTTAGCACATGAAATAGAAGAATTAATAAAGAAATACAATAAGAAACCTGAGAAAAAGATTAAAAAAAGAGATATTATAGAACTTTTCCAGCAATGTGAAGTAATTGTTGCTGCAAAAGTTGATTACAGCGACTGTCAGATTATGGGTGAATTTATTGAAAACGCATCTCTTAAACCTGATGTTGTAAAAGATGGCAAAAGAACAAGATTAATGCCTGTTTTTACAACATTTGAACAGATACCTGTAGAATATATGGATAATTTTTCACTTATAAGAATGTCTGCTTCAGCAGCATACACTTATATGAACGATTGTGAAGAACTTAACGGATTAGTAATTAATCCTTTTACAGAGGCTAATTTGGAACTTCGCAAGAAGAGAATGACAAATCCTAATTCTGATGCAACAAGAAATTTTGGCAACACAATTCAGCCTAAAAGAGCAGAAAAACCTGTTGTAAATCAGGGAGAAGCCTTAATCATATACAATAATCAGAAGTTTGTAATAAACAAAAGTCCTTTTGTAATCGGACGTGAAAATGCGGATATTACAATACCGGAAACTTATATTTCAAAGATTCACGTAATTATTTCATATAAGGATGGTAAATACAGAATCGCAGATTACGATTCAACCAATGGAACAAAAGTTAACGGAACAAAATTAAGACCAAAAGTTTATTATGAAATCCGTGACGGATATGAAATAGAATTGTCAGAAAAAGAAAAAATGATTGTTTACATAAATTAATTTTTTGCCGACGCAAAAAGTGTTTTATCGACCTGAATTTTTGAAAAAAACAGATAAAACTATCTATTATTGTTACATTAAAAAATATATGTAAACCACATTGTCGAATAATGGCATTTTATGCGATTTCTTTAAGTTGAATAACGGGAAAATTCAAACTATAATCTTCTCTGTCAACAAAATATAACAGTACTGTTGTTGAAAGTTATATAGTTATGCAGATTAAAATAATAAAAGAAATTGACAGGAGGATAGTATGAATAAAATTAGTGTGGCAGTGGTAGATGATAATGAGAAGATAGTAGAGACTATTTGTAATGAATTAGAGAGGGACGAGGAAATTAACATAGTCGGAAAAGCAAAAAATGGCGAGGAGGCTTTTGATATAATAAAGAAAACCAATCCTGATGTTGTGGTCTTGGATTTGATAATGCCAAAGATGGACGGATTATCATTAATGAACAAGATACATAAGGACGGTTCAATTATAAAGCTTCCTTTTTTTATAATTACATCAGCAATAAGCAATGAAACAGTAATTCAGGATGCTTTCGGTTATGGGGCAGGTTATTATATGCTTAAACCTTTTGAAACAGAAATGATAGTTGAAAGGGTAAAAACAGCAAAAAGTTATAACAAACGTTTGCCTGATAACAAGAAGTTTGTTGCAGCCTACGAGGACAAGAAGAAATTTATGGACAGAAACATTGAAAGTGATGTAACAAACATAATCCACGACGTAGGTGTGCCGGCTCATATTAAAGGTTACCAATATTTAAGAGAAGCAATTATTATGTCGGTCAATGATCCTGAAATGCTTAATTCCATTACAAAGATTTTGTATCCTACAATTGCAAAAACATTCCAGACAACATCAAGCAGGGTAGAGCGTGCAATAAGACATGCAATTGAGGTGGCATGGAACAGAGGAAAAATGGACACAATAGACGAATTGTTCGGTTATACCATAAATGCAGAGAAAGGAAAGCCTACAAATTCAGAATTTATTGCATTAATTGCAGATAAAATCAGATTAGAATACAAATGCAGATAATTAGTACTTTAATTTAAGCTGATTTTCTAGTATTATATACGTAAGAAACAAAATCCAAAAAAGAGACGACTTGGAGGAAAAATATATGAAAAAAATATTATTTGCAGCGTCAGAATGCGTACCTTTTATTAAGACAGGGGGGTTGGCAGACGTAGTTGGTTCATTGCCTAAGAGTTTTGACAAAGAAGAATATGATGTACGTGTTATTATTCCTAAATATATGTGCATTGACCAGAAATGGAAAGACCAGATGACATACATTGACCATTTTTATATGGACTTATGTTGGAGAAAACAGTATGTTGGAATTATGGAACTTGAATACGAAGGAGTAAAGATTTATTTTATTGATAATGAATATTACTTCGGCGGAGAAAAGCCATACAGTGATGCAAGATATGACTTAGAGAAGTTTGCATTCTTTTCAAGAGCAGTCCTTTCAGCTTTGCCAGTTATAGATTTCAGACCGGACGTAATACATTGCCATGACTGGCATACAGGTTTAATTCCTGTATACTTAAAAGACAGTTTCGCAAGTGGAGAGTTCTATCAGGGAATTAAGACTATAATGACTATTCACAATCTTAAATTCCAGGGAGTATGGGACATTGACACTATTAAGGATATTGCAGGATTGTCAGATTACTATTTTACATCTGATAAGCTTAAAGATTATGACAATGGTAACTACTTAAAGGGTGGTATAGTTTACGCTGATATGGTAACTACAGTTAGTGATACATATGCAGAAGAGATTAAGACACCATTCTTTGGAGAAGGATTAGACGGATTACTTAGAGCAAGATCTAATTGCCTGAGAGGTATTGTTAACGGCATTGATTACGATGAATATAATCCGGCTACAGACAAGTACATTGACAAGAACTTCTCAAAGGCTAATTTCAGAAAAGAAAAGGTTAAAAACAAAACAGCACTTCAGAAAGAATTAGGCTTGGAAGTTAATCCAAAGAAGATGATGATTGGTATTGTAAGCCGACTTACAGACCAGAAGGGATTTGACCTTATCTCATGTGTAATGGATGAAATGTGTCAGGATGCAGTTCAGTTTGTTATATTAGGAACAGGTGAAGAACGTTATGAAAATATGTTCAGACACTTTGACTGGAAATATGGCAAGAGCGTATCAGCTAACATTTACTATTCAGAAGAACGTTCACACAAAGTATACGCAGCTTGTGATGCATTCTTAATGCCATCATTATTTGAACCATGTGGATTAAGCCAGCTTATGAGTTTAAGATATGGTACATTACCTATCGTAAGAGAGACAGGTGGATTAAAGGATACAGTAGAACCATATAACGAATATGAGAACACAGGAACAGGTTTCTCATTCTGTAATTACAATGCTCACGAAATGATGGGTACAGTAAGATACGCTGAACACGTATATTATGACAAGAAACGTGATTGGAACAAGATGGTTGAAAGAGCAATGTCAGTTGACTTCTCATGGAAAACATCAGCAAAGAAATATCAGCAGTTATATGATGATTTAATTGGATAAAACTAATCAGATAATTGAATTAAAGAATAAAAAGAGTTGTTACTTAAGGTAGCAGCTCTTTTTTTGACTAACTAAAAAATCCTATTAATTAAAAATCTTTACGCATATTTGAAAATGGATTGAAATAATGCTTTGTATTGTATTTAGTAGATAGACGTTAGGATTGAATACACTATAGAATTTTGCTAGAATGTATGAAGATAACCAAAGATATAAAAGATACTTAATAAAAAATGGAGGGAGATTATGCTTGCAATAATCGAAGAAATAAGAAACGAAGACGAGAAAAGTATACTTTCAGATTGGTATAAGAAGTATAACCGAATAATGAGGAAAAAAGCCTACGATATAATAGTTGATTATCATACAGCAAATGATATGGTAAATGAGGCTTTTATAAAAATAATTCAGAATTTTGAAAAAATAAATAAATTAAATTGTCACGCAAGGTCTTATTATTTCGTTATAACTATTAGAAGCGTTTGTATAGACTATTTAAGGAAGAACAAAATTAAATCAAAGTATTTAGATGAATACGTCACAGAAGAACAGGTTATCAACACTAATATGTCAGAAAAAAGACATATTAATGAATTTGAAAAAAGTGAAATGTATATTGATTTAAGCAATGCTCTTTTGAAAATGTCAGAAAGAGACAAGGAGCTTCTAACTTATCGCTACACAATGGAAATGTCATCAAAAGAAATTTCCCAAATAACAGGGATTAAGGAAAGCAATGTTAATTCTTATATTAGAAGAGCGAGAGAAAAACTTCTAAAAATATTTAATGGGGAGGTATAAGGCATGAAGAAAAGACAAATAAATGATGAAATGATGGATAGCGTACTTAAAACAACGTTGTCAGAGTATCAGGAAGAAGAAGGACGAAAGATATTAAAAGAGGCAGAAGAATTAAACAAAACAGATGAGTATGCTCCAACAAAACAGCAAATAAAAGAATTTGAAAAAATCAGCAAAAAGCAGCTGCGTAAAAAGAAAATTAAATCATTGAACTTTAAATTAAAAGTATATAGAACAGCAACAGCTCTTGGAGTACTTTTGTTAATTTTCAATATCTCAGTTGTATCAGTGCCGGCAATGAAAGAGAAAACCTTGGAATTTTTTATGAAAACATATAATGACCATACTGACATTGGAAAATATCCGGGAGAAAAAGTAGAAGATGTTAAAAATGTATCAGATGACAGGTTTACAATAAAGTTAAGCAAAGAATATGAAATAACATATCTGCCGAAAGGATTTAAAATGACAAATATGAATAAGGATGAAGCAGGATGGAGTGCTGATTATTATAAAGACGCAGATATGATATCTTTCAAACAAAAATCAATTGAAGGAGGAGATGTAGGAATAGATACCGAAAATACACAAAAATCATATGTAGATATTAATGGACATAAAGCGTTAGTGAATGAAAAGAAAAATGATAAAGTAATATCTATAGTGTGGAGGCAGGATGAAAGTGTTATAAGTATTATTTGCATTAACGTTAATAAAGATGAAGTTATAAAAATTGCTAATAGTGTTAAAAGTGTAGATTAAAACATAGAAATGACTCTTCGGATAAGTTAAAAAAACCGAGGAGTTTTTTTATTAAAAAAATTTTTTGAAAAAATTTAAAATACATTGTCACTTTTTTCATTCTGGTTCGTTGTATTTAATAAGAGAGCTAAATTGGTGACGAAAACAGTGAAAATAGGAGGTACGAAATGAAAAAGAAATTATTTACCATAATATTAGCATTTGTAATGATGACATCATTTATTGTTGAAGTATATGCGGAAGAGGCTCAAGACAATTACGGCGTGGAACCGTTCTATACAAATACTTCATTGGTTACAGCAAATTTAAGATTAAGTGGAGCAACTGCAATTTGTAATGCACAAAATGTAATGACAAAGAATAAAAAATCAAAGATAACAATGACTTTACAGAAAAGCAGTGATAAATCCACATATAGCAAAGTGAAAGCATGGAGTCAGGAAAGTACGGGAACAGGAAATAAAACATTGGAAAAAAGAAATGCTATTACTAAGGGATATTATTATAGATTAAGAGTAGTGGTAAGAATATATTCAGGCACTGAGGTGATTGAAAAAATAACAAAATATTCTACAGTTAAATATTATTAAAGAAAGTACGGAAAAATTGGTATATGGGCGTGGGATAAAGAAAGCCAAAAGTCAGTTTAGCTCTAAAAAATAAAATAATTTTCAAAGGAGATACATATATGAGAAAAAATATTAAAATTATAATGGCGATAATGGTAGCAGCAACACTTTTTACAGTTAACAATGCAACTGTAAAAGCTAATATTGACGAAAATAATGCAACGAGTAATGATGCAGCAGTTAAAAAAGTAATTGACAGTATAAAGAGTAATGATTCGTCTGAAATAAATTTATATGATGGAAATGATTTTGAAAGTGTTTCGGAAAAATTGGAAAAATGGAGTGCAGAATCATTATTACCGGCAATAGATATATTAAGTCTTGCTAAACCGGAGAATCATGGAAATGCAGCAGCTGTTGTAGAATATAAAATAACAGGGCTTCCAAGCAACGTTGCAATTCAAAATTTTGTTATAGGTTCAAAATATATTTATGTAACACAACATGATTACAATAATAGAAACAATACATTACTGTCAAGATGTACAATAACAGGAATAAGAGATAGTGAGGATAATTCTATTATTGCAGAATGTAAAAATGGTGATTATATGACATTGAAAGATTTCGGACATGGAGAAAGTCTTGCAATGTCAACATATAATAACAGTACATATTTTTATGTGGGAGCAGCAGTTAATAAAACCAAAAATACTGATGAACGTTGGTCAAAACAAATAGCAAGAATAAAATATGTATCTAAGACAACGCTAAACAATAGCGATGCCAGCAAAATTAGATATTTGAATTATGCAAATACTAATTTAACAAGTGTGGGAACAGTAAATAGAGTAGCCTGTGCAGCATCATCTTCACAGTTTATTATTAGAACACAGGTTACTAGTGGAAAGGTTCAGTATAGCATATATGAATTAAGTGCAATTAATAAAGCTTTTGATGAAGCAGATGGAAGAACAGACAAAACAGTATCATTTAAGGGAAATACAACACTTAAAAAGGCTTGCACTAAATCGTTTGTGCAGTCAAGCAATGCGAATAATTTGGTTTATCCAAATGGTTCATTTCAGGGTATGGATTTAACAAATGGTGGAAATATATATCTAGCAGGTGGTGGGTATAACGATGCTTTTAATAGAGTGGCTAAAATGTCTTCATCTGGCAAATATATATTCAGATGGAATATTACTGAAATAGGACAAAAGAATAATGAGATAGAAGGAATTAAATCAAAAAATACGAAAATATTTTTTGCAATGAAAAGCGAAAGCACTAAAAATGACAAAAGAATTTTTAGTGCTACAGTAAAATAGTGATTTGATTTTAAATTGTACGAATAATTTTTAAAAATCATGCAATAAAATTGGAAAATTATTCGTACAATTATTAAAGAATGGAGGTGCAAAAAATGAAAGGAAATATTAAAAGAATAGGATTGGTGTTACTTACTTTACTTACATTATCATTAGGTACGCTTGTAGTTAATGCAGAAACGAAAGATAGTGATTTCGTAATTGAGAATGGTGTCTTAAAGCAGTACAAAGGTAATGATGATACTGTTTACATACCTGAAGGAGTAACAAAGATTGCTACATATGCATTTAAAAATAATGAAATTTACAATGATAAAAGTACATATGCATTTGAAGATGATAATTATATTTTGCTTACTGATAAATTTTGTGCAAGAAAGATTGTTCTATCATCAACGGTGAAGGAGTTAGAAAGTTATGCAATCCCCACAAGAACAAAGGAATTAGTTTTAAATGAAGGACTTGAGATTCTTGATGATAGTGCATTACTAGATTCATCAATCACGGTTTTAAAACTACCATCCACTTTAAAAAAGATAGGTGATGATGCGTTTTCACTTTATGTAAAAAAGATAACGGGGAATTGCAAGGAAGTAGAAGTGACAGACAAAACATTTATATCTGCTGGTGATTTGAGAGTTTTAGAACTTGCGGGAGTTAAAAATATACCAAAGGGATTATTTAGTGAATGCAGGAAAATTACAAGGATGTCATTAACAGGAAGCTATGCAGAAATAAAAACAACTGACTTAAGAAAACTTAAAAAATTAAGAGCTATAAATACATCAAAAGCAATTCAGGGGAATTTGAAAGAATATTGTAAGAACTTAAAAAATAATAAAATAACTGTGTCGTCTGAAATGAAAAAATTTGGAGATTTTTTTATTGAAAATAAAAAATTAGTTGAATATACAGGAAACAGCGAAATTGTTAAAATTCCAAATGGTGTCAAAGTCATAGGTGAAGGGGCTTTTGCAGGAGAAACAAACATTAAGAAGATTGTTATGCCTAATACTGTACGAAAAATTGAAACAGGAGCTTTTGCAGCTTGTGACATGTTGAAGAGTGTTAAGTTTTCAAAGAAGTTAATAAGTATAGGAGATGAAGCGTTTTGCTGGAATACAATGATGGAAAAATATAATCTTCCAAAATCATTAAAGAATATTGGAAAGAAAGCCTTCAGAAAAAATTATAGTTTAAAAACTGTTAATGTACCTAAAAAGGTTAAAACTATACAGTTTGCAACATTTGAAGATTGCGTAAATTTAAAGAAAGTTAATATGAAATCTGTAACTAATATCGAAAGAAGAGCTTTTTGCGGAGATAAAAAATTGAAAAAAGTAAAGCTTAATAAAAAGGTAAAGGTCGGAAAGAAAGCTTTTCTTTTCACAAAAGTAAAAGGTCAGAAAACAACTTAAAATAAAAATAGGGTATGTTTAAAAGGGCTCTTTGTCAAGAGTGGGGTAAAAAGATTTTTGACACAGTTGTGAACCATTGTTCACAACTGTGTTTTCTCTTTTAAGCGTGAATAAAACATTGACTGAAAAAGGGAAAAGCCAATCTATGTTTTAAACACACCGTTATGTGCAGTAACGGAAAGTTTTATCAGTTAATATTCTGGCAAAAATTAATCCTAATGGAAGAGCCATAATAATCATAATAGCTAATGAGAACCATGAGACAGCTTCCGTAAGTGACATAATGCCAAAATTGTAAATTGCTCTGTATAAATAAAGTCCCGGAACCATAATTACAATGGAAGGAACGGTAAGGGATATTCGTGGATATCCATTATTGCTTTTTATGAAAGAAGCAAGAAGCCCAGCTGTTAGGGCACCAATAAAAGCTGCCACAGAGTAAGGCATGTGTGTAAAATCTATAAGTTCTAAACGGAGTGTGTTTGCAACTGCACCAATACAGGCGGCTGTTGCAGCCATTGGTATAGAACTGTTAAACATAATTGAGAAACCAAATACACCACAAAAACTTGTTATTATTCTTAATACTAATAGTAAAATTTTACTCATATGTATTGTTGTGAAATCCTGTGGTTGTAGCTTTAACAGAAGTGCCATAATCCAGGCAAACATTGTTGCTACTAATATAATTATTATTGAGTATGTTAATCGTTCAAGACCTGAACGTAAATCTAGCTTAGCAAGGTCAATGCCGCTTGTTATAAATGGAAAGCCGGGAATTATAAATAACATGGAGCATATATATCCGGCTTCATGTACATGGGCAATACCAAGCACAGACTCAGCAACATTAAAACAAATGGCATAAACCAAACATGCGATTGAAATTGATGCTGCTATATTTAAAAATAATGTAAAATGATGTTTTATAAGCTTTGTACGGACAATATTTCCAACACCGGCTGCAATAAACGCAAAAAGCATTTCAATTGGCCCGCCTCCAAGAAGAAATGTAAAACCACAACAGGCAAAAGCTGCAGCAAGACCTAATTTAACAGGAGAATACAATGTATGAATTTTCTCTATTTCATCAAGTCGTTTGTGAATTTCTTCACCGGTCAAATGGGCGTCTTCCTTTGGAAAGTTGTCAACAAATTGTTCCATTCTGTAAAGCTTTGAAGTATTAACCCCTGTGTTAGCTATACTAAGAGACTGTGAAACACAGTCTTTTCCATCAAAACAGTTAAATTCAATGGACATAAGTCCAACATCAACTGTACATGTAACATGAAGTTCCTTTGAAAGTCTGTTCATTGAAGTTCTTACACGCCATGCACCTGTGCCACAGGAAAGCATAATTAAACCAACTCTGCCAATAACAGATGCTTTTTCAATCAAACCTGACTCTTTAATTAATGTATTACTGTCATCACCGGTATAATCATGCCATGGAATTTCCATATGGTTTTTTTCCATAATATCAATGTAATTATTTGTTGGCATATATAATCGCCTCTGCTTTCGCTACATGTTTTTCTAAATGTTTTAAAAAGATGGAATTTGGAAGAAATATTCCAATTTCATCATATCTTTTATTATTTTCCACAAGTGAGTCCTGACCGTAAAAAACAAATGCCATAGGGAGATTCTTTTCAAGTTCAATCATTAAGTCCCAAACTGCTGAATAGGCTTCGGCTTCAGTTTTGTTAGCCGTTACAGTGTCAGGCAATTCTCTAATAATTAATATACCTGTATTTTTTTCAAGAATCTGCTGCTTCATTTCCATATTGTCTGAAGTGTATTTATGATTATAGCTATATGCTTTTGCAAGATATATTTTTTTATTGTTATTTAATTCTTTATATATTTCATGAAAATGATTGTAGTCTTTTTCGTGAACTTTTGATTTATACTTTGGAAGTAATAATCCATTATCGTCGGTCATAATTACAGGATTTTCTATTCCGTCAGCATTAAATCTATATGGAATCAGATATGAATTTCTAAGTAAATCAAATATAGTATTTTCACAAATAGCCATCAAAAAGGCTGATAAATCTCTATTGTGATAAGCATTGAATAATGCCTGTGAGAATTCTAATGGAGATAAATAGCTATTGATTTCATCATCGCAAAAAAGATAATTGCAAAATGTTTCCTGAAGTTTTTCGCATGCCCAGGGATCATTAAGAATTTTCTGAAATAACACTTCTGTTTTTTCTTCTCTTGGAAAAATTGTTCCTTCTCTCATACAACTCACACCCTTTCTTGAAAATTTCATTCGGCTAGATTATACTATGATTATAGAAATAAGTAAAAATCATAATTGATATGATAGCAATAAGTAATTAATATACCAAGGAGAATGCCATGAATGTAAATTTAGATTATTATAAAATTTTTTATTATGTTGCTAAATATGAGAATTTTACAAGAGCAGCTCAGGCATTAGGTAACAGTCAGCCTAATGTTACAAGAGCAATGAATTGTTTGGAACAACAGATTAACAGCACTTTATTTGTTAGAACGAACAGAGGTGTGCAGCTTACACAGGAAGGAAAGCGTTTATATGAACATGTGTCAATTGCTATGGCACAACTTTTAGAGGCAGAGGAAGAACTGGCTGACGATGAAGGAATTTTTCAGGGAAGTATTTCTATTGGAGCAAGCGAAACTGCCTTAAATATATTTTTATTAGATATTCTAAAATCCTTTCACAAAATGTATCCAAAAGTAAGACTAAAAATATATAACCATTCAACGCCACAGGCAATTGAGGCTGTGAAAAGTGGCAAGATAGATTTTGCAGTTGTATCAACACCTGTAAAGGTTAAGTCGCCTTTAGAAAAAACAATCTTATGTTCATTTAAGGAAATATTAATAGGTGGAACTGATTTTGAGCATATAAAAGATGACAATATTTCTTTAAAAAATCTTAAAGACTATCCATTAATTAGTTTGGGGCAGGAAACTACTACATACGATTTTTATAATAAGATATTTTTAAAATATGGTATTGAACTTAATCCTGACACTGAGGTGGCAACTACAGACCAGATTATTCCTTTAGTAAAGTCAGATTTAGGAATGGCATTTGTTCCTGAACCTATGGCAAGAGAAAGTATTGAGAAAAACGAAATTGTTGAGATTTCTTTAAAAGAAAAAATTCCTAATAGAGAAATATGTATTGTGCATGATTGCCAGCATCCACTTAATTCTGCAGCACGAAAATTAAAAAATGAAATATGCTCCTGTTAGAGTTTCTCTTCTGCAGAACCGGCTTTGTCATTGCTTGCATAGGCTCAGCCGTAGGTATGGAAATTGTTTCAGGTTGGATGTATGCAGTGTCAATTTACATCTGTCCATTGGGAGCCATGCTTGCAGCAATAATGTTTTTCTGTGCTTTTTTTATTTCATTTGCTATAATAATTACGGATATATTTAATAAAAAATATAAGAAGAAATGTTATATGACAGCAAAGGAGAATATAAATGAACATTAGATTAGCAGAAGAAAAAGATATAGATTCAGTAATTAAATTACTAACACAGGTTTTAAATATACATGCAAAAATCAGACCGGACATTTTTATTGGTGGAACAACAAAATATACAAAAGAGGAATTAATGGAAATTTTTAATGATGCTAACAGACCTGTGTATGTGGCAGTAGATGAGAATGACAGTGTTATGGGATATGCTTTTTGTATAAAGAAGAAACAGCCATTTTCAACTAATATGGTGCCGTTTGATTCTTTATTTATTGATGATTTGTGTGTGGATCAAAATATTAGAGGAAAACATGTAGGGCAGAAGATTTTTGAGCATGTTAAGGAAGAAGCAAAGAAAATGGGCTGTTATGAAGTTACACTTAACGTTTGGGAAGGCAACGATATAGCCCGCAGATTTTATGAAAAAATGGGTATGGTTCCAAAAGAAACACAGATGGAATTTATTTTAAAATAGAGAATTAATTATGATTTGAAAGTAGTGGTCCATGTAGATTCTATTGTCTATACTAAAAATAGGGTATGTTTAAAAGGAGCAGTTTAATGTGAATCTGCTCCTTTATTAAATGTAATTAAATTTCTTTTATTCCTGTTATGTCAGGAGATATGTTCATTGAGTAGTTGGTGTGATAGATTACAAATCCGGGCATTGCACCGGCAACTTTTTTGATGTGTTTCTTTTGAATGTAATCTATTTCAACCTTGTCCTGAGCCTGTCCCTTTGAAAAATGAGCGGCAAGTCTTGCAGCTTCCTCGAAAGTTTTGTCAGGTAATTCACTATTGTTAGCTTTTACAATAACGTGTGAACCGGGGAAAGTTTTGCTATGGAACCACCAATCGTTTCCTGTGGCAACTTTAAATGTAAGTTCTTCATTTTGAATATTGTTTTTGCCAACAAATATATCAAAGCCGTCAGAGGAGACGAAGTGAAGTGGCTTACTAAGGTTCTTTTCTTTTTTGTTATTTGTTTTCTTATGTTTAATGTAGCCTGTCTGAACAAGTTCCTGCTGAATTGCCTTTAAGTCATGCTCGCTTGTTGCCATATCAATTGATATGTTGATTGTTTCAAGATAATCAATTGATGCTTTAGTTGTCTTAATAATATCAATTAATGCATCCCCTGTACGCTTTAACTTGGCATACTTGTCATAGAACTTTTTGGCATTATCTATAGGAGATAATGTTTCATCTAATGGAATTGTAATAGGCTCTCCTGTGTAGAAATTCTCGGTTTCAAATTTCTTGGTACCCGGTTCAATTGAATATCCGTAGGCAGTGAGAATTTCGCCATATACTTTGTATTTATCTTTTTTCTCAGTGTCCTTCATCTGCTTAAGCTGAATATTATATTTCTTTCTGTCTCTTTCAAGAGCAGTGGAAACAATACGTCTTAAGTTGGAAGATTTCTGGCGCATTCTTGTGTACAGATTCTTTTTGGAATAAAAGTCTTCCAATAGTAAACTAATACTTTCGTAATTAGTTGTAGTGCAATCACCATATATTGAAAGTGGAACAGCACCAAAGTCTTCAGGCTTGCCATTTTTCTCATATATTACAGGAGTGAAGTTTCCATCTTTAATTCGGTTAATTAACTGATAAAAACTCATCCAAATAAGATTCTGGTCGCCGTGTGCCAAAACATTGGCGGGCATTGAAGAATCAAGTTTGTTCTCAAAGCAAAGACTTTCAGCTATGGCAGGACTAATTCCTGTATAAGATGTAAAGATTGCTTTTGAAACAGGCATAGCATTTGAAAAAACAGTTTCCATAAAAGATTCTCTTGTAGCTTCCATTGGATTGTGTTTATCCATGGTGTCCGGAATAAAATAAGGTTTACCAGGCAATACCTGTCTTACGGAACTCATTACAGAAGTAATATGTTTAATACTGTCGATTATCATATTGTTGTCGTCCGTAAAAATAATATTGCTGTGTTTACCCATCAATTCAATTATAAGATGCTTGATTTTTATGTCGCCAAGTTCATCAAGATGTTGAATTTCAAAATCAACGATTCGCTCAAGTCCAGGCTGTGTTATACTGACAATTCTTCCATTATTAATATGTTTTCTAAGTAACATACAGAAATTAGGTGCTGTCATTGGACTTGGTTTGTTATTATTTGTAAAATATATTAAAGGAAGGCTTGCGTTAGCACTAAGAAGCATTCTATATTGAGACTTGTCAGCTTTAAATGTAAGCATAAGCTCATCTGATTCTGTCTGTGCGATTTTATATATCCTTCCATCTTTTAAAGTGGTGTTGAATTCTTTAACAAGAGCAGCCACTGTAACACCGTCAAAAGCCATAATATTTCTCCTATTATAATGTGTTTATGAATAATACATCTTGCAATAAAAGAAGAGTACTAATCATTGTGTTTAAAATACTAGTAGAATTTTATTATTATTTCTTTATTAAGTCAACCTTGACGGTAGGGCTTTCTTGAATTATAATAAAGTGAATTATGACTATAACTAGGTCATAAACTATAAAAACCTTTGGAATACGGTATTGGAACATTTTTTCTAATATACATGTGTTCTAAGGCCGGGAGATAAAAATGTTAAAAAGTATGACGGGATTTGGCAGGTTTGAGGCTTCAGAAGGTGACAGAAAGGTTACTGTAGAGATAAAATCTGTTAATCACAGATATTTAGAATTGGGAATTAAGGTTCCTAAGAAGCTTAATTTTCTTGAAGGCGACATAAGAAATGAACTAAAAAAATACGTTGAAAGAGGAAAAGTTGACGTATTCATTACTTATGAAAATCAGGGAGAGGGCAATGAATGTGTAAGATATAATCCTACACTTGCAAGGGAATACTTTGAATGTTATGCAAGAATAAGTGAGGATCTTGGCATTGAGAATGATGTAAGAACAAGTTACATTATGAGAAGTCCTGATGTTATAACCATTGAGAATGAAGCTGATGACGAAGAGATTATTAAGTCTTTAGTTATTAAGGCTATTGACGGAGCAGCAGAGAGACTTGTTGAAACAAGAATTGCTGAAGGTGAAAGACTGAAAACAGATTTAATTAAGAAATTAGACGGTATGGTTTTAAATGTTCAGTTTATTACTGAAAAGTCACCGATTATTGTTGAAGAATACAAGGAGAAAATCACAACAAGGATTCATGAATTGTTAGAAGAAACTCAGATTGATGAAGCAAGAATTGCTCAGGAAGTTACAATGTTTGCTGACAAGGTTTGTGTTGATGAAGAACTTGTAAGACTTGACAGTCATATTAAGGCTATGAAGGAAGCGTTAATTAATGGCGGAACAATCGGAAGAAGATTGGACTTTATAGCACAGGAAATGAACAGGGAAGCTAATACTACATTATCTAAAACATCTGACCAGGAGATTTCTGATAAGGCTATTGAACTTAAGACGGATATCGAGAAGGTTAGGGAACAAATTCAAAATATAGAGTAGGTCATATTATGAAAAAAGGTAAGTTATTAATTATTTCAGGTTTTTCCGGAGTTGGAAAAGGAACAGTTGTAAAATATATTCTTGATAATTATTCAGATTACAAGATTTCAATTTCAGCCACAACAAGAAGTCCCAGAGAGGGCGAGGTTGACGGTACACATTATCATTTCCTTACAACTGAAAAGTTTGAAGATATGATTAAGAATAATCAGCTTTTGGAGTATGCTAATTATGTAGGTAATTATTACGGAACTCCAAGAGATTTTGTTGAAAAGAACATAAATGAAGGTAATAACGTTATTCTTGAGATTGAAACTCAGGGTGCTCTTCAGGTTAAGAAGATGATGCCTGAGGCAGTTATGATTTTCGTTTTACCACCTAATGCAGATACACTTAAAGAAAGACTTGTTGGAAGGCAGACAGAGACTATGGAAGTTATTAACAAGCGTTTAAGCAAGGCTGCAGAAGAAACAGGTGTTATTGATAAATATGATTATTTTGTAATAAATGATGAGATTGCAGATTGTGCAGCATGTATTAATGACATTGTAACAGACAATAATCCGGAACTTATAGGTTCTGATTGTGTTAATAAGATTAAAAATGATATTTTAAAGTTTTCGAAAGGAGAATAAATATGTTACATCCATCATATTCAGATTTAATGGCAGTAGCTAACAGTGAGGTTGAAGATGGCGAACAGCCGGTAGTACAGAGCAGATATTCTATCGTTATGGCTACATCTAAAAGAGCTAGACAGATTATTGCAGGTGATGCACCTTTAGTTGAAAAAGCAGAGGGAAAGAAGCCTTTATCAATAGCTGTAGAAGAGCTTTATAATTCTAAAATTAAGATTTTAGGAGATGATGAGGAAGAATAAGTGTCAGTAGTGACACTTTTTTTCTATAATCTTATAGAGGAGTGTATATTTGAAGATTTTATTTGTATCTCTTGGCTGTGATAAGAACTTAGTAGATTCTGAACATATGTCAGGACTTTTGTCTAAGGCAGGCTATGAATTTACTGATGACGAGACACAGGCAGATATTATCATTATAAATAGTTGTTGTTTCATAAAGGATGCTAAGGAAGAAAGCATTGAGACTATTTTTGAAATGGCAAGATATAAAGAAGAAGGACAGTGTAAAGCTTTAGTTTTGGCAGGATGTCTTGCACAGAGATATCATGAAGAAATTAAAACAGAAATTCCAGAAGTGGATATTTGCATTGGAACAACAGCAATTGACAGCATTGTAAGTGCCCTTGATGATTACTTTAAAGAACATAAGAAGAAAGAATATTTAAAGGACGTTGATTTCCTTGCGGCCGCTAATGCACCACGTAATCTTTCAACTTTGGGCAGTTATGCATATCTTAAGATTGCAGAAGGTTGCGACAAACATTGTACTTACTGTATTATTCCAAAGGTACGTGGAAATTACAGAAGCGTAAAGATGGAATACTTGATAGATGAAGCAAAGAAACTTGCCGAGCAGGGAGTTAAGGAGCTTATTCTTGTAGCACAGGAAACTACAATGTATGGAAAGGATATTTACGGAAAGAAGTCCCTTCATATTCTTTTAAAAGAATTAGCTAAGATTTCAGGTATTTACTGGATTAGAATTTTGTATTGCTATCCGGAAGAAATATATGATGAATTAATTGATGTTATAGCATCAGAAAAGAAGATTTGTAATTATCTGGATTTACCAATTCAGCATGCAAGCGATACTATCTTAAAGAAGATGGGAAGAAGAACAACTAATAAAGACTTGCGTGACATAATCGGAAAGCTTAGAAAGAGAATCCCTGATATTGTTCTTAGAACAACATTAATAACAGGATTCCCGGGTGAAACAGAAGAAGATCACCAGATTAATCTTGATTTTGTAAATGAGATGGAATTTGAACGTCTGGGAGTGTTTACTTATTCAGCAGAGGAGAATACTCCGGCAGCTAACATGCCTAATCAGATTGATGAGGAAGTAAAAGAAGACAGACGTAATGACATTATGGAATTACAGCAGGATATTGTGTTTGACAATTCAGAAAAACACATTGGAAAAACATACATAGCTATGATTGAAGGAAGAATATCCGGTGAAAATGCTTATATGGGACGTACTTATATGGATGTTCCGGGCATTGACAGTAATATTTTCATAATTACAGACGAAGAACTTATGACAGGCGATTTTGTCAAAGTTAAAGTTACAGGTATTAATGACTATGATCTTATTGGTCAGTTAGATGAATAGAATGGAGGAATTTATGAATTTACCTAACAAATTAACAATATTTAGAATTCTATGTATTCCTGTTTTTGTTGTATTAATGTTAGTTAATACTATACCTTACAACAATTATATTGCAGTTGGAGTTTTTATTATTGCAAGTTTAACAGATATGCTTGATGGAAAGATTGCAAGAAAGTATAATCTTGTAACTAATTTTGGAAAGTTTATGGATCCTTTAGCAGATAAACTTTTGGTTAGTGCAGCACTTATCTGTCTTTGCGGAAGCAAGATTCCGGTATGGATTGTTATTATAATTATAAGCAGAGAGTTGTTTATAAGTGGTTTTAGAACATTAGCCGCAGATCAGGGAATTGTTCTTGCCGCAGGATGGTGGGGAAAATTTAAAACAACATTCCAGATGATAATGATTATTGTCCTAATCCTTGATATCCCTCTTAAAGCATTTGATATCATTGGTTGGATTTTAATATGGATATCTCTTGCACTTACAATTATTTCTATGATTGATTATGTGGCAAAGAATATTCAGGTTTTGAAAAATTAATTCTATGAAAAATAACGGAGGAAAATTATGTTGGCGTACAGAGATTTGACTAAAGAACAGTTAGAGGAAGAGTTATTAAAGCAGAAGGAAGCTTACAAGGAGATATGTGCAAAAAATATTAGCCTTGATATGTCCAGAGGAAAACCGGGACCTGACCAGTTAGATTTATCAATGGATATGCTTGATGTATTTAACAGCAAGTCAGAATTAAAAAGTGAAAACGGTTTTGACTGTAGAAACTATGGTGTTATGGATGGTATTCCTGAAGCAAAGAAGTTAATGGCTGATATAATGGGTACTAAGCCTGAAAACGTTATTGTTTATGGAAATGCAAGTTTAAATATTATGTATGATACGGTTTCACGTTCATACACACATGGAGTTAACGGTTCTACACCTTGGTGTAAACTTGAAAAAGTAAAATGGTTATGCCCTGTTCCGGGATATGACAGACATTTCGCTGTTACAGAGCAGTTTGGCATTGAAATGATTAATGTTCCATTGTTAGAAGATGGCCCTGACATGGATATGGTAGAAGAATTAGTAAGTAAGGATGCTGCAATAAAAGGTATTTGGTGTGTTCCAAAATATGCTAACCCTACAGGAACATCTTATTCAGATGAAACTGTAAAGAGAATGGCTGCATTAAAGCCGGCAGCAGAAGACTTTAGAATATATTGGGATAATGCTTATGGAATTCATCATTTATACGATGACGAGGCTAATCAGGATCAGATTCTAGATATTCTTTCAGAATGTGAAAAGGCAGGAAATCCTGATATGGTTTATGAATTTGCATCAACATCTAAGGTAACATTCCCTGGTTCCGGTGTAGCTGCACTTGCAACTTCAAAGAATAATATTGAATTTATTAAGAAGCAGATGACTATTCAGACAATTGGTCATGACAAAATCAATCAGTTAAGACACGTAAGATACTTCAAAGATATTAATGGAGTTAAAAAGCATATGATGAAACATGCTGAAAAACTCAGACCTAAATTTCAGGCTGTTATTACAATGCTTAACAAGGAATTAAAAGATGCTGACATTGCAACATGGACAAACCCTAAGGGTGGATATTTCATTTCTTTTGATGTAATGGAAGGCTGTGCTAAGAAGATTGTTCAGATGTGCAAGGAAGCAGGAATGGTACTTACAGGAGCAGGAGCAACATATCCTTATGGAAAAGATCCTGAAGATAAAAATATTAGAATCGCTCCATCATTCCCTTCACCTGAAGAATTGGTTGAAGCTAGCAAGATTTTAATTGTTTGCACTAAGATTGCAACAATTGAAAAAATGCTTGATAAATAATGTTAAAAATATTGAACAATATAGAAAATAGGTTACATTGATTTTGTGTAACCTATTTTTTATTTCATATGTAGTATAGCCAAAGAGCTTCGCTTCAAACACGTTACTTTTCTTATGTTGCTCCGTCATTTATTATAAGACAAAAATCAAAACTCGCCTACGGCTCAGACAGTTGATTTTTGCCTTAAATTATACTCGCAAAATTTCGAAAAGTTGCCTATTGTTTGCAGTGAAGCTCTTGGACTATACATAAATCTAAATGAAACTTTGTTATACTTATATGAAAGATTAACTATTATTGCAGGTCTTTTATTATTTTGAGTATTTTTTCTTTTAAAACAGTATCACATTTTTTTAGCTCTAAAATTATCTGTTGGTCAAGTGATTCGTTGTCAGAAGAATATTCTTCGCTGACAACATAGTCAAGGGTTGTGTTCATGGCTTTACATATGTAAACTAACGTGTTAAGTGATACTTTGCTATGGCAGTTTTCGATATTGCTTATATGGCTTACATTTACATCTGCAGCAGTTGCAAGATATTCCTGGGTAAGTCCCATTGAAACTCGTTTTCTTCTGATTTTGTTGCTTATAGCTTTGTAATTAATCTCTTTCATTTTCGCTACCTCATCTTTCTGTTTCATTAAATTTTATTATGAATGAAAATGTTACTTAATAAGCTGTAGCTATAAAATGTTTACCTATAGGAAAAATATGGAAAAAGATTAATCAATACTTTTAAAAAATCACATTAAATCCCCAAGAATTATAAAAATGCATGATAAAAATTCAATTATTATGTTGCTTATTGAATGAACAAGTAGTAAGATATACTTATGGTTAAAGCAATGTACGATAAATGCTAATTTACACAGAAAGTTCTATAAAAAAATTTCCGTTGGTATTGACAGGACTAAAATATTATATTAATATTATTACGAACACAAGTTCGAAAAAGAGAGGAAGACGACGATATGAATAAAGAAGATAAATTAAAAGCATTGGATGCAGCCATTGCGCAGATTGAAAGACAGCATGGTAAAGGTTCAATTATGAAGTTAGGAGATTCAGGTAAGTCTATGAATGTGGAAACTATTCCTACAGGTTCTTTAAGCTTGGATCTTGCTTTGGGTATGGGAGGAATACCTAAGGGCAGAGTAGTTGAAATCTATGGACCTGAATCAAGTGGTAAGACTACTGTAGCACTTCATATGATTGCGGAAGTTCAGAAGAGAGGCGGAGTTGCAGGTTTTATTGATGCAGAACATGCACTTGATCCTGTATATGCTAAGGCTATAGGTGTTGATATTGATAATTTATATATTTCACAGCCTGACTATGGAGAACAGGCACTTGAAATTACTGAAACAATGGTAAGATCAGGTGCAGTTGACATTATAGTAGTTGACTCTGTTGCAGCATTAGTTCCTAAGGCCGAAATTGACGGCGAAATGGGTGAATCTCATATGGGACAGCATGCACGTCTTATGTCACAGGCATTACGTAAATTAACAGGTATTATGAACAAGACAGGATGTACTGTAATTTTTATTAACCAGTTAAGAGAGAAGATTGGTGTAATGTTTGGTAACCCTGAAACAACTACAGGTGGTAGAGCGTTAAAATTCTACGCTTCTGTTAGAATGGATGTTAGAAGAGTTGAAACACTTAAGACAGGTGGCGAGATGGTAGGTAACCGCGCAAGAGTTAAGGTTGTTAAGAATAAGATTGCACCACCATTTAAGGAAGCTGAATTTGATATTATGTTTGGTAAGGGTATATCAAGAGAAGGAGATATTCTTGACTTGGCAGCTAATTGTGGTGTTGTTATTAAGAGTGGTTCATGGTATGCATATAATAATGAGAAGATTGGTCAGGGACGTGAGAATGCCAAGAAGTACTTTATGGAGAATCCCGCAATAATGGAAGAAGTTGAACAGAAAGTTAGAGATTTCTATAACATTGACGGAACACAGCAGGAAGAAGCAGAACAGCCTGTAGGTGAAGAATAATATAGAATTGTAATAAGGGATTATGATTAGGGTTGTGCGGATAGAACCTTATAAGAACAGAAACAAAGTTGTATTGGATAACGAAGAGAAGTTTCTGCTGTATAAGGGTGATATTAGAAAGTTTAAATTAGAAAGTAATCAGGAAATTTCTAAAGTAACATATAATGAGATTAAACAGCTATTATATGAGCGTGGAAAAGAAAGAGCTTTATACATTCTTGATAAGACTTTCAAGACTGAAAAGCAGATTAAAGATAAACTAATTCAAGGAATGTACCCTGAGGATGTTATCAAGAGGATTATTGAATTCCTTAAGAAGTACGACATTATTAATGACAAGAGATATGCTTCAATGTACATTGAGTATAAGGGTAAAACCAGAAGCGGAAGACAGATATCTCAGGATTTAATGCTTAAGGGAATATCTAAGGATATAATTAGCGAAAGCTTTGAATCAACTGATTATTCGGATGCTGACTCTTTAAAGAAGATTATTGATAAGAGAGCTAAAAGATATAATCTGGATGACAGGAAGGATTTGCAGAAGTTGTATCAATATCTAATGGGAAAAGGCTATAAATATTCAGATATAAAGAATGAATTATCAGAGTATTTTGAACATTTGGAAAGTCAATTTGATGATGAAATTTAAGTCGTTATAGTGATTGAGTAATCTTTGACTTAAATGGTTTCTGTTAGAAGAATTATTGCTACAATATGTATTAGTTCTCTCATTATCTTACACGACATATTGTTGGAATCTATTCAAAATCTATTAGTGGTTTACTTGACATAAGTATACTAATAAAGTAAAATAGATTTGTTGTATTGTACAATGAAAACTAAATAAGGAGGTGCTCCTGTGAATACTACTACTTGGATTGTTGTATTGTTTGTAGTGGCTATAGTAGTTGCACTGATTTCCGCTTTTATCGCAACACAGGTTAGAAAGAATGTTGTAGAGAAGAAGATAGGTTCAGCAGAGGGGAAGGCTAGAGAGATTATTGATGAAGCAATAAAGTCAGCTGAAGCTAAGAAGAAGGAAGCTCTTTTGGAAGCTAAGGAAGAGAACCTTAAAGCAAAGAACGAACTTGATAAGGAAATCAAAGAACGAAGAGCTGAAGTACAACGATATGAAAAGAGAGTTCTCAACAAGGAAGAGGCTATTGAAAGAAAGTCAGAGTCTCTTGAAAAGAAAGAGAACAGTCTGAAGAATAAGGAAGAAAAGTTAGCCGAAGCTCAGACTAAAGTAGACGAATTAAGCGAAAAACGCGTACAGGAACTTGAAAGAATCTCCGGATTAACCTCCGAACAGGCAAAAGAATATTTGTTGAAGACTGTTGAAGAAGAAGTTAAAATTGAAACTGCAAAATTAGTGAAAGAATTAGAATCTCAAGCTAAGGAAGAAGCTGATAAGAAAGCTAAGGAGATAGTAGTAAATGCTATCCAGAAATGTGCTACTGATCATGTTTCGGAAACAACTATTTCTGTAGTTTCACTACCTAATGATGAAATGAAAGGTAGAATTATTGGTAGAGAGGGAAGAAATATTAGAACTCTTGAATCACTTACAGGTGTTGATTTGATTATCGATGATACACCGGAAGCTGTTGTTTTATCAGGATTTGATCCAATCAGAAGAGAGATTGCAAGAATTGCACTTGAAAAGCTGATTGTAGACGGACGAATCCAGCCAACAAGAATAGAAGAAATGGTAAATAAGGCTCGAAAAGAAGTAGAGACTATGATTCGTGAAGAAGGTGAAGCAGCAACATTAGAAGTAGGTGTACATGGAATACATCCGGAACTTGTAAAACTTCTTGGTAAGATGAAGTTTAGAACAAGTTATGGACAAAATGCTTTGAAACACTCAATTGAAGTTGCACATCTTTCAGGATTGTTAGCGGCTGAGATGGGATTAGATGTAAGAATTGCTAAGAGAGCAGGTTTATTACATGATATAGGTAAAGCAGTTGACCATGAAATGGAAGGCACACATATTCAGCTTGGTGTAGACTTATGTAGAAAATACAAAGAGTCAGCAGTTGTTATTAATGCTGTTGAAGCGCACCATGGTGACGTTGAACCTGAAAATCTTATTGCATGTATCGTTCAGGCTGCAGATGCTATTTCTGCTGCAAGACCAGGTGCAAGAAGAGAAACACTTGAGACATACACAAATAGACTTAAACAGTTAGAAGATATTACAAATTCATTCGAGGGAGTGGACAAATCTTTTGCCATTCAGGCAGGTAGAGAGATTCGAGTTATGGTTATTCCTGAAAAGGTTACAGATGCCGATATGGTATTAATGGCTAGAGATATTTCTAAACAGATTGAAGCTGAGTTAGAATATCCGGGACAGATTAAAGTTAACGTTGTTAGGGAATCCAGAGCAATAGATTACGCAAAATAAATCTACAAATAATAGGTGTTATATATTACTTAGTGTTATATATAACACCTTTTCTTTTTTTCTATAATAGGATATACTTTAATATATTACAGTGTCAAAAGATTTTTTGATAACTTAATCTTTATGATAAATGTGTGAAATATGGAGGTATACAAAATGGATATGATTGGTTTTATTGGTATGGGAAATATGGGAACGGCTATGCTAAAGGGAGCAAAAAGAACATTTGATGGTTCCCAGATTATATTTCATAGAAAATCAGTGGATAAAATGAAAGAATTGGCAGAAGAAGAAAAGGTGAATTATGCCATGTCTAATTCAGAAGTAGTTGAAAAGTCAAAGTACATAATTTTGGCAATAAAGCCTCAAATGTTTGAAAAAGTTATAGATGAAATAAATGACAGTTTAGACAATGATAAAGTTATTATTTCTCTTGCACCGGGATTTACAATTACTCAGTTAAAAGAAAAATTAAAAGCCGGCAGAATTGTAAGAAGCATGCCTAATACTCCAGCTATGATTGGAGAAGGAATGACGGGAGTGTGTTTTGATGAAAATGAATTTGATGAAAATGAAATAGATGTTATTAATAAGATTTTTGAGGCAACAGGAAAAGCAAAGAAGGTTGACGAAAAACTTATGAATAGTGTTGTCTGTGCTAGCGGAAGTTCACCGGCGTATGTGTTTATGTTTATTGAAGCCTTGGCAGACAGTGCCGTAAAATGCGGATTGCCTAGAAAGGATGCTTATGAATTTGTTGCACAGACAGTTTTAGGTTCTGCTAAGTTGATGCTTGAAACAGGAAAGCATCCGGGAGAATTAAAGGATATGGTATGTTCACCTGGCGGAACAACTATTGCAGGAGTTGCCGAATTAGAAAAGAATGGATTTAGAAAAGCAATTTTTGAGGCAACAGATGCATGCTTTAATAAATGCAATAATATTAAATAAGCATATTAAAAAATATAGAAAGTGAGGCTAATATAAATATGAGCAATATTGGCAATTTTAAAAGAGTGGGACGTGAAGTTGTTTATAAGGGACAGATTCTTGAGTTTTGTCAGGATGAAATCCAAACATCTAAAGGCCATCATGTAACATGGGATTTCCTTAACCACAAAGGTGCGGCAGCTATTGTGCCTGTAATGGATGATGGAAAGATTCTTATGGTTAAGCAGTGGAGAAATGTTGTAAACAGAGTTTCTCTTGAAATTCCTGCGGGAGCAAAGGACACTGTGGAAGAACCAACTCTTGAATGTGCAACAAGAGAGTTGGAAGAAGAGACTGGTTACAAACCGGGAAGAATGGAATTTCTCCACACAATAGTTCCGGCTGTTGCTTATTCAGGAGAAATAATAGATATTTATGTGGCATTTGATTTGCAAAAATCCCATCAGAATTTTGACGAGGACGAAGATATTGAATTGGTTGCATACACTATTGAAGAATTAATTGAAAAAGTTATGTCAAATGAAATTCAGGATGTAAAGACAATGGCTGCTATTTTGGCATATTATTATAAATACTGTAATAAATAATAAAATAAAACATAGAATTTATAAAAAATGTGTGTGACTTACATTGAATATATTTAAGAAGAATTTTAAAATCTACACTTTTCTACTTGGAATAATTGTTGGGACAATTGTTTTTAATGTAATAAGTGCAGATTTTTCTTTTGAAGATATTTATAACATAAAAATAAATGATTTTATTGGAAATTTCATATTTGTAATCTTATATTTGATAAAGTATATAATTTTCTATTCAATACTTATGATTATTAAAGAGAAGAATGTAGTGGCGGCATTTCTCCTATTTGCTCAGGGGTTATATTTTTCAGGCTTAATTACAATAATAGTTTATACCCAAAATTATATTTGTATATGTGGAATAATAATTCTAATAACAAAAATAGCTATAATTTTAACACTCTTTAATGAAATGCAGCTTAGAAAAAAGGTGCTGTATGTTTTTGTTACAGCGATAATGGGAGGCTTTTTAGAAAATATTTTGATTTTTTTATTATGAAAAATAACTACATATGGTATTGAAAAAACAAAAAATAATGCATATATTGTATTACTTAAAAATAATAAGTTTTTTAAAAGAAAAATGTGTTTGATTTTCCCTTTAAAGCCTTATATAATAGGTATATCACGCTAAAAGCAGAGGATAGTGAGAAAAGATGCAGAATATAATTGAAGAATTCATTTTACAATTGCATACTAAAAAGGATACTTCAAGCAATACTGAAATTTCATACAAAAGAGATCTTACAAAATTTTTTGAATATTTAAATATTGGCAGTATAGAAGAAATTAAAAATATTACTAAGCATGATTTAGAAGGATACATAAAACATTTAAGTGACATTGGAAGAGCCACAACAACTATATCACGTAATGTCGCATCAATTAAGGCATTTTTTGTTTATTTATATGATGAAGAAATTATGAAGAGCAATCCTTCAGTGGGTTTAAAGGCGCCTAAAATTATTAAGAAGGCACCTGAAATTTTAACTGTAAGTCAGGTTGATGCATTGTTAGAACAGCCATCTAAAAATTCGCCTAAGGAATTAAGAGATAAGGCTATGTTGGAACTTTTATATGCAACAGGAATGAGAGTTACTGAATTAATAACTCTGAAAATGGATGATGTAAATCTGGCACAGGAATATGTAGTTTGCCACGATAGAAAGAAGGAGAGAATTGTTCCTTTTGGTTCGGATGCAAAGAAGGCTTTAGTAAGATATATAACAGATGGAAGAGAGTATTTGTTGGGAGATAACGAAGACAGCGTTATAATGTTCCCTAATTGTCAGGGTGGAGCAATGAGTCGCCAGGGCTTTTGGAAATTAATCAAGATGTATGGCAAAAAAGCGGGCATAGAGACAGAATTGACACCACACACATTAAGACATTCGTTTGCTTCCCATTTAGTTGAAAATGGGGCAGATTTAAAGTCTGTACAAGAAATGCTTGGACATTCTGATATATCAACAACACAGATTTATATGACATCCGGAAATAAAAGAGTGCGAGAAGTATATGCCAAGGCACATCCGAAGGCATAAGAGTTACTTTAAAAGAAAAGTTAAAGTAATGTGGTATGATTGAAAAGAATATTGAATATTATAAGTAGTGAGAAAGGAACAGCGTAGACTGTTCCTTTTTTAGTGTGGTATGTAGATTTATATAAGTGTAATTTGATTACACATTTCACACCATCTTTAAGCTTCTTCAGCAATGATGTGTAATAATTTTTCAGTGTCATCCCATCCTAAGCATGGATCAGTAATTGATTTACCATAAATATGTTCATCAACTTTTTGGTTGCCACCTTCGATATAGCTTTCAATCATTAAGCCTTTTACAAAGCCCTTTAAGTCATTTGAATGTTTACGGTTATGCATGATTTCCTTAGCAATACGAATCTGCTCCATATATTTTTTGCTTGAATTTGAATGGTTACAGTCAACAACTAAAGCAGGATTAGCAAATCCCTTATCTTTGTACATTTCGTATAAGTTAACCATATCTTCGTAATGGTAGTTAGGAATGCACTGTCCGTACTGATTAACGGCACCACGTAAAATTGCATGTGCCAAATCGTTACCTGTTGTCTGAACATCCCATCCTCTGTAAAGGAATGAATGAGATGACTGTGCTGCTTCTATAGAGTTAAGCATGATTGACAAGTCTCCACTTGTAGGATTCTTCATGCCTACAGGAATATCCATACCGCTGGCTGTAAGTCTGTGCTGCTGATCTTCAACTGATCTTGCACCAACTGCCACATATGAAAGACAATCTGAAAAATATCTTGCATTCTCAGGATAAAGCATTTCATCTGCAAGAGGAAATCCTGTATCTTCCATAATCTTTAAGAACATCTGTCTTATAGTAATTAAACCCTGAAGTAAGTCAGGTTTCTTTTCAGGATCAGGCTGATGAAGCATACCTTTGTAACCCTTACCTGTTGTACGAGGCTTGTTAGTGTAAACACGAGGAATAATAAAAAGCTTATCTTTAACTTCTTCCTGAACTCTTGCAAGTCTTCCAACATAATCTTCAACAGCTTCCTGATTATCTGCTGAACATGGTCCGATTATTACAGCAAATTTATCACTTTCACCTGTAAAAATCTTTCTGATTTCTTCGTCATTGATTTGTTTCTGTTTTTCAACTGCCTCTGGAACAGGGTACATAGTTTTAATTTCCAAAGGTGTGGGTAATTTTCTAAAAAATGTGCTACTCATAGTTGGTCTCCTTTTTCCCTATTAGAAATATATATTTGTTCAATAAATTTCTATAGGACAGTATAACATAAATGCCTTATTTTTCAATAAAAAGGACATAAATGCAGAAGAAAAAGGTCAGAAAATGTGGTATAAATATGATAAAAGATAGTAGAAAATGAAAAAATATAGTATAATGCATTTTAACAAAAATATTTTATGGGCTTATAGTTCAGTAAGATTCTATGAATCTGTAATTATATAATAATAAAAAATAAAAGTAGAAAGGGGAAGTGATATGTTTAAAAGAGTGATTTGGATTATACTTGACAGTGTTGGCATTGGGGAATTGCCGGATGCAGATTTGTTTGGAGATGTGGGAGCGGACACATTAGGACACATTTTCGAAACAATTAAAGATTATAATCTACCTAATATGGGAAAATTAGGACTTGGAAACATTGATGGAATAGCAGAATCTATTAAGAAATCAGATGCTACAGACCATGACATAATATCCGGTTCTGCCAAGAAATTGGAGCCTGTAGGTATATATGGAAAGGCTAAGGAAGTATCTGCCGGAAAGGATACAACAGTTGGTCATTTTGAAATGACAGGCATTTGGACTAAACAGAAGTTTCCAACTTATCCTAATGGTTTTCCTAAAGAGATAATAGACAGATTTATTGAAGAGTCAGGAATACCGGGAGTGTTGTGCAATGGAGTGGCTTCAGGAACAGAAGTTATAAAACAGTATGGAGCTGAACATGAAAAGACTAAGAAACCTATTGTTTATACTTCAGCGGACAGCGTATTTCAAATTGCCTGTAACGAAGATGTGTACTCACCTGAAGAATTGTACAGAATATGTATGGTTGCACGAAAGATTCTTGTTGGGAAAAATCAGGTTGCGAGAGTAATTGCAAGACCTTTTGTGGACAAAAATGGAGTTTATACAAGAACATTTAATAGAAAGGATTTTTCAGTTGAACCGGAAGATGGTAACCTTTTAGATGTTTTAAACAAGAATAATATTAATGTATGGGCTGTTGGAAAAATAAATGATATTTTCTGCGGAAAAGGAATAAATAAGGCAGTTCACATTGAAAACAATATGGACGGAGTTGATAAGACTTTAATGCTTATGAATGAAATGGACAAGGGACTTATTTTTACAAATCTTGTAGAATTTGACTCTAAATGGGGCCACAGAAGAGATGTGGACGGGTACAGCAGGGGACTTGTGGATTTTGATAACCGATTACCTGAAATTATCAGTAATCTTAGAGATGATGACTTGCTTATTATAAATGCAGACCATGGATGTGATCCGACTTTTAAGGGAACAGATCACACAAGAGAATACATTCCGGTTCTTATGTATGGAAAAAAAGCAAAAAGTGGAGTGAATCTTCACGTGTTGAATACTTTTGCAGACATAGGTCAGACAATTGCAGACAATTTTGGGTGCAAGATTTCTATGGGAACAAGCAGATTGGAGGAAATATGGAAAAACAATATCATATAAAACTTTCAAGTGAAGATATAGGAAAATATGTTATTTTGCCGGGAGACCCGGGAAGATGTAAAGAGATTGCTAAATATTTTGATGAACCTAAATTTGTTACATCAAATAGAGAATATACAACATATACGGGGACTATTTTAGGAGAAAAAGTTTCAGTAACATCTACAGGAATAGGAGGACCGTCGGCAGCAATTGCAATGGAAGAATTAGTGGCCTGTGGCGCACATACTTTTGTAAGAATAGGAACTTGCGGAGGAATTAATACTAAAGTTAAGTCAGGTGATATGGTTATAGCAACAGGCGCAATAAGAATGGAGGGTACAAGTAGGGAGTATGCTCCAATAGAATATCCTGCAGTACCTGATTTTCAGGTTGCTACAGCGTTGGTTCAGGCGTGCAAAGAGTTAAATAAACCATATCATTGTGGAGTTGTTCAGTGTAAGGATTCTTTTTATGGACAGCATAATCCTAACAGAATGCCAGTTTCTTATGAACTACTTAACAAATGGGAAGCCTGGAAAAGGTTAGGTGTACTTGCAAGTGAAATGGAATCAGCAGCTTTGTTTACTGTTGCAAATTCTTTGGGGGTAAGATGTGGTTCTGTTTTCAATGTTATTTGGAATCAGGAAAGAAAAGCATTAGGGTATGAGGAGCCGGACTGTCTAAATACTGACATTGCTGTCAGAGCAGCGGTTTTGGCAATAAAACTATTAATAGAGGAAAGTAAAAATGACAGATAATAAAAAAATAAGGTCTACGCTAAGTAAAAAAGTAAAAAAAACAAAAGATTCTTTTCATACAGCATATAATAAACATACAATTTATATGTATATTGTAGTTGCCTTAGTATTAACCTTTATAGTTGAAATGATTGCAGGTATTGCAGCTTTTGATCACTCAAAGATGTATGGAGTTTATTTTCTTATAGGTTCTCCATATGTGTTCATATGTAATGCATTTATAGTTATGATGACGTTATCTTTTACACTTTTGTTGAGAAAACGTATTTTTTGGATTAGTGTAATTTCAGTAATGTGGATAATACTTGGAGTTACCAACGGTGTGCTTGTGGCAACAAGGGTAACACCACTTACTGCATCAGATTTCAGATTAATTGACAGTGCTTTTTCAATTATGGATAAGTATTTTTCTATTTGGCAGATTATTCTTGTTGTAATTGGAGTAATAGCAGCTTTGGCAGTTCTTGTGTTACTGTTTTTCAGGGCACCAAAAGTAGACCATAAGATTAAGTATGGACGAAACATAGTTGCAATTGTTTTAATATGGGTTATTGGAATGGGGGCAATTAATTTGGGAATTGCTTCAGGTCTTATTAATAAGAAATTTGGAAATTTAAGAGATAGTTATTTTAAATATGGCTTTGCATACTGTTTTACTAACAGCGTTTTAAATACGGGAATACAGAAGCCTAAAAATTATTCAGCAAGCTCAATTAAAAAGATTGTTGATGAAGAAGAAAGTCAGGCAACGGAGGCAACAGAGAAGACACCTAATATTATTTTTCTTCAGTTAGAGTCATTCTTTGACCTTAATAATATGACAAATATTAAGCTTTCAGATAATCCTGTACCTAATTTTGAAAAATTATACAATGAATGTCCAAGTGGATATTTAACTGTTCCGGTAGTTGGAGCAGGAACTGTAAATACTGAATTTGAAATAATGACAGGAATGAACCTTGACGATTTTGGCTCAGGAGAACTTCCATTTAAGACTGTTTTAACAAATCATACAAGTGAAAGCATTTGCTATAACTTAAAAGAATACGGTTACAAATGTCACGCAATTCATAATAATACAGCAACATTTTATGGAAGAAATAAGGTATTTTCTAACCTTGGTTATGATACATTTTCATCTATAGAAACTATGAATATTACAGAATTTACTCCAACAGGATGGGCGAAAGATAAGTTCTTAAAAGATGAAATTTTGGATACACTTGATTTTACAACTGAGCAGGATTTTATTTATGCAATTTCAGTTCAGGGACATGGGGCATATAGTGTTGACGACAGCTACGAATCAAAAATCAAAGTTACAGGTTTAGATGACGAAAGTTTAACAAGGGAATATGAATATTATGCCGACCAGACCAGGGAAATGGATAAGTTTATAGGAAGTCTTGTTAAGGCTTTAAAGAAACGTAAAGAGGAAACCATACTTGTTATGTACGGAGACCATTTACCGTCTCTTGGTATAACTGCCGAAAATCTAAAGAATAAGAACGTATATCAGACTCAGTATGTTATTTGGAGTAATTTTGACAATGATTATTACAAAAACAAAAAGGTTAAGGCTTATCAGTTAGAGTCAAGAATTTTAAAGCCACTTAAGATGACAGCCGGAGTTATTAATAACTATACACAGTTCCATAGAAAGGACAGTGATTATAAGGAGAACCTTAAAAATTTGGCATATGACATGCTTTATGGTGATAATTATGCCAGTGGCGAGGAAAATCCTTATGTTGCAACAGATTTGCAACTAGGAATACATCCGGCAAGGTTAACAAACATACAGCAGGTATATGAAGATGATGTTATAGACGGATTTTTCTATGGTGAAAATTTTAATACTTACAGTAAGGTTTACATTAACGATGAAGAAATGGAAACAGACTTTATTGATAACAATACGTTAATGGTAAGAGACTGTAACATTAAATATGGCGACAAAGTAGTTGTATGCCAGCAGGACGCAGATGGAGTGATTTTAACTCAAACAGATGAGTTTACTTATAGTGAAGATGAAATTAAACCACCTAATTATACGCCACCTGAAACAAAAAAGGCGAAAGCAACTAAAAAGTCAAAGAAATCTAAAAAGTCAAAGAAGAATAAAGAAGCAGAAACAACTTCTAAATAAAAGAAATTTAAACTTAAAAAATATGAATATATATGTTTTTTCTCCATTACAATATAATAAATGTAGTGGAGTTTTTTTGTTATGAAAAAAATAATAGCAATAGTAATGGTAATTGTAATAATATCTCAGGTTCCTGTTTTTGGAGAAGAAAGTCATGAACTTAATATTGATTCAAAATCATGCGTATTAATGGAAAGCAGTACAGGAATGGTTTTGTATGAAAATAATCAGAATGAAAAACTTAGTCCTGCAAGCATAACCAAAATAATGACTTTGGTACTTATTTTTGATGCAATACATAGTGGAAAAATAAAGCTTACGGATGTGGCAACAACAAGTGCTTATGCCAAAAGTATGGGAGGCTCTCAGGTTTTTCTGGAAGAGGGAGAAACCCAGACTGTGGAAACACTTATAAAGTGTATTATTATTGCTTCCGGAAATGATGCTTCTGTTGTAATGGCAGAAATGATTGCAGGTTCGGAAGAAGCATTTGTTAAGAAAATGAATGAAAGGGCAAAAAGTCTTGGAATGAACAACACTCATTTTATTGACTGCTGCGGGCTTACGGATTCTGATGACCATTATACAACTGCAAAGGATGTGGCTTTAATGTCCAGAGAGTTAATTGAAAAATATCCTGAAATATTTAAGTATTCGACAATATGGATGGAGTCAATAACCCATAAGACAAAGGCGGGAGAGAAAGAATTTGTACTGTCTAATACTAATAAGCTTTTAAAAACCAATCAGTATGTAAAAGGTCTTAAAACAGGAAGCACCTCAAAAGCAAAATATTGTGTGTCAACGGTGGCAGAAAAGGATGGCGTTCAGTTAATTGCCGTGGTTATGGCTGCACCTGATTATAAAATAAGATTTGAGGAATCAGAAAAACTGATTAACTACGGATTTTCAAATTGTAAGGTTTACACTGACAATGACGGATATAAAACGAAAATAAAAGTGACCAATGGAACGAAAGACAAAGTTGACATTTCAACTAACAGGTTTTCTTACGTAGATACAAAAGGAAGGGACATTTCAAAAGTAACAAAAAAGGTATTTGTAAATAAAAAAGTGAAGGCTCCTGTTAAGAAAAATCAAAAAGTAGGCTATATTGAATATTATCTTAATGACAAATCAATTGGAAAAAGTGACATAGTAAGTGTTACAAATGTGGAAAAAGCGGACTATTTTCATACAATAAAATCTTTTGGCTTACGATTGCTACAATTACAGTATTCTTAAAAACTATTGAAAAAAACAGGTTTTTTTTGTAAAATCATAAATTGTACTAAAAGAAGAGAGAAAATTATGGAATTAGAAGTTAAGTTACAGGTTTTTGAAGGACCTTTAGATTTATTATTACATTTAATTGAAAAGAATAAAGTAGATATATATGACATTCCAATTGTTGAAATTACGGAACAGTATCTTGATTATGTAAGCAAGATGCCTAAAGATGATTTGGATTTGGCAAGTGAGTTCCTTGTAATGGCAGCAACTCTTATTGATATTAAGAGTAAGATGCTTCTTCCTAAAGAAGTTGATGAGAATGGTGAAGAGATTGATCCAAGAGCAGAACTTGTTGAAAAGCTGATTGAGTATAAGGTATACAAGTATGCGGCTGTGGAACTGCGCGACATGCAGGTTTATGCAGGAAAGTCATTATATAAAGAACCTACAATTCCTGACGAGGTGGCAAAATATGCACCTCCGGTAGATTTAGATAATCTTCTTAAGGATGTGGACCTTGAAAAATTAAATGAGATTTTTAAGATGGTGTTAAAAAGACAGATGGATAAAATTGATCCGGTTAGAAGCACCTTTGGAAAAATCGAAAAGGAAGAAGTAAGTCTTCCTGAAAAAATAGATTATGTGGCAAACAAGGTTAAGAAAAAGAAGAGATGCAGCTTTAAGCAGTTGCTTGAAGAACAAAGTTCAAAGATGGAAGTTATTGTTTCATTTTTGGCGGTGCTTGAATTAATTAAAATAGGTCAGATTGAGGTTCATCAGGAAAGAACATTTGACGATATTTATATTGATTCAATAGAATAATATACTAGGCAGGTTTAATATATGGAAATAAATTACGAAGCACAGATTGAGGCCATTCTTTTTACAATGGGTGAATCTGTTGAAATTACAAAAATAGCTAAGGCTTTAGAATTAAAGCCCGGCGAAGTTAAGAAGATTGTAAAATCAATGCAGGAGAAAATGAACGACAGTTCAAGAGGAACAAAAATCATAGAATTAGACGGTGCGTACCAAATGTGTACTAAGCCTGAAATGTATGAGGCGTTAATCAGAGTTGCAAAGCAGCCTAGAAAGCAGGTTTTAACAGATGTTTTAATGGAAACTTTGTCGATTATTGCATATAAGCAGCCTATAACAAAATCTGAAATTGAAAGAATCAGAGGTGTAAAATCTGATTTTGCTGTAAATAAGCTTGTTGAATACGAATTGGTTCAGGAAGTGGGAAGAATGGATACACCGGGAAGACCGTTATTGTTCGGTACAACAGAGGAATTCTTAAGAAGATTTGGTGTTGAATCAGCCGATAGCCTTCCAATGATTAATCCTGATGTAATCGAAGAATTTAAGCAGGAAGCTGAGGAAGAAGTAACATTAAAATCTAACGATTAAGATTAGTGTATAATTTGATTTAATAACAAAGGAGTTATTTTAAGACCAATTTGAAAGAATATGGTTTTGAGATAGCTCTTTTTTGCATATATTTTATAGATTACATAAATGGTAATAACATAAATTGAGAATTGGAAGTAAATTAAAAAATTATTTAAAGAATAGTTCTTTAAATGATTCAGGAAAAATATTTATATGCGTTTGTTTAATAATATGCATTACAATAAATTTTTTAAAGGTCAATAGTTTTGGAAAAGATTTAGACCTTAAATCAAAATCAGCAGTTTTGATAGATGGAAATACAGGAAGAATTCTTTATGGAAAAAATGAAAATGAAAAAATGCCAATGGCAAGCACAACTAAGATTATGACTTGTATAGTGGCACTTGAAAGTGGAAAGATGAATCAGATTATTAAAGTTTCTTCTAAGGCTGCATCAATGCCAAAGGTAAAAATGTATGCAAAGAAGGGGGAACAGTACTATCTAAAGGATTTGCTATATGCAATGATGCTTGAAAGTTTTAATGATGCAGCAATGATTGTGGCAGAAGGGATTGGTGGCAGTCAGGAAGAATTTGCAAAAATGATGAATAAAAAAGCAAAAGAAATAGGGGCAAAGAATACTAATTTCGTCACTCCTAACGGACTTGACGCTGACAATCATTATTCCACGGCATATGATATGGCATTAATTGGTGCATATGCCACAAAGAATAAACAATTCAATGAAATTACTAATACTAAATCTTATTCTTTTACTGATGTTTCCGCAAAGAGAAGTATTACAGTAAATAATAAAGATATGTTTTTGGCTATGGATAATGAGGCCATAGGAATAAAAACAGGTTTTACGGGAAAGGCAGGATATTGCTTTGTTGGAGCTGTAAAAAGTAATGGCAGACATTTTGTAAGCTGTGTTCTTGCCTGTGGCTGGCCTCCTAATAAAAGCTACAAGTGGAAAGATACAACAACATTAATGAATTATGGGAAGAGGGAATATAACGAGAAAAAAATAATAGCTTCCGGAACAAAGTTTCAAATAGAAATTCCTAATGGAACAAAAAAGAAAATCAATGTAGGAGTAAGTGAAGGTTATACGACACTTATTTCTGAAGATGACAATGTTAAATCGGAAACAAATTTTAATTATAAACTACCAATAAAAAAATGGGATGTTGTTGGAAATATTATAATAACCATTAATGGGAAAAAGACGAAAAAGATTATGCTGTACGCTTTTGAAAATGTGGAAAAATATGATTATAGATTTGTACTTAAAAAAATAATGAAAAAATTTTTCCTGTTTTACTTATGAATTTATATGTGGTATATTTATACCAAAAATGTATTTAGGTTTTTGAGTATAAAAAACTCAAGCAAACTTGAAATGGAGGAACTATGAAATTTACAAAGATGGAAGGCTGTGGCAATGACTACGTATATGTTAATGGCTTTGACACAAAAATAGAAGATCCAAATAAATTATCAGAAATAGTAAGCAACAGACATTTTGGAATCGGTTCAGATGGACTTATCGTTATTAATCCGTCAGATGTTGCAGATTTTAAAATGAGTATGTATAATGCAGATGGTTCAGAAGGCAAGATGTGTGGTAATGGCATACGTTGTGTTGCAAAATATGTATATGACAATAAGATGACTGACAAAACTACAATTACAGTAGAAACTTTATCAGGAATTAAAACATTAGTTTTAAATGTTGAAGATGACAAGGTTAAAACTGTTAGGGTTAATATGGGAAGTCCAATTTTGGAATCTGCTAAGGTACCTGTAGTTTCAGAAAAGGATAAGGTTATAGATGAACCTGTTATGGTTAACAATAAAGAATACAGAATTACATGCGTTTCAATGGGAAATCCTCATGCAATTACTTTTGTCGATGATATAGATTCTTTAGATATTGAACATATTGGACCAATGTTTGAAAAGAAAGAAATCTTCCCTGAGCAGGTTAATACTGAATTTATTCAGGTTGTAAGCAGAGATGTTATAAAAATGCGTGTCTGGGAAAGAGGTTCAGGAGAAACATTAGCCTGCGGTACAGGTGCATGTGCCAGCGTTGTGGCATGTGTTTTAAATGGCTTAACAGAAGACAAGGTTACTGTTAAACTTTTAGGCGGTGACTTATTTATTGAGTATAACAGGGATGAAGATGCTGTTTATATGACAGGTCCTGCAAGAATAACTTTTACAGGGGAGTTTAATTACTAATTTTGGAGTCACTTTAAAATTATGATACAAAGGTTTGGTGAAAAAAATGAAATTAAAAGAGTTATTAACTAAATTAGAATATAAGGTTGTTAAGGGCAGCGATACTATTGAAGTATCACATTTACAGAATGACTCAAGAAAAGTAAGTGATGGAGATGCTTTTGTTTGTATTAAAGGTGCAGGTTTTGACGGTCACAAATTTATAAGAGATGTTGTTTCTAAGGGAGCAGTAGCAGTTGTTGTTATGGATGATGTGGAAGTTGATGAAGATGTAACAGTTGTTAAAGTAGACGATACACGATTAGCTTTAGCATGTATGTCTGCAGACTATTTTGGAAATCCTGCTGAAAAACTTATTACTGTTGGTATTACAGGAACTAAGGGAAAAACAACAACTACATATATGGTTCGTTCAGTACTTGAAAGCGTTGGCATTAAGACAGGACTTATTGGAACAATTGAAACAATAATAGGCGATGAAGTCACTCCTGCGAAGAATACAACACCTGAATCATATGTTGTTCAGGAAACTTTTGCAAAAATGGTTGAACAAGGATGCAAGTGTGTAGTTATGGAAGTTTCATCTCAGGGACTTATGCTTCACAGAGTTTCAGGCTTTACATTTGATTATGGTATTTTTACAAATATTGAGCCTGATCATATCGGACCTAACGAGCATAAAGATTTTGACGATTACCTTCATTGCAAGAGCATGCTTTTAAAGCAATGTAAACATGGGATTGTAAATATGGATGCTGATTTTATAGACAGAGTTTTGGAAGGTCATACCTGTGACATTGAAACATATGGTGTAAACGGTGATTATGATTTTAAGGCACAGAATATTAAATTATTTACAAAGCCGGGATGCTTATGCGTATCTTATGACTTAAAGGGTAAGATGGACTTTCCTGTTGAAATTCATGTTCCGGGAATGTTTAGTGTATACAATTCATTGTGTGCCATTGCTATTTGCAGTCACTTTACAGAAGATGTTGAAAAGATACAGACAGCCCTTGAAAATGTAAAAGTTAAGGGCAGAGTGGAAATCATTCCTGTATCAAAGCGATTCACTCTTATGATTGACTATGCTCATAATGCAATGAGCCTTGAGAGCCTTCTTACAAGTCTTAAACAGTACAATCCAAAGAGACTTGTAACAGTCTTTGGCTGTGGTGGAAACCGCTCAAAAGAAAGAAGATTTGAAATGGGGGAAGTTTCATCAAGATTATCAGACTTTACAATAGTTACTTCTGATAATCCAAGATTTGAGGAACCTATGGATATTATTAATGATATATTAGTAGGGGTTAAAAAAGCTGACGGTGAATATGTTACTGTTCCTGACAGAAAGGATGCCATCAGATATGCAATTCTTAATGCAAAAGATGGAGACGTAATTATTCTTGCCGGAAAGGGTCATGAAGATTATCAGGAAATTAAAGGCGTAAAACATCCGATGGATGAAAGAGTTTTAATTAAAGAAATTATTGAAGAAGATCAGGTTAAGGCTATTTTATAAGCTTTGACATTTAATATAGTATATTAACTAATGAAAGAGAGAAAAGAGTTATGTGTGGAATTTGTGGATTTATAGGTGAAGTTGATGACAGCAAAAAAGTCCTAAAACAGATGATGGATAAGATTGCTCACAGAGGACCGGATGATGAAGGCATGTATGTGGACAAGCATGCTGCAATCGGACATAGAAGACTTAGTATTATTGATTTAAGTCACGGTGCCCAGCCAATGTACAATGAAACAGGAGATGTGGCAATTGTATTTAACGGTGAGATTTATAATCATTTAGAAATAAGAAAGGAACTTATAGCAAAAGGTCACAAGTTTGCCAATGATTCAGATACAGAATGTCTTATTCACGGATATGAAGAATATGGAACAGATTTGTTATCTAAGTTAAGAGGTATGTTCGCGTTTGTAATATGGGATACAAGAACTAATACAATGTTTGGTGCAAGAGACCATTTTGGAATTAAGCCTTTTTATTACTCATTATTTAATAAGACTTTAATTTTTGCATCAGAAACAAAGTCTATTTTGGAATTTCCGGGATTTAAGAAAGAATTAAATGAAGAAGCTTTAGAACAGTATTTAAGCTTCCAGTATTCAGTATTACCTGAAACATTCTTTAAGGGGATATTCAGACTTCCTGCAGGACATTATATGATTTTCAAAGACGGGAAATTAGATGTTCAGAGATATTTTGATCCAATGATGGAACCTGCTATGGACGGCGACCTTGAGAAAACAGTAAGTGAGATTGAAGAAGTTGTACATGATACAGTTGATGCTCATATGATAGCTGATGTTGAAGTTGGTTCATTGCTTTCAAGTGGTGTTGACTCAAGTTATGTTGTTTCAGAATTTCCGGGTAATAAAACATTTACAGTAGGATTCTTAGATAAACAGAGTAAATATAATGAAATCAGATATGCTGAAGGTCTTGTAAGAGAATTAGGCAAGAAGAATTATAACAAGAACATTGACAGTGAAGAATATTTTAAGTCTATTCCAACTGTTATGTATTATATGGATGAGCCATTGGCTGATCCATCATGTATTGCACTTTATTTTGTTGACAAGCTGGCAGCGGAGCAGATTAAGGTTGTTTTGTCAGGTGAAGGTGCCGATGAATTTTTCGGTGGATATAATATTTACCATGAACCTATTTCTCTTAAAGGATATCAGAAGATTCCTAAGTGTGTAAGAAAGGGACTGGCAGCAGTTGCAAAGAAGATGCCTGATATTAAGGGAAGAGATTTTATAATCAGAGGAAGCAAAACAGTAGAAGAAAGATTTATTGGAAATGCTAATATGTTCTCAGTAGAAGACAGAGAAAAGCTATTAAAAACTAAACTTACGCATAAGACACCACAGGATATTGTGGCTGATGCTTATAAGAAAGTTTCGCATTTAAATGATATTGCAAAAATGCAATACATTGATACTAACTTCTGGCTTCAGGGAGATATTTTGTTAAAGGCTGATAAGATGAGTATGGCTCATTGCCTTGAATCAAGAGTTCCATTCCTTGACGTTAAGGTATTTGATTACGCAAAGAAGCTTCCAATTGACTTTAGATGCAATGATGAAGCAACAAAGAGAGCTTTCCGTATTGCGGCAAAGAGACATATTCCGGAAGCTACAGCTAACAAGAAGAAACTTGGTTTCCCTGTTCCTATCCGTGTTTGGTTAAAGGAAGATAATTATTACAACAAGGTTATGGAAACGTTAACAGGAGAAGCTGCACAGAAGTTCTTTAACACAGATATTTTAGTGAAATTAATGGAAGATCACAGAGCAGGAAAGGCTGATAACAGCAGAAGAATCTGGACTGTTTATGTATTCCTTGTATGGTATAAGGTTTATTTTGAAGATGAAGACTTTAGACCAATTAATCAGGATTGGATTGATAATAGAGTTAGAACTGCATAGTAGATTCTGTGGTGGCTTGAAACAATATTACAAAGTGAAAAAGTTTGTATAAAAAAACTAAAAAAATTAATTTTTTTATTGCCTCGAAAAATTGTTTTTCGGGGCAATATGTAAATATCAGGTAAAAAATAAAAAAATAAGTAAAAAAGTATCTTCTTTTACTTGATATTTGACAAGAAAAAGGTTAAACTTTAATAGGCAAAAAATTGGTTGTTTGCTACGCATGATTTATTTCATGTAACAATATATATAATGGAGGACTGACTTATGAGTACATCAGCTAAAGTTACAGCAAGACAGAGAATTGAAAATCTTCTTGATGATAACAGTTTTGTTGAAATCGGTGCTTATGTAAAAGCAAGAAATACTGATTTTAACATTCAGGCCAAGGATACTCCATCTGACGGCGTTATTACCGGATATGGTGTTATCAATGGTGGTTTAGTGTATGTTTACAGCCAGGATGCGTCAGTACTTGGCGGTTCTGTAGGCGAAATGCACGCTAAAAAAATTGCAAGTCTTTACGATATGGCAATGAAAACAGGTTCACCTGTTATCGGTCTTATCGACAGCACAGGACTTAGACTTCAGGAATCTGTAGACGGCTTAAATGCTTTCGGACAGATTTATATGAAGCAGTCACTTGCATCAGGAGTAATCCCAACAATTACAGCTATTTTCGGTAATTGTGGTGGCGGATTAAGTATTGTTGCAGGACTTTCAGATTTTACTTTCATGGAAGTTGAAAATGCACAGTTATTCGTTAACTCACCTAATGCAATTACAGAAAACAGAAAAGAAATCTGTGACAATGCATCAGCTAAGTTCCAGAGTGAAAAAGCAGGAAATGTTGATTTCGTAGGAACAGAAGCTGAAGTAATCGAAGAAATCAGAAACTTAGTTTCTGTATTACCATCAAATAATGAAGATGAAGCTTCAGATTTAGAATGCTATGATGATTTAAACAGAGCAGCAGAAGGAATTGAAAACTGTGGTGAAGATACATTATTGGCATTAGAAAATATTTCAGATGACGGATTTATTATTGAAGCAAAGAGAAACTATGCACCTGAAATGGTTACAGCTTTCATTAAGCTTAATGGAGCTACAGTAGGTGCGGTTGCAAATAGAACAAAGGTTTATGATGATGACATGAATGTTGCAGCAGAATTCGATGCTAAGCTTACAGCTAAGGGATGCAACAAAGCTGCTGAATTTGTAAATTTCTGTGATGCATTTAATATTCCTGTTCTTACACTTACAAACGTAAACGGATTTGCAGCAACAATGTGTCAGGAAAAAAATGGTGCTAAGGCTTCATCAAAACTTGTTTATGCATTTGCTAATGCAACAGTACCAAAGGTTAACTTAATCATTGGTGATGCAATCGGAAGTGCTTACGTAACAATGAACAGCAAGGCTACAGGAGCTGACATCGTTTATGCATGGCCAACAGCTAAGGTTGGTATGATGGAAGCAAAGAGTGCTGTTGAAATTATGTATGCAGATGAAATTGCAAGTGGAGATGCAAATCAGGTTATTAATGAAAAGGTTGCTGAATACCAGAACTTACAGGGTAGCGTAATGGCTGCTGCTGCAAGAGGATATGTTGACAGCATTGTTGAGCCGGTTGACACAAGAAAGTATTTAATCGGTGCATTTGAAATGTTATATACAAAGTTTGAAGAAAGACCTGGTAAAAAACACGGAACAGTGTAAGTGAGGTGCAAATATGAAATTAACAAAAAAATTACGTTTTTTATTTAGCCTGACTGCTTTACTTGTTTGCATGTGTATGAGTACAGTGGCAGTAAATGCTGACACATTAAGTGATTATGCAGCTGAAACTACAACATCAGCAGATTCACTTGAAACATATGCAGGCGGAAAGTTTTCTCTTGCAGATGCAAAAACACTTGTTCAGAACTATGTATCATTAGTTCAGCAGTTATCAGCAATGAGCGAAAGTGAAAGAGCATATGTTGAAGAAAACTATTCAAGCCAGCCACAGACAGTTGCAATTATTCAAGCATATAACAAAAGTGTTGATACAGAAAAATATGGAGCTTTCGTTTCATCAAAGGACGATGTAAAAGTTGTTGAAAATAAAGATGAGGACGGTACAGATGCAGTAGATGTTACAGTAACATTGGCATTTGAAAAGAAAGATTATATTTTAACATTACATGTTGATTGCTTTGATACAATTGGAGCATCAGTAGATACAGTTACAATTAAAGCTAAAGGTGAAGGCGAAGAGTCATTGGGAGAAAAGATGGCTGATGCTGCCGGAAATACTTTAATGGGTATGGGAACAGTATTCTTGGTTCTTATATTTATCTCATTACTTATTTCATGCTTTAAGTTTATTCCGCAGATTATGGATAAATTATCTAAGAAATCTTCAGTTGGAGAAAAACCTGAAGTTGTGGAAGAAATTAGTGAAACAGTTACAGCTAATGAAGAAGATGATTCAGAATTAATAGCAGTAATCGCAGCAGCCATAGCTGCAAGCGAACAGACATCAACTGATAGCTTTGTAGTAAGATCTATCAGAAGACGTTAGTACACTTATGTATATTTAGGAGGAATTAATAATGAAAAGTTATACAATTACAGTAAACGGAAATGTATATGATGTTACTGTTGAAGAAACAGGAAGCACAGCAAGCGCACCTGTAAGACCTGCAGCAAAGGCAGCTCCTGCAGCTAAGGCTGCACCTGCTGCATCCGGAGCAGAAGGAAGCATTAAGGTTACAGCTCCAATGCCAGGTAAAGTTTTATCAATTAGTGCTAACCCTGGACAGGCAGTAAAGAAGGGCGAAACAATTTTAGTATTTGAAGCAATGAAAATGGAAAATTCAGTAGTTGCTCCTGAAGATGGAACAGTTGCAAGCATCGTAGTTGCAGTTGGTGATTCTTTTGAAGCAGGCGCTACATTAGCCTCATTGAACTAATCAATATTTTTATTGAACTTAGGAGGTAACTTATGAACTTTTTAGATACACTGGAAAACTTGGTTAATCAGACAGCATTTATGAGCCTTACAGTAGGCAACTATATAATGATTGTCGTTGCTTGTGTTTTCCTATATTTAGCAATAAAAAAAGGATATGAACCTTTACTTTTGGTTCCTATCGCTTTTGGTATGCTTTTGGTAAATATGTATCCTGATATTATGAAAGTACCTGCTGATGGTGAAGCAGGCGGTTTACTTCATTACTTTTATTTGTTAGATGAATGGAGTATTTTACCATCACTTATTTTCATGGGTGTAGGAGCTATGACTGACTTTGGACCGCTTATTGCAAATCCAAAGAGTTTCCTTTTAGGAGCTGCAGCACAGTTCGGTATTTACTCAGCATACTTCCTGGCTATTTTAATGGGATTCAACGGTATGGCAGCTGCCGCTATTTCAATTATCGGTGGTGCTGACGGACCTACATCAATCTTCCTTGCAGGTAAGCTTGGACAGACTGATTTAATGGGACCTATTGCCGTTGCGGCATATTCTTATATGTCATTGGTTCCAATTATTCAGCCACCTATTATGAAATTATTTACAACTGAAAAAGAAAGAAAAATCAAGATGGAACAGCTTAGACCTGTATCACAGCTTGAAAAAATCTTATTCCCTATTATAGTTACAATCGTTGTAGTTATGATTTTACCAACAACAGCACCATTGGTTGGTATGCTTATGTTAGGTAACTTATTCAGAGAATCAGGTGTTGTAAAACAGTTACAGGAAACAGCATCAAACGCACTTATGTACATCGTAGTAATCCTGCTTGGCACAAGTGTTGGTGCAACAACTAGTGCAGAAGCATTCTTAAATGTTGATACATTGAAGATTGTAGTATTAGGTTTAGTTGCATTCGCAGTTGGTACAGCGGCAGGTGTATTATTTGGAAAACTTATGTGTGTAGTTACACACGGAAAAGTAAATCCATTAATTGGTTCAGCAGGTGTTTCTGCCGTACCAATGGCAGCCAGAGTTTCACAGAAAGTCGGAGCAGAGGCTGATCCTACAAACTTCCTTTTAATGCATGCTATGGGACCTAACGTTGCCGGAGTTATTGGTACAGCGGTAGCTGCAGGTACATTTATGGCTATATTTGGCGTTTAATATTGATAACGGAGGAAAATAAAATGGCAGAAAAAAGACCAGTAAAAATTACTGAAACAATATTACGTGATGCTCATCAGTCATTGATTGCCACAAGAATGCCTACTGAAGAAATGCTTCCAATTATCGACAAGATGGATAAAGTTGGATATCATGCAGTAGAATGCTGGGGCGGTGCAACATTTGATGCTTCACTTAGATTTTTAAAAGAAGATCCATGGGAAAGACTTAGAAAGTTAAGAGATGGATTTAAGAACACAAAATTACAGATGCTTTTCAGAGGACAGAACATTTTAGGATATAGCCATTATTCAGATGATGTTGTTGAATATTTTGTTCAGAAGTCATTAGCAAACGGAATTGATATTATCAGAATTTTCGACTGCTTAAATGATTTAAGAAACCTTGAAACAGCAGTTAAGGCAGCTAATAAAGAAGGCGGACATGCACAGATAGCTCTTTCATACACATTAGGTGATGCTTACACACTTGATTATTGGAAAGAAACAGCTAAGAGAATCGAAGATATGGGTGCTAACTCACTTTGTATCAAAGATATGGCAGGTCTTCTTACACCTTACAAGGCTACAGAATTAGTACAGGCTTTAAGAGAAGGTACAGACATTCCAATCGACCTTCATACACATTACACATCAGGTGTAGCAGCTATGACATACTTAAAGGCTGTTGAAGCAGGATGCGATATTATTGATACAGCTATTTCACCATTCTCAATGGGAACATCTCAGCCTGCAACAGAAGTTATGGTTGAAACATTTAAGGGAACACCATACGACACAGGTTTGGATCAGAAATTATTAAAGGAAATCGCTGATTACTTCAAACCATATAGAGAAGAATGCTTAGCTAATGGATTATTAAATCCAAAGGTTATGGGTGTCAATATTAATACACTTCTTTATCAGGTACCAGGTGGTATGCTTTCAAACCTTGTTTCTCAGTTAGATGAAATGGGTGCATCAGATAAGTTTGAACAGGTATTAGAAGAAGTTCCTAGAGTACGTAAAGACTTTGGTGAACCACCTCTTGTAACACCTTCAAGCCAGATTGTAGGTACACAGGCAGTTCTTAACGTAGTTATGGGCGAAAGATATAAGATGATTAACCAGCAGGCTAAGGATTTACTTGCAGGTAAATATGGTCAGACTGTTAAGCCTTTCAATCCTGAAGTACAGAAGAAGGCTATTGGTGATGCAGAACCTATTACATGCAGACCTGCAGATTTGTTAGAGCCATCACTTGAAAAATATGAAAAAGAATGTGCACAGTGGAAACAGCAGGATGAAGATGTATTATCATATGCGTTATTCCCACAGGTTGCAAAAGAATTCTTTGAATATAGAGAAGCTCAGCAGACTAAGGTTGATCAGTCTATAGCAGACAAAGAAAACGGAGCTTATCCGGTTTAATATTTAGAATAAATTTTGTAATATTGAATTAGATTATTCATTAAGAAAAGGGGCAGTTAATGCCCCTTTTACTTTAATGAAAAAGATTGTGGAGAATAATGAGTAAAGTAATAGTAATTGGTGGCGGAGCTGCAGGCATGATGGCTGCAATTGGTGCTGCCTATAATGGAAATACAGTAGAATTATTAGAAAAAAATGACAGATTAGGCAAAAAAATATTTATTACAGGAAAGGGCAGATGTAATATTACAAATGCTTCAGATATTCAGAACCATTTTGCTAACATTATGAGAAATTCTAAGTTTTTATACAGTGCATACAATAATTTTTCTTACGAAGATATTTGCAATATGATTGAAAGTGCTGGTGTAAAAACAAAAATTGAAAGAGGAAATAGAGTTTTTCCTGAAAGTGATAAGTCATCAGACGTAATTTGGGCATTAAGCAAAATGATGAAAGACATTGGTGTAAATGTTCATTTGAATAAAAATGTAACAGACGTGTTGTCTGATGCGTCAGGAGTGATAGTTAAGTGCTTTGATGGAAAAGACTTTATGGGAGACAAATGTATAATTGCCACAGGTGGTTTGTCTTATCCGTCTACAGGTTCAACCGGTGACGGTTACAAGTTTGCAAAAAATATGGGGCACACAATAGAGGAAACATATCCTTCATTAGTTCCATTTAACATAAAAGAAGAATATTGTAAAAGATTGCAGGGATTATCTCTTAAAAATGTGACTTTAACAATTAAGGATGAAAATGGAAAGGTACCTTATAGCGAAATGGGCGAAATGTTGTTTACACATTTTGGCATAAGTGGTCCTTTAGTTTTATCAGCCAGTGCATATTTAAGTGATACATTAAAAAAGCATCAATATGTAGGATATATTGACTTAAAACCGGCATTGGATGAAGAAATGCTTGACAAGCGAATTTTGAAAGATTTTCATGATGGAATTAATAAGAACTTTAATAATGCCATTGAAAAACTTTTGCCTAAGAAAATGATACCTGTAATTATAGAGCTTGCAAAAATTAATCCTTATAAGAAAGTTCACGAGATAACAAAGGAAGAACGGGAAAATCTTGTGAAAATCATAAAGAATCTTCCAGTCCACATTTCAGGAACAAGAGGATATAATGAGGCAATAATTACAAAGGGAGGAATTTCAATCAAAGAAATTAATCCTAAAACAATGGAATCAAAAATTATGCCTAATATATACTTTGCAGGCGAAGTTCTTGACCTTGATGCAATGACAGGAGGATATAATCTTCAGATTGCATGGAGTACAGGATATCTTGCAGGAAACAGTATTTATTAATTAGTAAAAAAATGGTATAGTAATAAAGTAATTGTCAGACTGCAAAAGCAGCCGGTGAAAAAGGAGTAGTTATGTATAATATAGCAATTGATGGACCTGCAGGAGCAGGAAAAAGCACAATAGCAAAAATAGTTGCAAAAGAATTAGGTTATATTTATGTTGATACAGGTGCAATGTACAGAACAATGGCACTTGCATGTTACAGAGCAGGAATTAAAGCTGGCCAGAAGGAAGAAGTTATTGAAAAATGCAAGAGTGTGGATGTATCTTTAGGATATGAAAACGGCACACAGAAGGTTTATCTTAATGGAGAAGATGTAAGCATTGAAATCAGACAGGAAGTTATAGGAAATATGACTAGTGCAATAGCTGTTTATGGACCTGTAAGAGAGATTCTAGTTAAAATGCAACAGGAACTTGCAGCAAAGAATAACGTTGTAATGGATGGACGTGATATTGGAACGGCAGTACTTCCAAATGCTGATTTAAAGATATATTTAACAGCAAGTTCAAGAACAAGAGCTGAAAGAAGATATAAGGAACTTGTTGAAAAGGGACAGAAATGCAATATTGATGATATTGAAAAGGATATCATCGACAGAGATTACAGAGATATGCACAGAGAGGTTTCTCCTTTGGTACAGGCAGAAGATGCTGTTCTTGTGGAGTCGTCAGATATGACTATTGAACAGGTAGTTGAAGCAATTACAAAATTAGTAAAATAATTTTGTACATTCAAATGAATGAAGAGTAATGGAGAGGAATATGGAAATTACGGTGGCAAAAAGTGCCGGATTCTGCTTTGGAGTTCAAAGAGCAGTTGACAGTGTTTATAAAGAATTGGAGGAGAATTCAGGAAAAATATATACCTTTGGTCCAATAATTCATAATGAACAGGTAGTTGAAGACCTTAATAAAAAAGGCATCGAAGTTATAGATACTGTGGAACAGCTTAAGGAAATTAAAGAAGGAACAGTTGTTATACGTTCCCACGGCGTTGCAAAAGAAATATATGATATTTTGGAACAACAGAAATTAAAAATGGTTGATGCAACATGTCCTTTTGTAAAGAAAATTCACAATATTGTTTTGGATGAAAGTAATAACGGCAAGACCATAATTATTATTGGAAATGACAATCATCCTGAAGTTGAAGGTATAAAAGGATGGGTAAATGGAGAAGTTATTGTTATAAATAAAGAAGAACAGATTGAAAAACTGAGTTTACCGGAACAAACTAAAGCGTGTATTGTGTCCCAGACGACATTTAACCACAATAAATTTAAATATTTAGTTGAAATTATAAGAAAAAAGGGGTATGATATTACTGTTGTAAATACGATTTGCAATGCTACACATGTAAGACAGGTTGAGGCCCAGAAAATTTCATCCAATGTTGATGGGATGATTGTAATTGGTGGAAAGAACAGTTCCAATACTCAGAAGCTTTATGACATATGTCGAAATGAGTGTAAGAATACTTTCTATGTACAGACGGTGAAAGACTTAAATTTACATGAATTGAAATCATTGAAGTCTATAGGTATTACAGCAGGGGCATCCACCCCAAAGAATATTATTGAGGAGGTTCGTACTGAATGTCAGAAATGAGTTTTGAACAAATGCTTGATGAAACATTTAAGACTATCCATAATGGAGAAGTTCTTGAAGGAAAGGTGATTAGTGTAAGACCTGATGAGGCAGTCCTTAACATTGGTTATAAGGCTGATGGTATTCTTACTAGCAATGAATACTCTAACACACCGGTAGATCTGACAACTGTAATTTCAGTAGGCGATGAACTGACAGTTAAGGTTCTTAAAGTTAACGATGGTGAAGGACAGGTTGCATTATCATACAAGAAGCTTGCTGCAGAGAAGGCAAATAAAAGAATTGAAGAAGCTTTTGAAAATAAAGAAGTTCTCAAAGCACCAGTTGTACAGATTTTAAAAGGTGGTTTGAGTGTTGATGTTGAAGGTGGCAGAGTATTTATTCCAGCCAGCTTAGTATCAGATGCATTTGAAAGAGATTTAGATAAGTATCTTAATCAGGAAATTGAATTTGTAGTTACAGAATTTAATCCTAAGAAGAGAAGAATTATCGGTGACAGAAAGCAGTTAATCGTAGCTGAAAAAGAAGCAGCTAAGAAAGCTTTATTCGAAAAAATCGAAGTTGGTCAGACAGTAACAGGTGTTGTTAAAAGTGTAGTTGATTTTGGTGCATTTATCGATATCGGTGGTGCAGATGGTCTGTTACATATTTCAGAAATGTCATGGGGAAGAGTTGGAAATCCTAGAAAACTCTTTAAACCAGGCGATGAAGTAACAGCATTCATTAAAGAAATCAATGGCGATAAGATTGCTTTAAGTCTTAAGTTTGAAGATACAAACCCATGGGCTAATGCAAGTGAAAAATTTGCAGTTGGCGTTGTTGTAACTGGTAAAGTTGCAAGAATGACAGATTTTGGTGCTTTTGTTGAAATTGAACCAGGCGTTGATGCATTATTACATGTATCACAGATTGCAAATCATCACGTTGATAAGCCATCTGATGAATTAACAATCGGTCAGGAAATCGAAGCTAAGATTGTTGATTTTAACGAAGAAGAAAAGAAGATTAGCTTAAGCATGAAAGCTTTACTTCCACAGGAAGATGAAACTGATGCAGAAGAAGTTGAAGAAACAACTGAGGAATAATATTATTGAGTTAGATTGACTCGTCATAATAACAAAAAGCAGGCACTTAGTTGCTTGCTTTTTGTCTTAAAAGATTATTTTGTTAATTAGGGAGTTTAAATGAGAGTTATAGCAGGCAAGGCGAGAAGATTACAACTGAAAACAATTGACGGTATGGGAACACGCCCAACAACAGACAGAATTAAGGAAACATTATTTAACATGATAAATAACGATATGCCGCAGGCAGTTTTTCTTGATTTGTTTAGTGGAAGCGGAGCCATTGGCATTGAAGCATTAAGTCGTGGAGCTTCCAAAACTTATTTTGTTGAGAGCAATAAGAAGGCTGTACAATGCATTAAGGATAATTTGAATTTTACAAAATTACAGGATGATGCAGTTGTTATGGCAATGCCTGTGGAAAGTGCATTGAAAGACTTAGAACATAAAGTTAAGTTTGATTTTATATTTATGGATCCACCTTATGATAAACTTTATGAAAAAGATGTATTGATTTTTCTTAGCAAATCTGATTTAATAAATAAAAGTTCAAGGATAATCGTTGAAGCATCTTTGGATACAGATTTTTCATATGCTAGTGAATTAGGATATGAAATAATAAAAGAAAAGAAATATAAGACTAACAAACATGTATTTCTTAAACTTATAGGAGAGTGATATGAGAAGAGCAATTTATCCGGGAAGTTTTGACCCGGTAACCTTTGGTCATCTTGATATTATTAGGAGAGCTTCTAAGATTGTAGATGAGCTGGTAGTTGGTGTTTTGAATAATAATTCTAAAACGCCGTTGTTTTCAGTAGAAAATCGTGTTAAAATGTTGGAGGAAGTGGTCAGGGATATCCCTAATGTGAAGATTATGTCATTTGAGGGGCTGTTGGTTGACTTTGCTAAGAAGATTGATGCACAGATTATCGTCAGAGGTCTTAGAGCTGTAACGGATTTTGAATATGAGTTACAGATGTCTCAGACTAATTCTATATTGGATGATAATATAGATACTATATTTTTTACAACAAGTCTGGAGTATGCTTACCTTAGTTCAAGTACTGTAAGGGAGGCTGCGTTTTATGGAGCTGATATTAGCAGATTTGTTCCGGAAAGTGTTGTTAATCAGGTATATGAAAGATTAAAGGATAAAGGAGAAAAAAATGAGTAAGATTGAACAGATTATTACAGAGATAGAGGAATATATTGATAATTGTAAATTTCAGCCATTATCAACATCAAAGATTATCGTAAATAAAGATGACATTGATGAATTGTTGGCAGAACTTAGGCTTAGAACACCGGATGAAATTAAGAAGTATCAGAAGATTATTGCTAATAAGGATGCTATCTTAAATGATGCCAAAGAACGAGCAGAAGCTATGGTTTCAGAAGCTACAGCTCATATTAATCAACTTGTAAGCGAACATGAAATTATGCAGAAAGCTTACGAAGAGGCGAACCAGATTATTGAACAGGCTCAGGCAGAAGCTCAGGGAATTTTAGATTCAGCTACAACAGAAGCTAACGATTTAAGAACAAGAGCTATGCAGTATACAGATGATATTCTTGCAAATGTTCAGAACATTTTATCAACAGGTATGGATAGCTTTGAAAGTGCTCAGAACACAATGATGACATCACTTAACAGCTCATTAAACGTTGTTGTTGAAAGCAGAAAAGAACTTGGCGGAGCTGAGGACGAAGAATCTGTAGAAGACGGTGAAGATGACAATTTATCAGTAGATTTATTATAGTTTTAAACTATAAGAAGGCAAAAGTACCAGTGTACTTTTGCCTTCTTGTAGTTTGTGGAAAAATTAATAGAAATTCTATTAATTACAAGACATCCATATGAAAAATATTATATTGAAAATAAGAAAGTGCTCTATTTTTCCAAGAACATAATATTTCTTTAAAGTAGAGTTATTAAGAAAACTAAAGGATTGGAACATAATACTTAAACCACCTAATATAATGGAAGAACATGTTAAATATATTTTAAGGTACAAATTACTTTCAGTTGATATGTATAATGAAGCGGTGGTTATTTCTGTTAGTCCAACAATTATATATTTTTGCAGTACCGGTATCTTATTAATGTTAATTATAAAATTAACTAGGATGTTAAAGCAGATAATATATATGCTAAGCTTGGCAAGGGAATAAAAAGTTGCAAGTATTGAATTGAAAGTAGATTCTGTGTGTACAGTGTTGTTATTACTTGTAAATTTTATAAAGCGACTATTAAACAAGCCTGTTAGTAATGGAGGCAAATAAACAAAAAGAATTATTAACCACGGTGGAATACAGTTATTAAGGCATTTGTTTAATACATAATTTATCAGAAAAGAAATGCTTGAAATATTACAAAAGGTTATTAAAAGTTTTGCTTCTTTAAAAGAAATATTGTCGGCAGAATACAAATCACCAATTATTTTTGCACCCATAGGATAACCACTTGTAAAACCGATTATTAAGGCAAAGGTTCCATATTCCGACAAGCTCATCAATTTGTTGAAAATGGGGTGAAATATGGCAGAAACTGTAGTACAAAGATTGTGAGCCTGCATATAGTTAGTAATAAGCATAAAAGGAAGTAGTGAAGGAATAACAGAATACAAGCATATTTTTATTCCTAAAATTACATAATTTGTAATATTGACAGAATAAATAATACAGCATGCCATAATAAAAAGACATACAAAAGAATACACATATTTTTTTGAGCGTACTGATTTAGAGAGGATTAACATTAAATTTATCACTGTTTTTTATATATAATATTATTAAAAATTTTTTTTATTACTGCTATAGGTTGAAAATAATCACAAAATACAATAAAATGTATGGGAAAGTTTAGAGGTGCACAAATGAAATTATCGTCAATATCAAGTAGCAGTAAAGGTAACTGTATTCTTGTGGAAAATAATAATTCATCAATATTAGTTGATGTGGGAATAAGCAGAAAAAAGGCAGAAGAAGGCTTGGAGTTTTTCGGAAAAAAGCCTGAAAACATAGATGGTATAGTAATTACTCATGAGCATAGCGACCATATTAAGGGACTTGGAGTTTTTCTTAGAAAATATCAAGTGCCTGTTTATGCTACTGAAGGCACTATTAACTGTATTCTTAACAATAAAACAGTTGGAAAGGTTGACAGTGATCTTTTTAATGTAATTAAGCCTGACAGAGATTTTTCCATTAAGGACATTGAATTGTTACCGCTACATATTAGTCACGATGCGGCGGATCCTGTGTGCTACAGATTCTTTGAAAAAGAAAAATCTTGTGCAGTTGTTACAGATTTAGGCGAGTACGATGACAAGTTGGTATCAAGTCTTCAAAATCTTGACGCGGTATTAATTGAGTCAAACCACGATGTTAACATGCTTCAGACAGGATCTTATCCATATAGCTTAAAACAGCGAATTTGGGGAAACAAGGGACATTTGTCCAACGAGGCTTGTGGAAGATTGTTGAACCGACTTTTAAGTGACAGATTAAAGCATATACTTTTAGGTCATTTAAGCGAAGAAAACAACTATCCTGAACTTGCCTATCAGGCAGTCAGAAATGAAATAAATTTTAGCCCTGATAAATATCAGGCAGATAATCTTGATATTAGAGTCGCAAGCAGAGTAAAACCGTCCTGTCTTGTTGAATTTTAATAAAAACCAACATTCTTTGTGTAAAAAAGTCACACAGAGAAGTTTTTAAAAGGAGGACTTTATGAAGAAAACAATTATTACAGTAGTAGGCAAAGACACAGTAGGAATTATTGCAGGGGTATGTTCATATCTTGCAGAAAATAATGTAAATATCCTTGATATTTCACAGACTATTGTGCAGGAATATTTTAATATGATGATGATCGTAGATTGTAATAAGGCTTCTAAGCCGATTTATGAACTTTCAGATGACCTTGATAAATTAGGTGAGAAGATTGGTGTTAGTATTAAAATGCAACATGAAGATATTTTTAACAGCATGCACAGAATTTAATCGGAGGGCTTTATGATTAACAGATTTGAAGTAACAGAAACAAATAAGATGATTGAAAATTACAATTTAGACGTAAGAACTATTACTTTAGGTATTAGTTTGCTGGATTGTATAAGTGACGACCTTGAAACATTAAATAATAATATTTATAACAAAATCAAAAGATTGGCAAGTAATCTTGTGCAGACAGGTGAAGATATTTCAAAGGAATATGGTATTCCGATTGTAAATAAGCGTATTTCAGTAACACCTATTGCTTTGATAGGTGGCAGTGCGTGTAAAAAACCTGAAGATTTTGTTACAATTGCAAAAACATTGGACAAAGTAGCTAAGGAAGTTGGCGTAAATTTCTTAGGCGGTTATTCAGCTCTTGTTAATAAGGGAATGACACCTGCAGAAGAAAATCTTATTCGTTCAATTCCTGAAGCATTAGCCGTAACAGAAAGAGTTTGTAGCTCAGTTAATGTTGGCTCATCAAAAACAGGAATTAACATGGACGCAGTTCGTCTAATGGGCGAAATAGTACATAAAACAGCAGAAAAAACTGCTAATCAAGATTCATTAGGCTGTGCTAAACTTGTTGTATTCTGTAACGCACCGGATGATAACCCATTTATGGCAGGCGCTTTCCATGGTGTAACAGAAGCTGATGCAATTATTAACGTAGGTGTATCAGGACCTGGTGTTGTAAGACACGCATTAAAGAAAGTAAGAGGAGAAAACTTCGAAGTTCTCTGTGACACGATTAAAAAAACCGCATTTAAGGTTACAAGAGTTGGTCAGCTTGTTGCTGAAGAAGCAAGCAGAAGATTAAATGTTCCTTTTGGTATAGTTGACTTATCATTGGCACCAACACCTGCAATTGGTGACAGCGTAGCTGATATTTTGCAGGAAATCGGTCTTGAAAGAACAGGCGCACCTGGAACAACAGCAGCACTTGCACTTTTAAATGATCAGGTTAAGAAAGGTGGAGTAATGGCTTCATCATATGTTGGTGGTTTAAGTGGTGCATTTATTCCTGTAAGTGAAGATCAGGGAATGATTGATGCAGTAAAAGAAGGTGCTTTATGCATTGAAAAGTTAGAAGCAATGACTTGTGTATGTTCAGTAGGACTTGATATGATAGCAATTCCCGGGGACACAAAACCAACAACTATTGCAGGTATTATTGCTGACGAATCAGCCATTGGTATGATTAATCAGAAAACAACAGCAGTAAGAGTAATTCCTGTAATTGGAAAGGGAGTTGGAGAAATGGTAGAATTTGGTGGCTTATTAGGTTATGCACCAATTATGCCGGTTAACAGTTTCTCTTGTGATGCTTTTGTTAACAGAACAGGTAGAATACCTGCACCAATTCATAGTTTTAAAAATTAATATTCAAATAAATGGAGGCGGGAGATTTGAATTTCCAGCTTTTGTGGGGATATTAAATGACTAAGTTAGAGGATATTGATATTGCAGATTATGTACCCAGAAATTTTAAAAAAATTATTATATCTGGGTACAGGATGCAAAAAAGAATATAAAAGATAAAGTGATAGTTATTTTATTATTATTTGTCGCTGAAATTCGGTTGGTAATGTTTCACCCGTTTTGTTCATATATATCATTCTGTATAGGTTGTCGGCTTTTAAGTTTATGTCTAACATTTTTCTCTGATTGTTATCAGCCTCTTTATAAAAGGTTGCAAATTTGCTTACCAGTGGTATTTTTGTGCTTTTGCTTATTTCTGATAAGACGCCGGATTTTTTTGTAAATCCTAATATCATTGCGTAGTTGTTATTTACGAACTCTTTTATGTCGTCTGTTTTTATATCAAGAATTATATGTAGTAATGCTCTTGATATAGCTGAGTATGTGTAGTTCTTTGACTGTAGCATTGGTATAAAAGTTTCTATATCTGTAAAGTTGTATTTGTTGTTTGCTATTCTGTTTGATAAGTCCTGATTTATTCCTTCTATATGGTCTAATGTATCCATTGATAGAAGTTTGCTTCCAAGAACAGTTGAAAAGTCATTATATTCTATGGTTGTGTGGTTTTTTATAATGTTTAGGCAATTATCAGGCAGAAGACCTGAAATGTTGTCTTTGTTAGCCATGGCTGTTCGTATTCCTGTTGCAGAAGCAAGTTTTGTTCCTGTATCAAGAGAATGATAGCCGGCACCAAGTCTTTTAAGAGGCACAGGATTTATCTTAGAGTTAAATCGCATAAGTGCTTTTATATATTCTATTCCAAGAATATTGTTTGGTTGATTTATAAAAGTATTAATATCTAAATTGCTATTTGAAGTAATATCGGAAGGGTATTTTGCATAGTTATTAGAATTAATATTTAGACTATAATCTAAGTTGTATTTCTTAAAGTATTCATCTAACGCTTTTGCACGGGCTTTCGGAAATGAAATGCCTGTTTTTAAATTTAAGGTAAGTAAATCTTTATATTCTTTTGGCTCATTTATTAATATTTCTGCAACTGTGTTTAAAAGATCTATTGAATCTGTTTCACAACCAAAACATAGATAATCAATACAGTTAAGAGAATCTAATAATGCAATTGAAGCTGTTGCAAATAATTCGGCAGATGCAGTGGAGTAAACGACAGGTAGTTCGATTACCAAATCAGCTCCGTTTAGCATTGCCATTTCGCATCTTGAAGTCTTATTAATAATGGCAGGCATACCGCGTTGAACATAGTTTCCACTACAGACAATAACGGCGGCATCTGCATTACATACTTCCTTAGCCTTTGATATTAAATACTTATGTCCATTATGAAATGGATTAAATTCTGCTATAATTCCAACAATTTTCATATAATTTACCTCGTAGGAATTGATTCTATCATTATTGCACTAAACTTTCAATTGATTAGGGAACAAATAGGTGTTGTTTATTGAAAAATCTTATATTATAATAATTATGATTGGAAAATATAAGGATTTAAGGAGAATAGAAATGGGTTTTATTGAGCAACTAAAGATCAAGGCAAAATCTAACAAGAAAACTATTGTGCTTCCTGAAGGAATGGATAGACGTACATATGAGGCAGCACAACAGATTGTTGAAGAAGATTTCGCAGACATTATTATTTTGGCCAGTCCCGAAGAGGCGGAGAAATATGGGAAAGGTTATGACATAGAAAATGTAACAATCATAGATCCTAAGGATTGTGTTAAGACTAAAGAATATGCTGAAGAGTTTTATATGCTTAGAAAGGCTAAGGGAATGACAGAAACTCAGGCTTATGCAATGCTCGTAAGCGATTATATGTATTTTGCATGTATGATGGTTAGAGCGGGAGATGCGGACGGCGTTGTTTCAGGTGCCTGCCACTCATCTGCCAATACACTTAGACCATCATTGCAGATTATTAAGACTAAGCCGGGAAGCAAGCTTGTTTCAGCTTTCTTTGTAATGTGCGTACAGAACAAAGAATTAGGCGCTGATGGGGTATTTGTTATGGGAGATTGTGGACTTAACCAGAATCCTAATCCGGAGCAGTTGGCAGATATAGCTGCAAGCAGTGCAGAGTCATTTGAATATTTGGTAGGGGAGAAGGCAAGAGTAGCAATGCTTTCACATTCAACACATGGAAGTGCAGCACATCCGGATGTAGACAAGGTTGTTGAAGCAACAAAGATTGCACAGAAGGAATATCCTCAGTTTTTGATTGACGGAGAACTTCAGACTGATGCTGCAGTTGTTCCAGAGGTGGCAGCACTTAAAGCACCGGACAGCCCTGTAGCAGGAAAGGCTAATGTACTTATTTTCCCTGATTTGGATGCAGGTAATATTGGTTACAAGTTAATTCAGAGACTTGGAAATGCAGAGGCATACGGCCCACTTTGCCAGGGGATTGCAAAGCCGGTTAATGACTTATCAAGAGGATGTAGTGCAAAAGATATTGTAGGTGTTGTGGCAATAACAGCAGTTCAGGCGCAGATTAATTAAAAAACATAAAATTATTAGCAGAAATTAGGAGTTTAGAAATGGAAGTTTTAGTAATAAATTGTGGAAGTTCATCATTAAAGTTTCAGTTGATTGATTCTGACAGCGAAAAAGTACTTGCAAAAGGTATTTGCGAAAGAATCGGAATTAAAGGCAGTGTAATAACATATCAGCCAACAGGTGGTGAAAAAGAAGTAAGCAACATTGATATGCCAACGCATCATGAAGCTATTGATGCAGTTATCAAAGCACTTACAAATAAAGAAACAGGTGTTATTGATGATATGAGTGAAGTTAAAGCTGTTGGACACAGAGTTGTTCATGGTGGAGAATATTTCTCAAAGGCAACTTTAGTAGATGATGATGTTATTAAGAAGATTGAAGAATGCAATTATTTGGCACCACTTCATAATCCGGCTAACATTATTGGAATTAAGGCATGTATGAACTTAATGCCTGACACACCTAATGTAGTTGTTTTTGATACAGCTTTCCATCAGACAATGCCTGAAAGTGCTTATTTATATGCAATTCCAAGAAAGTATTATGATGAAAATAAGATTAGAAGATATGGCTTCCACGGAACTTCTCACAGTTTTGTTTCAAAGAGAGTAGCCGAGATTATGAACAAGCCATACGATGAACTAAAGACTATTGTTTGTCATTTAGGAAACGGCGCAAGTATTTGCGCAGTTGATGGTGGCAAGTCTGTAGATACAAGTATGGGACTTACTCCACTTGCAGGTGTTATTATGGGAACACGTTCAGGTGATATTGATCCAAGTATTATTGAAGTTATTGCAAAACAGGATGGTCTTAGTATTGACCAGGTTATCAATATGTTGAATAAGGAATCAGGTGTTGCAGGACTTTCAGAAGTTTCAAGTGACTTTAGAGATATAACTCAGGCAATTGAAGATGGAAATGCAAAGGCTAAGTCAGCATTTGATGCTTATATTAGACAGGTTGTAAGATTTGTTGGAGCTTACATTGCAGTTATGAACGGTGTTGATGCCATTGCTTTTACAGCAGGTGTAGGAGAAAATAACAAGTTTGTAAGAGCTGCAGTAATGGAACATTTAGGATATATGGGAGTTAAAATCAATCACGAAGCTAATGATAGCAGAGGTGAAGAGGTAATGATTTCGACAGAAGATTCTAAGGTTAAAGTATTTGTTGTTCCTACAAATGAAGAACTTGCAATAGCAAGAGAGACAGTAGAAATAGTAAATAAATAAAAAGTATTTGACAAATAAGGCACTGATATGTATAATTGTTAAGGTGTCTTTGAAAAGAGGATATTATGATAATTGATTTACATGAGCTTTTACAGGAAGATAATGGCAATAGAAGCTATAATCTACAGTTGGAAGCAGACGTGTTTGAAACATCAACAGCTTCATATAAAATTAAGGATTATGACTTACAACTTTCTTTTCATAATGAAGGAAAGAAACATATATCCTCCAGATGTGAAGGGTTTGTTGTTTTAGAGATACCTTGCGACAGATGTTTAGAGCCGGTAGATTACAAGATTGATATTGATTATTTCAAAGACTTGGATATGAATAAAACAGCAGAAGAGAAGATTGCTGAACTGGACGAAGATTATTATTTGGAAGGTACAAGCTTCGATACTGAAGTTTTAATTCATAACGAGGTTCTGGTTAATTTACCTATGAAAGTTCTTTGCCGTGAAAACTGCAAAGGAATTTGCAATAGATGCGGCGCTAATCTCAATTTGGGATCTTGTAAGTGCGATGACGCAGAACTCGATCCGAGAATGTCGAAAATATTAGATATTTTTAATCAGTTTAAGGAGGTGTAAACCATGTCTATCTGTCCAAAGAACAAATCTTCTAAAGGAAGAAGAGATAAGAGAAGAGCTAACTGGAAGATGTCAGCTCCAAACCTTGTTAAATGTAGCAAATGTGGAGAGTTAATGATGCCACATAGAGTATGCAAGGCATGCGGTAGCTACAACAAGAAAGAAATCGTTTCAGTTGACTAATTATTAAACGAAAGATTTCGTCAATAAGGAATTAATTATAAAAATAAGACTTTGTGAATTTTCACAGAGTCTTATTTTTGTTATACACAATGAGCCACATAATTCCTTTTATACTTGTATAAGAAAGGAATTATGTGGCGAATGTATAATCACTGAGAAGTAGCGGAGCAAATTCGAAGTGTTATGCATGACGAAGTCATGTGTATAACAAATAAAGTTATACACAAAACCTCAAACCTTGATTTTGCACCGTTTTTTTAGTATAGTAGTTCTATATGCGAAAAAAAGGAGGCATTATATGTCAAAGACAATAGTTGCATTAGATTGTATGGGCGGAGATAACGCACCTTTTGAGATTGTAAAGGGCGCTGTTGAAGCTACAAATGAAAATAAAGATATATTAGTTAAACTTGTAGGTGTTGAAGAACAGATTAAGGAAGAATTGAGCAAGTATAAGTATAACAGTGATCAGTTAGAGATTGTTAATGCTACTGAAATTATTGAAACAGGAGAACCGCCTGTTGCAGCAATAAGAGAGAAAACAGATTCTTCCCTTGTAAAGTGCTTGTATATGGTTAAGAAAGGTGAAGCTGATGGAATGGTTTCAGCAGGAAGTACAGGAGCTAACCTTGTTGGTGGTCACGTTATCATAGGAAGACTTAAGGGTGTTCAGAGACCACCTCTTGCGCCACTTATTCCAACGAAGAACGGAGCTGCACTTTTAATTGATTGTGGAGCTAATGTGGATTCAAGGCCATCACATCTTGTACAGTTTGCGAAGATTGGTGCTACTTATATGGAGAATATTGTAGGAGTAAAGAATCCAAGAGTTGGACTTGTTAATATAGGTGCGGAAGAAGAAAAAGGAAATGCTCTTACAAAAGAAGCTTATCAGTTATTAAAAGAAACAAAAGGAATTAACTTTATCGGAAATGTTGAGGCAAGAGAGATTCCTGAAGGTGTTGCAGATGTTGTAGTTTGTGACGCTTTTGTAGGTAATGTTATTCTTAAACTTTACGAAGGTGTCGGCGGAGTACTTTTATCGAAGATTAAGGGAACTATTACTAATGGTATCAAGAATAAACTTGGAGCTTTACTTATAAAGAAGGATTTAAAGAAGACTTTAAAGACTTTCCAAATAGAAGAATACGGTGGAGCACCATTACTTGGACTTAAGGGATTGCTTGTTAAGACACACGGTAATTCAAAAGCTGTAGAAATAAAAAATTCTATTTTCCAGTGTGCAACTTTTAAGAAAATGGATTTAAATAACAAAATTAAAGAAAAATTAACAATGGAGGATTAATTATGGAATTTGAAAGATTAGCAAATGCAATTGCAGAGGTTTTGGATATTGACGCATCAAAGATTACACCGGATAGCAAGTTCGTTGAAGATTTGGGAGCAGACTCCCTTGACGTACTTGAAATCGTAATGGGAATCGAGAGTGAATTTGGAATTAAGATTCCAACAGAAGCTACAGAAAATATTGTAACAGCAGGAGATGCTTTCGAAGCTATAAAGAAAGAATTATAAATACTAAAATTATTAAAGAATATAATTTTAGAAGAGATTATGAAAGCTAAAAGCCCTATTGCCGGGGCTTTTGCTCTCTTATTGGAAATTGTTTAAAATTTTCCGTAAGAGAACAAAAGCAAAAGGGCATTATTAATAAAGTTTGATTTTTTTTATAAAAGAATCAAGAGAAAGGAAAAAACGTGAATACTGATTACGAAAAATTAGAGAGTAATATAGGATATTGCTTTAAAGACAAAGATTTATTAATTAATGCACTAACGCATACATCTTATGCCAACGAGCATAAGCATAAGGGAATAAAGGACAATGAAAGACTGGAATTTCTTGGAGATGCGGTGTTAGAACTTGTATCAAGTGAATATTTGTACAAGAATATGAAAGATATGCCGGAAGGAAAAATGACAAAGCTTAGAGCAAGCCTTGTTTGTGAGCCTACTTTGGCAATGGATGCAAGAGAGATTGATTTGGAAGATTTTATTTATCTTGGAAAAGGTGAAGATGAAACTGGTGGTAGAAAGAGAGATTCCATAGTTTCGGATGCTTTTGAGGCACTTATCGGAGCCATATTCCTTGATGGTGGAATAGAGGAAGCAAAATATTTTATATTAAAGTTTGCTTTAAATGACATAGAGAAGAAGAAACTGTTTTATGATAGCAAAACTGTGTTACAGGAAAGAGTTAATTCTGTAAAGAACGGAAACCTTGTTTATGAAATAATTAAGGAATGGGGACCGGATCATAATAAGACATATGAAGCTGCTGCAAAGCTTAACGGCAAGATTATCGGTAAAGGTCAGGGACATACAAAGAAAGCGGCAGAACAGCAGGCAGCATTTGATGCCTTAAAAACTTTAGATAAGAGGAATTAGAATGTATTTAAAAAATATAGAGATACACGGATTTAAATCATTTGCAAATAAAATAAACTTCCAGTTTCACAACGGAATAACGGGCATTGTAGGTCCTAACGGTTCAGGAAAAAGTAATGTTGCAGATGCTGTAAGATGGGTTTTGGGAGAGCAGAAAACTAAACAACTTCGTAGTTCAAAGATGGAAGATGTTATTTTCGCAGGAACAGAAAACAGAAAACCTATGGGATATGCGTATGTGGCAATTACTTTTGATAATGCAGACCACAAGCTTAACATTGACTATGATGAAGTTACTGTTTCAAGACGTTTATTCCGTTCGGGCGAAAGCGAATACATGATTAACGGAACTCAGGTAAGGCTTAAGGATGTAAATGAGCTTTTCTACGATACAGGTATTGGTAAGGAAGGTTATTCAATTATCGGTCAGGGACAGATTGACAGAATCCTTAGTGGCAAGCCGGAAGAGAGAAGAGAACTGTTCGACGAAGCGGCAGGAATTGTAAAATTTAAGAGACGTAAAAATGATGCTATGAAAAAGTTAGACGACCAGAATCAGAATCTGGTTCGTGTTTCAGATATTTTGGGCGAATTGGAACGTCAGGTGGTTCCACTTGAAAAACAGTGCGAAAAAGCGAAGAAATATTTAGTTCTTAAAGAGGACTTAAGAGTAAATGACGTTAATATGTTTCTTATTGAAATTAATGAAATCAGAAACAGACTTTCCCAAATAGATGAAAAAATAAAAATTGCTTCATCAGATATGGAAAGCGCTAATGCAGAATTTGAAAAAATAAAAGCTGACTACACAAAGTTGGAGCAGATAATTGAAGAAATTAATGCTTCTATTGAAAATAAAAAAGCAACATTAAATGAAACAATAATTAATGTAGAAAAATTAGAAGGTCAGATTAATGTTATTAAGGAACAGATTAATTCTGCAAAAAATAACGAATCATATATTAATCAGAGAATACAGTCAATTACAGGGGAGATAGATACTCAGAGTAAAGAGTTGGCTAAGTCTGAAGAAGAAAAAAGAGAAAATGAAAAGTCTTTAAATGAAATTGTTGTAAATCAGACTGAAATAAGTGAAGAAATGGCTTCAGTAAACGAGGAGCATGTTGAACTTGAAAAAGAAATTGAAAGAAATAAGGCTGAAATCATTGAATTACTTAATGCAAAGTCTTTGATTAAGACTAAAATCCAGAGATGTGATACTTTACTTGAACAGATTAATATTAGAAAGTCTCAGCTTAATCAGAAACTGATTGAATTTCAGAGTCAGAAAGATTCTCAGGATGCTATGATTGCTGAATTGGAAGAACAGTTAAAAGGTATTGAAGAAGAAATCAAGCAGGTAACTGAACAGTTAAGCGATTACAGACAACATTTGGCAGAACTTAGAACAAAAAATTCTGAAATAACTGCTGCTTTGGCAAGAAATCAGGAAAAATATCACAAGACTAAGTCTAATCTTGAAGCTTTAAAGAACATTACTGAAAGATATGAAGGATATGGAAACAGTATTAAGAAGGTAATGGAACTTAAAGATACAAAGAAAGGTATTATCGGTGTAGTTGCTGATATTATTAAAGTAGACAAGAAGTATGAAGTTGCCATTGAAACTGCTTTAGGTGGAAATATTCAGAATATTGTAACTGATACTGAAACAACAGCTAAGGACACAATTGAATACCTTAAAAAACATAGATTTGGTCGTGCAACATTTTTGCCTTTAAGCAGTATGAGCAACAAGACCAACTTTAATGCTCCGGATGCTTTGGAAGAAAAAGGTGTAATTGGTCTTGCCAGTGATTTGGTTGATATTAAGAAAGAATACGAAGGCGTGGCAAAATATTTACTTGGAAGAGTAATGGTTGTTGACACAGTTGATAATGCCATTTCCATTGAGCGTAAATACAGATATACAGTAAGAATTGTAACACTTGAAGGCGAATACCTTAATGTTGGTGGTTCGATTTCCGGTGGTGCATTTAAGAATAACAGCAATCTTTTGGGAAGACGTAGAGAGATTGATGAACTTGAAAAGTATATTTCTAAATTAAGAGAAGAAAAGAGTGCCTTAGACAAGGAATTACTTGATAACAGAAGTAATACAAGTGCTGTTAATGAAGAAATAAACAAGATTAATGCAGGACTTCAGGAACAGCAGATTATTAAAAATACTGTTGAAATTAATTTAAAACAGGCAAAAACCCAGAAAGACAATATTATTACACAGTATCAGGGATTTACTCTTGAAAGTAACAATATTGCTTCTGAAATTCAGGATATTAACAAAAATAATAACAAGTTAAGTGATGAACTTAGTGATACGGAGGACAGAAATTCAGAACTTGAAAAACAAGTTGTTGAAAAAACTAAAAAACTTACTGAATTAAAGGAAGTTCTTAACAGCAAAAACGGAATACTTGAAGAGGTTAACATTGAAATAGCCAACTTAAAGCAGAAACACGAATTTATTGTTGAAAGAATAAATAAGTCAACAGAAATAATTGAAAGTCTTAACAGAGAACTTCAGCAGATTAAAGTTAATTCTAACGAGAATAATGAAGAAATCAGTGCACGAGTGGACGCAATTGACCGCTTTGTAAAAGAAGTTGAGAAGAGCAGACAGGACATTGAAAGATTAAACAAAGAAATCGAAGAAGAAAAAGAAAAGAAAGAAAAGCAAAGTGCTGATCATAAAGACTTCTTCGAAAAACGTGAAACTCTTTCTAAACATATTTCTGAACTTGATAAGGAAGTTTACAGATTAAATTCACAGAAAGAAGCTTTGGAAGAAAAAGCAGAAAATAAAGAAAGCTATATGTGGAATGAATATGAAATTACATATAGAAAAGCTTTTGAATTGAAGAGTGATGATTTTAATGATAAGTCATCCATAAGAGAAAACATAGCAAGAATACGTCGAGAAATGAAGTCTCTTGGTGATGTTAACATTAATGCCATTGAAGAATTTAAGGAGATTAATGAAAGATATCAGTTTATGAAAGGGCAGCATGATGATCTTATGGAAGCAAGAGAAAATCTTCTTAAAATAATTGATGAACTTGAAGTGGGCATGAGAAAACAGTTTAAGGAGAAATTCGAAGAGATTAAGGTTGAATTTGATAATGTATTTAAAGAACTTTTCGGAGGTGGAAAAGGTACTATTGAACTTACGGAAGCCGATGATATTCTTGATGCAGGAATTAACATTATTTCCCAGCCACCAGGAAAGAAGCTTCAGAATATGATGCAGTTATCCGGTGGAGAAAAAGCCTTGACAGCCATAAGCTTGTTATTTGCAATTCAGAACCTTAAACCGTCACCGTTCTGTCTTTTAGACGAAATTGAAGCGGCACTTGATGGTTCAAACGTTGTAAGATTTGCAGAATACCTTCATAAGCTTACTAAGAACACACAGTTCATTGTTATTACACATAGACGTGGGACTATGAATTGTGCAGACAGACTTTATGGTATAACCATGCAGGAAAAAGGTATTTCAGCATTAGTTTCAGTTGATTTATTAGAAAATAGTTTAACCAAATAATTAAGCTGAAAACAAATTATGATTTTAAATTAATTAAAAAAGGAGACATAAATGGCTAATTTTTTTAAAAAGCTTGTCAGCGGATTAACCAAGACAAGAAATAATATTGTTTCTAATTTGAACTCAATATTTAACGGCTTTTCAAGTATTGATGATGATTTTTATGAAGAACTTGAAGAGATTCTTATAATGAGTGACATAGGCGTTAATACAACAGAAGAAATTCTTGATAACTTAAAAGAACAGGTTAAAGAGAACAAGATTAAAGAGCCTATTGAATGTAAGGAATTGCTTATTAAGAACATTGAAGAACAGATGGACTTAGGAGAAAATGCTTACGACTTTGAAAATGAAAAATCAGTTATTCTTATGATTGGTGTAAATGGTGTTGGAAAAACAACATCAATTGGAAAACTTGCCAGTCAGTTTAAAAATAATGGAAAGAAAGTTGTACTTGCAGCAGCAGATACATTTAGAGCAGCAGCGGCTGACCAACTTAAAGAGTGGGCTAACAGAGCGAATGTTGATATTGTAATGGGAGCGGAAGGTTCTGATCCCGGTTCAGTATTGTATGATGCTATTAGTTCTGCAAAGAATAAAAACGCTGACATATTATTATGTGACACTGCAGGAAGACTTCACAATAAGAAAAATCTTATGGAAGAATTAAAAAAGTTAGACAGAATCATTGAAAAGGAATATAATGGCTGTCGAAGAGAGAATTTTATTGTCTTAGATGCAACAACAGGTCAGAATGCATTGGCTCAGGCAAGACAGTTTAAGGAATGTACAGATATTACAGGCGTAATCCTTACAAAAATGGACGGTTCAGCCAAAGGTGGTATTGCCATAGCAATCCAGTCAGAGCTTGGAATACCTGTTAAGTATATTGGTGTAGGTGAACAGATTGATGATTTACAGAAGTTTGATTCACATCAGTTTGTTGAAGCGTTATTTGAAGAAAATGGCGAAGACATAACAAGCGACATTGAATTGGGAGAGCAGATTCAGAAATAAAAAGTAAAAGGAAGTGGCATAATGGAAGAGAAACTTACTTTAAAGAAATTTGAGGAAGCTAGTGAAATAGTAAAAAAAGTAACATTAAATACAAATCTTATTTATAGTGATTATTTTAGTGATCAGACAGGAAATCAGGTTTATATAAAGCCTGAAAATATGCAGTTTACAGGAGCATACAAAGTTCGTGGCTCATATTACAAAATAAGCACTCTTTCGGATGAAGAAAGAGAAAGAGGTCTTATTACAGCATCAGCAGGAAACCATGCTCAGGGTGTTGCATATGCAGCAAAGATTTTTGGGGTAAAGGCTACAGTAGTAATGCCTACAGTTACTCCACTTATGAAAGTTAACAGAACAAAGAGCTATGGTGCAGATGTTATTTTATATGGTGATGTTTATGATGATGCATGTAATTATGCATTAAATCTTGCACAGAAAGAGGGATATACATTTATTCATCCTTTTGATGACCTTGATGTTGCGACAGGTCAGGGAACAATTGCAATGGAAATTTTTAAGGAACTTCCAACAGTTGATTATATTCTTGTACCAATCGGAGGTGGCGGACTTGCTACAGGTGTAAGTACACTTGCAAAGATGTTAAATCCAAGAATTAAGGTAATCGGTGTTGAACCTGAAAATGCAGCCTGCATGAAGGCTTCATTAAAAGCAGGAGAAGTTATAACACTTCCAAGTGCCAATACTATTGCTGATGGTACAGCAGTTAAGACTCCGGGAACAAAGATTTTCCCATACATAAAAGAAAACATTGATGATATTATTACAATCAAGGATGAAGAACTTATTGATGCATTTCTTGATATGGTTGAAAATCATAAACTTGTGGCAGAAAACTCAGGTTTACTTACAATTGCTGCATTAAAACATTTGAAATGCACAGATAAGAAGATTGTATCAATTATCAGTGGTGGTAATATGGATATTATTACAATGTCTTCTACATTACAGCATGGACTTATCCAGAGGGGCCGTGTATTTACAGTATCTGTTTTACTTCCTGATAAGCCAGGTGAACTCGTAAAGGTAGCAAACAAGATTGCAGAGCAGCAGGGTAACGTTATAAAGCTTGAACATAACCAGTTTGTATCAGTTAACAGAAATGCTGCAGTGGAATTGAAAGTGACTTTAGAGTGCTTTGGCCACAATCACAAAGAGCAGATTCTTAAGGCTTTAAATAAAGCAGGATATAATCCAAAGGAAATTGCCCCAAGTCTTTAAAAATAAAAAAGTTGTGGGTGTCAAGAAAAAATACTTGACACTCTATTTTTTTTAGTGTATTATACCAAAGGTAAGAGAAAAGGTGTGGCTATGAAGGATATTTTTAAAAGCTCTCTTTTATATGATTTTTACGGAGAGTTATTAACAGAACATCAAAAAGAAATATATGAAGATTTTATTCTTAACGATTTAAGTCTTGGTGAGATAGCACAGGACAGAGGAATTTCCAGGCAGGGAGTTCACGATTTAGTTAAGCGTTGCGACAAGATACTTAATGGATATGAAGAGAAGCTTCACTTAGTGGAAAGATTTACTAAGACTAAGGAAGATGTTGCTGAGATATGTAAGTTAGCTGACGAACCTGATAATCAGTGCAATGTCAACAGAATTAAACAGATTGCACAGCATATTTTAGAGAATTACTAGGAGGTATGGGCTTGGCATTTGAAAGCTTATCCGATAAATTACAGAATATATTTAAGAATCTTAGAGGAAAAGGACGCTTAACAGAAGAAGATGTTAAGGCAGCGCTGAAAGAAGTAAAGATTGCACTTCTTGAAGCTGATGTTAACTTTAAGGTAGTAAAGGATTTCGTTAAGAAAGTTAACGAGAGAGCCGTTGGTCAGGATGTAATGAACAGTCTTACACCGGGGCAGATGGTAATTAAGATAGTTAATGAAGAGTTAACTAATCTTATGGGGTCAGAAACTACTGAATTAAAGCTTTTGCCTGATAACCAGATCACTGTCATTATGATGATGGGACTTCAGGGCGCAGGTAAGACAACCACAACAGCAAAGATTGCCGGAAAGCTTAAGGCTAAGGGCAAGAGACCTCTTCTTGTAGCATGTGATGTTTACAGACCGGCGGCTATTGAACAGTTAAAGATTAACGGTGAGAAACAGCAGGTTCCTGTATTCTCAATGGGAGACAAGCAGAAACCATTAAATATCGCAAAGGCTGCAATTGAACATGCAAAAAAGAATAACAACAATGTGGTTATTTTGGATACAGCAGGTCGTTTACATGTTGATGAAGATATGATGAACGAACTTGTGGAAATCAGAGATAACATTGAACTTACACAGACAGTTTTGGTTGTAGATGCCATGACAGGTCAGGATGCAGTTAATGTTGCAAAAGAATTTAATGAAAAAATAGGAATTGATGGTATTATCGTTACTAAGTTAGATGGTGATACAAGAGGTGGGGCGGCTTTATCAATTAAGGCTATCACAGGCAAACCTATTTTATATATAGGTATGGGTGAGAAACTTTCAGATTTGGAACAGTTTCATCCAGACAGAATGGCTTCAAGAATCCTTGGTATGGGTGATGTCCTTTCACTTATTGAAAAAGCAGAACAGTCAATTGACCAGGATAAAGCTAAGGAAATGGAACAGCGTTTAAAGAAGGCTCAGTTTACGTTTGATGATTATTTGGAATATATGAGTCAGATTAAGAACATGGGTGGCTTGTCTTCATTACTTAGTATGATGCCGGGAGTTGGTGGAAAGATTAACGACGATATGTTACCTGATGAGAAACAGTTAGGTAAGATTGAGGCAATTATTTATTCAATGACTAAGGAAGAAAGAAGCAATCCTGATGTTATTAATCCTTCACGTAAGCAGAGAATTGCCAAGGGTGCAGGAGTTGACATTAGTCAGGTAAATAAGCTTGTTAAACAGTTTGAACAGGCAAGAAAGATGATGAAAAGCATGCCCGGACTTATGGGTGGCAAAGGAAAGAAAAAAAGAGGCGGATTTAAGATGCCTTTTGGATTTTAGTGGGTTCATGAAAACAATGTTTTCTTGATTATATATTTATTATTTACAATTTACGGAGGTAAGAAAAAATGGCAGTAAAGATGAGATTAAAGAGAATGGGTAAAAAGAGAAATCCTATCTACAGAATCGTTGTTGCTGATTCAAGAGCACCAAGAGATGGTAGATTTATCGAAGAAGTAGGAACATATGATCCTAACCAGGACCCAAGTGTATTCAATCTTAAAGAAGAATCTGTTAAGAAGTGGTTAGCTAATGGAGCTCAGCCAACAGAGACTGTTGGAAAACTTTTGAAAATCGCTGGCATTGAAAAATAGTGTTAGGAGGGCGAATTCATGAAAGAATTGGTTGAAACAATTGCAAAGGCACTTGTTGATTCTCCTGACGAAGTTGTTGTAACAGAAAGTGAAACAGAAAGAGAAATCGTTTTACAGTTACATGTTGCCCAGGAAGATATGGGAAAAGTAATTGGAAAGCAGGGAAGAATTGCAAAAGCAATCCGTTCTGTTGTTAAGGCAGCAGCTTCAAAATGCGATAAGAAAGTAAAAGTAGAAATTCAGTAACGGATATAAATCTGTTGAGTGGCGTAAGCTATTCGAATACAAGTGCAACAAGGCTGGTTAATCCAGCCTTGTTTATTATATGGAAGGAATATTGAATGGAAGAATTGTTCAGAGTAGGGGTAATCAGCAATACTCACGGAATTAGAGGCGAGGTTAAGGTTTATCCAACAACAGATAACGTAAGACGTTTTGACGATTTAAAAGAAGTAATACTTGATACAGGAAAGGAACAACTTAACCTTCATGTGACAAGCGTAAAATATTTCAAAAACATGGTTATTTTAAAATTTAAAGAATTTGATAATATTAATGACATTATCCCGTACAAGGGAATGGATTTACTTGTTACAAGAGAGAATGCAATTCCTTTGGAAGAGGGAGAATATTACATAGCTGACATTATAGGAAGCAAAGTAATAACAGATGAGGACAAAATATTAGGAACGCTTACAGATGTTTTGCAGACAGGCGCAAATGATGTATATGTTGTAAAATCAAAAGATGGAAAAGAAGTATTATTACCATCCATTGAAGAATGTATACTTGATAGAGACATAGAAAATAAAATTGTTAAAGTACATATAATGAAAGGACTTTTGGATTAATGAATTTTCACGTACTTACACTATTTCCGGAAATGATTGAGCAGGGCATAAATACAAGTATTACAGGTCGTGCCATTGAAAAAGGACTTATAAGTTTAAATGCAATAAATATAAGAGATTATGCAGGAAACAAGCATGGTCAGGTAGATGATTATCCTTATGGTGGTGGGGCAGGCATGGTTATGCAACCGGGACCTGTTTACAGAAGTTATGAATCAGTGACTGAAAAGATTGGATATAAGCCAAGGGTTATATATCTTACACCACAAGGCAAGGTTTTTAATCAGAGTATGGCAGAAGAATTTTCCAAAGAAGAAGATTTAGTATTTCTCTGTGGACATTATGAGGGAATAGATGAGAGAGTTCTTGAAATGATAGTTACAGACAATGTTTCTATCGGTGATTATGTTTTAACAGGTGGAGAATTACCTTCAATGGTTATGATAGATGCCATATCAAGACTGGTACCCGGTGTACTTAATAATGATGTGTCAGCAGAATTTGAATCTTTTAATGATAATCTGTTGGAATATCCACAGTATACCAGACCGGCAAGTTTTATGGAAAGGGAAGTTCCGCCTATATTGTTATCAGGAAATCATCCAAAAGTTGAGGAATGGCGCAGACAGCAGTCTATCCTTAGAACTATGGAAAGACGACCTGATTTAATGGAAAAGGCAGAATTAACAAAGCAGGACATTAAATTTATAAAAAGTCTTGATAAATAATAAAAGTTATGTTACTATAACAAATGCTGTAATAAGATTGGCTTTAGAGTTATGCCAATTTTTAAGAAAATAAAAGATGGTCCTCTGTTACAGAATATTGTATTAAGAACATCGGAATAAATAAGGAGGCTATTATGCAGGAATTAATTAAGGAAATTGAAGCAGCTCAGATTAAAGAAGTTACAGATTTTAACGTAGGTGATACAATTAAGGTTCACGCTAAGATTGTAGAAGGAAACCGTGAAAGAATCCAGGTTTTTGAAGGTCTTGTAATTAAGAAACAGGGTGGAAGCAACAGAGCTACTTTTACAGTAAGAAAGCAGTCAAGTGGAATCGGCGTTGAAAGAACATGGCCATTATACTCACCATCAATCGCTAACATCGAAGTTGTTAGAAGAGGTAAAGTAAGAAGAGCTAAACTTAACTACATCAGAAACAGAGTAGGTAAAGCTGCTAAGGTTAAAGAATTAGTTAAATAATACTATGCAGAAAGCATTGGTATGCTTGATGTATACCTGAGTATAAAAGAAGCGGGTTTTCACTCGCTTCTTTTTTTGAAAATATTAAAAAAGATAGCGTAATGACTTTGAGAGAGTTTTTTGTTATAATGAAAAAGATGTTTAAACACCAGAAGTTAGATTAGTAGGAGAATAAATATGGATTATCATTGGTATCCCGGTCATATGACGAAAGCTGTTCGTCAGATGAAAGAAGATATAAAATTAATAGATTTGGTAATAGAATTACTTGATGCAAGAATACCTTTAAGCAGTAGAAATCCCGATATAGATGATTTGGGAAAAAATAAGGCAAGACTTGTTCTTTTGAATAAATCGGATTTGGCTGATGAAACAGACAACAATAAGTGGATTCAGTATTTTAAAGATAAAGGAATTATTGCTTTAAAGATTAATTCAAAAAATAAACAGGGAATTAAAGAAATTAATAATGCAGTTCAGATTGCCTGCAAGGAAAAAATCGAAAGAGACAAAAAAAGAGGTATCATTAACCGCCCTGTAAGAGCAATGGTAGTTGGAATTCCTAATGTTGGTAAATCCACATTTATTAATGCTTACGCAGGACGTGCTGCTGCAAAGACAGGAAACAAGCCGGGAGTTACAAAAGGAAAGCAGTGGATTAAATTAAATAAAAATTTGGAATTACTGGATACACCGGGAATCCTTTGGCCTAAGTTTGATGATCAGACAATTGGAATGCATTTGGCGTTTATAGGTTCAATGAATGACAACGTTTTGGACGTTACGGAATTGGCATATCAGCTTGTAAAATTACTTGCAACAACATATCCTAAGGCAGTAGTTGAACGCTACAAAATCGAAGGACATGAAGATCCGTTACAGGTTATGTATCAGGTAGCTGAGGCAAGAGGTTGTAAGCTTAAAGGCAATCAGCCTGACCTTGAAAAAACAAGCAAAATAATAATGGATGATTTCCGAGCAGGAAAACTTGGAAGAATCACATTGGACAAGCTATAAAATACAAAGTCTGATAATTAAATGATTATTATATAAAGAAGACATTATTGTTTAATTCAGATAGATAATTTTGATTTAAATCGAAAGCGAAAATTAAAATGGAAAGTATAAGCAACATAAAAGATATATTCAATAATACACCTGAGAACAAACTGCAGATGTTTATTGAACAATACAAAGATGATAGCCGTCAGGGAGTTGCAAATCTTGTGAAAAGAGCTGCAAAAAAGATTGATGATTATAATAAAGAAATTGAAAGAACATATAAATTAAGCGAATTTGAAAGAAAATACTCAGATTACGAATTTATATGCGGGATAGACGAAGTAGGCCGTGGACCATTGGCAGGGCCTGTTGTTGCAGGGGCTGTAATATTACCAAAAGATTGTGACATATTATACATTAATGACTCAAAGAAGCTTTCAGCCAAGAAAAGAGAAGAGCTATATGAAGTAATAATGGAGAAAGCAGTCTGCGCAAAAACAGCAGTTGTAAGTCCTAAAGTAATAGACGAAATAAACATACTTCAGGCAACTTATGAAGCAATGCGTCAGGCAATATCAATGTTAGAGCCACAGCCAACATTACTTCTAAATGATGCAGTAAACATACCCGGAGTACCAATGAAACAGGTATCCATAATAAAAGGCGATGCAAAAAGTATCTCAATAGGTGCAGCAAGCATCATTGCGAAAGTAACAAGAGATGCAATGATGGTGGAATACGACAAAATATATCCTGAATATGATTTTGCATCAAACAAAGGATATGGTTCAGCTAAACATATAGAAGCTTTGAAGAAATATGGACCATGTCCAATTCATAGAAAATCGTTTATTCATAACTTTATTTAGTTGTGTATCGGTTGGTTCCTTATGGATGCTGAATTAACGTTTGATGTAAAAGGGGGATTTTTTTGAACAAAAGAGGAAGAGGAAGTTTTTATGAAGAAGTTTGTGTTGAATATCTTATTAAAAACGGATTTGATATTTTACATAGGAATTATAGATGTAAGTTAGGTGAGATTGATATTATAGCTAAGAAGGATGATATTATCCGTTTTATTGAGGTTAAGTTTAGAGGCAGTGGCAGTTATGGCTCTGCTTTGGAGGCTGTTGATTTTAGAAAACAGCGCAGGATTATGAGAGCAGCGTCATGGTTTTTGAATGAGTATGGACTAAATGATGCTCAGTGCAGTTTTGATGTGATGACTGTTGAAAATAATGAGGCAAGGTATTATTTTAATTGTTATGGAGGAATATAATGGAATATATTAAGTTAAATAAGGAAAGTGGAAGTACCACAAGAATTAATTTTAATAATGGTGTTCCATATATTAGTTATAGAATTTTAGATGATATTCCATGGCTTAAGAATGCTGTTTCTACCAGATTAGGTGGTGTTAGCAAGGATTACCTTGCCAGTATGAATTTGGGCTTTAACCGAGGAGATTTAGATGAAAATGTCATTAGAAACCATGAAATTTTTGCTAATGTCATTGGTGTTAATCCTAAGAATATTGTTACAGGCAATCAGACTCACACAACTAATGTTAAGGTTGTTACTAAAGACGATTGTGGAAAGGGCATATATAGAGATAGAAATTATACGGATATAGATGGTCTTATTACTAATGAAAAAGGTATTGTCCTTGCAACTTATTATGCAGATTGTGTGCCTCTTCTTATTGTGGATACTAAGAATAAAGCCATTGGGCTTTCTCATTCCGGTTGGCGTGGAACTGTTGGAAAGATTGGAAAAGTTACAATAGAGAAGATGGGAGAACTTTACGGTACAAAACCGGAAGATATCGTGGCATGTATTGGCCCGTCAATTTGCCGGAAATGTTATGAAATAAGTGAAGAAGTTGCAGTTCAGTTTAAGGAAGCCTTCCCTGATAATATTAAGGAGATTCTTATTGATAAAGGCAATGGAAAATATCAGCTTGATTTGTGGGAATGCAATAGAATTAATTTTAAAGAAGCAGGTGTTTTACCTGAAAATATAAAGGTGACAGATATATGTACCTGTCATAACACAGATGTGTTGTTTTCACATAGAGGACATAACGGTAAGCGTGGAAACATAGGTGCATTTTTATCAATTGTATAAATGGGACAATAGAGTTAAAGATATTTGGAAGATGTTTACAAATATGTACTAATATTGTAAAATCTAGTGATAAAGGAGAAAAATATGAGTAAACCAATAGTAGCAATAGTAGGTAGACCAAATGTTGGAAAATCTACCTTATTTAATGCTTTAGCAGGAAAAAAGATTTCCATAGTAAAAGATACTCCGGGTGTTACAAGAGATAGAATACACGCGGATGTTGACTGGCTTGATCATAAATTTACAATGATTGACACAGGTGGTATTGAGCCGGACAGTAATGATATTATTCTCTCACAAATGAGAGAACAGGCGCAGATTGCCATTGACACAGCAGATGTTATTATTTTTATGACAGATGTTAAGCAGGGACTTGTAGATTCAGATGCAAAAGTTGCAGATATGCTAAGACGAAGCCATAAGCCTGTTATTCTTGTAGTAAACAAAGTAGACAATTTTAACAAAATGATGGCAGATGTGTACGAGTTCTATAATTTGGGAATAGGTGATCCTGTTCCTATTTCAGCGTCGCAGCGTAGTGGTCTTGGTGATATGCTCGATAAGGTTGTAAACTATTTTGCTGACTTAAATTTAGAGCAAGAAGAAGATGACAGACCAAGAATAGCAATCGTAGGAAAACCTAACGTAGGTAAGTCTTCCATTATCAATAAGATTACAGGAGAAAGTCGTGTTATTGTTTCAAATATTGCAGGAACAACAAGAGATGCCATCGATACTGACGTCAAATGGAACGGTAAGGATTATGTATTTATTGATACAGCCGGACTTAGAAGAAAGTCTAAGGTTAAGGAAGAGATAGAAAAATACAGTATTATCAGAACGGTAACTGCAGTTGAAAGAGCAGATGTTGTTATTATTGTAATAGATGCTGTTGAAGGCGTTACAGAGCAGGATGCCAAGATTGCAGGAATTGCTCACGAAAACGGCAAGGGTATAATAATTGCAGTAAATAAGTGGGATGCAATTGAGAAAAATGATAAGACAGTCTATGAATACACTAATAAGGTTAGAGATATTTTATCATTTATGCCATATGCAGAGATTATGTTTATTTCTGCCAAGACAGGTCAGAGATTGCCTAAACTTTTTGATATGATTGATTTTGTAATTGCTAATCATGCAATGAGAATTGAAACAGGTGTTGTTAACGAAATTATGGCGGAAGCTGTTGCATTACAGCAGCCACCTTCAGATAAGGGTAAGAGACTTAAACTTTATTATATTACACAGGTTTCTGTTAAACCGCCTACATTTGTTATTTTTGTAAATGATAAGCAGTTAATGCATTTTTCATATACAAGATACATTGAAAATAAAATAAGAGAAGCTTTCGGATTTAAAGGAACACCTCTCAGATTTATTATACGTGAAAGAAAGGAAGACAAGTAATGATCTGGCAAAAGATAGTATGTGTTTTAATCGGATATGTTTTTGGACTGTTTCAAACAGGGTTTATTATAGGAAAGATGAAACACATTGACATAAGAGATTATGGAAGTGGAAATTCAGGAACAACTAATGCAATGCGTACATTAGGAAAGAAAGACGGATTTATAACATTTTTTGGTGATGCACTAAAGGCTGTTTTTGCCATGATGCTTACATATTTTCTGTTTAGAAATGGTGTATGTAAGGACCATATGTTTATAATAGCTTTATATACGGGAATTGGTGCAATCCTTGGACATAATTTTCCTTTTTATATGAACTTTAAAGGTGGAAAGGGTATTGCAGCATCAGCAGGATTAATTTTTGCACTTGCATTTTTTGACTGGAAGTTTTTAGCATTAGGTTTTTGTACGTTTTTTATAGCATTAATAATTACAAAATATGTTTCTTTTAGTTCATTGTGCCTTATGACAGGTTTTTTAATTGAATTTATTGTTTGGGGGCAGCTTGGTATGGTGCATAACCTTGAAAGCCAGGATAAAGTGGAAGCATATATTCTTGTTGGATTTTTGACAGCACTGTCATATATCAGACATAAAGAAAACATAAAGAGACTGATTAACGGAACGGAAAGAAAAATCGGTCAAAAGAAGGAGGCGTAATATGTCTAAAGTAACTGTTTTAGGTGGTGGCGGTTGGGCCATTGCCTTGGCGAAGGTATTAAATGAAAATGGTCATAATGTAACATTATGGTCTGCACTTGAAAGGGAAGTTGAAGCTCTTACAAAAGAAAGAGAAAATAAGGTTGGACTTCCGGGAGTTAAAATTCCTGAGAAAATCAAGATTACGAATGATATTAAAGAAGCCGTAAAGGATTCGAAAATGATAGTTATGGCAGTTGCATCATCTTTTGTGAGAAGTACTTCAGAACTTCTTAAAGATATTGTTCCAGACGGTCAGATTATTGTTGACGTGGCAAAGGGAATTGAAGATGGAACATTCTATACAATGACAGAAGTTATTGAAGATGTAATTCCTACAGTTAATGCTGTAGTTTTATCTGGTCCAAGTCATGCGGAAGAAGTAGGTTTACAGGTTCCTACAGCAGTTGTTGTTGGAGCTAAGACGTTTGAAACAGCAAGCTTTGTTCAGAGACTTTTCTCAAATGATTATTTTAGAGCATATACAAGTCCTGACAGAAAGAGCATTGAACTTGGTGGCTCTTTAAAGAATGTTATTGCCCTTGCAGCAGGTATTGCTGACGGTTTAGGATATGGCGATAATACTGAGGCTGCTCTTATGACAAGAGGTATTAAGGAAATAACACAGCTTGGTGTAGCCATGGGTGGTCATTCAAGAACGTTCCATGGTCTTTCAGGAATCGGTGATCTTATTGTTACATGCGGAAGTAAACATTCACGTAACAGAAGAGCAGGTATTCTTATTGGAAAAGGCTATACTTTAGATGAAGCGGTTAAGGAAGTTAATATGGTTGTTGAAGGTGCAGTTTCAGCCAAGGCAGCTCTTGAACTTGCACACAAATATAACGTGGATATGCCTTTGGTAGAAAGTGTTAATCAGGTATTATTTGAAAACAAGCCTGCCAAGGAAGCTATGAGAGATATTATGAAGAGAGATTTAACACATGAATTTCCTGATTTGGTTTGGGAGTAGGATATGAATGATTTAAATACAAAAAAAGAAGAATTTGTAAAACAGTTTGAAGGTTTGGAGTCCACTTTTTCTGAAATAAAAATGCTTATGACTTATTACGAGTGTGCCATTTTGGAAGTAAAAACCAAGCTTGATGTTTTAAATAAAGAATTTCAGGCTAACCAGCTTAGAAATCCAATAGAAACAATAAAAACACGTATAAAGTCTCCTGCAAGCATAATGGAGAAATTAGAAAGAAAAGGTTTTGAACTTTCTATTCAGTCAATAAAGGATAATCTTGATGATGTGGCAGGAATAAGAGTTATCTGTTCTTTTGTAGATGATATATACAAGGTTGCAGATATGCTGACTAATCAGGATGATATTAAGATTTTATCTAAAAAGGATTATATTAAAAATCCAAAGAAGAATGGATATAGAAGTCTTCACCTTGTTGTTGAAATACCTATTTTTCTTTCAAATGAGAAGAAACCAATGCGTGTGGAAGTTCAGATTAGAACAATTGCAATGGACTTTTGGGCAAGTCTTGAGCATGAAATACATTATAAAAAGTTTTCAAATTCAAATGTGGAAGCCGTAAAACAGCTTACGGAATGTGCAGATGTAATTTATGAAACGGATATGAAGATGTTAAAGATTAGAAAAAATCTTTTAGATGAAGAGGATTAGAAAATAAGGAGTTTATTAATGTCAGCCAAGAGAGTTCTTTCACAAAAACATAAAGGCAAAAAAGGATTGGCAGCCTTTTTATTCAGTCGTTTCTTTTTATTCGGCTTAATGGTTGTCCTTCAGGTACTAATGTTTGTATTTTTTGCCTATAATGCGTCTGTAGAAAAAAATCTTAATTATATAATAATGGTATTACAGTTTGTACTTATTATTTACATTGCAAACGATAAATCGGATCCTACAATGAAACTGGTTTGGATAATGTTTATTATGTTTGTACCGGCTATTGGCTGTATGATGTATCTTTATTTTATGCTTCAACCGGGTTCTCTTATGCTAAAAAAGAGACTTGAACATATTAATCTTAATTCAGGTAAATACTTAGATCCTGACCAGAACATATATAATGAATTACAAATACTGGATAAGCAGGTTTCATCTCTTACAAAATATGTATATGAAAACACAGGTTGTCCGGTGTACAAAAATACGGATGTTACATATTTAGAAAGTGGAGAGAAAAAATACGGAATCCTTCTTGATGAATTAAAGAAAGCAAAGAAGTTTATTTTTCTTGAATACTTTATAATAGAGCAGGGAGAAGTATGGGACTCTGTGCTTGAAGTATTATGTGAAAAGATAAGAGAGGGTGTTGAAGTAAGGGTAATGTATGACGGACTATGTTCCTTGTCTAAACTACCAATAGGATATTTTAAAAAGTTAAGGGAATTAGGTATTAAGTCTAAGCCATTTGCGCCTGCAAGACCCTTTTTTACAACACAGCAGAATAACAGAGATCATAGAAAGATTTTGGTTATTGACGGTAAAGTTGCTTTTACAGGTGGAATAAATCTGGCTGATGAGTATATGAACATTGTGGAAAGATTCGGTTACTGGAAAGATACAGGTGTAATGCTTAAGGGAGATGCAGTAAGAAGTTTCACTCTTTTGTTTTTACAGATGTGGAATGTTACCGAAAAGAACATTGAGGGTTATAGCAGATATTTGAATATTGCAATACCTACACCTGAAACAGCAGAAGGCTATGTTATGGGCTATGGAGATGATCCTTACGGTAAGGAACGTGTTGGCGAGTCTGTATACTTACATATGATTAATACGTCTACTAAATATCTTCATATAGTATCGCCATATCTGGTTATAGATAATGTTATGATGTCATCGTTAAAGTTTGCAGCTAAGCGTGGCGTTGATGTAAAAATTATTATGCCGGGGATCCCCGACAAGGAATATGCTTATTGTCTTGCAAGAACATATTATGCAGAACTTATTGAAGCAGGAGTTGAAATTTATGAATTTACTCCGGGATTTACTCATGCAAAGATGTTTATTAGTGATGATGAAAAGGCAACAGTAGGAACAATAAATCTAGACTATAGAAGTTTGTTTCTTCATTTTGAGGATGGTTGCTTTATTTACAAAAATAAGGTTATAAATCGAATAGAGGAAGACTATCAGAAGATGCTTAGTGCATCAAAGAGAGTCTCACTTATGGATTGTAGGAACAGACCTACATATTACAAAATATGTGGAATGCTTTTAAGACTTTTGGCACCGTTAATGTAGATAATCAAACTTTTAATGTTTAGAAATTCTAATCAATATAAGAAAAACAAAGACAAATATATGGTTTTAGTTAAAAATAAAACTGGTATATTTGTCTTTTTTTCGCATATATATTAATAGTCACATGGGAATAATAAAATATGGGGGTAGGCTATGGACTTTAACGTATACAAAGATATTGAAAAGAGAACTAACGGTGAGATTTACATAGGTGTTGTAGGTCCTGTAAGAACAGGAAAATCTACTTTTATTAAGAATTTTATGGATATTGCAGTTGTGCCTAATATAAAAGATGAGAATGAAGTGAGAAGAACTATGGATGAACTTCCGCAATCTTCAGCAGGAAAAACAATTATGACTACTGAGCCTAAATTTATACCTAACAAGGCAGTTAATATTAAATTAGGTGAAAAGGCTAATCTAAAAGTAAGATTAATTGACTGCGTGGGTTTTATGGTTAATGGAGCTACAGGTCACATGGAAGAGGATAAAGAGAGAATGGTAAAAACCCCTTGGTTTGATTATGATATACCATTCTCAAAAGCCGCAGAGATAGGAACTGAAAAAGTGATTTCCGAGCATTCAACAATAGGAATTGTTATAACTTCTGATGGAAGTTTTACGGATTTAGATGTGGAAGAATATAATAAGGCTCTTGATAAAACAATAAATGAGCTTAAAAACATAAATAAACCTTTTATAATTTTGGTAAATTCAATTAATCCTGATTCAATGGAATGCAAAATGCTTCGTGACCAAATAGCAGAAAAATATAATGTGTCAACATTATCTATTAACTGTCTGCGTTTAACGGAGAAAGACGTAACAGATATTTTAGAGAATATTTTGTTTGAATTTCCAATAAGTGAAATAATATTTAATGTGCCTAAATGGTTGGAAATAATAGGCACAGAGCACAAATTAATGAAGTATATTATTGAATATTCCCGGAGAATATTAGAATCTTTCATAAAAATAAAAGATATAAAAACATTAAACTTAAACCCTGACAAAGAATATGTAAAAAGCGTTCAAATGACAGCCATAGAATTGTCAACAGGCAGACTTAGATTAAATTATGACATTGATGAAAGTTATTATTATGAAACTTTATCTGAAATGGCAGGCACAAAAATCGAAAATCAGCTTCAATTGATTAAAATGGTAAAAGAATTGTCAATGGAGAAAAACACATATATAAAAGTTAATGAGGCAATTAACAAGGTAAAAACCACCGGTTACGGAATAGTAACACCTGATAAGGAAGACATTGTTTTGGAAAATCCTGAGCTGATTAAAAGTGGAAATAAGTTTGGAGTGAAAATTAAGGCAACTGCGCCGTCAATTCATTTTGTTAAGGCTAATATTCTTACAGAAATTTCGCCAATAATAGGAAGCGAGGAACAGGCAAGAGATTTAATAGGATTTATTAATGAAAAAGAACAGGACTCTAATGTTTGGGAAACTAATATTTTTGGAAAAACCATTGGGGAAATCGTTGATGAGGGAATAATTAATAAAATAAATAATCTGACTGCCGAAACACAGTCAAGAATGCAGGGAACCATTGAAAAAATCACAAATGACCAAAGCAGAGGTGTAATATGCATCGTTTTATAAAAAACGTTACATTATCTTAGAACATTACCTTATATTTATGCCTTTAATATGGGGCTATAGCCTTGAAAAATAAAAATTACTATGCTAAAATATTTTATTGAGTTTTATTGAAGGAGATATGTTATGAATACTTACGAAGAATTAAAAGCTCGAGGTCTTATAGCCCAGGTTACTGACGAAGAGCGAATTAGTGATTTAATTAATAAAGGAGAAGCAGTATTTTATATTGGGTTCGACCCAACAGCGGATAGTCTTCATGTAGGTCATTTTATGGCGTTATGTTTAATGAAGAGACTTCAGATGGCAGGTAATAAGCCTATTGCCTTAATTGGTGGAGGAACAGCTATGATTGGTGATCCATCAGGTAAGACAGACATGAGAAAGATGATGACTAAGGAAACAATTAACCACAACGTTGAATGTTTCAAGAAGCAGATGAGTAAGTTTATTGATTTCTCAGAAGGAAAGGCATTACTTGTAAACAATGCTGACTGGCTTTTAGATTTAAACTATATAGATGTTTTAAGAGAGGTAGGTCCTCATTTTAGTGTTAACAGAATGCTTACGGCAGAATGTTACAAACAGAGAATGGAAAGAGGCTTAAGCTTCCTTGAATTTAATTATATGATTATGCAGAGTTATGACTTCTACAGATTATATAAAGATTACGGATGTAATTTACAGTTTGGTGGTGATGACCAGTGGAGTAACATGCTTGGCGGTACGGAACTTATCAGACGTAAGCTTGGCGAAGATGCTTCAGCCATGACTATTACTTTACTTCTTAACTCAGAAGGCAAGAAGATGGGTAAAACAGTTAGTGGTGCTGTTTGGCTTGATGCTGAAAAGACATCACCATTTGAATTTTACCAGTACTGGAGAAATGTTGATGATGCAGATGTTGTTAAGTGCTTAAAGATGCTTACATTCCTTCCTTTAGAAGAAATCGAGAAGATGGAACAGTGGCAGGGAAGTGAACTTAATAAGGCTAAGGAAATTCTTGCTTATGAACTTACTAAACTTGTTCATGGTGAAGAAGAAGCTGAAAAAGCACAGACTGCATCAAGAAACCTTTTTGCAGGAGGTGGAGTTACAGGCGACATTCCTACAACAACATATGCTAAGGCAGATTTAGATGAAGGAAAAGATATCTTGACACTTTTAGTTGATACAAAACTTGCAGCTTCAAGAGGCGAGGCAAGACGTCTTGTTCAGCAGGGTGGTGTTTCTGTTAATGGTGAAAAGGTTGTAGCAATTGATAAAACATTTACAACTGCAGAATTTAACGAAGAAGCAGCATTACTTATCAAAAAAGGTAAAAAATCATACCATCAGATTAAAGCTGACTAATTTTAATATTTGTTGGATGTATAAATTGGAGGACAAAATGAAACAATACGGATTAAATGAATTAAGAAAAATGTTCTTAGATTTCTTTGAATCAAAGGGACATCTTGTGATGAAGAGTTTTTCTTTAGTTCCACATAATGATAACAGTTTATTACTCATAAACGCAGGTATGGCTCCTTTAAAACCATACTTTACAGGACAGGAAATACCACCAAGAACAAGAGTGGCAACATGTCAGAAGTGCATTAGAACAGGTGATATCGAAAATATCGGAAAAACTGCAAGACACGGTACATTTTTTGAAATGCTTGGTAACTTCTCTTTTGGTGATTATTTTAAAAGAGAAGCAATTCATTGGTCATGGGAGTTCCTGACAGAAGTTGTGGGACTTGAAGCTGACAGATTATATCCATCAGTTTACTTAGAAGATGATGAAGCTTTTGATATTTGGAATAAGGAAATGGGAATCCCTGCTGAAAGAATTTTTAAGTTCGGTAAGGAAGATAATTTCTGGGAGCATGGTGCAGGACCTTGTGGTCCTTGTTCTGAAATTTACTATGACCGTGGTGCAAAATATGGTTGTGGTAAGCCGGGTTGCACTGTAGGATGCGAATGTGACAGATATATTGAAATCTGGAATAACGTATTTACACAGTTTGAAAATGACGGAAACGGCAATTATACAACATTAAAACAGAAGAACATTGATACAGGTATGGGACTTGAAAGACTTGCAACTGTAGTTCAGGATGTGGATTCTATTTTTGATGTTGACACAATTAAAGCGTTAAGAGATAGAGTTTGTGAACTTGCAAACAAGGAATATAAGAAAGAATATAAATGGGATGTTTCAATCAGAATTGTAACAGACCATATCAGATCAGCTACATTTATGATTTCTGACGGTATTATGCCATCAAATGAAGGCAGAGGATATGTATTAAGAAGATTAATCAGACGTGCTGCAAGACATGGCAAACTGCTTGGAATCGATGGAAGGTTCCTTTCAACACTTTCAGAAACAGTTATTGAAAGTTCAAAGGACGGATATCCTGAATTAGAAGAAAAGAAAAGCATGATTTTCAAGGTATTATCTGAAGAAGAAAATAAGTTTAACAAGACTATTGATACAGGTCTTAACATTCTTGCGGATATGGAAGAAGAAATGAAGAAAAATAACCAGACTCAGTTGTCAGGCGAAAATGCATTTAAGCTTTATGACACATATGGTTTCCCTCTTGATTTAACAGAAGAAATTCTTGAAGAAAAAGGATTTGGCGTAGATGAAGACGGTTTTAAGGAAGCTATGGAAGTTCAGAGAAAAAAAGCAAGAAGTGCACGTAAGAAGACTAACTATATGGGTGCAGATGCTACTGTATATGAACAGCTGGACAAAGCTCTTACAACTAAGTTTGTAGGTTATGATAAATTAATTTCAGATACCGTTGTAACAGCACTTACAACAGAAAAAGAAGTTGTACAGGCTTTAGTTGATGGCGACAAGGGAACAATTGTTACTGAAGAAACACCATTCTACGGCACAATGGGTGGCCAGGTAGGCGATAAAGGTATCATTGTAACAAACGGTGGAGAATTTAAGGTAGAAGAAACAATTCATCTTTTAGGTGGAAAGATTGGACATGTTGGTACAGTTGTAAAGGGTATGATTCAGGTAGGCGACAAGGCTACTATGAAGGTTGACTCAGCATTTCGTGCTGATACATCAAAGAATCATAGCGCAACTCATCTTTTACAGAAAGCATTAAAGACTGTTCTTGGTGAACATGTTGAACAGGCAGGTTCATATGTAGATGCTGACAGATTAAGATTTGACTTTACTCACTTCCAGGCAATGACTAAGGAAGAAATCGAAAAAGTTGAAAATCTTGTTAATGAACAGATTACTACAGGATTAGATGTTATAACTAAGGAAATGTCTTTGGATGAAGCAAAGGAAACAGGAGCTATGGCTTTATTTGGTGAAAAGTATGGCGAAAAGGTTAGAGTTGTTTCAATGGGAGATTATTCAATTGAACTTTGTGGTGGTACTCACGTATCTAACACAAATGCTATTTCATCATTTAAGATTATTTCAGAATCAGGTGTTGCTGCAGGAGTAAGAAGAATTGAAGCTTTAACTTCTACAGGACTTATGAAACACTATAAAGAATCTGAAAATGTTTTAAATCAGGCTGCAAAACTTGCAAAATCTGAACCTGTTGCTTTAGTTGAAAAGATTCAGGCTCTTTATGATGAAATTAAAGAATTATCTAAAGAAAATGAAAAATTAAAAGCTAAATTGGCAAATGAAGCTGTTGGTGACGTACTTAGTCAGGTAGTTGAAGTTAAGGGAGTTAAGTTACTTGCTACTCATGTTGAAGGGGTTGGAATGAACGAACTTAGAAACCTTGGCGACCAGCTTAAGGAAAAAATGGGCGGAGGCGTTGTTGTTATTGTTTCTACACAGGATGGCAAGGCTAATGTTATTGTTATGGCTGATGAGGATGCTATTAGCAAAGGTGCTCACGCAGGAAATATGATTAAGGAAATTGCTAAGCTTGTTGGCGGTGGCGGCGGTGGCCGTCCAAATATGGCTCAGGCAGGTGGAAAGAATCCTGCAGGAGCAAAGGATGCAGTAGAGGCTGCTAAAACTATTCTTGAAGGTCAGCTTAAATAATAACTGATAATCAGGAGGTTAATAATAAATCGTGAAAAACACGAAAAAGTATCTTAAAACATATTGACGATATAGAAAAATATGTTATAATATTTTAAGTGTTTTAACACAAATACCTACAGTTTTAGGAATCCATAACTGGAGGGAGGTCAGGAAAATGTCAAGCGTTATCGTAAAAGAAAACGAATCAATCGACAGTGCTTTACGTAGATTCAAGAGAAATTGCGCAAAGGCTGGTATCCAGCAGGAAATTCGTAAGAGAGAACACTACGAAAAGCCAAGCGTTAAGCGTAAGAAGAAATCAGAAGCTGCAAGAAAGCGCAAATATAATTAATTTTAATTTTTTAAAATAAAAGTTCGGAACGTAAGTTCCGGACTTTTGTTTTTTTGAAAAGATATATTCTTAAAGTTCTATTCATAAAACATAAAAATATACTATAAAAGCATAAAGGATTTTATAGAGGATTTTTATGTTTAATGTAGACAATGATTTGGATATGCCAAGAGATGTTATTCATGGGGAATGCCTGTGCCAGATAATCGGCAGAAACGAGATTGTAATTGAGAATTATAAATGTATTAAGAGCATTACGGACACCGATATAGAAATTGTATGTAAAAAATATAAAATAATCATTAATGGAACAGGTTTAAACATAAAATATTATAACAATCAATCAATGGCCATAGGTGGATATATTTGTGAAATTTCATTTTTACAGAATTAAAATTAATAGTAAACATATATATAGATTGCTTAACTGCTGCAGAAATAATGAAATAAGAGATGTTGAAATAGACAAAGACTATGCCGGTTTTTCAATAAATTATAATCAATATAGTGATCTTGAAAAAATATTAAAAGAAAATAATATTGAAATAGTAAACAGGCAGGAATTGGGCATATATACAAAGATTACAAACTTTCAATTTATAAAAAGTGTTATATATATTTTTGCAATTTTTATTTTATTATTAATTGCAAATTCAGCTTTTATTTGGAAAATAACTATAAAAGGAAACTATTCCTATACAGCTGAACAAATGATTGATTATGTCCATAAAAAAGGCGTTAAAGAGGGGGTTCTAAAAGAAAGCATTGATACGGAAAGCTTGGAAAAATCCATACGAAAGAATTTTGATGACATAAGCTGGGTATGCGTTGAGGTAAAAGGCACAAATCTGATTATACATATAAAAGAAAATTACATTACGGAAATAAGTGTAAAGGAAGATAAACCATACGACCTGGTGGCAGAATGTGACTGCACAATTGTTTCAGCACTTGTAAGAAGAGGCAAGCTTAACGTTAATCCTAAAGAAAAGGTTAAAAAAGGTCAGGTTTTAATTACCGGTGTTGTGGATGTTACAGATGAATCGGGGCAGTTGCTTTTTAATGAATATTGCAATGCGGACGGAGAAATAATAGGCCAAATAAAAGAAAAATACGAAGAAAAGTTAAACATAAAATATCAGGATAAAAAAACGGAAAAAAGTACTAAATTTATAGTTCCGTCTTTTTTTGAATATAAATGGATTAAAAACAAGGGGAAGAACAGGGATTTAACCTGTGAAGAAACAAAAATGAAATTCTTCGGTGACTATTATTTGCCAATATCAATGCAGAAATACACCATAAAGAAATACAAAATAACAGAGAAAAATTATTCCGAAGAACAGGCAGAAAAAATACTAAATAATAAATTTAATAATAAAATGTTTGTTATGGAACAAAAAGGCTACAAAATAATACAAAAAAATGTTAAAATGAAAAAGACTATGGACTCCTATGCATTATGTGGAAAAATAACATATAACAAACCCATAGGTAAAGTTTCATACATTGACGTAAAAAAAATAGAGGAGGAAACAGTCAGTATAAATGAGCGTAATTGAGAATATTATGAATATACCTGCTGAACATGAAAAAAACGTATTTGGCAGTTTTGATGGTAATATTAAAAAAATAGAGAGGACACTTTATGTGACAGTTATTGCAAGAGATTCTCAGGTAAAGATTATAGGTAGTGATGTTGCAGCAAAAAGAGCCAGAAGTGTTTTTGAGCAGTTGATTGAATTGTCTAAAAGAGGAAATACAATAACAGAGCAGAATGTAGATTATGCACTTTCTCTCTCTTATGATAATAAAGAATCAGCCATTGTGGACTTAGATGATAATATTATATGCCGCACAGTTATGGGAAAACCTGTTAAGCCTAAAACATTGGGTCAGAAGAAATATGTTGACCAAATAAGGGAAAGAATGATTGTTTTTGGTATAGGTCCTGCAGGAACAGGTAAAACATATCTTGCAATGGCAATGGCAATTACAGCACTTAAAAATAACGAAGTAAACAAGATTATTCTTACAAGACCTGCAATTGAGGCGGGAGAGAATCTTGGCTTTTTGCCGGGAGATTTGCAGAGCAAGGTAGATCCTTACTTAAGACCGCTTTATGACGCTTTATATCAGATTATGGGAGCTGAAAGCTTTATATCAAACAGCGAAAAGGGAATTATAGAAGTTGCACCTTTAGCTTACATGCGAGGCAGAACTTTAGATAATGCTTTTATTATTCTTGATGAGGCACAGAACACAACACCTGCACAGATGAAAATGTTCCTTACAAGAATAGGTTTTGGCTCAAAAGTAATTGTAACAGGTGACAGAACTCAGAAAGACCTTCCAAGAGATCAGGTATCAGGCTTGGATGTTGCAATGAAAGTCTTAAAAGATGTTGAAGACATAAGTTTTGTATTCTTAGATAATAACGATGTAGTAAGACATCCTCTTGTACAGAAGATTGTAAAAGCTTATGAAGAATATGACAAGAAAATGAGCAACAGAAATTCTAATAGAAACAAGTCAAGGGAAAAATAAAAGAGTAACTATATTGACGAAACACATTAAGAAAAGATATTGCAAAGGAATAGAAAATGAATATATACATAGAAAATGAATATGACAGGGAAATAGATGTTGATTATACAGATATAATTAACAAAGTAGTTTGCCAGGCAGTTGATTTTATAAAGTGTCCTTATGAATGTGAGGTTAATGTTACAATTGTTGACAATAATACTATTCACGAAATAAACAGGGAACAAAGAAAAATTGACAGACCTACAGATGTTTTGTCATTCCCGATGTTAGATTATGAAGTTGCCGGAGATTTCTCTATGGCAGAGGATGACATAAGTAACTTTAATCCTGATTCGGGAGAACTTATTTTAGGAGATATTGTGATTTCCTATGACAAAGTTATTGAACAGGCAGCTGAATATAATCATTCAAGAAAGAGAGAATTAGCTTTTCTTGTGGCACATAGTATGTTACATTTATTTGGATTTGATCATATGGTTGATGATGAAAGAATCGAAATGGAAGAAAAGCAGAACATTATTTTAAATAATCTGGGGATTACAAGAGAAAACTAGCATGGAAACTTACAAGAAGAAATGCAAAAGAAAGAAAAAAAAGGGAGATTAGAAAATGGAAAAAAACAAGAAAATCATTGCCGGCATTGCAGGTGCAGTGGCTCTTATCGCTATTGTAGCAGTATGTATTTTTGCTTTTGGCAGTGGTAAAGAGAAAAAGATAACAGAAAACAAAGAAACAACAACAGTTGCTGAAACAACTACAGTACCTGAAACTACAGCACAGCCTAAAGGTATCAGTATGCTTACAGGAGAGCATATAAGTGAAAAGCTTGCTGATAAAAGACCTGTTGCAGTTATGTACAATAATATTATTAATGCCATTCCACATTCAGGTATTGATAATGCAGGGATTGTATATGAAGCACCTGTTGAGGGAAGCATAACAAGACTTATGGCTCTTTTTGAGAATTATGGTAAGCTTAAAAAGATTGGCTCAGTTAGAAGCTGCAGACTTTATTATTGCTATTTCGCTTTGGAATGGGATGCAATTTATTGCCATTTCGGACAGTCAAAATATGCTTTAGATTTCTTGAAAAGTGACGCAATTGACAACGTAGGCTCATTTAATGCTGAAAGCGGTTATTACAGAACATCGGACAGAGTTGCTCCACATAACTGTTTTACCAGTGCGAAGGGAATTGACAGTTCAATTAAGAAACTTGGTTACAGAAGAAAATATAAGAATGGATACAAATCACACTTTAGTTTTGCTACTGACAATGAAAAGATTTCTCTTCAGTCAACAAAGCTGGCAAACAAAGTTAAACTTGGATATCCTGTAAATAAACCTTGGTTTGAGTATAATCAGAAAGACGGACAGTATTACAGATTCCAGTATGGAAAAAAACATATTGATGACCAGAACAATAAACAGCTTCACTGCTCAAACATTATAATTCAGTTTGTTAATGCTACTTTATATCCTGATGGAAAAAGCCTTAATATGACTTTAACAGGAAGTGGAAACGGCTGGTTTATTACAAATGGAAAAGCTGAAAAAATCACTTGGAAGAAAGACCAGAAAAAGGGCAGAACAACATACTTAGATAAGTCAGGTAAGGAAATAGTTTTAAATCAGGGAAAAACATGGATTTGTATGGTTCAGAATGAATATTCAAATGATGTAAAAATTTCTAAATAATTATTTAAGTTGTTATCAAAAGGCTATCCGAATTGTTATTTCCAAAGTTATTGTGTTAAATAAAAATTGGATCTTGAAAAATATTTAGAGGTATGTTAAATGGATAACAGAAAATTGATTGATAAGGCCTTAGAGGCAATGAATTACGCATATGCTCCATATAGTAAATTTAAAGTTGGAGCGGCACTTATTACAGATGGAGTTGTTTATACCGGTTGCAATATTGAAAATAGTTCTTTTGGAGCTACAATTTGTGCAGAAAGATGTGCAATTTCAAAAGCTGTAAGTGAAGGCCATAAAAATATTCAAAAAATAGCCATTGTAAGTTCATCAGGAGATTTCACTCCACCTTGTGGTATTTGCCGTCAGGTTATGGAAGAATTTATGGCTGATGGAACAGTTGTCCTTAGTAATGGCAAAGAAATTAAAGAATATACAGTAAGAGAGCTTCTTCCGGCAGGATTTTCTGCGGATGATATGAAAGGGTAATAAAATGGGACGAAAATCAAAAAATAGTTTTGTAATTCAGGGAAGTATACTGGCTTTTGCAGGAATATTAGTGAGAATTATAGGCTTAATTTATAGAATACCGTTAACAAGAATTTTAGGAGATGAAGGTAACGGATATTATTCTACAGCATATGACATTTACAATGTTTTAATTTTGCTGTCATCTCAGAGTATGCCTTTGGCAGTATCAAAAATAGTATCAGAAAAGTTAGAGCGAAGACAGTATAAGAACGCTTATAAAATTTTTAAGGGGGCATTGTTTTACGGTGCAGTTTTAGGTGTTTCATTTGGTCTGTTTGCTTTCCTTGGAGCCGACTGGCTTGCAACTTCAGTTTATAAGAGCCAGCCTGCAGCAGTTGCACTTAAAGTTTTGGCACCTACACTTACTGTTGCCTGCATTCTTGGTGTAATGCGTGGATATTTCCAGGGAATGGGAAATATGATTCCAACAGCAATATCACAGATTTTTGAGCAGATTGTCAATGCGGTTGTCAGCGTAATTGCAGCATATGAACTTACGGTTTACGGTGTATCAATTAGCAAAATGTCAAAACTTGGCGAGTCGGCAGGTCCTGCATATGGAGCAGCAGGTGGTACATTAGGTACTTTAACAGGTGCCATTGCGGCATTAATAATTGTAGTTATTGTATTTTGGAACTCATATGGAAATATAAAGAAACCTATAAGAAAAGACAAAACAAAGGTAGAGGACAGTTACGCAACAATAACAAAAGTTATTATATTTACAATTACACCTGTATTAATAAGCAGTACAATTTATAACATCAGCAATCTTCTTGACAATCCTATATACGGAAATATTGTCACGGGAATTTTTGATGTTTCATCAAAAACAAGAGCTGAATTATGGGGTGTATACAGTGCTAAATATAGGGTGCTTACAACAATGCCTATAGCAATTGCTTCATCATTATCTACAGCAATTGTTCCTGCAATGGTAAGATCCTATATAGCAAAAGACAAACAGGGAATGGAGAACAAAGTTTCACTGGCATTAAAGTTTTCAATGCTTATAGCTTTCCCTTGTGGTATGGGATTATCAGTTTTAGGTGGACCGATTAACCAGTTATTATTTGGAGATGGAAGCAAGAGAACGGCAACAATTATGATTTTTAGTTTACTTACAGTAGTTGTTTTCTCACTTTCAACTATAAGTAATGCTATTTTACAGGGAATAGACAAGCTTAACATACCGATTAAAAATTCAGCAATATCACTTGTGCTTCATTTGATAATATTGCCTGTTTTATTAATTGTGTTTAGATTGGATATTTACGCAGTTGTTATTGGGGATATTACTTTTGGTCTTACAGTTTCAATATTAAATGCTTTTTCAATTAAGAAACATATGGGTTACAGCCATGATTTAAGGGAAACATTCCTAAGACCTTTTATTTGTTCAGCAGCAATGGGGATTATGTGTTATCTTGCATATTGGTTAACTTCAAAAATTATACCAATTAATGCATTATGTACATTATTTGCCATTATGGTAGCTGTTATTGTGTATGCTGTTGTTCTTATTATTTCGGGAACAGTTACAGAAAATGAACTTATGAGTGTTCCAAAGGGAACAATGTTAATCAGACTTTTGAAAAAAGTTCATTTATTATAGTATAAAATTACAGAATATGTAAAAAATATATGCAAGGAGTTGAAAAAATGAGTAAACGTGCATATATTTTTTATTTACTGGTATTAATTATAGGTTTTGGAATTGCTTATGTATCAGGAATTAGATTTGGAACAAACAATAATGTAAATAAATACACCGAAAATAAGTCTATTAATACTAATTCATTAACAGATGAAAATTCTGAAGTAGAAGGTTATTGGATTATAGCTGTAGACAATAAATTAAATGTTTACAAAAAAGACAAGAAAACAATCATGGCTGAAACAGATATAGATATTTCAGACTTTTCCTTAAAGGAAAAAAACATGTTACAAAACGGAGTTTATTACGAAAACGCAGAGGAGTTGTTTAAGTATCTTGAGTCAAATACCAGCTGATACTACAATGCCTAACATATAAAGTTTGAAAATGAATATATAAAGATAACAATAAAAAATAAGGATGAAATATGGATGTAATAATAATAGGTGCCGGTGCTTCCGGACTTATGGCTGCGATTACTGCTGCAAATCAGGGAGCAAAGGTTACTGTAATAGAACATGAAAATAAGCCGGGCAAGAAGATTCTTGTTACAGGTAATGGAAAATGTAATATTACAAATACAAAAATGAATGAAGAGTGCTTTTATGGCAACAAAAATTTTATAAAAAATGTATTAGACAACTTTGGATATAAAGACACCATTGAATTTTTTATGTCACTGGGAATGAGAACTAAGGATAAGAACGGATATATTTATCCTGCAGGAGAACAGGCAGCAACAGTTCTTGAAATTTTAAGAATTACCGCTGAAAATCTTGGGGTGAAAATTAAAACAAATAATAATGTTAATTCTGTAAAATATAGTGATAGAAAGTTTTTGGTAGATATAGGAATTGAATTACAGTGTGATAAGCTTATTGTTGCCACTGGAGGAATGGCTGCTCCAAAAACAGGATCCACAGGATTAGGATATCCTTTGGCTGAACAGTTTGGTCATACAATTGTTGAAACAAAGCCTGCACTTACAGCTTTAATTACTGAAAAAGACTTACTAAATAAGGCGGCAGGTGTAAGAACAACAGCCAATATATGGTTTGAAAATAGTGCCAGGAAAAAAGGCGGAAATTCTAATGAGGCTAATAAATATTCTGAAACAGGGGAATTACAGATTACAGATTATGGCATATCCGGAATACCTGTTTTTAACATAAGCAGAATGGCCACTAAGGGAACATTAATACATATTGATTTTATTCCTGATTATTCAATAAATGACATTGTTGAATATTGGGCAAAAACATCTGATTACAATCCTAAAATTCAGTTAGGCACAGTAATGGATGGAATGTTAAATACAAAGATTACAGCAGTTATGCTAGAAAAAGCATGTATAAAATACAATTGTTTGCTTGGAGAGTTACATTTAGATGAAACACTTAATTTGCTTAAATTGTTAAAGGATTATCAGATTGTTGTAAATAAGCCAAGAGACTTTAATTTTGCTCAGGTTACGGCTGGCGGAGTAAGCACGGAAGAGGTTAATAGTCTGACTATGGAATCAAAAAAACAACCGGGATTATATTTTGCAGGAGAAATACTTGATGTAGATGGCATATGCGGAGGCTATAATTTACAGTTTGCCTGGGCAACAGGAGCTACTGCCGGAAGGAATTGTGTAGAATGAAATTTATAAAAGTATCAAATATTAAAATTAACGTGGACGAAAGCGTGGATATAGCTTTCGAAAAAGCAATTAAGGAAGCAGGAATCAATAACAAAGACATTATTGAGCAAAAAATAGTTAAATATTCAATTGATGCAAGACATAAAGATAGTATTAAAAAGTTATATACAATAGGTTTTAAAATAAAAAAATATAACAAGAATAGGAAAAATGTTGTTGTCCTTGACAGGGAACCTGAATATGAATTTGTGCCAACAGGAACAGAAAAACTAAAAAAAAGACCTGTTATTGTAGGCTTTGGCCCTGCAGGAATGTTTTGCGGATATATGCTTGCAATGTATGGTTACAAGCCAATTATTGTTGAAAGAGGAAGTAAGGTTGACCAAAGACTTAAGAAAATAGAAGAATTCTGGTCTACTGGAAAACTTGATGAAAATTCAAATGTGCAGTTTGGAGAAGGCGGTGCAGGAACCTTTTCAGATGGCAAATTAAATACGGGAATAAAGGATAAAGAAAACAGAATAAATTTAGTTTTGAAAACTTTTGTGGAAAATGGAGCAAAAGAAAATATTCTCTATGATGCAAAACCACACGTAGGCACGGACATACTTTCAGTTGTTGTAAAAAATATGCGTAAATATATTGAAAGTAAAGGCGGGACATTTTATTTTGACACTGAAATGACTGATTTTACAACAGAAAATAATGTTCTAAAGGCTGTTAAACTTAGCAATGGGGAAGAAATAGAAACAAATATTTGTGTACTTGCCATAGGGCATAGTGCAAGAGATACCTTTGAAATGATTTTTAATAAAGGCATAAATATGGAACAGAAACCTTTTGCCATAGGTGTAAGAGTTGAACATCCTCAGGAAAAGATAAACAAAAGTCAGTACGGCTTTAGTGATAACCGTTTAGGAGCTGCAAGCTACAAACTTACATATAAAACGGACAACGGACGTGGAGTTTACTCTTTCTGTATGTGTCCCGGAGGATTTGTTGTAAATGCAGCTTCTGAGAAGGAAACATGCGTAGTTAACGGAATGAGTTATAGTAAGCGTGACAGCAGAAATGCCAACAGTGCCATTGTAACAACTGTAACACCACAGGATTATCCATCAAAACATCCTTTGGCAGGAGTGGAATTTCAAAGAAAATTAGAGAGAAAAGCTTTTGCTGAAGGAAATGGAAATATTCCAATTCAAAGACTGGAAGATTTTAGAAACAATAAAAAAACAGAGGCACTTGGAAAAATCACCCCTGAAATAAAAGGAAAATATTCTTTTGGTAATTTAAATAATGTATTGCCTGAATATGTTTGTAAATCCATAAGTGATGCAATGGAATATTTTGAAAGAAAGATAGAGGGCTTTAATGACAATGACACAATAATGTCAGCAGTTGAAAGCAGAACATCATCCCCTGTAAGAATAATAAGAGATGAAAATTACCAGTCAAATGTTAGGGGACTTATTCCTGCAGGCGAGGGCGCAGGATATGCGGGCGGAATAACATCTGCTGCAATAGACGGGATAAAAATATTTGAATTTATTGGCAAAAATTTTTACAAACCGGAAGATTTTTGTTAGGGCATAATAATGACTTTTTCGTGAAAATGTAGTATTATATAAAGATGTATTTTTCTTGTGTAAGGCAAGATATAAATGGAACGCATTAGAGAGAACTTAATTAAGGAGAGTTTAATGAATATACGTTTTTTGGCACAGTCTGAATATTTTAATGGAATCCACATAAAGGATGACATTATTTTAGAAAAAGAATATGAACAGGGACGTTTTACAAATCTTCCAAGAGTCAGATATTATCTGTATTATCTGGAAGAGAACGTAAGAAAGGAGGTTATGCCTCATTCTGAAAAGGTTGATGTATTTGAACTTACTGATTGTCAATATGAACCTGAATATCTTTATTTTACAGAAATAGATGATATGTTAGATGGCAGACAGACTTTCAATATTATTAAATATAATATTACGGATCATACTCATACAAAGATTATTTCACTTAAAGATAATATGGAACTGTATCCTGACCAGAAGCAGATTAAGATTTTTATTTTGGATGACTCTAATTTGATTATTCAGAGAGCAACATTAAAAGAATTTGAATCAGGATATAAGGAATTTTTCAATTATTCTCATCTGCTTTTTAATTTTGTAAAGAACAAGCAGATTCCAATTAGCGATGAAAATATTGCTCATAACGGTATTGATTATATGTTTCCGTTTAATGAAACAAGCTGTGTAATGAAGACGGGAAATTCTTTATTTAAACATAACAGACATGATAGAATTTCAAAGGATGAGGCACCTGTTGAGTCACTTTATGTTATAAATATTCAGCAGTTTATAAGTGACTTACAGCTTGAACAGCCGAACCTTGTTTTAAGTGCAATTGACCAGTCTTTTTATGATGCAACACTTATTCGTTCAAAAAAGATTGACAAATACTTAATATATTCAAAATATAATTATGATAAAAATGACGAAACAGTTATTTTTTACAATATTGAAACAAAGGAAAATTTTACTTGCATAAATAAGACAACTAAGGACCATTCCTTGTTGAAAAATGCGACGGTAATAGAGGGCATCCCATATATGATTACTGAAAATTCATCAGGAACCCAGTTCTTTAATCTTATTTCAAATGAAATTGATACAACTTATACGGATGAATATAAGATTCGATACATTAACGATACAACAATTGTATCCACATTTATCGAAAAAAGTCTGTTTGGCAAGGAGAAAGAGTATGTAACAATACATAAGTATCCGTCAAAGAGAGTTATTGTTCAGGAGAAGGGGCAATATATAGGAGCAATTTCTTCGAACAACCAGACAACGTATATTTTCTTAAAATAAATATAATGAAATGGAGAAAGCAATGGATAAGTTAAAGATAGCAAGAATAAATGAATTATACAAAAAATCTAAAACAGAAGGTTTAACAGAGACAGAAAAGGAAGAGCAGAAACAGCTTCGTAATGAATATAGAATGGCCGTTATTAATAATCTTCACTCATCACTTAATAATGTAAGTATTGAAAATGAAGATGGAACAATAACAGAATTAAAAACAAAAGTAATAACAAAAGAGATTAGAAACAATTAAAAGGACGCTAAAATGACAGATAAAAAGCAGCTTAGGAAAGAGCTTATTACAAAAAGAAAAAAAATGACTGATGAAGAATTTTCAAAGAAAAGTCTTCGTATATGTAACAGACTTTTAAATAATAGTCAGTATTTAAAAAGCAAAGTAATATATTGTTATTATAGTGTAAATAAAGAGGTTGATTTATTGCCTTTTATAAAGCAGGCTTTAGAAGATGGAAAGATTATAGCTTTTCCTAAAGTAAAAGGACAAAATATGAACTTTTTTGAAGTCAAATCTTTAGAAGAATTAGAACCGGGATATTTTAATATTCCGGAGCCACCAGAAACCACCCCGGCTCCAAAAGGAGACTTGATTATTGTACCGGGAGTGGCTTTTTCTAAGAAAGGGGAAAGACTTGGATATGGTGGCGGCTTTTATGACCGTTTTTTGGAACATCATAAGATTTATACTATTGGAGTAGCATATGATTTTCAGATTATGAACAGCCTGCCAACAGATGAACACGACAGGAAACTTAACGAAATAATAAGTAATTAAAATAATTGTATTAGATATAAAAAAATAGTAATAGGAGAGAAACATGAGTTTTACCAACGAAACAGACAAGCAGAAATACTATATAGAAAAGTGCAGGGAACTTATTGCAGCCAAGGAACAGAAAATTGGAAGAAAGTTAACTGCCTGTGTTGTAACATTCGGATGTCAGATGAATTTTAAGGATTCAGAGAAATTAATGGGAATTTTAAGCCAGATAGGATATCAGGAAACAGATGATGAACATGCGGATCTTGTTTTATACAACACATGTACAGTAAGAGAGAATGCCAATCTTAAGATTTATGGCAGATTAGGTTATTTATCTAAAATAAAAGAGAAAAATCCTGAAATGATTATTGGTTTATGTGGTTGTATGATGCAGGAACCACAGGTTATTGAAAAGCTAAATAAAAGTTATAGATTTGTGGATATTATTTTTGGAACACATAATGTTTTCCAGTTAGCTGAACTTTTATATGACAGATTAATTGGAGGACATAGGATTGAGGATATTTGGGATGGAACAACAGAAATAGTTGAAGACCTTCCAACAATAAGAAAATATGACTTTAAATCAGGTGTAAATATTATGTATGGATGTAATAACTTCTGCAGTTACTGTATTGTTCCATATGTAAGAGGAAGGGAAAGAAGCCGTAATCCTGAAGACATTGTTAAGGAAGTTGAAGAACTTGTATCTAACGGTGTTGTTGAAGTAATGCTTTTAGGACAGAATGTTAACTCTTATGGTAAGACTTTGGATAATCCTATTTCATTTGCCAAGCTTCTTGAAATGGTTGAACAGGTAGAAGGTCTTGAAAGAATCAGATTTATGACTTCTCATCCAAAGGATTTGTCAGATGAATTAATAGAAGTTATGGCAAAATCAAAAAAGATTTGTAAACAGATGCATCTTCCTCTTCAGTCAGGAAGCAGCAGATTGTTAAAGATAATGAACAGACATTATGACAAGGAACAATATCTTACTTTAGTTGACAAATTAAGAGCGGCTATTCCTGACATTGGAATTTCAACAGATATTATTGTTGGTTTTCCGGGAGAAACAGATGAAGACTTTGAGGAAACTCTTGATGTTGTAAGAAAAGCAAGATACGACTCAGCATTTACATTTATTTATTCAAAGCGTTCAGGTACGCCTGCGGCTACAATGCCTGATCAGGTTCCTGAAGATGTAGTAAAAGAGAGATTTGACAGACTTTTAAATCTTGTAAATGAGATTTCAAGGGAGAAAACTAAACATTTAGAAGGAACTGTACAATCAGTTCTTGTTGAGGAATTAAATAAGAAGATTCCGGGATATGTAACAGGTAGATTAAGCAACAACAGTGTTGTTCATTTTGAAGGTTGTAAGGAACTTATTGGAAAAATAGTAGACGTTAATTTAAAAGAGGCAAAAGGCTTCTATTATATGGGAGAAATGGTGAAATAAAATGGCTTTACCAAAAATGATGCAGGATGTATGGGATAATCATCTTGATTCCCTTACGCCAATGATGAAAATGTATTTAGAAACGAAGAAACAGCATGATGATTGCATAATTTTCTATAGATTAGGTGATTTCTATGAAATGTTTTTTGATGATGCTACAACTGCTTCTAAGGAAATGGAAATTACATTAACAGGAAAAAGCTGTGGTTTGGAAGAAAGAGCACCAATGTGTGGTGTTCCGTATCATGCAGTTGATTCATATATTAACCGACTTGTAACAAAAGGATATAAGGTTTGTATAGTTGAACAGACCGAGGATCCGGCACAGGCTAAGGGACTTGTAAAACGTGAAGTTGTGAGAATCGTTACACCGGGTACTAATCTTAACACTGCTGCAATGGATGAGGGGAAAAATAATTACATTATGTCCATAGCATATATAGGCGGCAAGTTTGGGATTTCCATAGCAGATGTTACAACAGGTGATTATTATGTTACGGAAGTTACAACTGAAAGAAATGTAGTTGATGAAATTAATAAGTTTATGCCAAGCGAAATAATATGCAATCATTCATTTTTGATGAGTGGTATGGATATAGATGATTTAAAAGACCGACTTTCAATATCAGTTTTTGAATTGGAAGAATGGTATTTTGATGAAGAAATCTGTAGTGATGTTTTAAAAGAACACTTTGGAATGGTTGATTTGGCAGGACTTGGAATTTCAAATATGAGCCTTGGAATCATTGCTTCAGGTTCACTTCTTAAGTATTTATATGAAACACAGAAAAATTCCCTGTCACATATGACTAAGCTTATTCCTTATTCAACAAGTACATTTATGATTCTTGATACTTCAACAAGAAGAAATTTGGAATTATGCGAAACATTAAGAGAGAAGCAAAAGAAAGGTTCTCTGCTTTGGGTTTTGGATAAAACAAAAACGGCGATGGGAGCAAGAACTTTAAGAAATTATATTGAACAGCCTCTTATTTCAAAAGAAGAAATCATAAACAGACAGAAAGTTATTGAAGAATTAAACAAGTCTATGATTACAAGAGATGAGTTAAGAGAATATCTTGCGCCAATTTATGACCTGGAAAGACTTTTAAGCAAGATTTCTTACCGTTCAGCCAATCCTAGAGATTTAATTGCTTTTAAAACATCTCTTTCAATGTTGCCACATATTAAGAATATAATAATGGATTTCAAATCTCCATTGTTTAAAGATATATATAACAGATTAGATGTTCTTGAAGATATTACAACGCTTATAAGTGAGTCAATTATGGATGATCCACCAATTAATATTAAGGAAGGTGGAATTATAAGAACAGGCTATAATGAAGAAATTGACAGATTAAGAAATGCAAAAACAGAAGGTAAAACCTGGCTTGCAGAAATGGAAGCGTCTGAGAAGGAAAGTACAGGTATTAAGAATCTTAAAATTAAATATAATAAAGTTTTTGGATATTACATAGAGGTTTCTAATTCCTTTAAGGACCAAGTTCCTGATTATTACGTAAGAAAACAGACTTTAACTAACGCAGAAAGATATACAACTGACAAGTTAAAAGAACTTGAAGATGTTATTATGGGGGCTGAGGATAAGTTATTCTCTTTGGAATACAATATTTTTACTGCAATTAGAGATGAAATATTTAATCAGATTAACAGAATTCAGCAAACAGCAAAAGCTGTTGCCCAGATTGATGTTTTTGCATCTCTTGCATTTGTGGCTGACAGAAATCATTATGTTAAGCCTAAAATAAATGAAAAAGGTGTTATAGATATTAAGGACGGCAGACATCCTGTTGTTGAAAAAATGATGCCTGACAATACATTTATTGCTAATAATACATTTCTTGACATGAATAATAACAGACTTGCAATTATAACAGGCCCTAACATGGCAGGAAAGTCTACATATATGCGTCAGACAGCATTAATTGTTCTTATGGCCCAGATTGGTTCTTTTGTTCCTGCAAAATATGCAAATATATCAATATGCGATAAGATTTTTACAAGAGTAGGTGCATCAGATGACTTGGCAAGTGGTCAGAGTACATTTATGGTAGAAATGACAGAAGTTGCAAATATACTTAGAAATGCTACAGCCAACAGCCTTCTTATTTTGGATGAAATAGGTCGTGGCACAAGTACTTTTGACGGTTTAAGTATTGCCTGGGCTGTTGTTGAGCATATTTGCGATAAAAAATTATTAGGTGCAAAAACATTATTTGCCACACATTATCACGAACTTACAGAACTTGAAGGAACTTTACCGGGAGTGAACAACTATTGTATAAGTGTTAAGGAACAGGGAGATGATATTGTTTTCTTAAGAAAGATTGTGGCTGGTGGCGCTGATAAGAGTTATGGCATTCAGGTTGCAAAACTTGCAGGTGTACCTGAGTCTGTTTTAAACAGAGCAAAGGAACTTGTTAATGAATTAAGCAATGCTGACATAACTGTTAAGGCTAAAGAGATTGCAGCAAATCTTCAACCGGGAAATAATGTTCTTCCTACTATAAATGACGATTTAGAAGCTCATCAGATGACGTTGTTTGATACAGTAAGGGAAGATGATATTATAAAGGAATTACAGGAAATAGACCTTGGAACCATGACACCTATTGATGGGTTGAATTATTTATATAAACTTCAAAACCAGCTAAAAAACAGATGGCAGTAATAATAACTAATCAGACAGTATAAGAGTAAAGTTGGAACAAGGACAGGATAAAGGCTAAGATTAAGTAGGAGACAAGGTATGAGTAAAATTCATGTTTTAGATCAAAATACAATAAACCAGATAGCAGCAGGCGAGGTGATTGACAGACCTGCATCTATTGTTAAGGAACTTATGGAAAATGCAATAGATGCAGGAGCTACAATGATATCCGTTGAAATTAAAGATGGTGGTACATCATTAATAAGAATTACCGATAACGGCTCAGGTATTGAAAAAGATGATATTAAAGTGGCTTTTTTAAGACATGCCACAAGTAAGATTAAAACAGCTCTTGACCTTATAAGTGTATCATCCCTTGGATTTAGAGGTGAGGCATTATCAAGTATTGCTTCTGTTTGTCAGGTTGAACTTATAACAAAGACTGAAGATGCCATAACAGGTATCAGATACAAAATCGAAGGTGGAAAAGAAGTAACTTTCGAAGAAATAGGTGCACCTGAGGGAACAACTTTTATTGTAAAGAATATATTCTTTAACACTCCTGCCAGAAGAAAATTTTTAAAAACTGCCCAGACAGAAGCAGGTTACATTTCTGAAATAGTAGAAAAGATAGCTTTATCACATCCTGAAATATCAATTAGTTTTATTAATAATAATCAAACTAAGATTCATACATCAGGCAATGGTAATTTAAAAGATGTTATTTATAATATTTACGGAAGAGATATTGCAAACAATCTATTAGAAATAAACTGCAGTAATGAATTTATTAAGATGACAGGCTATATTGGCAAGGCAATAATCTCAAAAGGTAATAGAAGTTTTGAAAACTATTTTATAAATGGCAGATATATTAAAAGTAATATTATTTCAAAGGCAATTGAAGATGGTTACAAGTTTATTCTAATGCAGCATAAGTATCCTTTTACGGCAATTAATTTTGAAATAGACCAGGATTTGTTAGATGTTAATGTGCATCCGGCAAAAATGGAATTGCGTTTTAGAAAAGGTGAGGCAATTTATCCTTTTATTATGGATAGCATTCACGATACTCTTGTTGAAAAGCCTAATATAATTAAGGTTGAGTTAAATGAGGAAAAGCCTAATGAAGAAAAAATAGCCAGAGCACCGGAACCTTTTGAAAAAACAAGAACAGAGATAAATCATATTCTTGGCGATGTACCTGATTATAAAATGGCTGAAAATTTTATAAAAAGTATTAACGATGAAAACATTAAAATCGAAGATATTAAGAAACAAAATATTAGAGAAGAAAATAATTATGCTGTTGATACACGAAAAGAAAAAACAGAACAAAAATCAGATATTCTGACGGAAATCAGTGATGTAGTTATAAAAAATAATAATCAGGAAACAGAAAATACACATTTTTCTGATATAAGTAAAAATATTGAAGAAAATTCAAATTTGTCAGAAGGTTCGAAAATTAAAAATATAGGAAATGAAATAAAGGAACCTGAAAATATAAAGGAAGAAAAAAAATCAAAGCCTATCCAACAGGAACTTTCAGGAGTATACGATGACTTCCTTACAAATGTGGCAAGACCGTCTCATAGATTGGTAGGTCAGGTTTTTGAAACATATTGGATAGTTGAGTATGATGGCAAGATGTATATTATTGACCAGCATGCAGCCCATGAGAAAGTAATGTTTGAAAAGCTTATGGACAGGCTTTCCAAGAAAGAAGTTTCATCACAGATGATTAATCCGCCTATTATTTTGAATTTGTCTTTAAATGAGGCAAATCTTATAAATAAATATATGGATAACTTTAAAGAGATAGGCTTTGAAATTGAAGCTTTTGGTGGACAGGATTTTGCAGTCAGGGCCGTACCGGCAGATTTATATACTTTGGACAGTTACGATGTTTTAATGCAGATTATTGATAACTTGTCTAATGAAAATGGAAGAATGGTTCCTGATATGATTACCGAAAAAATAGCTTCAATGTCATGTAAGGCAGCAGTAAAGGGAAACAATAAAATGTCTACACAGGAGGCAAATGCATTAATAGATCAGTTGCTTTCATTAGAGAATCCTTATAACTGTCCTCATGGAAGACCTACAATTATATCAATGAGTCATTATGAATTGGACAAAAAATTCAAGAGAATTGTATAGGAGCCTAAAATAAAAATGAACAATTTAGTAATAATAACAGGACCTACCGCTGTTGGAAAAACAGAAATATCAATTGAACTTGCCAAGGCCATAAACGGCGAAATTATAAGTGCAGATTCCATTCAGGTATATAAATATATGGATATAGGTTCTGCCAAAATAAAAAAAGAAGAAATGCAAGGCATAAAGCATTATCTTATAGATGAATTTGAGCCTGATGATGAATTTAATGTTAATGTATTCCAAAAGCTTACAAAGAAATACATTAATGAAATTTATGAAAAAGGGAAAACGCCTATTATAGTAGGTGGAACAGGTTTTTATATTCAGTCTGTTTTGTATGACATTGATTTTGACGAAACAGAAGATAATCATGAATATAGAAAGACTTTGGAACAGATTTATAAAGATAAAGGTGCCCAATATCTTTATAATATGCTTAAAGAGGTTGATGAAGAATCAGCCAAGGCAATACATTATAATAATGTTAAAAGAGTAATAAGAGCTCTTGAATATAATCATCAGACAGGAAAGAAGATTTCAGACCATAATAAAGAACAGCGTGAACATGCTTCTCCGTATAATTTTAAATATTTTGTTTTAAATGATAAGAGAGAGCTACTTTATTCACGAATAAATAAAAGAGTTGACCTTATGATTAAGGAAGGTCTTGTGGATGAAGTAAAAAGTCTTTTGGATAAAGGCTATGACAGAAATCTTGTATCAATGCAGGGCATTGGTTACAAAGAGATTATTGAATATTTAGACGGAAAGATTTCATTGGAGGAGGCAGTGGAATTAATAAAGAAGAACACAAGACATTTTGCAAAAAGACAGTTGACCTGGTTTAGGCGTGAAAAAACAATTACCATGGTAAACTGGGATGAATATGATTATGACAAAAATAAGTTATTGGCATGTATGCTTAAAGACTTAAGAAAAATTAATATAATAAAGGATAAATAAAATGATTAATAAGATTAAAGAAATGTATAAGCAGCAGGGAATATCTGAACAGGTTTATGATTTTTCAGAAAAAATTTGTGCTGATTTGGAAGAAAGATTTAAGAAAGTAGACAAGATTGCAGAATATAATCAGTTAAAAGTTATTGGTGCCATGCAGAAAAATAAAGTTGCCGAAGCACATTTTAATACTACAACAGGTTATGGATATAATGATTTAGGAAGAGAAACTTTAGAAAAAGTTTATGCAGATGTTTTTCATACAGAGGATGCATTAGTAAGACCACAGATTACATGTGGAACTCACGCATTGGCACTTGCCCTTTCTGCTAATTTAAGACCAAATGACAAATTAGTATATATTTCAGGAAAGCCTTACGACACACTGGAAGAAGTTATTGGAATCAGACCTTCCAACGGCAGTCTTGCAGAATATGGTGTTAAATATGATCAGGTTGACCTTTTAGAAAATGGTGAATTTGATTTTGAAGGAATTAAAGAGAAAATTACTAATGATGTTAAAGTTGTAGGAATCCAGCGTTCAAAGGGTTATGCCACAAGACCAACATTATCTGTTGAAAAAATAAGTCAGGCAATTAAAGCTGTTAAAGAAATTAATCCAAACATTATTGTTATGGTAGATAATTGTTATGGAGAGTTTGTAGAAGAAATAGAGCCATCAGATGTTGGAGCAGACATGATTGTGGGCTCTCTTATAAAAAATCCGGGTGGCGGGCTTGCTCCTATTGGTGGATATATTTGTGGAACAAAACAGTGTATTGAAAATTGTTCATATAGACTTACAACACCGGGACTTGGAAAAGAAGTTGGAGCAAACCTCGGTGTAATGAGTTCATTTTATCAGGGACTTTTCCTTGCTCCAAATGTAGTTGCATCAGCTTTGAAGGGTGCAATTTTTGCTGCAAATTTATTTGAAAAGTTTAATTTTAATGTCATTCCTGACGGAAAAGAGTCAAGACACGATATTATTCAGGCAATTGAGTTTGGAAATCCTGATTGCGTAATTGCTTTTTGCAAGGGAATTCAGGCAGCGGCCCCTGTTGACAGCTATCTGACTCCTGAACCTTGGGATATGCCGGGATATGATGCACCGGTAATTATGGCAGCAGGTGCTTTTGTGTCAGGCTCATCAATCGAACTTAGTGCAGATGGACCTATTAAACCACCATATGCAGTGTATTTCCAAGGCGGTTTGACATGGCATCACGCAAAACTTGGAATACTAAAAGCTTTCCAGAATATGGTTGATGACGGATTAATTACATTAAAGTAACATTTTTGGATTAACTGTCTTTTATTGTAAAAAACGTATACACAACTTTTTTATTGTGCTAATATATATGGGTGCCTTGTATTTGGAGAGAAGGAATGGAGGCATATGAACAATATAAAAGATTTACCGGTTAATGACAGACCTTATGAGAAGTGTTTTGCAAAAGGCCCTGAATATTTAACTGACGTGGAGTTACTTGCAGTAATTTTGAGAACAGGAACAAATGGCATCAGTTCATTTGACTTATCCAAAGATATTCTGTCACACAAATCTCAAAATGGTAAACAGGATTTACTGTCAATAATGCATATGACAAAGGAACAACTTCTGAGTATTAAGGGAGTTGGCATGGTTAAGGCAGTTCAGATTATGTGTGTAAGGGAACTTGTAAGACGCATATCATCAGTAAAGGCAAAGGATTCTATCCAATATAATATTCCTTCAACAATTGCAGATTATTATATGGAACAGCTAAGACATTTAGAGCAGGAGAATCTTGTTGTAATGTTTTTGGATACTAAATGCCATTTAATTAAGGATATGACAATAACTAAAGGAACAGTTAATCAGTCCCTTATTTCGTCAAGGGAGATTTTTGTTGAGGCTTTAAGATGTGATGCTGTGAATATTATACTTATACATAATCATCCAAGTGGAGACTGTACTCCAAGCAGAGATGACATGGCAAGCACATTAGCAATTAGTAAAGCAGGCAAAATTATAGGAATTAACGTTTTAGATCACATTATAATAGGGGACAGAAGTTATTCAAGTCTAAGAGAATTAAAACTTATGAAATAGCTTCTTAAAATGAAAGGACAGATTATGAGTCGTAGTGTTTTTGGAATTGATTTTGGTACAAGCACCATAAAAATTTACAATGGTTTAACCAAAACAGTAATAACAGAAAAAGACATAATAGCTATAAAGAATAAAACACAATTATTTGAGTTTGGTGATGAGGCATTGAAAATGTATGAAAAAACACCACCTAACATTAACATTATTTTTCCAATTAAGTATGGAGTTATAGCAGATTTAAAGAATATGAAGCTTTTGTTTGAAAGCTTTTATAAGAAGATAACTAAGGCAAGCGGTAGCAAGATGGGAAGATTTTGTATTGCAGTACCTACAGACATTACAGAAGTTGAAAAAAGAGCTTTTTACGATGTGGTCGCAAAGTCTGACATTAAAGCACGCGAAATAAAAATTGTTGAAAAACCTATTGCAGATGCAGTAGGTTTACAGATAGACATGAACAGCCAGAAGGGAAATCTTATAGTAAACATAGGGGCAGATACAACTGAGATTTCCGTTATTTCAATGGGAGGTATTGTTGTCAGCAGAATAATTAAATTAGGTGGAAACAATATTGACCAGATGATTTGTGATGTTGTAAAAAGAAGATACAACATATATATTGGATTAAGGACAGCTGAAAAGATAAAGATTGCATTGGCTGATGCTATTTATTCAGAAGATGAAAATAACGAAGATGATATTTTATATGTTTTTGGAAGAAATGTTATTACAGGACTTCCATCTGAAAGAGCTGTTGCAAAGGATACAATTTGCGAGGCAATTAAACCGTTTTTTGATGAGATGGTTGATTCCATAAAGACTATATTGGAAAGAACACCACCTGAACTTTCAGCGGATATACTTGAAACAGGAATGTACTTAACAGGAGGCTCAGCATCAATTAGAAATTTAGACAAGCTTATTGCACAGGAAACTGACTTAAAGGTTAATACAGTTAAGAATCCTGAAGCGTCAGTTATAAGAGGAATTTCCTTAATTGTATCAGACTCACAGTATAAGAAGTTAATGTATGAGCCAAAACAGAGTTCATTCTAGAAAGATAAAATATAAAGGATATGATTGATTATGAAAAAACCATCTAACTTTAAAGTAAAACCAAAAATTTTAATATCACTTTTAACATTATTATGTGTTGTAAGCTTAATTTTGTCGGCCATTGTTCCGTCATTTTCAAAGCCTTTTAAGTTTGCTACGGGAATTATGGTAGTTCCTTTGCAGGAAGGTGTAAACAGAATCGGCACATGGTTTACTGACAAGGAAGAATTAATGAAGTCAGTAAAGAAACTTAAAAGTGAAAATAAAAAATTAAATGAAAAGGTAGACGAATTAACAGAAGAAAACAGTCTTTTAGCACAGAATAAGTACAAGTTAGACAGATTGGAAGAGTTATACAATCTTGATAATGAATATTCAAAGTATAAAAAAGTGGCTGCTTCTGTTATTGGGAAAGACACAGGTAATTATTTTAATATTTTCACAATTGATAAAGGTTCTTCTGATGGAATACAGGAGGGTATGAATGTTATAAGTGGTGGTGGCCTTGTTGGTATAGTTTCCGATGTAGGGCGTAACTATGCTAAGGTTAGAGCCATAATTGATGATGAAAGTGGTGTTAGTGCTTCATTTGCAAATACTTCTGACTCAGCCATTGTAAGTGGTGACTTGAAGAAGATTGATGAGGGGCTAATTAATATTACCGGAATTGACATTAATGCTGAAGTTTCAGCAGGAGACATGGTTGTTACATCTCAAATAAGTGATAAGTTTCTTCCCGGAATACTTATTGGTTATGTAAAATCAGTATCAAAGGATTCTACAGGACTTACAAAGTCAGGAACTTTAATACCTGTAGTTGACTTTAAACATATAAACGAGGTACTTGTTATAAAACAGCTTAAAGAAAGTTTGAAGGACTAAATATGAAACGTAGAGTATTGAACATTGTAATTACAGGTGCAATTATTATTGTATCATTTGTTCTTCAAAGCTATTTGTCATTAGTCAGCGGACAGTCTTTTGTAGTACCTAATCTACTATTAATTGTAACAAGCATATTTGGATTCATAAAGGGGTCAAACTATGGAAGTGTTACAGGATTGTTCTGCGGTCTTTTGGTAGACGTGGCTTTTGGAGATGTAATAGGATTGTTTGCACTTATATACATGTATATAGGATTTATAAGTGGTGTCTTTAAGAAGATATTATATAGTGACCATATATTTATGCCAATGCTTGTAGTATTTGTAAACGATTTTTTATATAATCTTGCATATTATGTGTTTAGATTTTTACTGAGAAATAAGTTAGACTTTTCATATTATTTTGAAAAAGTAATTTTACCAGAAATGATTTTTACAACATTTCTAACACTAATTTTCTATAAACTATTTTGTTTATTAGATGAAAAAATATTGAGAGAAAAACAGGAGAATAGGTTTAGTTTTGATAAGTGATTTTTTTTATACGATATCTAAAATTATAAAATCAAGAATTTTTATTGTAAGTCTATTTATAATAGGGCTGTTTGCCGTACTTTTATATAGAGTGTTCGATTTACAGATTATAAACGAGAATTACTATATGAGTACCTATATTCAGAAAACAGAGAAAACAATATACAAATCAGGAACAAGAGGAAAAATTCTTGACAAAAGCGGTAAAGTATTGGCATATGATGCTTTGTCTTATGCAGTTACTATTGAAGATAAAATTGACAGTTCAGATACAAAAAATTCCCAGCTTAATGACATTGTAAGTCAGACCATCGATATTATTGAAAAATATGGTGACAAGGTTACTGTTGATTTTCCAATAAGTCTTACAAAGGATGGCAAATGGGAATACAATATTACCTCCGAAGCAGGAATACTTCGTTTTAAAAAGAATGTTACAAGTAATGACTGCAAAGTTAAGGATGTAGACTATACTAATGCAACAGCTCCGGAAATGATGAACTATTTAAAAAATCAGTTCTTTGAAGTTACAGGTGATGTGGATAATGATAAACTTTTAAAAATCATCTCAATCCGTTATAACATTTATCTGCATTCCGGGCAGAAATATATAACAACGACAGTTGCTCAGGATGTTTCAAAGGAAACAATGGTTGCAATTCAGGAAAACGCTTCCACATTAAAAGGTGTTAAGGCTGAAGAACAGAACATTAGAAAATATAATGACAGCCTGTACTATGCACCAATTCTTGGATATACAGGAACAATTTCTGAAACTCAGCTTGAAGAATTTAATGCTCAGGGAAAAAACTATATTAGTAGCGATGTTGTTGGTAAGGCTGGTTTAGAGTCTGCTTATGAAGATTATCTTCAGGGAACCCGTGGGGAACAGAAAGTTTTCATAGATAGTACAGGTAAGGTGCTTAGTACAGTGTCTGAGAAAGATTCCACGGAAGGTAATGATGTATATATGACAATAGACAGCAAACTTCAGAAAGCAACATATAAACTTTTGGAAAAGAAGATTGCTTCAATTCTTATTTCTGAAATAGTTAATTATGATGTTAATGAAGATGCCGAAACAGACGATGACATTCATTACATTCCTGTTAAGAAAGTTTATTCACAGCTTGTGGCTAATAATGTTGTAAGTCTTAAGAAACTTTCAAGGAAGTCAGCTACAGCTAATGAAAAGAAAGTAAATAAAGAATATAAAAAAGCAGTATCAGATGTTGTGAAGGTTATTAAGTCCCAGTTAAATTCTGACAAAGGCAAAGTATACAATGATGCAAGCAAAGAGTATCAGGAATACTATGATTATATTTATGACCTTTTAAAGAATGATGGAATACTTCTTACATCATCTATTGATACAAAGGATAAAACATATAATAACTATGTTGATGGAAAAATAAGCATAAATGAGTTTATTAAATATTCAATAAAGAAGAATTGGATTAATATTGAAGGACTTCATGTAAGCGACGCTTATCTGTCTGCAGATGAAACTTATAATCTTTTAAAGGATTATATAGTTGAAGATATGAGTAGTAACACTTCTTTTGGTAAGAAAGTTATGTATTACAGAATATATGACGGCACAATTCACAGTAGCGAAATATTAATGCTTCTGTTTGATCAAAATATTTTACAGGAAGATGAACAGGCGTACAGCCAGTTACAGACATATAATTCAACATATAATTATAGTTTCATTATTAAACAGATTAAAAAGCTGAATATTACACCTGCTCAGATTGCACTTGATCCGTGTTCAGGCACAATTGTTGTAACTGATCCTAATAACGGACAGATAAGAGCTCTTGTAACATACCCAAGTTATGATAACAACATGCTTTCAGGTACAGTTGATCCTGATTACTGGCAGCAACTGGTTGAGGATCAGTCAGATCCTTTATATAACAGGGCCACACAAGGTGCAACAGCCCCGGGTTCAACTTTCAAGATGACAACGACTATGGCAGCTATGGAAAACGATGTGGTAGGTCAGTATGAAACAGTAGTTGATAAAGGCAAGTTTGAAAAAGTAACACCTTCACCTAAGTGTTGGATTTATCCGTCAGCACATGGCGCTGAAAATGTTATGAATGCCATTGCAGATTCATGTAACTATTTCTTTTACGAAATGGGTTACAGACTTGGAACAGTAAATGGAAAATATGACAGTGCAACAGGACTTAAAAAGATTGAACCATATGCAACAAAGCTTGGTCTTAATATGAAGTCAGGTGTAGAAATCACAGAAAGAGAACCACATTTTTCGACAGAAAGTGCTATTCATTCCGCTATTGGACAGGGCAGTAATGCATATACACCGGTGCAGCTTGCAAGATATGTTTCTACAATAGCCAACGGTGGAAAGAATTACAGCCTTACATTAATAAATAAAGTTGTAGATAAAGATGGCAAAACAGTATACAAGAAGAAAGCAGAATTAACTAATACAGTTAAAGCTTCAAGTAGTACATGGGATGCCATTCATACAGGTATGAGAGAAGTAGTTACAGTTGGAACGGTACGTAAGTATTTTACTGACACAAAGATTAAGATTGCCGGAAAATCCGGTACAGCTCAGGAAAACTTACACAGAAACTCTCATTCATTATTTGTGGCATATGCACCTTACAATAAACCTAAACTTGGTGTAGTTGCCGTAATTCCTTTTGGCAATTCGTCACATGATTCTGCTGAGCTTGCAAAAAATGTGATTCAGTATTATTATGGTGAATTAAAAGATAAAGATTTAAATAAGGATGTACAAAAGCAGGATATTAAGAACACAACTCAAGACTAACCGGTCATTCCTGACTGAAAATACTAAAGATAATAATCATTAATATTTTAGGAGGGAAAAATGAGTGAAGTAATTGTTGTTACATCAGGCAAGGGTGGTGTTGGAAAAACAACCATAACCGCAAACTTAAGCATTGCACTTTCAAAATTAGGGAAGAAAGTTATTGCAATTGATACTGATATTGGTCTTAGAAACTTAGATGTTGTCATGGGACTTGAAAATCACATAATTTACAATATTGTTGATGTTATAGAAGGTAATTGCAGATTACATCAGGCGATTATAAAGGACAGAAAACATAGTAATCTTTACCTTCTTCCAAGTGCCCAGTCTAAGGATAAGGATGCCATTAATCCTAACCAAATGGTGAATCTTGTGGAAAAGTTAAAAACACAGTATGATTATATTCTTATTGACTGTCCTGCAGGAATAGAACAGGGATTTAGAAATGCAATTGCCGCCGCAACAACGGCTGTGGTTGTAACTACACCTGAAGTTTCTGCAATAAGGGATGCAGACAGAATAATAGGTTTACTTGAAAAAGACGGTATGGCTTCAATATACCTGCTTGTAAATAAGCTTAGACCTGATTTAGTTAAAAAAGGAGATATGATGTCTTCGGAAGATGTTTCAGAAATATTGGGTTCTGAAATTATCGGTTGTATTAATGATGATGTTAATGTGGTAATTGCAACTAACAGAGGTGAAGCTTTAGTAGACCAGAATACATCAACAGGAAAGTCCTTAACCCACATAGCAGAAAAGTTAACAGGGGAAAAGATTTATATGGACAAGGACGAAAGAAGATTTTCTCTTCTGTTTTTTAGAAACATATTCAGCAGGGGGGAGATAAAATGATTTTTAGAAAATTATTTAAAAGAAGAAGATCTGGAAGAATTGCAAGAGAAAGATTGCAGATTCTTCTTGTAACAGATAGAATAGGATGCAACCCCAATACAACAGAATCAATAAAAAATGATATTATTAATACTATTTCAAAGTATATTGATATTGATGTTGAAAATTGTATTGTGGAAATAAGACAGGAATCAGGGCCTTGCCTTATGGCAAGCATTCCAATCAAAGAGATTAAATGCTAAAAATGTGAAATATGCAAAAAAGAGGAAAAACATAAATGTTAAAAAAAGCCATTAATTTTATGAAAAATTACAAATTATCCAATTTTAATTTTAGATTATTTATATATGTTCTTGCTGTAACTGCAGTTGGAATATATGCAATAGGTAATGCAGCCGAGGCTGAAGGCTATCAGCTTAAACAGATTATAGGTTTAGTATTAAGTTTGGTAGTGCTTACAACATTCACGCTTATAAGTTACAAGTTTGTATTTAAATTTTACTGGGTTATATATGGAGTAATGATATTTTTCCTATTATTGGTTATGCTATTTGGTGAAACAAACCTTGGAGCAAAAAGATGGATTGATTTAGGTTTTACTCAATTTCAGCCATCGGAACTGGCAAAAATATTTCTGATTATTTTTATGGCAACGTATATTTACAAACATCAGGAAACTTTAAACACCTTTAAAACGTTAGCTACGGTTGTAGTTTTCTCAATAATTCCTATAGGCTTTATATATAAACAGCCGGATTTATCAACAACAATAGTTATTTTTATAACTTTTTGTGCTATAATGTTTCTATCGGGTGTTCATTATAAGATTATTACAGGAGTGTTGGTAACAGCAATTCCGATAGTATTAGTAGTGGGATATATAGTTTTACAGCCAAGTAGTGGTATTTTGGCAGATTACCAGTATCAGAGAATCGAAAGCTTTTTAAATAAGGACAGTGATTCCCAGTCATCTAAGGATGATAAATGGCAACAGGAGAACTCTATTCTTGCCATTGGCTCAGGGGGCTTAACCGGAAAGGGTTTTAATGATAATGGAAATGTTCTTTCTGTAAAAGAAGGTAATTTTCTTCCTGAATCACATACCGACTTTATCTTCGCAATTGTAGGTGAAGAGTTAGGATTTGTGGGAGCTGCGGCTGTAATATTATTGTTATTTGCCATAGTTGTTGAATGTTTTATTACCGGTTCCAGGGCATCGACACTGCATGGAAGGCTGTTTTGTTTCGGATTTGGTGTACTTTTGGGAGTGCAATCATTTGTTAACATAGCAGTTACAACTATGATTTTACCAAATACAGGTTTACCATTGCCTTTTGTAAGTTATGGATTGACATCATTAGTAAGTATGTACTGCGGAATAGGAATTGTACTTAACATAGGATTACAGAGAAATAAAGCACTTGTATAGATAGGAGGAGATTTATGAATATTGGATTAATTGCACATGATTCAAAGAAGAAATTAATGCAGAATTTTTGTATTGCGTATAGAGGGATTTTGTGTAAACACACACTATATGCAACAGGTACTACAGGAAGATTAATTGAAGAAGCTGCAAATTTATCTGTGTATAAATATCTTGCAGGACATTTAGGTGGGGAACAACAGATGGCTTCGCAGATTGAACAAAATCAGTTGGATTTACTTATTTTCTTAAGAGATCCACTTAATCCGAAGCACCATGAACCTGATGTTCACAAGGCTGTACAGTTATGTGATATGCACAATATTCCACTTGCAACAAATGTTGCTACAGCTGAATTATTAATTAAGTCACTTGACAGAGGCGATTTGGAATGGCGTGAAATATATCGTGGCTAATTCCTATGCTTAAATAGAAAATAAGTCATTAAAATATAAAAGAGGTATTAATCTAATAATCATTTCATTAGATTAATACCTCTTTGTGTCGAGGAATCTTATTCCTCTCCAAAAGCAGAAATTCTGCCAAAAAGACTAATAAGATACAAGCCACATAGTCCTATAATGGCATATATTACTCTTGAAAGCCAAGTCATCTGTCCAAATAGAAAAGCCACAAGATCGAATTTAAAAAATCCAATCAGCCCCCAGTTTATTGCACCAATAATTACAAGGGTTAACATTGTATAATCAAAACATTTGGATTTCATTTTATTACCTCCTATGATTATATGTTCTTTTAGTATTTTTACCACAATTGATAAAAAAATACATAAAACTAAAATTTAATAAAACAATTGAAAAACTAATTAGAAAATCCACTAAAAAACTATTAAAAACGGCAGAAAATATTGACTAACCATTTAAATTATAAGATAATTAAGGTTAGGTTTAAGGAGCATGTTATATGAAGAAAAAGAACAAAAGGGTTGTCAGATATAAATCCCATATTAATTTAAATGCGGGCATAGTTATATTTGGACTTATTTCAATTTATCTGCTTATAAATATTGTTATTTATTTTACAACAGAACGAACTGCTTTTTATGAAGTTATTTCAGGCTCAAATGCACAGGAGGCCAATGTTTCATATAATGGAATAGCCATAAGGAACGAGATTGTACAGAGTGCCCAGGATTCCGGATATATAGATTATTATGTAAGAGAAGGTTCCAGAGTATCTTTAAATACTACTCTTTACAGCATAGATTCCACAGGAGAGCTTAATACTCTTTTAAGTGAGGCAAGCAAGAAGAATCCTAAATTAAGCAGTGATAATATAGATACACTTGCAGGATTAATTTCAGATTATTGTAATAATTACGATGAAATGAATTATTCTGAAATATACAATTTCAAAACAAGTTTAAAGGGAACAGTTGTTGACCTTATTAATATGAACTCTTTGGAAAATATTGCCAAGGAGGAGGGGAACACCTTTTCAATTAACAATTCAGCCTCAACAGGCATTGTATTATATAGAATTGACAACTACGAAAATTTAAAACCAAAGAATTTAAAGGCAAGTTTATTTGACAAAAATTCTTATGTTGATGTTAAATTTTCTTCGGGAATAAAAACTGAAAAAGGTAATCCTATTTATAAAACAGTTAGTGATGAAGAATGGAGTATTGCTGTTCAGTTTACGAAGAAAGAAGCAAAGAAATATAAGAAAGTTAACGGTGTAAAAATAAAATTCTTAAAAGACGGTCTTACCACAACAGCCAATATTAAAGTTGTAAAAAGTCAGGACAGGAAATATTATGGAATAATTACACTGTCAAAATATATGATCAGATATGTTACAGACAGATTTGTTAATATTCAGATTATTGATGATGTATCTAAAGGTTTAAAAATACCGAAAACCTCACTTGTTTCCAAGAGTTTGTATGTTATTCCTAAATCTTACGGTGCTGAAGGTGGAAATTCCGATAAGATTGGTTTTAACAGACAGGTTAAGGTAGAAGGAAAGATAACTAACGAGTTTTATTACCCTACAATTGCTTATTCTGATAAAGATAATTATTATGTTTCCACAGCACTTTTTGAAAACGGAGATGTATTAACGGCAATTGATTCAAGCGAACAATATATTATTGGAAAAACACAGGATTTTGTAGGTGTATATAATATAAATAATGGTTATACCGTTTTTGTCAGAGTTAATATATTAGAAAGCACTGACGAATATTATATTGTTAAACAGGGAGACATATATGGATTGTCTCTTTATGACAGGATTGTTTTAGATGGTTCAACAGTTTCTGAAAATCAGATTATTTTTCAATAAATAGGAGGCATACTTATGATAGTAGAAAACATAAAACAGGTTGAAGAAAACATAAAACAGGCATGTGAAAAGGTAGGAAGAAATCCTGAAGAAGTTACACTAATTGCAGTAAGCAAAACAAAGCCTTACACTGCAATTGAAGAAGTTTTACCTTCAGGCATTTTGGACTATGGTGAAAATAAAGTACAGGAACTTTGTGATAAGTTCGATATTTTACCTAAAAATATCAGATGGCATATGATTGGGCATCTTCAGAGAAATAAGGTTAAATATCTTGTTGGAAAAGTTCAATTAATTCATTCGGTTGATTCTTTAAGATTGGCAGAACAGATTGAAAAAGAGTTTGCAAAAGCTGATGAAATTGCTAATGTTTTAATTGAAGTAAATATGGCACAGGAAGAAAGCAAATTCGGAATTACTTCACAGGAAACAGAAGAATTAATCCGTGAAATTGCAAAATTACCACACGTAAGAATACAGGGATTAATGACTATTGCACCATTTACTGACAATCCTGAAACAAACAGGGTATATTTTAAAAATATGAAGAAATTATCGGTTGACATAAACAATAAAAACATTGATAATGTTAGTATGAATGTTCTTTCAATGGGAATGACCGGAGACTATCAGGTAGCTGTAGAAGAGGGGGCTACAATGGTAAGAGTCGGTACAGGAATATTTGGTGAAAGAAATTATAATATATAGTATTTAGGAGAATAACATGTCAAAATTTACAGATAGAATAAAGAATGTTTTCACAGTTGATTATGATGATTACGATGAGGATTATTATGACGATTATGAAGACGACGATATGGATTTAGAGCCTGAAAAGCCTGAGAAAAAGGAACGTGTAACAAAGAGCAGATCTGAACGTTTTTCAGCAAGAAGGGCTGCTACAAGAAGTGATGACGACATTATAGATGACTATGATGGAGTTACTGCTGAGCATGAAGAAGAACCGGCTCCACATGTAAAAACACGTGCCACAGCCAGAGCTGTCAAGAATTCAAGAAGCTCAAGAAGTCACAAGGTTGTTCCAATGAAAAGCAGTAGTGAGATGGAAGTTTGTGTGATTAAGCCTTCATATTATGAGAATACAAGAGACATTATTGATACTCTTTTAGAAGGAAAGTCTGTTGTATTAAATTTAGAAGGAATGAAGTTAGACCTTGCACAGCGTATTGTTGATTCAGTTTCAGGCGGATGTTATGCAATTCAGGGAAATCTTCAGAAGATAAGCGGATATATTTATCTTGTAACACCTCATTCTGTAGACATAACAGGTGATTTTCAGGATTTAGTTCATGATTCATCAGATTATTCATCTACAGCATATTCAAGAAGAAATTATTAAAGCTAGGGTGGATTTAATATGGATAAGGAAGAAAGTTTTTTAAAAAACAGATTTTCAGACTTGGCTAATTCATCTTATAACCGCAATATATATACATATACGGACTTTTTGAATTTAAATGAAATTAGTATATTAAATTCTTATAAGAATCAGTTACCTCCTGTTAATGTAGAATTAGCAGGAGGTAATGATTATGCAGAAAGAAAAATTGCAGTATTTTCACCTGAGGATATTTATTATACTCAGGATTTACCAATAAAGCTTATAGAAATTGCACCAATTAATTCCCATTATGCTGACAAACTCTCACATAGGGATGTATTAGGTGCTATTTTAAATTTAGGCATTGTTCGAAATAAAATAGGTGATATTTTCTTAAAAGATAATCAGGCATATGTTTATTGCATGGATGATATAAGTGGCTACATTGCTGAAAATTTAAAGAAAATCAAACATACAATTGTTAAGTGTACAGTTAAGGATATGGAAGCTGTTAATATTACACCTGAATTTAAAATTATTAAAGGCACTATTTCAAATATTAGGCTTGACAGCCTTATTGCAACAGCTTTTGGAACATCCAGAAGCAGCATTATATCTTTTATAGAGTCAGGAAAGGTCTTTGTTAATGGTAAGATGGTTACATCTAACGGACACCAGCCAAAACCTAATGATATTATTTCCGTTAGGGGAAAAGGCAGATTTATTTTTGAAGGACAACTTGGAGTGACAAAGAAAGGCAGAAATTTAATTTCCATTAAGTTGTACATTTAGAAACGATATAAAGGATAAATTTAAAAAAATAATATATTAAAGTATACAAAAGGAGGTACATCCGATATTCATATTGTCGGATTATCAAAAAAATGATTAAGGCATTAGAGAATTTATCAGACAGAATAACAGTAAATTATGAGGGAGAGCCTTGTTATGACATAGTTTTTTCAAAGGATTTTTCAGAAATAGGTAACGAATTAAAGAAATTTAATATTGAAAATAAAAAATTATGTATTGTAACAGAGTCAAATGTGGGTCCTTTATATGCAGAACAGTTAAAGAATGCACTTGAGCCTTTGTGTAAAAAGATTATAATTCACGAATTTAAAGCCGGTGAAGAAAATAAGCACGTGGGAACTGTTGAAGATATTTATGAAACGTTAATTGTAAATAAGTTTGACAGAAACGATATGCTTTTAGCTTTAGGAGGAGGGGTTACTGGTGATATAACAGGCTTTGCTGCAGCTACATATTTAAGAGGTATTGATTTTGTTCAGGTTCCAACTACTTTGTTATCTCAGGTTGATTCAAGTATTGGTGGAAAAACAGGCGTTGATTTTAAAGCTTACAAGAATATGGTTGGAGCTTTTTATATGCCAAAACTTGTATATATGAATCTTTCAACTCTTAATTCATTGCCTGAAAGAGAATATCTTGAAGGTATGGGAGAAATAATAAAACATGGTTTAATAAGAGATAAGGAATATTTCTATTGGCTTAAGGAAAATAAAGACAAAATTATTTCAAGAGATTACGAAACAGTTAAGAAAATGATTTTTGTAAGTTGTAACATTAAGCGTGTAGTTGTTGAAAATGATCCTAAAGAAAAAGGTGAAAGAGCTGTTCTTAATTTCGGTCACACAATTGGCCATGCAGTTGAAAAGGCAAAGAATTTTAGCCTTTTACACGGTGAATGTGTTGCCATTGGTATGGCTGCCGCAACATATATTTCTTTAAAGAAGGGAAATATTGCAGAGAAAGAATATAATGAAATTAATAATGTTATTTCTGACTTTAAATTACCTGTATATACAACAGGAATATTAGCTTCTGACGTGGTTAAAGCTACTAAAAATGACAAAAAAATGGACTCAGGTGTAATTAAGTTTATCACCCTTGAGGAAAATGGTCATGCAATAATTGACAGAACTATTAGTGAAGAATTACTTTTGGAAGCAACAGAAACAGTAATAAGAGGTTAAATTAACTATGAAAAAAAAGACTTTATTATATTTAAAGATGATTGCTTTTGTGGTTATTTTGGTTATATTGGACCAGATAAGCAAGTTTGTGGCAACAGCTAATTTAATGGAAAAATCAAAATATATTGTTATAAAAGGTTTACTGTCCTTTAATTATCTCGAAGGTGGTAACAAAGGAGCTGCCTGGGGAATTTTTTCAGGCAAAATTCTTATGTTTGTAATTATAACAATAATTGCAATTGTAATTATAAGCATTTTTATACGAAACATTACAGAAATAATGTGCAATGAAGGCAAGAGTGCTACATTAATGGTTCTCCAGTATACATTTGGAATGTTAATGGCAGGAGCAGTAGGAAACTTAATTGATAGAGTGGTTAACGGTTCTGTAGTTGACTTTATTTGTTTTGAGTTTATTGATTTCCCAATTTTTAATGTGGCAGACTGCTATGTTACAGTTTCATGCGTTTTAATCGTAGTTATGTGCCTGTTAAAATTAAAAGAAGAAGACTTTAATAAGATTTTCACAATAAAAAAGAATTATTAAATTTAATACAAAGAAAACATTTAATATTTTGAAATTCAAACTATTAAATTAATAAGGAAAATACATTTATGAATAATTTGTTTATAGTAGACGAAGAGCTTTTTGATATAAGAATTGACAGGTATTTAAGTGAATTATTACCGGATGTATCAAGAAGTTTTATTCAGAAATTATTAAAAGATAATGAAATATTATTAAATGATAAGCCGGTAAAGGCTAATTATAAGGTTCAGCCAAGCGATAAAATTAATATTAATATACCTAAACCGGTTGAGGCTAATATTGTTGCGGAAAATATACCATTGGACATTATTTATGAAGATGATGATTTTCTAATTGTAAATAAACCTAAGGCTATGGTTGTTCATCCGGCTCCAGGACATTATACAGGAACATTGGTTAACGGATTAATGTATCATTGCAAGAATCATTTATCTAATATTAACGGTGTTTTAAGACCGGGAATTGTTCATCGAATTGATAAAGATACCACAGGAGCTTTAATAATATGTAAAAACGATTACAGCCACAATTTTATCGCCGAACAGCTTAAAGTACATTCAATAACAAGAAAATACGTTGGGATTGTTCAGGGTGTTGTAAAGGATGAATCAGGTACAATTAATGCACCAATAGGCAGACATCCGGTTAACCGTAAAGAAATGGCAATTAATCATAAAAACGGTAAAGAGGCAGTTACACATTATAAGGTGCTTAAACGTTTCGATAAATATACATTTATGGAGTTTCAATTAGAAACAGGTCGAACTCACCAGATTAGAGTTCATATGGCAAGCATACATCATCCGTTGCTTGGAGACACGGTTTATAATCATAACAAATGTCCGTTTAAACTTGAAGGACAATGCCTACATGCCAAAACAATAGGTTTTATACATCCAACAACTAAGGAATATGTAGAGTTTGAAGCACCAATTCCTGAATATATGGAACATTTATTGAAGATTCTTTAAATAGTTATTCGTTAAACTTGTCTTTTGCGAATAGTTAGATATTACAAAATCTACTATTACTTTGAAAAAATTAATAATAAGGAGGTGCCAATTATGAAGGCACAACGTTTATTTAGTTACGTTAGACGTGCTACAGATGACTACAATATGATAAATGACGGAGACAAAATTGCTGTTGGTATTTCCGGAGGAAAAGACAGTTTAACTCTATTATATGCATTAAACGGTTTAAAGAGATTTTATCCTAAAAAGTTTGATGTTGTAGCAATTACAGTTGACTTGGACTTTGGCATTCAGGACTTTTCAAAAATAGAAAAATATTGTAATGACATGGACATTGAATATTATGTTGTAAAAACTGAAATTGCTAATGTTGTTTTTAATGAAAGACAGGAATCTAATCCTTGCTCTCTTTGTGCGAAAATGCGAAAAGGTGCATTAAATGATTTTGCCAAAAGTATTGGCTGCAACAAGATTGCATATGCTCACCATAAGGATGATATGATTGAAACAATGTTTCTTTCTCTTATTTATGAGGGAAGGTTCCACTGCTTCTCTCCTGTTACATATCTTGATAAAATGGAATTAACAGTTATCAGACCTTTAATGTATGTTCCGGAAGCTGACGTTATCGGTTTCACTAAAAAATACGAACTGCCTGTGGCTAAGAGCAAATGTCCTGTAGACGGCCACACTAAAAGGGAATATGTTAAAAATATTGTTAAACAACTTAATAAAGAAAATCCCGGCTGTAAAGAAAGATTCTTTAGAGCTGTTTTAAATAAGGGCTTTGATTAAAGTTAGAAACCAGCCATATTTATTATAAATAATAAATATACAAGAAAAATTATAGATGCTAAAATTGTAAAGACATTATTAAAAAAATTAAAAGGAGGGATTTAAGTTATGGCAGGAAATAGAAATTATCATGACCAGGTAATAGTTGACAATCAAATAAAGCTTAGAGAACTTCAAAAACAGCTACCAAAGTTCTGCGCAGAGTTTTTCCGTGGTGTTGAGCCTACTACTTCATCCAGAACAAGAATAGCTTATTGTTATGATCTTATAGTATTTTTTAATTATATAAAATCTTCTAATCCTGAAATGACTAATGTTCCTGTTGTGGATTATCCTATAGAATTACTTGATAAAATTACAGCAACTGACATTGAAGAATATCTCGAATATTTAAGATACTATGTTACGGAAGATGGCAAAGAACATACTAATGGTGAACGTGGAATTATGCGAAAGCTTGCCTGTCTAAGAACATTGTATAGATATTTCTACAAGAAAGAAAGTATTAAGACTAATCCTGCTTCTATTGTGGATATGCCTAAAATACACGAAAAAGAAATTGTAAGATTGGATGCAGATGAGGTAAGCGTTCTTCTTGATCAGGTGGAATTAGGCGATAAATTAACTAAGTCCCAGCAGAAATTCCATGACAAAACAAAAACAAGGGATATGGCGATTTTAACCCTTCTACTGGGTACTGGAATGCGTGTTTCTGAATGTGTTGGCATAGATATTAATGATATTGACTTTAAAAACAGTGGCATAAAGATTAGACGAAAAGGTGGTAATGAAACTGTAATCTATTTCGGAGAGGAAGTTGAAAATGCTTTACTTGATTATTTGGAAGAGAGAAAATTAATAGTTCCACAGGATGGACATGAAAATGCACTATTTCTATCTCTTCAGAAAAGACGTATCGGTGTACGTGCCGTGGAAAATCTTGTAAAGAAATATTCATCTCTTGTTACAAACTTAAAAAAAATCACCCCTCATAAACTTCGTAGTACATATGGTACTGCTCTTTATAAGGAAACAGGTGATATATACCTTGTAGCCGACATTTTGGGACACAAAGATGTAAATACTACTAAAAAGCATTATGCTGCCATTGAAGACGAACGAAGACGTAAGGCACGTAATGCTGTAAAGCTAAGGAAAGATTAAGACTGCTTAACGGTGTTTTCAAAAGCTTATACAATAAAATATTATGTAAAAAAGAATGGATTTTCTAAACAAAGTCCATTCTTTTCTTTTAATAGAACACAGTGTTCGATTCTGGTATTCTTTATATATTATTTCTTCTCGTAAGAATAATATGCAATAATAAGTTTCTTTCCTGATGTTATTTCGTCGTCTGAAAGCTTGTTGTTCTTCATTACTTCATCTATATAATCTGATGTGCTTACATTAGAATCCTTAATATGCTCCTGAGCAATAGCTGTTAATGTATCACCGGGCTGAACCTGGTAGCTTGTGTAATATTTATACTTAGCATATTCCTTGCCATTCATTGCGTCCACTTTAGTAAGCTTAATGGATGAGAATACTGCAACTGCTAATAAAAATGTGATAATTGCTCCGTAGACTAATTTCTTCTCTGACTTAGTATTTCCTGACTTCTTCATTGTATGTACCTCCAAATTGTTAAATTAAATATAATTGAATAATTGTCCTATAGATATTCAAGCTACTGAAAACTGTAAGATTTATTATGTATTAAATATCTATAAGAACAAATGTTTGCTGTCTGATATGGTTATAATATCATCCGAACAAATGTTTGTCAAGAACTTTTTCGAACAAATATTCGAAAAATTCATTGCTTTATTTTTGCTGATATGGTAATATTAGTATATATTAAGTACCATATTCAGTACTTAGAACTTTAATTTAAGATTTATTTTAGAAATTCATATTATATTATTCAGACAGAAAGAATTATTGTGAGTTTTTATTAAAGTCTTAGGAATTTATTTTGAAATTTTTTGAGGTTTAAATATATAGATATTGGAGGACGATTATATGCCAGGAAAGATTACACCTAAACAACAACAGATTTTGGATTATATTAAGGAAGAAATTTTATCAAAGGGTTACCCACCAACTGTTCGAGAAATATGTGAGAAGGTAGGTTTAAAGTCTACTTCTTCTGTTCACTCTCATCTTTCAACTTTGGAGAATAACGGATACATAAGAAGAGATCCTACTAAGCCTAGAGCTATTGAAATCATGGATGATGAATTTGGTCTTGTAAGACGTGAAATGACTAATATTCCTATTATTGGAAGAGTTGCTGCAGGTGCACCTTTACTTGCAGTTGAGAATATTGAAGACTATTTTGCATTACCTACAGAGTTTTTACCTAATGGAGAAGTTTTTATTCTTAAGGTACAGGGAGAAAGCATGATTAACGTTGGCTTTTATGAGGGCGACTATTTAATAATTGAAAAGGCTGCTCAGGCTGACAATGGAGAGATTGTTGTGGCATTAATAGATGATTCTGTTACAGTTAAGAGATTTTTCAAAGAAGACGGACACATTAGACTACAGCCTGAGAATGACTTAATGGAACCTATTATAGTAGATGACTGTGCAATAGTTGGTATTGTCAGAAGTCTTTACAGAAGAATTATATAGAAGAATATATGATGTCTAACACAGTGTTCGATTGTACTATTAATTAAAAAACAACCTATATTTGGCTACGAACTGAATCAATCAGAATAGTCGAAATATAGGTTGTTTTTTTGTTGAAATAAATTATTAGCACTACTGCCTTTTAATCCAAATAGAGATTAATTATCTATCATCTTATTTCTACCAATATTAGAAATTAAACGGTCTACCAAATCCAATATCCAAACAATTGCTTTATTAATCAGGTATAGTGCAAGTCCGCATATTGAAACAATAATAAGCAGTTTCACGTTAGCCATAAGCTTGTCGCCACTTTTCAACAGGTCAGGTAGGATTTTTGTAGCAATCCATTCCTGAACACAATAAAATTCCAAACTCATCATTCCCCAGAACCCTATTAGTTTATTAAGTCCTTTTCCAATAATGGCAAGTCCCCTAATGCTATGTAATTTATCCAATACCTTTGCCATTAATAAAGGTAATGATATTGAGATTAGATAATTAGGAATACAACAGTTAGATACTGGCAAAATAAGCCCTAATCCCTTAAAGTTACTCTGATATGCTAAATACATACCCAATATGAATGTTAAAAGGATAAAAAGCCAATTTCTGTGTGTTATTTTTATGACTTTCTCTTTGCACAAATATCCAATAAGGAATCCTGTTACAAATATTGGAATACGGTTGGTGAAGCCGTATAAATCTTCTCTCATAACATTTCTTGCCATAAGTGAAAACAGTAACCAAAGCTCTATAAATCCTGCAAAAAATAAATATTTATTTTCTGCTTTTTTGAAAAAATGATAAAAAGCAGGTGTAAATAAGTATAATGTTATAACTGCAGGAACGAACCATAAGAACAAATAAATATTTGTTTTATAAAAGCTTATTCCTGTTATGATATTAAAATAAAACTCATTGGTCCAATGGTCAATCTGGGACACAATACTTGCCATAATTATAAATGGAAAGATAACTCTTTTTAGTCTGTTATAATAAAATCTTGAAACCGGATTCTTTTCAAGGGAATAATATAATCCCATTCCTGATAGTAATAAAAAGATGTCTACACCACAGAAACCGATTCTTTTTATAAAGTTTTCGGTTACAAAGAAAAAGCTTGTCTCATTAGTTACGATTTGCCATTCGTGAGTCATTAAAATCCATAATGCAGCAAACCCCATTAAAAATTTTCTGTACTTAAACAATAAGCTTAAGTCATTTTGTGCTTTTGTATTAGTTTTCATATTTTCTTTTATATTTTCCTTCATAGTTTTAGTTTTCGCCTCCTATTTTAACTTTATGACCTATCATAAAGCGTGTACATTGCATAAAACAGGGACAGTATCCGAATTTTTGAACACTGTCCCAAAATCAAGCTTTAAAAATGTATATATTATTAGAATATATTTATTAGTAAGCTAAGCAATCATCTAATGATTTAATAATAGCTTCCTTGTCCATATCATGGCCAATAAATACTACTTTAATCATTCTGTCGCCTACTTTTTCATCCCAATCCTCAACTAATGTAGGATCTTCTTTCATCATCTTTGCTCGAACTCTTCTAGGAGCTGTAGCAACCCACTGTCCTGCATTTGCAATGTTTATCTGCTTTCCTGCCTGTTCAAACATGTAAGCATCATTGTTGTTTTCAGCAGCCCAGATAATACCCTTACTTCTGATAATGCCTTTTGGCATTTCATCAAGCCAATCTTCGAATTTCTCTTTGGCAAAAGGTCTTCTTCTATAGTATACAAATGAGCCGATACCATATTCTTCTGTTTCACCTTCTCCGTGATGGTGATGGTGGTGATGATGTCCGTGATGTTCATGTTCATCGTGATCGTCGTGGTCGTGATGTTCATGATCGTGGTCATGGTCTTCATTATGTTCATGATGGTGTTCGTGTTCATCATGATGGTGTTCGTCGTGATCATCATCATCTTCTTCGTCTAAGTCTGCTTCTTCCAATTCGTGAATCCAACCTGCTGACATACTTGATTTTTCAAAATCAAATCTGTTAGTGTTTAAGATTTCATCTACATCAATCTGGCCGTAGTTTGTTTCAAACATAACAGCTTCAGGCTGAAGTTTTCTGATAATAGCCTTAACTTTTCCAAGCTGTTCAGGTGTAACTGTATCAACTTTGTTAAGAATAATTGTATTACAAAATTCAATCTGCTGAATAATAAGGTTTTCAATATCTTCATCATCAATATCGTCTTTTACAAGGTTTTCGCCACAACCAAATTCATCAGCCATTCTTGCAACGTCAACAACTGAAACAATGTTGTCAAGTCTTGCAATCTGAGCTTTCTTGTCATATGAACCGTCTAACATTGTAATTGACTGTGCAATTGGAATAGGTTCGCAGATACCACTTGCTTCAATAAGGATGTAGTCAAACTTTCCTGTACCAATAAGGTCAATAATCTGATTGATTAAATCAACCTTTAAAGTACAGCAGATACATCCGTTCTGAAGAGGTACAAGATTGTCATCTTTCTGAGTAACCTGTCCACCTTTTTCAATAAGTGAAGCATCAATGTTTACTTCACCGATATCGTTAACGATAACTGCAACTTTATATCCTTTTTGGTTTGATAAAACCTGATTAAGTAATGTTGTTTTTCCGGCACCTAAATAACCTGTAAGTAATGTAACCGGCACTAATTTCTTTTCCATATCTATACTTCCTTTCATATATTGTAATCTATTTTATGCTAAAAAATAAGCACTGTATGGAGCCATTTTTAAACCGCCATCAAGGTTCATTATAGCACCTGAAAGCAAATCTGTAACCTGATTTTTTTCTGCTCTAAAATAAGCTGTATATTCCTGGTCATCAGCATTGATTGCCACATAAACTGTTTCATCACCGGTACTTCTTCTAAACACACACTGTTTGTTAGTTAAAACAGTTGATGTAAAATCTCCGTAATTTAATGCTTTAGAGTTCTTCTTTATATCTGCAAGCTTAGAGATAAATTCGCTTAATTCATTAAATTCCGGTTCTTTAAAAGAAGGTCTAAGAGCCGGATCACCCTGACTCTTATCAGCTTTTGCCCCCCATTCACTTCCGTAATATACACAAGGTATGCCCGGCATTCCAAATAATAATGCGTAGATTAAAGGTAAGTGATTTTCGTTAGTCAGAATACTTGCAACTCTTGTAACATCGTGATTATCAACAAAACACAATAAATGTTTGCCTTTGTATAAAGTCCAGTTTTCAGGACCAAACTGACGAAGTAATGAATGATTAATTTCAAACATATTCATTGAATTAAAACTTGAATAAAGTCCCTTGTAACATTCATAGTTGGTTGCAGAATGTAACATTTCGTCATTCATTCTCTGATTGTAATCGCCGTGAAGCATTTCTCCCACAAGGAAAAAATCTTTTTTAAGTGAGTCTGTGTGACGTCTTAAACGTTTTAAAAATTCAAAATCAAGGCAATAAGCTACATCAAGTCTTATTCCGTCAATGTCAAATTCATTAATCCAGAAACTTACTGCATCCAAAAGGTAATCTACAACTTCCGGGTTATAAAGGTTAAGTTTTACAAGGTCGTAATTGCCTTCCCAATCTTCATACCAAAGTCCGTCATTGTAGTTAGAATTGCCATTTAAGTCAATATTAAACCAATGAAGATATTTAGAGTTCTCTCTATTGGCACATACATCCTGAAATTGGGGAAAACCACGTCCCACGTGATTGAAAACGCCGTCTACAACAACTTTTATGCCGTTGTTGTGTAAATCCTTACAAAGATTCTTAAAATCCTCATTATCGCCTAATCTTACATCAATCTTTTTGTAATCTCTTGTGTTATATCCGTGAGTGTCAGATTCGAACAATGGTGAGAAATAAATTGCGTTTGCTCCTAATTTCTTAATGTGTGGAATCCAGTCAGCTATTTTAGTGATTCTATGTTCCAAAACACCGTCATTTTCAAATGGTGCACCACAGAATCCTAATGGATATATCTGATAAAAAACACTTTCATATGCCCACATATTCCAACCTCCTTTTATTTTATAATGCACAAAAAGGAAATCTTACAAAAAGACAAATGCCTAATTTAAGATTTCCATTTTATTAAAATTTATCTTTATAGTTCTTCTACATTTACGATTTTTCCGTCACGCCAGATTCTTTCCAAATCATAGAAAAGTCTGTCATCTTCATTAAATACGTGAACAATAACATCTTCATAATCAATAAGAATCCAGTTGGCGTTAGTATAGCCCTCTACGTGTTTTGGAGAAAGACCGGCCTTTGCAAATTCATCTTCAACATTGCCTGCCAATGCCTTAACCTGATTCTCGTTAGTTCCGCCAGCGATTATGAAATAATCTGCTATTATAGAAATTTCAGAAATATCTATAATAGTAATGTTTACACCCTTTTTGTCATCAAGAGCATTGTATGCAATCTTTGCAAGTTCTTTTGAAGTCATAATTTATCTCTCCTCAATTAATTTTTTATAGAAATTATAAGCTGTAATAGTATTGTCGTCTATACAATCCAAAGATTTGGCTTTCAAATATTCAACTGTATCTTCAAGAATCCTAAATGTAAGCATATCAAGGTCTGATAATGCTATGCTTCTTAATTCTTCAAGATGTGGCTGCTTAGTTCTGCCAGGCTCAATATAATCTGCACAAAATACTATTTTTTCAAGGTCTGTCATATTATCTTTTCCTGTTGTATGCCATGTTATGGCTGATAATATTTCTTCATCAGTTATGCCATATTTATTCTTTGCCATAAAAGCACCTACTTTTCCGTGCAAAAGAGAAGGATTTCTCTCTTCGAATACATTAATTGGAAGATTATTGTCCTTGCATATCTGCAAAAGTTTTTGGTCGCTGAAATTTTTTGCACAATCGTGTAAAATACCTGCAAAATAAGCTTTGTTAGGATTAACATTAAATGCCTCAGCCATATTTTTTGCTGTTTTTGCCACATTTAATGTATGAGTATATCTTGAAGGCTTTAGTTCCTTTTCCAAATCCTGTGTTATTTTGTTAATGGACCAGGCTCTGTTAACGTTAGTATCAGTATACAAATCATTATCAATAATATATTTATATACTGATTCCGGAACAGCTTTTTTAATCTCTTCGTGACTATGGGTTCTGATAAAGCCTGAAGAAACATCCATGGATTTCATATCGATTATGCCAATTGTTGTGTTATAGGTTTCTTCTATTTCTTTGATTTTTGAATCCATTAAATCAAAGCTTTCGTCATCTCTTCTAACTGTAAGAAGTTTGGCATATTTTAAAATAATGTCAGGTCTGTACCAGCTCAAAAAAGACATAATTGAATCGCTGCCAAGAATAAAATAATATTCAATGTCAGGATTTAATTCGTTAAGCAAATATAATGTATCTGCTGTATAAGTTACATCGTGCATATTAATTTCAAAGTCTGAAAATTCAATATTTTCATATGGCAAAATTGCAAGCTTAATCATATTAATTCTATGAAAATTAGATGTAATGGTATTCTTGTCTTTGTGAGGTGGGTTTGGTGTTGGCATTACCATAACCTTGTCAAGGCTAAACTGGTTAAGTGCAGCTTTTGCTATTTCAATATGAGCATTGTGTATTGGATCAAAAGTACCACCTAAAATTCCTACTTTCATAACTGTCTCCTATTTATGTCTATGGATTATTTATGGAAGAATTATTTTTCTATTCTTTTCTTCTTTTGCAGGTCTGTATAATACAATTTTTCTTCCAATAACATGAACAACAGATGAATGTGTTCTATCAGCTAAAACTTCTGCAATTGATCTTGGATCATCAAAACAGTTTTTTAAAACACTTAATTTGATAAGTTCTCTTTTTTCTAAAGCTTCATCTATGGCTACTGTAAGTTCAGGTGTAACAGATGACTTACCTACCTGAAAAATAGGAGCTTCCATAGCTGAAATCTTTCTTAAATAAGCTCTTTGTTTACTATTCATTTATTTTCTCCAATTATTAAACTATATTATTTATAGTAATCAAACTGGTGACCGTAAATTTTTACTGTATCACCATCTTCAATTCCAAGTTCCTCTAATTCTTCAAGGATACCGTTGTTCTTCATAAAGTTCTGGAAGAACATAAAGCCCTTTTCTGAATCAATATTAGTATAACCAAGCATTCTCTCAATTCTCGGTCCTTCAACAGAATATAATCCGTCTTCAACTTTTTCAACAGTATATGGAAGTGATTCATTATCCTGGAATTCAAATGGGTCATATTCCTGTTCGTAAACAACAGGTTCGTCACCGAATTCATCTAAAAGACTTCTTACATAGAAAAGAAGTTCTTTTAATCCTTTACCACTAACTGCTGAAATTGGAAATACCTTAATATCAGGCTCAAACTCTTTTTTTATGCCATCGATAACTTCGTTAGTATCACCGTAAATTGCGTCAATTTTGTTAGCTGCAATAACCTGTGGTCTCTTTAAAAGATCAGGGTTATAAGCCTCTAATTCTTTGTTGATTGCCTTAATGTCAGCTATAGGATCACGTCCTTCTACTGAAGCGGCATCAATCATATGAATTATAACTTTTGTTCTTTCAATGTGCTTTAAGAACTTGTGACCAAGTCCAACACCTTCAGAAGCTCCTTCAATAAGTCCCGGAATATCTGCAATAACAAACCCTTTACCGCCGTCTAAGTCTACAACACCAAGATTAGGATTTAAAGTTGTAAAGTGATAGTTGGCAATCTTAGGATCTGCATTAGTTACACGAGATAAAAGTGTTGACTTACCAACGTTAGGAAATCCTACAAGACCAACGTCTGCAATACTCTTTAATTCTAATGTTACATTAAGTTCCATTGCTTTCTGTCCCGGCTGGGCATATTTTGGAACCTGCATTGTTGCTGTTGCATAATGTTGGTTACCCTTTCCGCCACGACCGCCTTTTAGGACTACAGCTCTCTGATTATCACCACTCATGTCAGCAACAATCTTTCCTGTTTCAGCTTCTCTGATAATTGTTCCTTCGGGAACTTTTATAATAAGGTCTTCACCGTTTTTTCCTGTTTTATTCTGCTTACCGCCCTCCTGACCCGGTTCTGCTTTGTAATTGTGGTTATGTCTAAATTCATAAAGTGTATTTAAACCTTTATCTACCTGAAAAATAATGTCGCCACCTTTTCCACCGTCACCACCGTTTGGACCGCCATTTGGAACGTATAATTCACGACGGAATGAAACATGTCCGTCGCCACCTTTTCCTGATTTTATATAAATTTTTGCGAAATCTGCAAACATGTAATACCTCCATTCTTAGGGGTTAAAAACTGTAATGGGAGTTATCCCTGTTATATAAAAGAATAGGCTCCAAATCAGAAATGACTTGAAGCCTGTTGTTACTTGTTTAAATTATTCAGCTACTGGATATACAGAAACCTGTTTCTTGTCTCTGCCCTTTCTTTCGAATCTAACGATACCATCTGATGTAGCAAATAATGTATCATCACCACCACGGCCTACATTGATACCAGGGTGAATCTTTGTACCACGCTGTCTGTAAAGAATGTTTCCAGCCTTAACAAACTGTCCGTCTGCTCTTTTAGCACCAAGTCTCTTTGATTCTGAGTCTCTACCGTTCTTTGTAGAACCCATACCTTTTTTATGAGCGAAGAACTGAAGGTTCATCTTCATCATAGCTATACCTCCTTATAATCTAATGATATAAAATCTCTGTTTTCTTCATATAAATCATTTAACCCTAAGGCCAAAGACTTAAATAATAGTTGGGATTGTTCTGATGATTTTGACTTGAACTTAAATTCAATTAATGCCTTATCAGGATTCTCATTTAAAATGAACTTGTCATTTGTAAAAGAATCAACGGAATTAATAAAATTAATTGTCAAAACCGAAATCCCTGCACAAACAATGTCACTGCCCTCTTCAGCGTATCCGGAATGTCCTAAAACTCTGAAACCAACAAATGAATTATTTGTTTTATAAAAAGTTATATTAGTCATACAACCACCTTCAATTAAGCGTTGATCTTGTCAATCTTAACTTCTGTGTACTGCTGTCTGTGACCATTCTTTTTATGATAACCTGTTTTTCTCTTATACTTGTAAACGATAACTTTCTTAGCCTTGCCATCACCTACTACTGTAGCTTCAACGCTTGCTCCGTCAACTGTTGGTTCACCAACCTTAACGTCATCACCGCCAACTAAAAGAACCTGGTCAAAAGTAAACTTGCTTCCAGCTTCAACACCAAGCTTTTCAACTCTGATTGTCTGGCCTTCTTCAACTTTATACTGTTTACCACCTGTTGCTATAATTGCGTACATTATGGGCACCTCCTATTACTCATTACTCGCCAGTTTCGGTGACTGCTATTGCAGTACTTATAACCACACTGAGCGGCATACTATAGTATAGTATCACAGGTATTTGCTCTTGTCAAACAAATTTTTTCATATTTTAGAAATAATCTATAGAATTCTTTTTATTGTTCATATTGTGAGAGGTTTAGCAATTATATAATCAGGTAATCTTATTTTATCATTACATTATCATTATCAGTTAATGGAATTACAACGCAAGGCTGTCCGTCTATTGTTTCCTGGCGGATTAATTCTTTCTTGTCTGAGTTGACTTTTATGATAATGTCACTTTCTCCCGGTTCTTCACCACTTTGTTCTTCTGTTATAGTGGCAATCTTTCTGTTTAATTCTTTAATTTCTTCTTTAAGGAGATACTTTTCGTTATTATCTTTTACAATTTTTGCGGCTTTATTAGGAACGATATCTCCAATCAAAGGAATCTCCTCATTGTTAATAGATGTCATATATTTGTCGCCAATAGATTCGGCTTTGTTTTCCTGAATGCCGGCATATTCCAAGGCACTTTTAATGTGTGTTTTAGAAATAGTTGATTCAGGTTCATCTTCTGAAATTTGGGCAAGCTCAATATTTACTGATTCCATTACTTCTTTAATATTGTCTTCTCCTGTTACTTCCAAAACCATATCATTTAAAACGTTCTGCTGCTGGGCATGTGTTAACTTCTGTCTGCACCCAAGAATGTCTTCAATCATTTCAGTATGAACATTCTTTGAATCGGCTGTATATAAAAGCACAGAATGGATATCACTGCTTCTATCAATAAATGCAGGGAAAACAAAACCTGTTTCAGGCATTCCAACAAACCATTCCCTGTTTAATGTGCTGATTCTGTTTTTGTCTTTGTTGTAACCAAGTCCCGGTTTTGACAGAACCATTGGACAAATGGCACATATTATGTATTCATAAACTTCTTCTGATTCATCTAATTTATTATTGTCGGATGTTTTTGTCATAACGTCGTAAACATCATGAAAAAGTAAAATTAAATAATTTCCAAGTGAATCATATTTTTCAATAATCATATCATAGAAAGTATCAACTAAGCCCTGATCTTTTAAGGCACTTTTCTTAAGTCCCATTAAGAATTGCTGATGACCTCCCGGCTGTTCTTCTTCGATAGGAAAATTAAGCTCCAAAATATTATTTCCAACATTAGTAGAAAGAACTTTTTTACCTATTTCCAAGTACTTGTAATATTCTTCATCTTCAAGATTCATAAATATTTCATCAAGATTTGTAACTTTATTCTTATTGTCATCTACGTAACAACCACATATTTTTGTGAACGTACAACTGTCTTTTTTTAATCTTCTTCTTAATTCACCAATTGATTTCTTATCCATATATTCTGCTCCTAATCATTAGTCACATCACCGCTTGCCTTTAAATCAATGGAATCTCCTAAATATTTAGGCTCCGGTTTTGCGATACATTTTATAAACGACTTAACTCTTGCAAGCCATTCCCTCGCTTCTCTATAATATTGTTTTTTTGAATAATATCTAAGGTCTGACGAAACTCCGTATGCGTCTAAGCCCATTTTTTTTGCAATGTAAAGAGAACGGTGTAAATGATATTTCTGTGAAACAATAACTACTTTCTTAGCACCGAATATTTTCTTTGCTCTGTACATTGAATCGTATGTTTCAAAACCGGCATGGTCCATAAAAATATCCTCTGAAGGTATGCCGTCATTAATGGCATAATTCTTCATTGTATTAACTTCATCATAATTCTCTCTGCCGTGGTCGCCTGACATTAAAAGTTTTGGAGCTGCATTAACATTGTATAACTGTTCGCCTACAATAATTCTGTCTTCAAGCATCCATGAAGGCTTACCTGTAGGTTTAACACCTGCACCTAAAACAATAATGCAATCAGCATTTATGTCCTTAGCATCATCTACAGAAATAATTCTTTTTGATGTGGTTGTAACCATATAAATGTTTATTGCACCTACTATTAATACAATTACCAATCCAATAAATATTATCCAACTTATAATTTTAATTATCATCTTTTTTCTCATTAACAATTTCCTCTAAAGATTTTTCTTTCTTCTTTCTTGTTAATTCCATTAAACCAAGTTTTGTAATATCAACAACATTACTTATAGAAAAATCATTAGTAAGATATTCTGACATTTCATGGGTTAAAATATCATAATCCTTATTATTACTCATATTAATAAAGTCAACTATGATTATACCCGATATATTTCGTAATTTCATTTGCAGGGCAATCTCTTTTGCCGCTTCTAAATTTATCTTTTTAAAAGTACTTTCTTTATTAGTTTTTAAGTCAGCCTTTCCGGTATTAACATCAATAACCGTTAGGGCTTCTGTAGGTTCTATTATGAGATAAGCACCTGATTTAAGCCATACTTTCTTAGATAAAAGGCGGTTTAAATGAGTTTCTAAAGAATATTTGTTGCACAAACTGATTTTGGAATTGTCATTATATGTAACCATATCATTATGTTCTTTTAATGTATCATAAATGTAAACTACATCAGTTATAATTGACAATTCTCCATGTTTCTTAAATTCACTAATTAAATCCTGCAAATAATTTTTTTTCAGTAACGCAGCCTTAGGAGTAACAAAAGCAAATCGCTTTTTTAAATCTTCTAACTGATTAATTAAATCATCAGCCTGTTTTAAAATATCCTCCTTAGAAAAGTCTACTGCATTAGTTCTTATAATAAAACCATATACATCATTCTTTTTAACACTTAAAGTACTTTTTAATTCTTCACGGATGTCCTTATCCTTAATCTTTCTTGAAACGCTTATGCCTGTATTGCCAACAGTTAAAACAAGACATTCTGAATTAAGATTAATTCGTGAAGTCAATGAATAATCTTTTGTTTTAATTTTGTCTCCTGATACCTGAACAAGAACTTTATCTCCCTGCTTAACCGGTTTCTTAAAGTCTTTTAAGGAAAGATACCCTTTTTTGTTGTCATCGAAAAGTACAAAAGCACCGTTAATATTTTTGACTACATCTTTTACGTAGCCGCAATATATATTTCCAACAACATTGTCATTTTTTAAGTTTACTAATCTTTGTAATTTGTCGTCTTCAAAATAAAAACCAAATAATATGTTTTTATAAAAATCAGAAATAATCAATTTGTTATTCAATGTTGCCTCCAATATCGTCTAAAGAAACAAGATTGTCATCTTCCAAACAATACATATCAATTCTTTCATATGTTACATATTCAGGAAGTGTAACCTGTGCAAATTTGGCGAAAGCATCCATTACAAGGTCAGGCTTAAGGTTAGAAGCACTACCTTGTGCCACCTGCATAAAAATTCCGTCATCTTCCAACTTAATATTATAAATTAAAGGCTTAATATCTACTTCTTTTTCGCTTTTTTTAGTTTTCTTTAAAACAATAATCTGGTCCTGATTCATAAAAGCGTCTAACATATTCTGATTAAAAAGGTCTGTGTAAACCTTATAATCAGCTCCTGCAACTACACTCATGGCATTTTTTGCATCGTCAGGAAGAAGCTTATAGCTTAAAACTTCCACACCTTCTGCATTTTGGGCGTTAATTCTTTCAAGCATAACTTTAGAAGATTCTGTTGAATTAACTTCCAAGTCAAAATATTCCCCACGGCTTAAAACGCCTACACTTAAAGGAGCTGCAAAAGACATTTTCTGGTGAGGTGAAAAGCCTTCTGAATAGGCAACGTCAACTTCACTACGACGCATTACTTTCTGAAAATATCTTACCATATCCAAGTGGCCGATAAACTTCATCTGTCCCTGTTTTGAGAATCTTAACCTAATTTTCATAACAAATACCACCTCCAAAGCTTGCTGCACCACAGCCTGAACATTGCATTCTACAGTTAGGTGTAACCTTTTCGTTCTGGGCATTATGCCACTCTCTTAACAGAAATTTCTTTGTAACACCTGTATCTATAAAGTCCCAAGGGAAGATTTCGTCATCGTTTCTCGCTCTTGTAACATAAAAATCAACATCAATATTATTTTCGGCAATTGCCTCATCCCACAACTCTTTCTTAAAACATTCTGACCAGGCATCATAAATACCGCCTTTTTCATAAACTGATAATATAAGCTTAGAAAGTCTTCTGTCTCCACGTGCTAAAAGTCCTTCAAGAACACTAATGTCTGATTCATGCCAGTTATATCTTATACTCTTTCTGTTAAGAAGAGTTTTTAATTTGTCATTTACACGTTTAGCCTTATCAAGGAATGTGTGTGCTTCACACATTGGTGCCCACTGAAATGGAGTAAAAGGCTTTGGAACAAAGAATGAAGAGCTTGCTGTAATCTGGCACTTACCTTTTCTTTGTTCTTTCGGAACTGTTTCATAATAAACTTCAGCAATCTTTTCGCACAAATCCATTATTCCGTCTACATCATCATTAGTTTCAGTAGGCTGACCTAACATAAAATATAATTTTACTTTATTCCAACCGGCTGAAAATGCCTGTGTACATCCGTTTATAATATCTTCTTCAGTTAAACCTTTATTTATAACGTTACGCATACGCTGAGTACCTGCCTCAGGGGCAAAAGTAATCGAACTTTTTTTAACATCCTGAACCTTGCTCATTACATCTAATGAAAAAGCATCAATTCTAAGGGATGGAAGTGATATATTAATGTGTCGTGATTTACATTCTTCAATTAAGAAATCAATAAGCTCCTTAATTTTTGAATAGTCGCTTGTACTAAGGGAACTTAAAGATATTTCTTCATTTCCCGTAGCTTTTAACATATCTATTGCAAGCTTCTTTAATGTTTCAAGGCTTTTTTCTCTTAAAGGCTTATAAACTGAACCTGCCTGACAGAAACGACACTCTCTAATACATCCTCTCTGGATTTCAAGAACACATCTGTCCTGTACAACTTTAATAAATGGAACCAATGGCTTGTCAGGGTAAGGAACACTGTCAAAATCAAGAACAATTGACTTTCTTACAGTCTTTTTTGCGTGACTGTTATTAGGTTTCATTTCTTTAATTGTTCCATCTTCATTGTATTCAATATCATAAAATGCAGGAACATACATACAAGGAATTTCTGCAACCATTTCAAGAAATTCCTTTTTTGTTCCACCATTTTTCTTATTTTCCTGATATAAATCAATAAGGTGATAATATTCAGTTTCACCTTCACCGATATAAAAAACGTCAAAGAAATCTGCAATTGGTTCAGGATTGTAAGTACAAGGCCCGCCACCGATTACAATAGGATCCTCTTCTGTTCTGTCTTTTGAAAGAAGAGGGATTCCTGACAAATCAAGAACCTGTAATATGTTTGTGTAACACATTTCGTACTGAAGAGTAATTGCCAGAAAATCAAAATTCTTAACAGGTGTCTGTGTTTCAAGTGAGAACAAAGGAATGTTTTGTTCTCTCATAATCTTATCTAAATCAATCCATGGTGAGTATACTCTTTCACAACAAACATCATCTCTTCTATTTAACAAATCATATAAAATCTGTATTCCAAGATGTGACATTCCAACTTCATAAACATCAGGGAAAACAAAAGCAAATGTTGTGTCTACTTCATTATGGTCTTTTACAATGGCATTAAATTCGCCACCAATATATCTTGCCGGCTTTTCTATTTTCATTAATATTTCATCTGATAGTGCTAATTTTCTCATTTATGCTCCTTAAAATTAAATTGCTAGTTGTCAGTATCTTTTGACAATAAATCATCTATAAATTCAGGCAATTCTTTTATATTGTTTATTTTCATTCTGTCTGCAGGAACTGTACCAAAACCGTAAGCTGCGTGGATGAATGGTATTCCTGCCTTGTCAGCAGATTCCATGTCTCCCAATGTATCACCTACATAAAAAGCCTTATCCAAGTGGTTACGCTTAATTACTAATCGAATATTTTCATCCTTTGGCATACCTGTTCTGCCGGCTTCCTCATAATCTAATACATACTTGTTGAAATCATAGTATTCAAGGAATGTTCTAAGATATCCTTCCTGGCAGTTACTTACAATAAAAACATTATATTTCTTATTTAATTCTTTAAAAACATCTTCTACTCCATCGTAAACATTGGCTCCGTTTTTAAAAAGATATTCGTTTTCGTAAGATAAACATTCTTTAAATATTTCATATCTTATATTTTCAGGAATGTCCTTAAAAAGAGAATCAGCAATATCTCTCATAAGCTTACCCATCTCTTTTGAAACCTGTTCTACTGTTAATTTAAGCTGTCCATATCCGTACTTAACAAGTACTTCATTCCAGGCTTTTGTTATATTTTCAGTGGAATCCCAAAGAGTTCCATCCATATCAAAAATTATTCCTACGTTTTGAACTTTTTTAATAGATTCTTTCATATATTGTTTATTAAATATCCCTTTCAAAATTTATATATAAATGTATAATACACATCTTTTTTGATTTTAGTCCTATCCACAATAATACTATACAAAAATCTTTTTTTCAACGAAAGAAATCGGGCAACCTGTAGTTACCCGATTTAATATAAAATTCTTGTAATTAATATATTGATGTTTTAACACCCAAATCTCTATCTTCTTGAAAGTTCTTTTGTTATTTCTTTCCATGAAACTCCTTTTTCTGCCATTAATACCATTACGTGGTATAAGAAATCAGAAATTTCATATTTAACTTCCTGAGGATCAGGATTCTTTGCTGCAATAACAATTTCAGTAGCTTCTTCTCCAACTTTCTTAAGAATTTTGTCAATTCCCTTATCGAAAAGATAGTTAGTATATGAACCTTCCTTTGGATTCTTCTTTCTGTCTAGAATGACATTATATACATCTTCAAAAACTCTCATTGGATTAGATTCATCGTATTCTTTCTTAACAAGAGTGTTAAAGAAACATGTATCAGCTCCTGTATGACATGGAACTCCTACCTGATATACTTTTGCAAGCATTGTATCTAAATCGCAGTCCATAGAAAGTTCTTTTACATATTGAAAATGCCCCGATGTAACACCTTTAACCCAGATTTCATTTCTACTTCTGCTAAAATATGTCATCTTTCCAGTCTTTATTGTAAGATTAAAGGCTTCTTCATTCATATAAGCAACCATTAAAACTTTGTCTGTCTTATAGTCCTGAACAACAACAGGAATCATTCCGTCGGAATTCTTTTTAAACTGATCAAAACTCATTGCACTTTCAAAAACAATAGTGTTAACTCCTTCTTCTTTTAACTGAGCTTTGAAATTAAGGAAATCAAAATCTCCGGCAAAACTGTTATCTGAAATACCGTAAACCTTGTCCTGTTTACCAAATTCAACCATATCGTTAAATGTAAAGTTACAGTTAAAAGCTAAAACTTTAATGCCTAAACCTATACATTCATTTGCACAACTGTCAGCAATAATTAAAGATACGCCATCATATTTAAGTTGTTTAATTTTTGAAAAATCATAATCCTTATTTAACATTACGGCAATTTTGTCACTACCGAAACGTTCAGAAGCTTCCTTTACTATTTCAACATTAGCGTCTTTACTCATATCGAGAATGGCTTTCTTGGCTCCTGTATAAATATATTTTTTAACATCTTCAAGACGTTTAACATTTCCACCAACAATCATCTGAATATCAACAGCATCCTGAATCTTAATCATTGTACCGATATTTGCATCATGTTCACTGTCTGATGAAGATAAGTCAAAAACTAATAATTCATCTGCCCCTCTATTATTATAGAAAGTGGCAAGTTCAACAGCATCTCCATCCCCAACTATTTCCTTTGTTTCTTTATCTACAACATTACCATTATATAAATAAATAGATGGTATAATTCTAAACTTTCCCATTATAGTGTTCCTTTCGTTGATAATACATCAGTAATTCTTTCATCCTTAATTGTTGCCTGATCTAAAGCCTTGGCAAAAGCTTTGTATATGCCTTCAATCATATGATGATTGTTGCCAGGTTCTAACATCTTAATATGCAAATTCATTCCTGTGGAATAAGTTATGGCATGGAAAAATTCCTTAACCATTTCAGTGTCAAAGCCACCAACACTATCTGTAGTGAATTCAGCATTAAAAACAAGATAAGGCCTTCCGGATAAATCAAGAGCACACATAGTTAAGCACTCGTCCATTGGAAGAATCATATAACCATATCTTTTAATGGATTTCTTATCTCCTAAAGCTTCTTTTATTGCATTTCCAATGGCAATACCTGTATCTTCGATAGTATGGTGACAGTCAACATACAAATCACCGTTAACTTTTACATTTAAATCGAAAAGACCATGCTTAGCAAAGCTGATTAACATATGGTCAAAAAAACCAATGCCTGTATTAATATCGGATTTACCTGTACCATCAAGATTAATTGAAACTTCAATCTGTGTTTCACTTGTATTTCTAACGCATTTACCAATTCTACTCATATTTCTACTCCTTTATATCATCATCTTCTTCAAATCTAACTCTAATAGAATTAGCGTGAGCTGTCAAACCTTCGGCCTTGGCAAATTTCTGAATATCTTCACTTAAAGGTTCAAGTGCTTCTCTTGAATAAGAGATAATACTTGATTTCTTAATGAAATCATCAACACTTAAAGGTGAGAAAAATTTTGCTGTTCCGTTAGTTGGAAGAACGTGGTTAGGACCTGCAAAATAATCTCCAAGTGGTTCGGAACTGTTCTCTCCAAGGAAAATAGCCCCTGCGTTTTTAATTCTTGTCATTGTATCAAAAGGATTCTTAGTAACAATTTCTAAGTGCTCTGAAGCAATGTCATTAGCTGTGTCAATAGCAGCCTGCATGGTATCAGTAACAAGAATATATCCATAGTTGTCTAATGATTTCTGTAAAATTTCTTTTCTCTTTAATTTGGAAACAAACATATCTACATATTCAGATACTTTGTTAGCCAATTCTTCACTTGTTGTAACAAGAATAGCTGAAGCAAGTTCGTCATGTTCTGCCTGTGATAAAAGGTCTGCTGCAACATATCTTGGATTAGCTGTTTCATCAGCAAGAACTAAGATTTCACTAGGACCAGCTACAGAGTCAATACTTACATAACCAAATACTGCTTTTTTAGCCAAAGCTACATAAATATTTCCCGGACCTACAATCTTGTCAACCTTGGCAATTGATTCTGTACCATAAGCCAAAGCTGCAATAGCCTGTGCTCCACCGACTTTATATATTACGTCAACACCTGCTTCGTTAGCTGCTACCAATGTATTAGGATTAACTTTTCCGTCTTTTCCAGGAGGTGTAACCATAACAATCTGTTCAACACCGGCAACCTTTGCAGGAATAACATTCATCAAAACAGATGATGGATAAGCTGCTTTTCCACCAGGTACGTAAACACCAACTCTTGATAATGGTGTTACCTTCTGACCCAAAATGGAGCCATCAGGTTTTGAATCAAACCAGCTGTACTGTTTCTGTTTTTCGTGGTATTCTTTAATATTCTTTAATGATCTTCTAATAACCTGAACTAATTCAGGGTTTTCAAGTCTGTCGTATGCTTCCTTAATTTCTTCTTCAGTAACTTTAATGTTTGAAGCATTAATATCAGCCTTATCAAAATCCTTTGTGTACTGGAATAAAGCTTTGTCGCCGTTTTCCTTAACATTTGCAAGAATTGCATTTACGCTGTCTGCAAAATTGTCGTAGTTATTAGGACTTCTTTTAAGTAAGTCATTTAAAATATTTTTCTTTGAACTCTCATCTAATTTTATAATTCTCATTTCAGCCTCCTAAAGATTAGTTAATCTTTATAATTAGTCTTTTAAACAATCTTTTTTTATAAAATTTATTTTATTTTTTCTTTTAAATCAGAAATAATCTTTCTGATTCTTTCGTCTTCCATCTTCATACTAACCTGGTTAACAACCATTCTTGCAGACAATGGACAAACTTCTTCCAAAACTCCAAGACCGTTTTCTTTTAATGTAGTACCTGTTTCAACAATATCAACTATAACTTCTGATAAGCCAACAATAGGTGCTAACTCAACAGAACCGTTAAGCTTTATAATCTCAACTGTTTGACCTTTTTTGTTATTAAAATAATCCTTGGCAATCTTTGGATATTTTGACGCTACTCTTATCATACCATGATTTTTTAATAAGTCACGGGCCGATTCAGGTCCGCAGACACACATTCTGCATTTTCCAAAACCTAAATCTAATACTTCATATAATTTTCTGTCTTCTTCCAAAATAGTATCTTTACCTACAATACCAATGTCTGCCGCACCATATTCAACATATGTTGGAACATCACTTGCCTTGGCAAGAAAAAATTTTAATTTTAATTCTTCGTTAACAAAAATAAGTTTACGTGTTTTTTCATCTTTCATTTCTTCACACTGGATACCAATCTGTTCAAACATATCCATTGCTGTTTTTGCTAAACGACCCTTTGCAAGGGCAAAAGTTAAATATCTCATACTGCTCACCTATAATTCTACAGCGCCATCTTTTGAAACATATGTAATCTTAGTAGCACCGTCTTCTTTCTTAAATGTTGTATATTCGTCTAATGATATATTCTCTTTTTTAGAAATTAATTCTGTCTTAACACCCTGATCTCTAAGTGCATTAGTAAGGGATAAAGCAGCTTTTCTAAATTCAGGATCATAAATAATGACTTCATATGAGTAATCATTGTTTTCTTTTAATAGCTGTCCGTTTACAGCTAAAAGAATCTGATCCATATATACAGCAAAACCAACTGCGGCAGCTTCTTTTCCAAACTGACCAAGTAACTTGTCATAACGACCGCCGGCTACAATTTGGTCACCGGAGCCATAAGTATAAGCTTTAAAAATTATTCCAGTATAGTAATTAAAATTACTAATCATTCCAAGGTCAAAACTTATATATTTAGATACGCCATAATCCTCAAGAATTGAATATAATTTTTCAAGACGTTCAATTGATTGTAATGCTTTCTTGTTGTCTGTAAGCTCTTTAGCTGATTTTATAACATCAATGGAACCAAATAATTCCGGCAATTTCAAAAATGCCTCTTTAAGCTGTCCTGTAATATTGTTATTATCAAGAATTTCTTCAACTCCAAAATAGTTTTTATTTTCTATTCTTTTTCGTAATTCCTGTTCATTTTCGGTGTCAAAACCGCATTCTTCCAAAAGTCCCTTGTAGAAATCTGCATGACCGATTTCCACCAAAAATTCTTTAAGTCCTGCTGCTTTTAATGAATCTACAACAAGAGCAAGAATTTCTGCATCAGCTTCAACTGAATCATCATTAATAAGTTCACATCCAAGCTGTGTATTTTCTTTTAATTTTCCCTGTAATTCTGAGTTATTAATATATGTATTGGCATTGTAGCAAAGCTTAACAGGAACTTTAACGTCCATATAATATTTTGCAACAAGTCTTGCAATTGAAGGAGTAACATCAGGTCTTAAAACTAAAGTATTACCTTCCCTGTCAAAGAACTTATATAAATTCTTTGAAGCAACAGAGCCTCGCTCTTTACTGAAAATATCAAAAAACTCAAAAGTTGGTGTTTGAATATTATGATATCCATATATATTAAAAACTTTGTTAATGCTATTCTCTATTGTTAACTTTACGGCACATTCTTTGCCATAAACATCTCTAACTCCCTCAGGAGTATGTAATAATACTTTTTCCATGTTATCCTCCATTTGTTGCTTTAATGCTTTAAAGTGGTAACTCACTACCTTAGTAATGAACTAAAAGGTATATTACAATATTTTATAATAAATGTCAACCTTCCCTTGAAGCTAAATCTTTCTGAATTCCTTCCAAATAATGAACAAGGGCGCCGGGTGCTGATTTTATAAGATAATTTTTATCGATTTCCTCATATCTGAAACTTTTTCGGCCACCATTAATACTTCTATCATAAAATCTTTTAATATCCTTAAAAGGTATATAGTAAGTTTCGTTTAAAGATGTGTAAAATAATAATATAAATGAAATACCTCCCTGGGATTCAAAGTCTTCCATAAACTTAACCTGATGCTCGTGAATATTCATCATAGGAAATGTTGTAACTGCACATTCCTTGGCATCAAAGCATACAGGAATCCCCTGTACCGTTCCAATGTAGTCTACCGTACTTTGCTTGTCAAAATAAGCAAGGGTAATATGCCTTGTACTTTGATCAATGTTAATGGGCGTTATTGGAGTAGGTATTTTTTGAATTAATGCAAGTCCCTTTTCACGATAACTTTCATTAGTCATATTAATCATATCTTCTAATGTTGAACCTCTAAGTCCTCTTGTCTTCCATGTTCCCATAATTGCTCTAAATCTTCTTTCCTGTAATCAAAAACCAACCTTAATGTATAGTTATTTTTTAATCTGTTTTTCTTTAATAAAGTCATTAACAACATTACTATTCTTAAATTCATTGATTAAAACTTTTATAAAATCATCAGGCAGTGTTGCTGTAAATTCTTTACCGGACAGATTATCACAGTCTCCCGTAAACTTTGGAAAAACAGTCAATCTTGAATGTAACATCTGGTCTTTAATACCATATTGTTTCTTATATATATCATTAATCTTCTTATTTCCATACTTGTAGTCACCAATTAATGGGTGACCTACAGATGAAAGGTGTGCTCTAATCTGATGAGTTCGACCTGTAATCAGCTTAACTTTTAATAAAGTAATTCTATCATTTGCTAAAACAGGCTCATACTCTGTCTCAATTGGCTGACTGTCTTTTTGCTCTTTTTTATATATTGTTACTTTGTTTGTTTTTTCATCTTTTTTCAAGTAACCTTTTATGTTTATTTTGTTTTCTATTTTGCCGTTAACTAATGCAAAATAATATTTATCCATTGTTCTTTCCTTAAACATTTTAGACATTGTCTGCAAACCTTTTAAGGATTTACCGGCAATAATTAAGCCACTGGTATTTCTGTCAAGTCGATTGCAGACACCGGGCTTAAATGTTTTAAGTTGTTCTTCACTTAGTTTGTTAGTGGATACTAAATAAGAAATAATATATTCATTAACTGATACATCACTTGCTTCAGCCTTTTGACTAAGCATTCCTGACGGTTTATTTATAATTAGAATATTATCATCTTCATAAACAATATCTAAATCAATAGGTTTAACAATATCTAACTTTATCTCGCCTCTAAATTTAAGTATGGTATCATCAGCCATAAAAATCTTAATTGAATCGCCTACATTAAGTTTTTCTTTTCCGTCAGATTTCCTGCCATTTAAGACAATGTTCTTTTTTCTAAGCATTTTATATATAAAGCCGGATGTAGCTTCCTTAAAGTATTTAAATAAAAACTTGTCAAAGCGCTGTCCTGCCTGATTTTCCGTAATTTTAATTTCCTGCATATTAATATCTTTCTAATTTTTATACTTTCTAAATATTATTCTAATAATTTTACTTTTTAAATTTTTTAAATATTTTATTAAAATATGTTTTAATTATTTTAGTTATTTCTAGGTTTATTATTAAGCAAGGCTTCTACTTCACTGACTGTAAGCTTTCTATATTCTCCGGGTTTCAGATTTTCATCTAATTTAAGAGGTCCCATTGTAAGTCTTTTAAGAAAAGTTACCGTTAGTCCTATTGCCTGAAACATCCTTTTAACCTGATGGTATTTTCCTTCTGTTATTGTAATTAAAGCTGTACTTCTTTTTTCAAGTATTTTAAGGATGGCAGGCTTAGTAAGATTTTTCTCACCTATATCTAAACCTTTTTCAAATAGTTCAATATCGCTGTCTATTAAATCCCCATTAAGTTCCACATAATATGTTTTATCAACGTGCTTAGTTGGAGACAGAAGATTGTGTGAAAGTTCACCGTCATTAGTTATAAGAAGTAAGCCTTCTGTGTCCTTATCAAGTCTTCCAACAGGAAAAAGTCCTTTTTTAGGCGTAACATTAAGCAAATCAATTACTGTTTTGCAATTATTGTCTGATACTGCAGATAATACTCCTGCAGGTTTGTTTAGCATATAATAATAGAATTTGTTATATTTTAAATTAACACCGTTTAAATCTACTTCATCATTATTTTCATCAATATGAATGTCAGGCTTTAAAATCTTTTCGCCGTTAACAGTGATTTTTCCTTTTTTTATTAATTCCTTAACCTGTGTTCGTGAACCAATTCCTAATGTGGTTAAATATTTATCCAGTCGCACTAAAAATACCTCTCTTGTTTTCGGTTGTCTGCTTTATATATTAAAGGTCCCAGATTTAAAAGTCGATTTTCTTTTAAAAGTGAGACCTTAGTTATATAAATCTATGAATTTACTTCCTTATACAACTTTTCAATAATTTTTTTCTGCTCTAAAGTTAATTTTTCTTTAGGTGAATTGTCGTCAGTTGTGTCAACATTTTCAACAATAAGCACTGTTGAATTTTTTTCAGGAGTATGGGTATGATATGTGCCTCTTTTAACATTATATAGTTTAAGAGGTTCAAGTTTAATAGCCTCAATCTCTCCTATGTGTTCCCCATTGCCACCTAAGAATAATGTGAAATTGCCTTCCAATAATACAAAAACTTCATCCGTTTCATCATGCTTCTGCATATCTTTAAGCTTGTCCACTTCTAATTCTTCACAGTATCTAAGTTCGGCAACACGCCAATGGGAATAATCAATTAAAGGAACATAACCTTCACCATCATAACCTGTAATTTCCAATAAGTTTTTATCCATATAAAAGTCCTCCATTATAGACATATAATGATTAGATTTCAGCTATAACTTCAACTTCGCATAAAACATTCTTTGGAAGTTCTTTAACAGCTACGCAGCTTCTTGCCGGTTTTTCTGTGAAATATTTTCCATATACTTCATTAAATGCTCCAAAGTCTCCCATGTCAGCAAGGAAGCATACTGTCTTAATTGTTTTTTCATAACTTGAACCTGCTTCTTCAAGGATTGCTCCCAAATTTTTCATAACCTGTTCAGCCTGTTCTTCAATAGTTGAGCCAACAATTTCTCCTGTTGCAGGATCTAATGCAATCTGTCCGGATGAGAATAATGTATTGTTTACAACAACTCCCTGTGAATATGGTCCGATTGCTGCAGGTGCTTTTTCTGTACTAATCTTTTTCATGTCAAATACCTCACTTGTTTCTAAATTTATTTTCTCCGTTTTATTTTACTCCTTTGCCTAAGTTATGGCAAGTTTCTATTTTATTAATTGCTAATTAATTATTGATTTATATCCCACTAATTACTGCTTTTATTTTTAATAACTTGCAAGTATTACATTGTTTTCCAAATATTTTAAAATACAATATGGGTTATAACTTAGCTCATAATAATTTTTAGTCTTAGCATATATTCCAAAATGAAGATGAACGTCAAAGCAACCGGTTGTACCTTCAGTTCCATATCCTGTGTTACCCATGTAACCTAAAAGAGTTCCGGCTTTAATTTTGTCACCTTTTTTTATGTCCGAATAACTGCTTAAATGAGCATAATAAAAATAGCCCCCTTGACTACTTCTTATGCCAACACGATAACCACCTTTTTCAAGCCAGCCTATATTTTCAACTGTTCCGTCAGACACACTTACAATGGGATAATAACCACTTACATTATTTTCAGCCATAATATCACAACCTTCGTGAGGATAACTTCCATTGTAATTTCTCTCAGCGCCAAACGAATCTTCATAAGAAACCCACTTGCCACTGGTTGTGCTTTTTGCAACAGGGAAATAAACAATGTCGTCAAAAATGGCAGCAATGTTTTTTGACACATTATTATATTCATTGGCACTTTTCTTTTTGTAACAACCTTTTAAATCAGAATAGCGCTCCCTTGTATAATTTACTTTAGTTAAGTTTAAATTACTGTTCAAAAACATTACCGATAATAAATCTGAAAAGTCACACTTATCTTTTGAGCATATTTTATTTATAGTCTGCAAACATTCAGGCTCGATATTTAAGGTGCGGTAATCATAGCTTTCCACAATGTTTTTTTTGATTTTATATTTGTGATAATCGATTTCTTCGGTAATTTTTATTGTAACTGTTGAAAAGAACATTAAAGCCAGGATATAAATAAATTTTTTAATAAAAAACACCTCTTTAGATGAATATAGTTAAGTATATTCTTCCGAAGAGATGTTTATAATAAAGAGATTTAATATTTAAATTCTTAGTTAGGTGAACTTCCTGTTTGAAGACGATAGTAAGTTCCCTTCTGTTTCATCAAGTCATCGTGATTTCCACGTTCAATAATTCGTCCCTGCTCAAGAACCATAATACAGTCACTATTTCTGATAGTTGACAATCTATGAGCAATAACAAAAGTTGTTCTGCCCTTCATTAAAGCATCCATACCTTCCTGAACAAGTCTTTCAGTTCTTGTATCAATTGAAGATGTTGCTTCATCCAAAATAAGTGCCGGTGGATTTGCAACTGCTGCTCTGGCAATTGAAAGCAACTGTCTCTGTCCCTGACTTAAGTTACCGCCGTTTCCTGTTAACATAGTGTTATAACCGTCAGGAAGTCTTCTAATAAAACTGTCAGCATTGGCAAGCTTAGCTGCTGCAATAACTTCTTCATCTGTAGCATCCAATTTACCATATCTGATATTTTCCATTACTGTAGCTGAGAAAAGATTTGTTTCCTGTAAAACTATACCAAGAGAACGTCTAAGGTCAGCCTTTTTAATCTTATTAATATTAATACCATCATATCGGATTTTTCCATCCTGAATGTCATAGAAACGGTTAATAAGGTTTGTAATAGTAGTTTTTCCTGCACCTGTTGAGCCAACGAAAGCAAGCTTTTCGCCAGGATTAGCGTAAAGTTTTACATCATGTAAAACAATCTTGTCATCAGTATATCCGAAGTCAACACCGTTAAATACGATTTCGCCCTTCATTTCAACATAAGTAGTTGTATCTGTGTCCTTGTGGTAATGTTTCCAAGCCCACATTCCTGTTCTGTTTTCACATTCAACAATATTACCGTCAACCTTTTTAGCTCTTACAAGTGTAACATATCCGTCGTCAACTTCAGGTTTCTCATCTAATAATTTGAAGATTCGCTCGCCACCTGCAATAGCCATAACAATACTGTTCATCTGCATTGTAATCTGGTTAATTGGCTGTGCAAACTGTTTATTATAAGTTAAGAAACTAATTAAACTTCCCGGTGTCATTGTAAAACCGGCAATACCTTTAATGGCAATAATGGCACCAATGCAGGCACAAAGAACATAACTTACATTACCAATCTGTGCATTAAAAGGTCCCATAACATTGGCAAATTTGTTAGCATTATTAGCTGATTCAAAAAGGTGGTCGTTTAACTTGTTAAATTCTTCCATTGATTTTTCTTCGTGACAGAATACTTTAACAACTTTCTGACCTTCCATCATTTCTTCAATGTAACCGTTAACAGCACCAATATCTTTCTGCTGAGCAATAAAGTACTTACCTGATAAAGATGTAAGTTTCTTTGAACCTAGTGTAATTACACCAATCATAATTAAAGTTAAAAGTGTAAGGGGTATGCTTAAAGCAACCATACATGCAAATACACTGACAATAGTCATTGCACTATTAAACATCTGAGGCATTGACTGGCTTATCATCTGTCTTAATGTATCAATATCATTAGTGTACATAGACATAATATCGCCATGAGAATGTGTGTCAAAATACTTAATTGGAAGGCCCTGCATATGATTAAACATATCATCTCTTAAATGCTTTAAAGTTCCCTGAGTAACAAAAACCATGATTTCAGCCTGAATCAATGAAGCAATAACACCTACTCCATAGAAACCGCCTACTCGAATCATTGCTTTAAGAAGTGGTCCGAAATCATTACTGCCTTCTTTAATCATTGGTAAAATATATTCGTCAACTAATGCCTTCATGAACCATGTTCCGTTAACACTGGCAAATACATTGGCAATAATACATAAAACTACAATAACCATATGTATGCCATAATATTTTCCCATATACTTAATAAGACGTGAAAGAGTTTTTAATGGATTATTAAGTCTTGGTCTTGGTCCCATATTACGTCTGTTTCCCGGACCTTTTACTGTTTTAGCTTTTTCCATTACTGTTCTCCTCCTTTCTTATCAAAGTCAGCATTATCATTCATCTGCTGATTATATACTTCTCTATAAATGCTATTGTTTTCAAGTAATTCTTCATGTGTTCCAACGCCATCTATCTTACCGTCATCAAATACAATAATTCTGTCAGCGTCCTTAACACTGGAAATTCTCTGTGCAATAATAATTTTTGTAGTATCAGGAATTTCTTCTCTGAAAGCTTTCCTAATTTTTGCATCAGTTACTGTATCTACAGCACTTGTACTATCATCAAGAATAAGAATCTTAGGTTTTTTAAGTAATGCTCTTGCAATACATAATCGCTGTTTCTGTCCACCTGATACGTTAGAACCACCCTGTTCAATATATGTATTATATTTGTCAGGCATTCTTTCAATAAATTCATCAGCACAGGCAAGCTTACATGCTCTAATACATTCTTCATCAGTTGCGTTTTCATCTCCCCAACGAAGGTTTTCAAGAATTGTTCCTGAGAACAATACGTTCTTCTGAAGAACAACGCTAACTTCTTTTCTTAATACATCAAGGTCGTATTCTCTAACATCCTTTCCACCAACAATTACGCTGCCCTTTTCTACATCATAAAGTCGACTTAAAAGATTAACAAAACTTGATTTTGCACTACCGGTACCACCTATAATACCGATTGTTTCACCTGATTTAATTGAAATATTAATATTTTCGAGAACAGGTTTTTCGCTTGTCTTATTATACCTGAAATCAACATTTTCAAAACGAATGCTTCCGTTGGCAACTTCATATTCAGGATTTTCAGGATTAGTAATATCAGCTTTTTCATTTATAACTTCAGCAATTCTCTCAGCACTTGCCATACTCATTGTAACCATAACGAATACCATTGAAAGCATCATGAGGCTCATAAGAATATTCATACAATATGCAAGAAGTGAAGTTAAGTTACCTGTTGTAAGACCTACGGCAGGATTGTTTCCACTGGCAATAATCATATGTGCACTAAGCCAGCTTATAAATAAAATACAACTGTACATGGCAAGCATCATTGAAGGTGCATTTAATGAAACAATACCTTCTGCCTTAATAAACATCTTGTAAATATTGTAACTTGCTTTTCCAAATTTACCACGTTCATAATCTTCACGAACATAAGCCTTAACTACTCGCATTGCACTTACATTTTCCTGTACGCTTTCATTAAGTTTATCGTATTTCTTAAATACCTGTGTAAAATACTTATGGGCATTAAGTGTAATAATTGCAAGTACAATTCCAAGAATAATAACAGCTATTAAATATACACTTGCAACTCTTGGTGAAACTGAGAATGCCATAATCATTGCAACAAGTAAACTGAAAGGTGCTCTTACGCACATTCTAAGAATCATCTGATATGCATTCTGAATGTTAGTAACATCTGTTGTCAAACGTGTAACAAGTCCTGCTGTGCTAAATTTGTCAATGTTTGAAAATGAAAATGTCTGAATATTTTCATACATTGCCTTTCTTAAGTTTCTTGCAAAACCTGTAGAAGCCTTAGCTCCCCATACACCGCCCATATATCCGGCAATTAAGCCTGCCAATGCAAGTAAAAGCATTATAAAGGATGTTTTGTAAATTGTACTTAAGTCATTTTTTCCAATTGAATCAATTATAACGGCCATTTGAAGTGGAATAAAGTTTTCAACAATTACTTCCGCCAACATACCTAAAGGTGTAAGCAAAGAAACAAGTTTAAATTCTTTAACCTGACCTAATAATGTTTTAATCATTTTCCATAAATCTCCTCTCTATTAAGTCTTTCTCTTCCGGTGATAATGAAGAATCGTTTAATAAGTTATGAAAAACCTTAAATAATGTTTTTTCAAAGTATTCTTTTTCATCAGGTGTAAAGTCCTTTGTTACAACAGATTCCGTATATTCACGATATGCTGAGGCTTTATCCTGAAGACTTTTAGCTTTTTCCGTAAGGAATATATTTTTAAATTTCTTATTGTCAGGATTTGGTCTTATTTCAAGAAGATCTTTTTCAACCATTCTTTGAAGTATGCCTGCCATTGTAGAATGCTTCACATTAAAAGCTTCAGATAATTGTTTCTGGGTTACATTTCTCCCAGTGTGATGTTCCATATAACATAATACATTCATCTGTGCCGTTGTAATGCCAAGATTCTCAAGATTCTTATCCATACGGCTTCTAAACTGTCTGTCAATAAGCTTGATTTTGTGACCTAAATGTCCCATAATTCCTCCTTTCAAAAAAAATCTAAACACAAAAAAACCACAATATGTAGCGTGCTACCTATTGTAGTTCTTTTTAAAAATATTGTCAATACGATTTTTAGTAAAAAATCATTTTATTTTTTAGCATTCTTTGTTGCTTAAAATCATATCTATTTGTTCTCTTGTTTTTTCCACACTAAAAGTATTGTCAATAAACTCATCTGCCAAGTGGTTATATTCTTCATCACTTGGTTGATTAGAAATAATCTCCTCAGACTTTTCTACTGAATAGCCTCTGTTTTCAACAAGACGGTTTACTCTCTCATTATGTTCACAGTATACATACCATAATTCATCACAATGGGATTCAAGGCCTGAACCTAAAAGTAAGGCTGATTCCACAACAATAATTGAATTATTACTTTGCTTTATTCTATTAAGAATTTCTTCTATTGTTCCCGGATGAGTAATGGAATTAAGAGTGTCAAGCTTGTCCTTATTATTAAAAACTATTGAGGCAAGCTTCTCGCTGTTAATCTTTCCATTTTCAATAACTTCCGGAAAAGCTTTTGAAAGTTTATCAAAAACCTTAAAGCCGGGAGTCATGATTTCCTTTGCCACATGGTCTGACTGAATAATATATGCGCCATAATTTTCTTCTAAATAATCAAGTACTGTAGACTTTCCGCTGCCTACGCCACCCATTAATCCTATAACCATAATAACACCGCCTTTTTAATGTGCTTCATCCCAGTTATTTCCGACCTGAACATCAACATCCAAAGGAACATTAAGATGAGCTGCCTGTTCCATGTTGCGTTTCAGAATATCCTTAACCTGTTCAACTTCATTTTCGTACGCTTCAATTAAAAGTTCATCGTGTACCTGCAAAACAATTTTAGATTTTAAATCTTTCTCTTTTAACTCTTTTGCCACATTAATCATTGCTATTTTCATAATATCTGCAGCAGAACCCTGAATAGGAGAGTTCATTGCCACACGTTCACCGAACTGTCTTTGCATAAAGTTGCCTGATGTTAATTCAGGGATAGGTCTTCTTCTGCCAAACATTGTAACAGAGTATCCTTTTTCCTTAGCTTCTTTTACTGAATTATCAAGATAATTCTTAATACCCGGATAACTGATAAAATAATCCTTTATATACTGTTCAGCTTCCTTTCTGCTAATTGAAAGGTCATTACTTAAACCAAATGAACTGATTCCGTATACGATTCCAAAGTTTACAGCCTTGGCATTACTTCTCTGTTCCTTAGTAACTTCTTCAAGTGGAACATGGAAGACCAAAGAAGCTGTTGCAGCATGAATATCTTTAGAATGATTATATGCATCAATTAAATTCTTGTCATCAGACATATGAGCTAAAATTCTTAATTCAATCTGAGAATAATCCGCATCAATAAACACACAACCTTCTTTTGGAATAAAGACTTTCCTAATCTCTCTTCCAAGAGGCATACGTACAGGAATATTCTGAAGGTTTGGCTCAGTACTGCTTATTCTGCCTGTTGCGGTAATTGTTTGGTTAAACTTACCGTGTATTCTGTTATCTTCGCCTATATAAACAGCCAATCCATCAGCATATGTTGACTTTAATTTTGTAAGCTGCCTGTACTCCAATATCTTACTTGCAAAAGGATAATCAGGTTCAAGTTTCTCTAATACAGAAGCAGATGTTGAATATCCTGTTTTAGTTTTTTTGCCACCGGGAAGCTGCATTTCACCAAATAAAATCTCGCCTAACTGCTTAGGTGAATTAATATTAAATTCGTGACCTGCTTCAGCAAAAATATCTTTCTCTAATGCCTCAATGCCAGTTTTAAGTCTTTCACCATATTCTTTAAGCTTGTCGCCTGCAACCATAATTCCTGCCTGCTCCATATCATATAAGGCGTATGTTAAAGGAATTTCCACATTGTCGTAAATATCAAGCATTTCTGTTTCTTTTAACTTTTCAGTTAAAGCATCTTTTGCCTTGTAAGCTACATAAGCATTATAGCAGGCATATTTTAATATGTTTTCAGGTATTTCATCTGATGGAGTTTCGCTTTTCTTAGCTTTTGGAAAAATCTCATCAAAAGCCGGCACATTCATTCCTAAATATTCTCTTGCAATATCGTCATAATCGTAAGTATTCTGCAATGGATTTAATAGATATGCGGCAATAGAAATATCGAAAATACTTTCCGCGTCGTCATTTTCCAAAATATCATTATTTTCTTTAATATTTAAAATTGTAAGTTTAGCCTTGGCATTTACAAGTTCTCTGACTTTTTCGATTATATAATCTTCTGTTACAAAACCTTCTTTTCCAATGTAATAAACATTGTCATTGTTAAAACACAAAGAAACGCCAAAATTGTCTTTGTTTCTATAAATAAAAATACCTACATTGTCAGCATTTTTAGCCTGCTCAAAAATAGGATCAGCATCAAAAGGATTATTAATATACTTAAATCCTCCCTCACAATCATTAGTTGAAGTAACTGAGCCGAATCTTTGAATCATACTTTTAAATTCCAAACGTTTAATCATTTCAAGAGCATCTTCTGTGTAAATATCTTCTAACTTACACTGTTCAGGTGTTACTTCTACAGGTGACTGAATATTAATTGTGGCAAGAGTTTTACTCATCTGTGCCATTTCGTAATTATTTAAAAGTGCGTTTCTGTTACGTGTGTTAGAAATTTCATCTGCGTGATCGTAGGCATTTTCAATTGAACCAAACTGAGAAATAATGGCTGTTGCACCTTTCTCTCCAATTCCCGGAACCCCCGGAATATTGTCAGATGAGTCACCCATTAAAGCTTTAACATCAATAAACTCAGTTGGGGTAACTTTATATAATTCCCTAACACCTTCTGTATTGTATTCTTCAACTGTAGTCTGACCTTTTTTAGTTTTTGGGATACAGATTGTAATATGGTCACTTGCAAGCTGAAGTAAATCTCTGTCACCTGAAATAACATCTACTTCCATGCCTGCTTTTTCACCTTTCTTAGACAAAGTACCAATAACATCGTCTGCTTCGTATCCCGGCAATTCTACAGTTGTAATGTTCATTTTCTGCAATAATTCCTTAATTACAGGCACCTGTTCCCTTAATTCTTCCATCATAGGCTTTCTTGTGCCTTTGTAATCCTTAAACATTTCGTGTCTGAATGTAGGCTGATGAACGTCAAAAGCAACAGCCATGTAATCCGGCTGTTTTGAATCTATTATTTTAAACATAATATTCAGAAAACCAAAAACAGCATTTGTATGTAGTCCCTCACTGTTAGTAAAAATAGGAACTCCATAAAATGCTCTGTTTAAAATACTATGTCCGTCTATTAACACAAATTTACTCATTAAAATATAGTCCTTTCCAAAGTAATACACTTTATATAATACCAATGGTATTTAAATATAAACATACAATTACAAATAGAATCATTAACATTGCTATTATAACAGAAATAATGGCTGCTTTCTTTCTTTTTCTTTGTTTTTCAAAATATTCATCATAAAAATTAATAATATTTTCCAATTCCTGTGTAGCATCAACACTTTCCTCACTTCCATCAGGGGCCTTGACATCGCCAAGTCCCCTTCTGATAGTGTAGTAAAGTTCTAATTCTTCTCCACAGTTTTTGCATGTTTTTGCGTGATTCAAAAATTCCTTTAAATCTTCAGAATATTCAATTTTGTCGAAAATAAAATCATTTATTAATTTTTGAAAATCCTTACATTCCATACTTAACACCTAAATAATAAACTAACCAATAATATCGTTTACTGTGTAATCCTTATCTTCTACTGTTTTCTTAAGAACATCATTTGAGATGTCGCTGTTTAATTTTACAACAGCTGTTCCTTCTTCATGACTTACAATTGCCTCGTCAACCTGTTCTAATGCTTCTAAAGCCTTCTTAACAGTTGCTTCACAATGTCCACACATCATACCTGTTATTTTCATTGTCTTTTCCATAGTGTTAGTCTCCTTTTCTGATTCTTTATTGTCTAAATTATTTGATAAGTCATTATTTCCTATTACTTCTGTAATGCTATTTTTAATCTTTCTGTCTTTCTTGTTATTATAAATATTTACAAGATTTAATCTTAATGCATTGGTTACTACGCAGAAACTTGATAAGCTCATGGCTGCTGCACCAAACATCGGATTAAGTTTCCAACCAAATATAGGATACCATATTCCGGCTGCAAGTGGAATGCCTATTATGTTGTAAATAAATGCCCAGAAAAGATTTTCGTGAATGTTTCGAAGAACTGCCTTACTTAATCTGATTGCAGCAGGAACATCCTTTAAATTACTTTTCATAAGAACCACGTCAGCGGCATCAATTGCCACATCAGTTCCGGCACCGATTGCCATTCCTATATTAGCTCTTGTAAGTGCAGGAGCATCGTTTATTCCATCACCTACCATAACAGTGTTACCGTATTCAGTAAGTTCTCTGATAGTAGATTCTTTCCCCTGCGGAAGCACTCCGGCAATAACCTGATCAACACCTGCTTTATGGCCAATGGCTTTGGCAGTTTTCTCGTTATCTCCTGTAAGCATTATAACTTTTATTCCCATATTTTCAAGTTCCAAAATAGCTTCCCTGCTGTCCTCTTTAATAACATCGGCAACAGCAATTATGCCAAGAACCTTATTATCTCTGGCAAAAAACAAAGGTGTCATACCTTTTTCTGATAACTTCTCAGTTTTATTAATTAAATTAGTTGAAATATTACAGTTCTTTTCAATAAACTTTCTATTTCCCGTAAAAACTTTTGAGCCATTATATTCGCCAACTAAACCATTACCAACTTCTGACTTAAAATTAACAATTTCATATGGCTTAATGTTGTTTTCTTTTGCATAACCGGTAATTGCTTTTGCAAGAGGATGTTCGCTTTTACTTTCAAGACCTATTGCAATTCCAAGCAATTCTTTTTCATCTGTTTCTTTTTCAGTAATAATAGCAGTAACATTAGGCTTTCCAACTGTAATAGTTCCTGTTTTATCAAGTGCAACAATTTGGGTTTTACCTGTAGTTTCAAGGGATGTTGCATTCTTAAAAAGAATACCTTTTTTTGCGCCTACTCCGTTACCAACCATAATTGCAACAGGTGTGGCAAGTCCTAATGCACAAGGGCAACTGATTACAAGAACTGAAATGCCTCTTGCTAAGGCAAAACCAACTGTTTCACCTGCAATAAGCCAGGCAAAAATAGTTACAAGTGCAATACATATTACAACAGGAACAAATATTCCTGAAACCTTATCTGCAACCTTTGCTATTGGCGCTTTTGTGGCAGATGCATCACTGACCATCTGAATAATCTGAGCTAAAGTTGTATCTTCACCAACTCTTGTGGCTTTACATTTTAAGTAACCTGACTGGTTAACGCCTGCTGATGAAACCTTAGAGCCTATAGTCTTATCAACCGGAATACTTTCTCCTGTAATAGCAGATTCATCAACTGCACCGAAGCCATCTATAACTATACCATCTACCGGTATATTTTCGCCCGGTTTTACCACAAATACATCATTTATATTTATATCTTCAATGGAAACTATTTTTTCCTTTTCGTTTCCGGTTAAATCCCTTTCGATAATTGTAGCAGTCTTTGGAACCATCTTCATAAGACTTTTTAGTGCATCTGTTGTCTTGCCCTTAGAATAAGATTCAAGCATCTTTCCTAATGTAATAAGAGTTACAATCATTGCAGCAGCTTCAAAATAAAAATCATGCATGTATTCCATAACCTTATCACTATTGCCCGAAACCTGAGCATCTGTCATTGCAAATAAAACATAAGTACTATATGCAAAAGCCGCACCTGCTCCCATTGCCACCAAAGTATCCATATTAGGTGCCTTATTTAAAACGCCTTTAAAACCACTAATAAAGAACTTCTGATTAATTACAAGAATAGCAATAGTAAAAAGCATTTGAATTAATCCCATAGCAATATGGTTGTCAATTAAGAAAGATGGCAAAGGCCAATCCCACATCAAATGTCCCATAGAAATATACATAAGTGGAATTAATAATACCAAAGACACAATTAAACGCTTTCTTAAAATAGGTGTCTGAGTATCCTTTAACTGGTCTTCCTCCATTGATGCTGTATCTTTCTTAGAACCTCCGGCTGTTTTTGCACCATAACCTGCCTTCTCCACAGTCTGAATTATTTCACTGTCGCTGGCGGAGCCTTCAACCTGCATGCTGTTAGTCAGCAGACTTACAACTGCTGAATCAACATTTGGCAGGGCGTTAACTGCTTTTTCTACACGGCTTTGACAGGCGGCACAACTCATGCCGGAAATTGTGTATTTTTTCATTTTAAAGTCTCCTTTCCTTTTTCTAGTCCTTGTGTTGTGAGAAAATTCTGCCGCAAACACGTCAAGATTTCTCATTTTGTTCCGCCGCTTATTGCAAGTGCAAAAGTAAAACTCGCCTTATGGCTCGGACAGTTACTTTTGCACTTGCGCTATGCTCACAAAATTTCGAATCTTTTCCTATTGTTTGCTTACAGAATTTTCTCAAGCACAAGGTAGTAAAATGTTGTGTTTCTTTATTTCATTGATTTTTTTAGCATTGTTATTAGTTCGTCTACTACTTCATCGTTGCCTTCTCTTATGTTGTCGACTACGCATGTCTTGATGTGGTTGGACAGTAGGACTTTGTTGAAGCTGTTTAGTGCAGCAGCTACAGCTGATGCCTGTGTGATGATGTCCATGCAGTAGGCATCGTTTTCAACCATGTTTTTTACGCCTCGCACTTGTCCTTCTATTCTATTTAGTCTGTTTATCAGGTCTTTATATTCTTTTTCTGTTCTTTCTTTCTTTTTAGCACAGTGTGCACATTTATGTTCCATATATTTTTGCTCCTTTTTTGTTTATTACAGTTGGTATTATATACCCTATGGGGGTATATTTCAATAGTGTTTTTTTATTATTATGAATTTATTATTTTGTTTGTTTTATGTAATTATGCATTTGCTGGAGATTAATTTGGTTTAGGAATAAAAAAGGAGCTATGGATAATTCATAACTCCTTGTGTAAAATATTATTTTAAATTAATTTTTCTAGATTTTGATTTTTAGTAATCAAATTCTGTACATACTTCGTATGCTTTACCGTTTACAGGTGTAACTTTATGTGTATATCTGTATTTTCCGTTTTCTAATGTTCCATCAAAAAGAACCCATGACTCATAATCCTGACTTCCAAATGAAATAGAAAAAGTATGACTTTGTCCGTATGAAAGAGTGATTAACGGTTCCTGATTAATATACTGTGCATTGTCAGGAAGAGCCTTTACCCATTTCCCATCACTATACTTTTCTAAATTTCCAAAGCTGTAATCAAAATTAATCTGGTCTTTTGTAAAATTAGATATAGTTACAGATATTCCATTCTTAACTTTGCTAACAGTAATATCAGCTTTGTCCTTGTAAGCTATTGTTGTTGGCTGTTCAGTTGTTACTTTTTCATTTTTTGCTGTTGTAGTTTCCTGTACTTTGTCAGGTTTTGAATTGTTTTGAACGCTAAGCTTTTTATTCTTAATTGTTAAATAAGTCTTAAATTTTTTGCTCTTATAATATGCACAAACCTGAGCTTTTCCGCTTTTCTTTGCTTTTATAACAAGCTTATTATTGTATTTGCCACTCTTTTTAATGCTAATTAATTTCTTGCCTTTAACAATCCTCCACTTTACCTTTGATTTTGCATTTAACAGCTTTACAGTACGCTTCTTCCCTACGACAATAGTAATCTTTTTGTTAGATAATCGTGCTGAATTGCCTTTTTCACTTGCAGATAAAATATTGCTACCAGCAAATGAAGACGTTATTACCAACATTGCTACTATAACAAACGATAATATTCTTTTCTTCATAAGAGCCTCCTTCTTTTTATCATTCATGTCCGACCAATTACTACAAATTAATTGTAACATTATAAGGAAAAGCAATCAATGAATTTATTTTGAAGAATATTATTCTGTTAAAAAAAATAATTACCTGTTTACAAAAAAACCTTTTTATAAATTCATTAAATTTTTATTATTTATTGGAGAAGATATGTACAAAAATTATTATAAATACAAAACTGAAAAAATTATTTATAAAAGTAAAAATATTCTTATCCATCACTAAACATAAAACCATTAATAGAAATAATATTATTAAAATAATTTTGTTCTTTTGCATACATCTTTTTTTTACAAGTAAACAATTCAAATAAAAAAATACACACATACAACAATTGAAAAGTATTTATAGAAAAATTCATATTAATTATCCAGTCTCCTTATAACATAGAGTTACAAAACTCTGCAAAAAACAAATATAATATCAGTTATTAAAGATTATTCATTGTGAAATTTAATCTTTCCTAAAACCCGATTGACATTATAGTACCCTTTTTCGTTTTGAGTTTGTATTCAAAAATGTTTTTAGTTATAGATAAAATATCTTAATCATATATTCCACAACCATCTATAACATATGGAAACTTTTCCAAATAAATTGTAATTTTAGGATTGAGCTTTACATCAATACGTTTTAGTGTTTCAAGTTGCTTATTTTCTTGACTTAACTTTTTAATTTCTAAAATAAAGAAAATCATAATTAAACCTAATATGTAAATAATAACATCAAATATTTTTGTTCATAAACTTCCTCCCTATCTAATCATTAAGATTTTATCAATAATTATATACACATAAAACTTTTTTTCAACAATGTTAAATATTATTTTATGGATATTTTCTCCTTTTGTTTTTTAACTCGAGTCATACATATAATAAATATTTTCATTTTAAAAATAAATATCAAATGCAAAAGTGGTTGAATAAATGCATATTCGGTAAAAAATATAGATGAATTACTTGTTGGCACGTTGAAACGTATACTTAAAGTATTCCGTTTCAAAAGCTTTTTTGTTTCTTTTACTTAACATAATAGTTTCGCCATTTTTCAAATGTATGTCCTGTGCATCATAAGACTCCACATCATCCAAATTAACTAAATACGACTGATGACATTTAAAGAAACCTTCATTTTCTAATAAGTTACACATTTCTTTCATTGTTTGTGTGCAAACATAGTTGTTTCCACGTAAATGAACTAAAGTATTATGTTTTATTGTTTCAACATAAATAATATTATTTATATTTACTTTCAAAGTTTTAAGTGAACGAACCTTTAGTTCGATTTGTTTATCTTTTCTAAGGATTTTTCTTAAACTAGATAATGCTTCACTCAATTCATACTCCATATTTTGTTTTGAAATAAATCTAAAGGCATTAATATGATATCCTTTTGAACACATTTCATTATGAGTAGTAAGCATAGCTACAACAGACTCAGGATAAAATATATGATATGTTTTTGCTGTATTCCAACCATCTATTTCTGGCATTTCTATGTCCATAAAAACAATATCATATTCAGCGTGTTTTTCTAAAAAATCATTGCCTGATTTAAAAACATCTATAGAATCATTCTTTTCTACAATTTTCTTTATGTAAGAGTAAGATTTTTTACGCCATATTAGTTCGTCATCCACAATAGCAATTCTCATTTTTCCCTCCGTCTTATTTTTATTAAAGAACTTCTCTTTAAAATTACTTTTTGTTTCTTTCACCATGATATCATACTGATGCATCGTATCAAGATAGCGCCAGTAAATATGTGATTTTTTATCTATTTCTGATTTATTTATGCCCTTCATAATTTCTAGTTTGCATTCTAATAAATCACAGTTGGAATGTAAAGAATTATCCTCGGATAGAAAAATATATATACATACTTTACCAACATATCTTTCACGATGATATTTGTAAAATATATCTGTTGTACCATTTTTAACCATTTTAAAAATTTTAAGAGAACCTTTTGGATATTCACTTGATAAATCATTTAAGAAAGCTTTTCCCATATAATCTAAATCGTTGATAGAGATTGGTTCTATCACTGAAAGGTTCTTTAATTTTTCAAGCACTTTTTCTGATTCTTTTATGCCAACAATTTTATCATTATCGTATTTCTTCCTCAAATAATAATGATATAGCTTAATAATGTATTTATTTTTCATTTTATTACCTATTACTCTAAATTAATTGTGCCATTTAGATTGCCCGATGAAATCCAATAATCTCTATCATTAAAATAGCATTTTAATCCTGTTGTCTGCACACGAACTTTTTTTACAGAGGATGATATATATACGGTATCAATACGTTTACACCCTAATAACTTCATTATAATTCTCCATTGTATTAATAAGTATAAGAAAATTATAAAGCCAACTATCAATAATTACAATAATGTTTATTTATCCAATGGTATATATTTGGTTATTTAAACAAATTCTTTAACCACTTACATATGTGAAAATACAAAGTATATTCCTTTCCACACGTGTTAAATAAATTGTTCGAACACCATATATAATACTTTTTTATTCAAATAAGAAAATAGAAATTGCAAATTCGGGAGAAAATCCGCATAATAGGGCAAAAAAAGACTAGCCATTTCTGACTAGCCCATTTCTTTATAGATATTTTAATGTCTTTATTCTGCTCTTTCCATTGCTTCAACGAAGTCTTTTGTTCCTGCAAAGATTTCTTCTTTGTATGGATTCTTCTTCTGTTCAATGGCACGTTTAATTATTACTGAAAGACATACAACATTGGCTGCAAGGGCAAGTATTGCACATACGCCCATTGCTGTTGTGTTTGGTGTAATTGTTGACATTGTTGCACTATCAATTGATGCAAGGTCAAGACCTGTTTTTGCACCTGTTACATTATTGTAAAGTGATGGGATTACTGAGAATACACCACTAATCTGGAATAAAGGAAGTACCTGTGCGAACATACACCATGTTGCAAGTGTGTTGGCACGATTCTGAATCCATCCACCTTTGTTCCATAATGCGTTAGCAAATGTTGGAGCTAAAAGTAAAGCTACACCACAGTACCAGCTATGTGTTGGTAAATTGCAGTATGTGTATGTAAAGTTCCAAATATCATATGCTACGATAAACCATATTGTCATATCAGGCCACAACATATCCTGATGATTTTTGTCTTTTGATGAGTAAATTCCCCACCAGCCTGTCATACAGAAAATATTAAGGATTCCGGCAATACCGTTTACCCAGTTCCACCAGCCACCGTTAAGCCATACTTTTTCGTTTGAGAACCACCATCCGTTAACTGCATTAGCACCTCTCATGGCAGATTCAAAGTCAGAACCTACTGCAATAAGAATGTTAATTGCTACAATAATGAATGGGAAGCATTTAAACCACTGCTTATTTCCTAATCCTGTTTTATATTTTAATAACATAAAACCAATACATCCTGCAACTGCAGCATAAAGCTTTGCATAATGGAACCATCCATTCATATACTTATAAGTCTGGCTGTTTAATGCCCAGGCTGCTCCTGTGTGTGCACCAATCTGAATAGCTATAAAGTAAACAGTTAGCGCTGCTAAAACTATTCCAAAGAAAAAGATTCCGCCCTTCTTTGTACGACGTTCAATTTCGTTTGTAATAATTAATCCGGCAAATACTAAAACCCAGCCTAATATCTGCCACATACTGTTAATTTGAAATAACATAATTTCTTCCTCCCTTGTTTATTGTAATCAAATTTTTTAAAATTTGATTGCTTATTTTAACATCCCTCAATTTCCTTTATGTTAAACTCGTTACCCTGTAAAAGATAAGTATGAGTGCTGTTACATTTAGGACAAGTTTTGCCATATGTGACAGTCTCATATTTGTTTCCACAGTCCTGACAATAGGTAATTGCAGGGATTTTTTCAACGTGTAATTTACAATTATGCATAATGTCTGATTTCTTTTCTACAGACCACTTCCAACAGTTCTGAAGATATGATTCTATAACTGTTGAAACTTCTCCAATTTCCACAGTTACACTTTCTATTTCAGTAAGATTATTTTCCTTGGCTACTTCTTCTACGATTTTTATAGCCTGAAAAACAACACCTAATTCATGCATAATTTTCCCCTTTTATCTTATTAGTTGTTTAATAAATTTATAACTTAATAGTTTTAATTAAAATTTCTAATAAATAGTCTTAACAAATATTTTTAATAATTATTTTTTCTTAGAAAATTTAATTTTAATTGCCTGTTTTGCACCGTTTGGCAAAATGTATTTAAGCTTGTCTTCACTCTTTCTCATAACACTTGCACCCGGCAAGTCTCTTTCTAAGTGAATTGCTTCAAACTCACATTTAGTTGTACAAATACCGCAACCGATACATTTGTTTTCGTCAACGATTGTTGCACCACATCCAAGACAACGGGCTGTTTCCTTTTTAACCTGTTCTTCGGTAAAAGGAAGTTTGGCATCTCTAAAAGGATTATTTTTGCTAATGTTTTCATCCTTCATTGGAACCTGTCTGCTTGAATTGTCATAGTTTTCAATGTTTATGTCATCCTTATTAAGTTCAACGAAATAATGAGGATCACGTCCAATTGTAAGACTGCTGTGTGGCTGTACAAATCTGTGAATTGAAATAGCCCCCTGCTTTCCTGCAGCTATGGCATCAATGGCAAATTTTGGACCTGTATAAACATCACCACCAACAAATACATCAGGTTCGTCAGTCTGGAATGTAAATGAGTCAGCGATTGCTCTGTTACCTCTGTCTAATTTTACATTTAAGCCATCTAAAAGGTTGTCCCAAACAATAGCCTGTCCTACTGACAATACTACGTGCTTGCAAGACAATGTAATTGTTTCATTTTCATCATATGTTGGGTTAAATCTTCCATCATAGTCCATAACAGAAAGGCATTTCTTAAGAACAATGCTGTCAACTTTTCCGTCTTTGACAATGATTTCCTTTGGTCCCCAACCACAATTAACTTTAATTCCTTCTTCTGTGGCTTCTTCAATTTCTTCTTCCGAAGCAGGCATATGCTCTCTGTCTTCAAGACAGAACATTGATACATTAACATCACCACAACGTTTGCTATTTCTTGCTACGTCAATGGCTACGTTACCGCCACCGATTACAACAACGTCTCCTTCAATAGGATATTCTTCCTTGTCATTTACTTCTCTTAAGAAATCTACGGCTGTCATTACACCTTCTGCATCTTCTCCGGGAATACCGGCTTTTCTTCCCCCCTGACATCCGATTGCAATGTAGAATGCTTTGTAGCCCTGTTTTCTTAATTCTTCAATTGTTATGTCCTTACCTACTTCAACGCCTGTTTTAATAGTAACACCCATAGCTTTTATTACATCAATCTCAGCCTGAACTACATCTTTTTCTAACTTGTATGATGGGATTCCGTATACAAGCATTCCTCCGGCATTTTCATTTTTTTCAAAAACTGTAGGTGCATATCCTTTTTCTGCCAAATAGAATGCACAGGATAAACCGGCAGGCCCACCACCGATTATGGCAATCTTTTCGTCAAACTGTCCCTTAAGTGATGGAACAACTTTCTTTGAAATGTAACGTGTTTCTGCTTCCAAATCTTTAGCAGCAATAAACTTCTTTACTTCATCAATTGCCACTGCCTGATCAATATTTCCTCTTGTGCAGGCATCTTCACATCTTCTGTTACAAATATGTCCGCAAACTGCAGGGAATGGATTTTCCTTCTTAATCAACGCAAGAGCTTCCTTATATCTTCCCTGTGAAGCCATTTTCAAATATCCCTGAACTGCTATATGTGCAGGGCAGGCTGTTTTACAAGGTGCGGTTCCTGTTTCATGAGTATTAATACGGTTTTTGTCTCTGTAATCCTCAGTCCACATTTCAGGTCCCCACTTCTTTTCAGAAGGTAAAGGCATCTTTGGATATTCAACCTGACTTCCGTCTTTTTTACAAAGTTTCTGACCAAGCTTTACTGCTCCGGCAGGACAGAACTCAACGCAACGTCCACAGGCAACACATTTATCCTTTTCAACATGGGCAACATAAGCTGAACGAGACATGTTTGGTGTATTAAATAACTGTGATGTACGAAGTGCATAACATACGTTAACATTGCAGTTACATATTGCAAAAATCTTATTTTCACCGTCAATGTTTGTAATCTGGTGAACAAAACCGTTTTCTTCTGCCTGTTCAAGGATTTCGTATACTTCTTCTCTTGTTATGTAACGTCCACCTTTGTTAGTTTCAACAACATAATCTGCCATATCACCTACAGCAATACACCAGCCTTCAGGATCATCGGCACAGCCCTCGTCATATGTAACTCTTGATCGACGGCACGAACAAGGACTTGCTGCATATTTTCCTTCATACTTATCAAGCCAATGTGAAATATGTTCAACTGAAACTGAATGGTTTTCCATTTCAATTGCTTTCTCTACAGGAATAACGTGCATTCCGATTCCTGCTCCGCCAAGTGGAACCATTGGTGTAACCTTTTCAAGCGGAAGACGACTCATTCTTTCAAAAAATCTACCCATTTCAGGATGATTTCTTAAAACATCTGCATTCATATTGGTAAATTCTGCACTTCCAGGAACATACATAGGTAAAACGTACTGTTTCTCGTGCTGTGGATTCTCCCAATTGTATTCAATTAAACCATTGTTAGACATTTCGTCTAACTGCTTTTGCAAATATTCATCGTCATTAATCTTTGTTAATTTCTTAATCTGTGCAAAAGTTCTAGGTTTTCTCTTTCCCATTTTTATGGCAATAAGAGCCTGTTGGTCAGTACATATAGGTGCAAGGCCCCAGTACTCAGGTGACTCTTTTGTAATTTTTTCTTTGCCAAGCATAACTTCCATTCTGTCAGAAATCATTTTGCCTAAACGCACAATGGGCTCACGTATAGGTTCATCGTTTTTTACGGTATCCGGTACATAACCTCCTAATGGATCTGCCATAAAACTTCCTCCTTAGCATTATTTAGAATATATTTTTAATTCGTTTTTCAACCAATCTGTCCACTGCTCAAAGCCTTCTCCTGTCTTTGCAGACACAAAGAATACCTTAGCATTTGGATTTAAATTATGTATTCTTTCCTCAACGTCTTTCTTTGAAAAATCGTCAAAAACGCTTAATGTATCGCACTTGTTAATTAATACTACATCGCTTATTGTAAACATAAGCGGATATTTAAGGGGTTTGTCATCTCCCTCAGGAACTGACAAAATCATTGCATTCTTAGTGCTGCCTGTATCAAATTCCGCAGGGCAAACAAGATTGCCTACGTTTTCTAAAAATACAAGGTCTAAATCCTTTGTTCCAAATTCGTTAATTCCCTGTCTTGTCATGTCAGCATCTAAATGACACATTCCACCTGTATGAATCTGAATGGCTCTAACACCTGTATCAGTTATTGCCTGTGCATCTACATCCGAATCAATATCTGCTTCCATAACACCAATTTTTATTTCGTCTTTAAGCATATTAATTGTTCTCTTTAATGTTGTTGTCTTTCCGGCACCCGGTGAAGACATTAAATTAAGCAGAAAAGTTCCCTCTGACTTTAACTGTTCTCTTAGTCTGTCAGCGTCTGCATTATTGTTTTCAAAAATACTTCTTTTAACTTCAATAACTTTAAAATCTTTCATATATAGCCTTTATATTTATAACCCTTTCATAATATTCTTAAGTTAATTTTAGTCAATAAGTGCTTTGTCAATTATCTGGAAGTTAGCTCTGTGAATATACAATGCCTTTCCATCAATCATAAGCTTAGTTGTCTTAGGCAAGTCGTCTCTTACTTCCCAATAAACCTTTTCACCGCTGTAAGCACAAATAGGTACACCAAGCTGACTCTGAATTACTACTACCTGGGCTTTTCCAAATGCATTTTTATATTTATTAATAACATTTGAAACAATAGCATTCTCGCTTAGTTTTCCTGTGGATTTGCTGTTAATATCTTCTGTTGTAAACTCAGCATCAGGCTGCAAACCTGTCTGTTCAAAGATAATTGTATCACCACAACTTTCTAACTGCTTTCCGTCAATGTTTAATGTAATGATAGATGACAAACCGTAACTCTTGCTATATGTACCGTCATCTGAATCAACATGACCTTCTTCCACAACGTTGCTTGTAAGCCCTATTTTGTCTCCTTTTGCAGTCATAAATTTGTTTCCACTATTGTCATAAAAATAGCATGAATATGAATTACCTGTAAGCTTACCTTTAATGTCATTAACTCCACTACTAAAAAGGGCGCAACCGGTAAATATACCTATGCTTGTAATAACAGCAATAGCCAAAAATACTTTCTTCAGTTTTTTCATTTTAATCTCCTTTTTCTTTATTTTACAGTAAAAAAAATGCACCTTCAAGGTGCAGTATCTACAAAATGTAAAAAAAATAGTGCGGATGGCGGGACTTGAACCCGCACGCTTTGAGGGCGGCAGATTTTGAGTCTGCTGCGTCTGCCATTCCGCCACATCCGCATAACAACGATATGTTATCATTTTTCTTTGTAAATGTCAAATCCTTTTTCGATTTTATTTGTATTTATATTACTATTACATTTATCAGCTTAGTTTCTTGCTATGTACCTGTAATATTCTGTTTTGGTTGCTACTTCTATTTTTACAATGTCCCCTGCATATTCTCTTATAGTAAATAATAAATCATTATCATCATTATATGCCATAAAGACTCCTTCGGCACTACTTTTTGGAATTGTATAACATGGTTTAAAGTAACCATACTTGTATAATGATAAATGTTTAATACTATTTTCGCCCTTTGCATTTTCCATTTTTGTCACTTCAATATATTGACACCCGGTTGCATCATAAAAAGAATATCTGACATAATTCTCTCTTGTCATAAATAAAAAAGATATAGCCATAACAATTAGAATTATAACAATTGATGCAAAGATTCTGCTTTTCCTGTCACTCACTGTATCCCCTCTTTCCTGTTTAGTCTATATTTATTATAACGTTTTTATTGCAAAAAACAAGAAAAACTCCTACTCTTGTTTACACATTGGTAATAAATGTGCAAACAAAAGTAGGAGTTTTCTTATTAATTAGTCATCGTTTGATGTTGATATTGAATAATTTCCATCAGAACCATAACTAGCCTTGTAACATATTGCATCATCACATGATACAGCATATGTTGTTGACTTAGTTTTGTTTTTCTTAGTTGTCATTTCACAGGAAATAATATAGTAATACTTGTCACTTATTTCTGCAATCTCTCTGTATTCAAAATTGTAAATATCACCATCGTCATTATCGTTAAATATGATGTCCATTCCACCAATGCTTCTCTTTAATGATTCAAGTGCCTCATCATAAGTCTTAGAATATTCCGGTGTAAAATTATAGACTCTTGTTGTAACATCACTTACAACACCTTCAGCGTTAACTGCTATAAAGTAATATATGCTGTCACCCTTTGGCATGTCTATTGCACCTTTATATTTCTTTGACTTAGTTGTAGGTGTTGTGCCGTCTGTTGTGTAGTAAATTATAGTGTCGCTGGCTGCAGTTGCTTCAATCTTCTGATTTGATGTGTATTTTCCACTATCAGGCTTAATAATTGGAGCGTCTACTTTAATAAATTCAAGTGTATATTTTATTGTCATTTCTTTACTTGCTTTTCCGTTTTTGTCTACTGAATAAGCTCGTATAGTATATATTCCTTCCTTCTTTAACTTAATTGGAGAAGAATATTCCGTCTTAGTTTCACTTTCAATGGCATTGCTTCCGTCTGTTGTGTAATAAATAGTTACATCATTACTTGATGAAAGTTCAACATTAATAGGGTTACGGTAAACCCCTTCTTTATAATTCGCAACCGGAATTGTACCGTTGTAATTAGTTAATTCTTCCTTCATGTTAGAAGGTGCACCTGCAATTAAAGGTTCAATCTTTGAGTTCATATCGTTATTCTGATATAAAACAATAAGCTCTTTGTAATAATCAATGTTAGAATTGTCAATTGCAATAAGAGCTTCAAGAAATTCAATTTCTTCCTTTTCATAACCACCAATAATTGAGTCTACCTTATAAACCATTACATAAGATTTAACTCTCTGCTCATTATTAACTGCATTGTTAGATGCTGTATAGAACTGAGTTCTTGCATCCTTATAATTCTGCTGGTTGTAGTAAACTGTTCCATTGTTATAGTACTGGTTAAACTTCTTAGTCATGGAAGCTTTTTTAATTGAAATAGTTATTGCAACTGTTGCAACCACTGCCACAATGGCAATTAAAGCTACAATGGCAACATTTTTGCCTGACTTCTTAGGGTTAACGTTCTTATTTGATGAAACATTATATTTATCATTTTTGTATTTAGCTTTCGTCTTCTTTGAAGCAAAACCTGCATCTGTTATATTATCATTATCCAGTAATTCTGATTCCAAACGTCTGCTATTCTTTTTAGGCTTTTTATTTTCCTTATTTAAAGCATTATCATTCTTGCCTTTATTTTCCTTATTTAAAACATTATCATTTTTGCCTTTATTTCCGGTATTAATAGTCGCTGTTCTTGATTCTTCCCGGTGTATATTAGAAGTAGGTCTTGTTCTGTCAGGCACCACGATTTCTTCCTGATCGGTAGGGACGAAATTCTTAAGTTTTGTGCCACAGGCATTACAAAACATCTGATTATCATCACATTCATTTCCACATTTTGGACAAATCATATTAAATATCCTTTCAAATATATGTATTAAAAATACTAGCTAACTAAATGTAACTTCGTTCTATGAATATATCACAATATTATATCCCTTGCAAATATTAACTTGCAAATTTTATTTTACAAAATAACTGTTTAAGTTTTCTTCTAAAATTTAATCGTTTGGCTTTGAAAATTCACAACCACAGAAATTCTGTCTGTACAAATTGTATTCTTTGGAAAGTTCAATGGAACGCTTATATCCGTTCTTCTTCTTAAAATCGGAATATAAATATTTAACTCCATATTCTTTTTCCAAAGCTTGTCCTATTTCGTTAAGCTTTTGAGAATCCTTTAAAGGACTAATTGAAAGTGTTGTTGTAAAATAATCAAACTGCTCTTCTTTTGCCATTTTTGCTGTTTGTTCAAGTCTTAAACGATAGCATTTGAAACAACGGGCACCACCTTCAGGACAACCTTCCAATCCTTTAGCCATATCATAAAATTCCTGCGGAATATAATCACTTATAACTGTTTTAATGGGATTTTCAAAATCTTTCTCATTTATGAAACGTATAAGTTCCTTTGCCCTATGATTATATTCTTCATCTGTTGATATATTAGGATTATAAAATAAAGCAGTAATATTAAAATACTTATTTAAATATTCTAATACATAACTGCTACATGGTGCACAGCATACATGTAGTAAAAGTGATGGCTTAATATCACTTTTTGTTATGTTTTCTAATGTCTTTTCCAATTCTTTCTGATAATTTATTTTATTCATTTCTCCTCTACAAAAGAGACAGGATAAATTCCTGTCTCTTTGTCCTATCTTTTTTTGTTTTTTGATCTTTCCATTTTAAGGTAAAGTTTGTATGCCTTTTCAAGCATATTACGCTCATTAGGAAATTTTAACAGATGATACGCTTCAATATATCTGTAATAACCTGAATGGGTAAAAAACTCTTCCCTTTGAGGTCTGCTAAAATAGCTGTCAGAAGTCATTAAATACCAATGAACCTCTTTTTCTACAATATCATGGGGAATGTTGAATGTATATTCACTCTTTCCAAGGTATTCAATTATTGTTGCTTTCACTCCTGTTTCTTCATGAACCTCTCTTAATGCTGTCTGTTCATGCGTTTCGCCATTTTCAACAGTGCCCTTTGGTAAAACCCATCCTTCATACCTATTGTGATAATTCTTGTAAAGCAATAATATCTTTCCTCGAAATATAACCACACCGCCACAGCTGACTGCGTTCTCCATAGGAAGCCTCCTGTTTTTAAGCGTGATTTTGACTTCTTTAACGTCAAACTTAAATTACTTTTAGTATACAAGAATAAGTTTATAATTTCAATATTACCATATTAGTATTTCAATTTTTTTTGTATTTATTGACAACAATTTATTTAAAATAATCATCAAAAATCTCTTTTGCACATTCCTTGGCTGAAATTGTTCCGTCTTTTATATTTTCGTAAACAACTGCAATGGCAAGCTGCTTTTTGCCCTTCTTTGCATAGCCCACAAACCAAGAGTTGACGTTGTTATTCTTATCAAGCTCTGCTGTACCTGTCTTACCATATACTTCGTAAGAAGAACCTGAAAAAATTCTTGCAGTACCATAATCACATACTGCAGACATATATTCCTGCAACTGCTTTGCCTGTGCCTTAGTCATAAGCTTCTTGCATTCAGTCTGTTCTGCCTGACTCACTATAGTTCCGTTGCTGTTCTCAACTTTATCAATCATATATGGCTTCATAAGAACACCCTTGTTTGCAATTGCAGCTGCAAGCATAGCCATGTGGGCTGGTGTAACTAATGTTTCACCCTGTCCTATACTTGTCTGAGCTACTTCTGCCTGAGTTGAATTTTCATTCAAGACAAAACGACTCTTTTTGCAATAGTTTGAATCACTTGTATTAAAGTTATCAAAAGGAATAATTTCATTAAACAATAATCCATTAACAGTCTTTATATATTTCTTAAGATTAAGTTTATCACCCATTGTTGAAAAAGCACTGTTACATGAGTTTGCAAATGCGTGTTCCAAATCTTCACTGCCGTGAGCATGACCGTCAAAACAGTTAATCTTAAAATTATGGAAAAGCGCACGTCCCTGACAATAATATGAGAAATTATTATAATCATTCTTATGCTGGTTCATATAAGCAAGTGTTGTAACAATCTTAAATGTTGAGCCTGGTGTATACAAACCTAAAGTTGCTCTGTTAAGCAATGGTGAATTTTCATTATCCGTTGAAATATCATCCCATATCTTGTCTAACTTTTCAGGATTAAATGAAGGTTTTGAAGCAGTAGTTAAAACAGCTCCAGTTGAAGGATCCATTATAAAAACAGCACCTTTATCTGAACCGATTGACTCATAAGCTTTCTTCTGCAACTTAACATTTAAAGTTGTATATACGTTACAGCCACTTACTGTTGTATTCGAAAAATCATTGGCAATCTTTTCTATCTCAGTAGTTCCTTCAGTTGAAAGATCTGAGTTACATCTCTGTTCAAGTCCTGTAAAGCCCTTTGTTGAATAGCCAATTACCTGAGCAAAAGTTTTACCATAAGGATATTTTCTTGTGTCATCACTTAAATCTTCTTCTGTTGAGTTTGTGTCTGTGTAGGCAAGTTTTTCACCGCCTTCAGCATAAATAGTTCCTCTTATAATGGTTTTCGCTTTTTCGGCAACTCTTTCATTATGAGTATCTTTTATAATATCCTGACTTTTATTTACAATAAAGTTTAAGTAAAATCCTGCCATAAATACAAAAATTATGCAAAATATTACTGAAGTAACCATTGCCTGTCTATTTAATTTTCGTCTTTCTTTTTGTTCCGACTTGTATCTCCTGCGTCTTGCGGAGTCCTTTGACATTTGATGTTGTTCTCGTCGTGACATTTCCTGTTCCCTCCGTTGGTACTTTTCTTCTAACTGAATTCATGTTAGCCGTACCTACAATTGCAAGTCCCTGTATAATTGCAAAGACAATTAATGTACTTAAAATTGAACTACCACCACTACTTATAAGTGGTAAAGTTACTCCTGTAGATGGAATCATGTTAATTGCACCACCTACAGTCAAAATAATCTGTATTGCATAGCCTACACCTAAGCCTACGCAAACCAGTCTGTTAAACATACTGTTCTGTTCCATTGCCGTATTTAAGAATGAAATAAAACAGCTTAAACATACAAGAATCAGAAGTATTCCGAATATTGCTCCAAATTCTTCTCCAATAGCTGAAAAAACAAAGTCATTATCAACAATTGGTATCTTGTTGGGATATCCCTGATAAAGTCCGGTTCCCATTAAGCCACCACTTCCCAAAGCAAAAAGTGACTGTGAAACCTGATATCCTGAATTATTTATAATATCGGCAGCAAAAGGATTTTTCCATACAAGCACTCTGACCTGAACATGGGAAAATAGCTTGTATGCTATCACCGAAGCCGTCGATATACCTGCCATTCCGATAAAAAGGTATCGAACCTTCTTTGTTCCAACATATACCATAAACAGATACATCATAAAGAATATTAATGCACTACCAAGGTCTGTTGAAATCACAAGTACAATAACATAAAGTCCTGCAAGAACAGCCGATAAAACTAAGTGGCCAAATTCTGCTGACTTACTTAGCATTCCTGCTATAAAAAATACAAATATTATTTTTACAAATTCTGATGGTTGGAAAGTGAATCCGCTAATCTTAATATAAAGTTTAGCTCCTCTTGAAAGGGTTCCCACTACAAGAACCGCAACTAACAGACCAAGACCTACAAAGCAATAAATCCATGTTAAGGATTTCCACATATTAAACCTGCTCATTAAATACGGTACAATTAATGAGAGCATGGTTACAACAGCTACAATAATAAACTGTTTTACGCTTTTTTCGAAACTAAGTCTTGCCAGAATAATAAAACCGATAGTCAAAAGCATACACATATTACTTAGTATGCCTTTGTTAATGTTAGGATAAATAATAGGGAATATGCCTAAAACCACTATTAAAAAGCACATTTGCAACCCACCTAAAATAATAACATTAACATCTGTTGTATCTTTCTGGTTCATAAAAATAGTAACTATACCCAGAATATATGTCACAAAAATAATCGCATTCTGACGTTGAAATATACCTGCCGCCTGATAGCGCTTAGTATGAATAAGCGCGCTAAAAGACTCCCATGTATAAAACAACATAAGCAAAATAAATAAATATTTAGTTACAATAACAATAAAAGTATCCATATCAGTCTCCAATTTTTTCTAAAGAACCCCACGTTTAAAATGTCCTCTTGTAGATTGATCATCTTCCTGTATATTTTTTTCGTATATAAAAGCCTGTTGTGCCTTATTTAATATCTGTTCAGTAATATTTCCGCTTTCTGTTGTAAATGAAAGTCTTACTGAATCAGGTGTCATGGAAATAATTTCCTTTGAAAACTTAAAAAGGGATAATGGCTTACAATTATACATTACATTATAGCAATACCTACATACACACTTTGTTACAAATCTGTTTCGATGTTTATCCACAACTTCATAAGTACTATTATCTGATTTACAACTATTGCAGGTTTTTAAACCACAACCTGCTGAAATCATTGCCGGCATATATCCATAAACAATCATTTCATCTCCTGCTAAACCTCTAAATTCAATTTCTTTATAATTTAGTTCCAAAGGAACTGTTGTCTGTACGCCACCAAAATTCAGATAAAAATCTTTGGCTATCCTATTGTAAGTATACACATTATAATCAAAAATGCAATTTTTTGCCATATTTATTTTTCTTAAATCCAGATATTCCTCAAAACTTCTTATAAGAGATCCATCTGCTTTTTCAATGATTTTCACATAATTTCTGTGAAAATTATTCTTGTCAGCCATTCTGTAAACATAAGGCATTGCAATATATATTTCTTTGTCAGCCTTGTGTCCTTCTTCGATTATTTCAAGGATTTTATTTTCTGAAAAGTCAGAGCTTTCAACATATATTCTTTTAACGAAATCCTTGTTCATTGAAACTTTAAACTGCTCTTTTGTACTTACAAGTACATTAATATTAACGGATTTTGTTGTATTTTTATTGCATAATTCAACAATATACTTATTATTGGCATTATCCTTATCTCTTTGAATGTTTGAATTTTCTACACTCTTTCTTGTGTACTGTGATATTAAATATTGTCTTACCTTTTCAAGAAAATCTCTTCTCGCCTGATTAATTGCACCTATTGGTAAAAATCCATCTTCATCACAGATAATCTCAATATTAGTAAAATCAAAGTCACTGTTACCTGTTTTTTTCATTTGCTTTAATAAAGTTTCTTTGTCAATAGGCTTATTTAAAGCTTTTGATACAGGATTTCCTTGATAAATTATTTCAGTCCCATTAACCATTGTTGAAATTGTAAATGGCTGTTCTTTTATAAAAGTTACTTTAATATTAAGATTCTTTTTTAATGTGAAACCTATATATTTTTCTTTTAAATACTGATTAAATTCTCTATTTTCTTTTCTAAACTCTGGTTTCTTTAATGAAATCATATTTCTGCCGTTATGTTGCTTATAATAACTTTCATTAAAACCATTTCTGTTAAATAAATCAGCAAGTTTTTTTATATCATTTTCATCAACATTATACTTATCAGGTATGTTTAAATACATATCAAGATATTTTCTATAAATACTTACAACACCTGTAATATATTCGGTCTTCTTCATTCGTCCTTCAATCTTTAAGGAGTATACACCTGATTTAATGATTTCGGGAAGAATCTTTAATGTGCAAATGTCTTTTGGACTTAAAACATATTTGTTATTTCCGGGATTTAAGACCTTGCCATCTTTTAATACATCATATTCCATTCTACAAGGCTGGGCGCATCTTCCTCTGTTACCACTTCTTCCTCCAATGTAGCTGCTCATAAAACACTGACCTGAATAGCAATAACACAATGCACCGTGTACAAAGCTTTCTATCTCCATATCCTTAAGCCTAGTGTCATTCTTTATGTCTTCTATCTCTTTTAAAGAAAACTCTCTTGGAGTTACAATTCGTGAAGCACCTAAATCTTTAAGAAATGCAACTGTATCTTTTCCAAATATTGTCATCTGGGTACTTGCATGTATATGCATTAGTGGAAAATTATCTCTTATAAATTTGAAAACTCCAATATCCTGCACAATAACTGCATCTAAGCCATTTTCATAAAGAGGAAGCAGATAATCATATAATTCCGTCTCTATCTCCTTATCTTTAAGCAAGGTATTTACTGTAAGATATAGCTTTCTGTCGTGAACATGTGCATATTCTAAGGCTTCAATTAATTCTTCAGTTGTAAGATTATTGGCTCCGGCTCTGGCTCCAAACATTAATCCTCCTGTATAAACAGCATCAGCACCTGCATTATATGCTGCTATAACACTTTCAAAGGAACCACCAGGGGCTAAAAGTTCAACTTCCATAAATCCTCCACTTACGTTTTTCTATGACTGTGCATATTAAACACTAAACGATCAGGCAAAACCTGACCGTTTCTTTCAAGTTATTATTTTTCTAATTCTGTCTGTAATTTAATGACTTCTTTTTCTAATGATTTAATCTTTTCTAAGGCTTCATTTAATTCTTTTGTTGCTGTTTCAGCTTTTGAGTCTGAAACAATAAGTTCGTGTTTTAAATCATACACTTCCTTCTCTTTCAATTCAATATCATTCTGAAGTAAATCAGCCTGCCTCTTTGCTTTAAAATAATCATTTGCAATGTTGATTTCAAGAAGAATCCTCTGCATATCAACTTTTTGAACTCTGTAATTCTCGTTCTGCTTAAACTCAGCAATCATATTGTTAATGTATGATGCTACTTTCTGAAGATAAGCTTCACTTTCAAAACCGCCAATATTGTAAATCTTTCCATCTATTATAACGTCTATGTAATTCTTTGATGACATAATTCTCTCCTTGTCCTTGGTTAAACTACCACGTATTCTATCACAAAACATATAAAATGTAAATTTAGGAGTAAATTAATCTTCTAGAAAGGGAACTCCCAAATGTTCATATGCAAGTCTTGTTGCAATTCTTCCTCTTGGTGTACGCTGTAAAAGTCCATTTTGAATAAGATATGGTTCATAAACATCTTCCAATGTTCCGGAATCTTCTCCAAGGGCTGCAGCCAATGTATCAAGACCTACAGGGCCACCATCAAATTTATCAATTATGGTTTCAAGAATTGATCTGTCGCCCTTATCAAGTCCTAACTTATCCACTTCTAAAAGGTCTAAAGCCAGATTTGCCACGTCTTCAGTTATGACACCATCATATTTAACCTGTGCAAAATCTCTTACACGCTTTAACAGTCTGTTGGCAAGTCGCGGTGTTCCTCTGGAACGGCGTGCAAGTTCTGTAGCACCTTTCTCGTCAATTTCTACATTAAGTAATCCTGCTGACCTTATAATAATCTGCTTAAGTTCGTCAACTGTATAAAATTCAAGCTTATTAATTACACCAAATCTATCCCTTAAAGGTGCTGTAAGAAGTCCGGCTCTTGTAGTTGCCCCTACTAAAGTAAATTTAGGCAAATCAAGTCTGATACTTCTTGCCCCCTGACCTTTTCCAATCATAATATCAATGGAATAATCTTCCATTGCAGGATACAGGACTTCTTCAACCTGTCTGTTTAAACGATGAATTTCATCAATAAATAAAATATCATTCTCTGCAAGATTATTTAATATTGCTGCCATTTCTCCCGGTTTTTCAATTGCAGGGCCTGAAGTCACTTTAATATGAACTCCCATTTCATGAGCAATAATCGTTGCAAGTGTTGTTTTACCAAGCCCCGGTGGACCATAAAACAAAACATGATCAAGTGGCTCGTTTCTTGATTTTGCCGCCTCTATAAATATTTTTAAATTATTTTTTGCTTTGCTCTGACCTACATATTGATCTAATGATTCGGGTCTTAAACCTTTCTCAATAACAATATCTTCTCCTGCCAAATCTGTCTGTATAATTCTTTTTGCCATAATACTATCCTAAAATATATTTTTTAAAGCTTTCTTCAAAATTTCCTCAACATCCATTCCGTCAACATTTTCGATGGATTTAATTGCCTGATACGCCATAGTCTGGGAATAACCCAGTGCAGTAAGTGCCTCAACGGCATCTCCAACAACACCACTTGCCTTAGTCATAGGTTTGCTAATTGTCTCTCCTGCAATCATATCTTCTATATCAATCTTATCTTTTAATTCGATAATAATCTTTTGAGCTGTCTTTGCTCCAATTCCGGGTGCCTTTGAAATAGCTTTGGCATCATCTGCCAAAACAGCCATTGACAAGCTGTCTCCCGGACAAGTTGACAATATTGCGAGTCCACCTTTTGGACCTACACCACTTACTCCTATCAGCAGCTTAAATAGTTGTAATTCCTGCCTAGAAAGGAAACCGTACAATTGCATTGCATCCTCCCTAACACTAAAATATGTATAAATTTTAACCTGCTCACCGATTCCAATCTGCTCTAATGTAGACTGGGAAGCAAATATTCCATAACCTATACCATTATTATCTACTACAACTTTATCTTTTTCAATCTCTTCAACTACTCCTGATATATAGGATATCATAATAAAAATCTCCTTGTAAAACCATGTTGTCTATAGTTTAATATACTCTCTTGTTCTTTTATAAAGAATATTGGACAAAATTCCAATAACTGTCCCTGTAATTATTCCCGCAATCATAAGTATAGGTACATAAGTAAAAATACCTACATTTTTCAAAATAACAGAAGCTATTATAATCTGTCCTACATTATGTAGAACACCACCTATAATAGCTACTGTAATCATAGAAATTCTCTTTGTACTTTTTAACAAGACCATACCTATAAAGCTTACCAAAGCCCCGGCAATACTGAAACAAATGCTAAACATATTACCGAAAAATAATCCTATTATTATAATTCGTATAACATTAATAAAAAAAGCTTCTTTGTTTCCAACAGCATACATAACCATTATAACCGCAAAATTAGCCAGACCAAGTTTCGCTCCAGGAATGCCGACTGTAGGAATAAAAGTTTCAATATAACTTAGAATCACTGCAAAAGCCGTAAATAAAGCCATTAATGAAATCTTCTTACTTACCATTAATTCTTATTAATCCTTTCCCTTGTCATTTTCCAATAACGTTAGTCTACATTAGAATCAACTTCAGGATATTCCTCTGACGCAATTCTGATTACCAACTTATGCGGCAGACAGATAATCGACTCACCCTGTTTCTTAATCTTACCCTGTTTAACACAAATCTGATCAGGACAGTCGGAGCTTTTCATGTATACTTCTCTGTTCTTTATAGTAATAATATTACTATATTCACCATCATCAACCTGATATTCGCCGTCATCATTAAGGGAAATAACCTTCTGAACGTGATTGTCCACAATGACTTCAACATAGTCTCCGTTAACATCAAATAATACCGTTACTGCTATCCAACTGCCAATGGCAATTACAATAAGTACAATTAAAATAATAATGTCAAGTCTGCGTTTTTTTACCATCGACAAAACCACCTTTCCGTATCGTTTAGCTTCAAAAACCAAACGAATGTTTACCTATCTTTATAATACCATATCCCCCTAATTTATACAATTATATTTACCAAAAAATTCAGAAAACTCCGTGCTTTCGATAATTATTTTTCGCACGGAGTTTTAATATAATTTGCAAATCTTAGAGTGGTTTTTTACTTAATTGATACCCACAATGCAGGGCGGATATGGATATTTGTGTCTGTAACAATGTATCCATAATCCATCACTTTGCCGTATGACACATACTGTGCTGTATTTTCGCTATTTCCCGGGCCGATTAACCACCAGTCTCTTAAATAGTTGCTTAAGATTTCTTCATACTGCTCTGCCTGACTTCCATTAAGCATAAATATTTTATCTACTGTATCTTTTCCGGCTTTTGTACCATATGTACTATTATTTTCAACCTTAATATTTGTATCTAAAATTTTCTTTTGCATATCTAGACCAAATGTTCCATCTAAAAATGAACCATTTAAGTATTCTCTTAAAGTACATTCACTCCATGTTGTAGCTTCATCTCCTTCATTATAGGCTAATCCGTTAATTGGTTCGGATTTCACAAGAAGTACTTTATCTCCATCATTTTCTAATATAAGCCAATGAAAATTACCAAATATAACATTTGTGCCGATTTTCTGCTTTTTAATGTATTCAATTTCTAAATCAGCAAGTTTTTCTTCACTGTCACCATATTCAGACTCAACTAATTCCCTAAACATCTTAATTGCAGGCTCATAGTCTTCATCTTTCCAGCACTGAAGTGCAAACTGATACTTACAGTCTCTCTTTCTTTCCTTGCTGTCTTTGTAATTCTTTAAGTTCTTAAACATCTTATAAGACTTCTCGTAATTACCCTTGTTTTCATAAAAAGTTGCTCTCTGGTACCTTCCGGGTTTAGTCTTTAGATATACAATTCCACCGGCTGCGGCAATAACAAGTACAATAACAAGACCTATAATAACTTTTCCAATAATTCCATTACTCTTGCTTTTGTTCTCGTTAAAATCTTCTTCCTTAGGCTGAACTTCCTTCACTATCTTGGACTGTTCCTTATAATATTTGTGTTTCTTTAAGCATTCTTCATATTTATCTTTTGAATCCTCATATTCTCCCAAGTCTTTATATCTATCAGCAAGATTTTTAAAAAACTCTGCCTTTTCTTTATCTCTTGTTAAGCATTCAGTAGCTTTTAAAAGTCTTTCTGCATCTAAGTACATTTCTTCCTGAGTCTTAACCACTACGGTTTCCTTTTCTTTAGTTTTAGCTGCCATATAAACCTCCCTTAACTGTATCTATTATTATACTCATTTAGACAAACTTTGCAACGACAGTTATTTCATTAACGTTTTTTTGATTATAAAACCAATTCATTTTAGCTTTTTTATTTCATTTCTTGTTTTTAGCCTTTAATGATACTCTGTAAAATCTTTGCAAAAATACTTTAAAATCAAGGGGCATCAAAGGATAAACATAGCTTGTTCCTGCAATTGTTTTGTTTAATCCTACTACCGCCAATGTAAAAATTATCCCACCAATAAATCCGTATAATCCGAAAATCTGAGTAAAAATAAGCATAATTATTCTTAAAAATTTAACTGAGTATGCCAGTTCATAATTTTCGTGAGTAAAGTTTGCAATAGCAACAACAGCCATATATAACATAGTCTGCTGGTTAAACCACCCTGTATTAACAGAAAACTCGCCAATTACAATTGCTGCAATTAAACTTAAAGGTGTATTTAAAGTGCTTGGGGTGTTAATTGCTGCCAACTTTAATCCGTCAACAGCCAACTCCAAAATCAATAGTTGCCAAAAAATCGGCACATATTCAGGCTGCTCTATTTTAGTAAACATTAACCAATCCGGTAAAATTTCAGGATTATTTGCATAAAGTAAAAACAACGGTGTCAGCAATAATGACATAACTGTAACGATCATTCTTGCAAGTCTTAAATAAGTTCCGGTAACCGGTGGAAAATAATAGTCGTCCGCCTCTTCTATCACATCAAAAATAGTTGTGGGAAGAAGCATTGCCGCAGGGGAATTGTCTACAAGAATGGCAATCTGTCCCTCTAAAACAGATGCAGCAACCGTATCAGGTCTTTCAGTATAGCGAAACTTTGGAAATGGATTAAACCACTTGCCTTTATAAACCGCCTCCGAAAGACTTTCCTGATTCATAGTTAATGCATCAACATCTATTTTTTCAATATTACTAATAATACGGTCAAGCAATTTTCTGTCAACCCTGTCATTCATATAACAAATAGCAATATCCGTTCTTGAACTTTTTCCTGCACGCATAACTTTGCAAATATACTCAGGATTTCTAATTCTTCTTCTAATAAGGGCTGTATTAAGAATTAAAGTCTCAACGAAACCATCTCTTGAACCTCTAAGGACCTTGTACTTCTCTGGCTCCTGAACATTTCTTGCAGGATACTCCCTAGCATCAATCAAAATAGCCTTATTAAAGCCATCGATAAGCAAACAGGAAACCCCGGACAAAAGCATGGTAACTACGTTATACTTATCCCCATACAAATCAATTTCCAAATAAGGAATCTGATTATTGGCAAAATCCATTACAGAGCCCTCCACATCAGACACATCAAGCCCCCAAAAAAACTCCTGAATCTTCTGCAGCATATCATCTTTACAAAAACCATTAATGTAATAAATAACAGCCCTCTTATCTCCAATATCAAACTTTCTTTTAAGTAAATCAAAATTTTCCTCTAAATGCAACAACTGGTCCAATTTTTGTTCATCCAATTCGATATTACCCTTAATAAAACTATATTCAGAATTTTTTTCATAGTTTTCTCTCTTCTCTTTATTTAACATAAAAAACCTCACACTTTCCGGATTGGAATTTCTAAAAAATTGTACGGGTTTGCCATTGCGAAAGCACGCTTCCGCTGCCCTCGGCTCGTAGCGGTACTAAGAAGCTGGAGCAGTTTCACTGCCCCGCCTCCTAAGGACCGACGGCCTCATAGCACTTTCGGCAAAAGGCAAACCCGTACAATTTTGAAATCTTCGTATCTATAATAGTGTGAGGTTTTTTATTAATATTATGCATAGAAAGAAAACTATGATAATTTTTCTATAACTTTCTTAGGACATTTTGCAGCACAGATGCCACAGTTTTTGCATTTGTCCTGATTTATTGTTGCAAGATTATATTCAAAATCAATTGCATCATTTGGACAGTTCTTTGCACATAGTCCACATCCGATACATCCTGCTGTACATGCCTGCATTACATCACGTCCTTTGTCTTTTGAGCGACATTTTACCATGTATTGATGATCTGCAGGAATTATTGAAATAAGTCCTTTTGGACATGCTGCAACACATTTTCCACAGGCTTTACATTTTTCTCTGTCTACAAGTGCTTTTCCGTTTACTATATGGATTGCGTCAAATTCACAGGCTTTTACACATGAGCCAAGTCCTAAACAACCATAGCTACATGCTTTTGCACCGCCACCGGGAATGTTTGCCGCATCCTGGCATGACATGTTTCCATAATAGTTGTATTTGTCTTTTGCCTTGTCACAGTCTCCTGAACATGAAACATAAGCTACTTTTGGAACTACTTCTGCTTCAACTCCAAGAATGTCTGCAATTTTTTTGGCTACAGGTGCGCCACCAACAGGACAAGCTGAAGGTTCACTTTCACCACTTGCTATTGCTGCAGCAAGTCCGTCACATCCCGGATATCCGCAACCACCACAGTTATTGCCCGGAAGTGCTTCTCTTATTGCAACTTCTTTTTCATCCACTTCTACTGAAAGGAATTTCCCTGCTATTCCAAGTGCAATACCTATAAATAAGCCTACACCACCTACGATTAATACGGCATATAAGATACTGTTAACTGATATACTGACTGCTAATAAACTCATATCTTACCTCCTTAAATAACTCCGGTAAAACCGGTAAATGCTATAGCCATTAATCCTGCTGAAACAAGAACAATAGGTGTTCCCTGGAAAGGCTTTGGAATATTATTGTGTTCTGATTTTTCTCTAATTCCTGCAAGGATAACAATTGAAATTAAGAAACCGAATGATGTTCCAAATGAACATGCAAGACTTTCTGCAAAATTGTATCCATTGTCAATGTTAGAAATAGCTACACCTAAAACTGCACAGTTTGTTGTAATAAGTGGAAGGTATACACCAAGTGCTTCATATAAAGGTTTAATAAACTTCTTCAAAATCATTTCAACAAGCTGAACTAATGCGGCAATTACAAGAATAAATACAATAGTCTGTAAATATTCAAGATTAAGTGGTGTAAGAATTGCATAATATACACCATATGTAACTGCTGATGCAATCATTATAACAAAGATAACAGCTGCTCCCATACCTGCCGCTGTATCTGTCTTTTTTGATACTCCAAGGAATGGGCATAATCCTAAGAACTGACTTAATACTACATTATTAACTAAAGCAGCACCTACTGCTATTAACATACATTCTGCCATTTATGCTTCCTCCTTTTCTTCTTTATTACACTGTGAATAATCACTGCCACAGCCTGTACAACCTGCACAGCCCTGTTCGCACTGAAGCTTTCTAGGCTTTTTGCCATGACTTATTCTAATCTGGTTCTGTATTGCAATTAAAGCAGCAAGAACAAAGAATGCTCCCGGTGCCATAACAAAGATTCCAATACCGTCCCAATGTGGAATATTAATTCCAAGAATTGTACCTGCACCTAAGATTTCTCTGAAACCGCCTAATAAAGATAAGGCAATTGTAAATCCAAGTCCCATTCCAAGTCCGTCAAAAATTGATGGTAAAACAGGATTCTTTGATGCATAACTTTCTGCTCTTCCTAAAATAATACAGTTAACAACAATTAAAGGAATATAAATACCAAGGGCACTGTTAAGTGATGGTAAATATGCCTCTAATAAAAACTGCAAAATTGTAACAAAGCTGGCTACAATTACGATAAATGCAGGAACTCTCACTCCGTTAGGAATAATATTTCTAAGCATTGAAATAACCATGTTAGACAATACCAAAACTGCCATTGTACTAAGTCCCATTCCCGCACCGTTAACTAATGATGAAGTAACGGCAAGTGTAGGACACATACCGAGAATTAATACAAAAGTAGGATTTTCTTTTATAATACCGTTATATAAACGTTCAATACATTTGTTCATTATTTGCCACCTCCTGTAATAAAGTCTACACAGTAAATAGCACCGTTTACACCATGTGTTACGGCATTAGATGTTATTGTGGCACTGCTTATTGCATTAATTTCATTGTCAGCTTTTGCTTCTGACTTAGTATATTTGAAGAAATCTACTTTCTTGTTGGAAAACTGACTCATAAAATCATCATCTTTGGCTTTCATTCCAAGCCCAGGTGTTTCACTTAAAGAAAGGAATGAAATACCCATAACAGTTCCGTCATCTTTTATACCTACAGTCATCTGTAATGAACCACCATAAGCTTCATTATCTGTAACTGTAATAATGTATCCTAAATCATTACCACTTTTGTCTTTAGCCTTAATAACTTCATCAATTGTGGCATTATAAGATTTAATTGTTTTTTCTGTTTCATTTTTGTTAATCTGCTCTTTAATATATTTGTCGGCAGCCACGCTGTCAAAACTTACATTATCGAAACTTCCAAGCCCCGGCATAACTGTATTGTATGCTTCAATCTTAGTCTTTTCTTCCTGCATTGCTCTTGAATTAGCTGTAACATTATATACAAGACCTAATCCAAGTCCTGCTACCAAAGTGATAGCAAATAATATAAGAGTATCTTTAATTATATTTTTCATATTATTTGCCCTCCTTTTTTGCCTTAACAATTCCAAAAGCTCTTGGAATTGTCCATTTTTCAATTAATGGAACTAAAAGATTGCAGAATATAATTGCATATGAAACGCCTTCTGCAGTATTTCCAAATGTTCTGAAAATAGCTGTCAAAAGACCTAAACATATACCAAAAATATATCTTCCTGTTTTTGTAATAGGAGATGTCGTATAATCAGTTGCCATAAAGAAGGCCCCAAAAATCAAACCACCACCGCAAAGATGTTTTGCAAGGAAAACAGGATCTGTACTCTGGTTAAAAAGCATAATACAAACAGCAAATACTGCTATGTATGTAAGAGGGATGCGCAAATCAATAATCTTTCTTACAACAAGATATACAACACCGATTAACAATGCAATAATGCATGTTTCACCGATTGTACCTGAATGATTACCAATAAACATATCTACAAGACTTGCAACACTGTCCCCTGTATTCTTTAATGAAGTTAAAGGTGTTGCACTTGTAGCCGCATCTACTCCACTAACATCTGTAGGATAGAATGCAGTCATGTTTCCTGCAAATGACAAAACAAGAAAACATCTTGCACCTAAAGCAGGGTTCATAAAGTTCTGACCTAAACCGCCAAATAACTGTTTTACAATTACAATTGCAAAAAATCCGCCAAGCATTGCTTTCCAATAAGGGAAAGTACAAGGAAGATTCAATGCAAGAATCATACCTGTAACTACTGCACTTAAATCATCAAGTGTGCTTTCTCTCTTAGTAATCTTTTCAAAAACATATTCAGATAATACACATGCAACTACCGTTAAAATAATAAGTAATGCACTTCTTAATCCGTATTTTGCTCCGAAGAGATGACTATAATTATATATACCAAAAATTGTAGCCGGCATTAAAGCGATAATTACATCTCTCATTATACTCTGAGTTGTAACCTTGCTTTTTACATGAGGGCTGGATGATACGTTATACATTTTTTATTCACTCTTACCCTTTCCTACGTGCTGCCTGCACTTTTCTTTTCATTGTTCTTACGCTTTGTGTAATGTTTCTGTTAGCAGGGCAATTGTAATTGCATGTACCACATTCAATACATTCCATTCCGTGCATTTTTACAAAAGCCTCCATATCATCTGCATCTGCCGCATGAGCAAGTTTTGCACAAATTAAACCTTCCGGGCAAACCTGAGCACATTTTCCACAGTTAAGACAGTTAGTTGTCTTAGCATGGGCAACCTGATCGTTTTTAAATGCTAAAAGTGCAGATGAACCTTTTATAACAGGAACATCCAAAGTAAACATTGCTTGACCCATCATAGGACCACCTGACAAAATCTTTTCAACAGATTCATTCATACCGCCTGCTTCTTCCACAAGCTGGCTATGACTTGTTCCAAAAGGAACTAACAGGTTACAAGGATTCTTTATACCGTCACCTGAAACAGTAACAATTCTTTCTGTTAACGGTTTGTGGAATTTTACAGCCTGATAAATGTTGTAAATTGTGTCAACATTATCAACTATACAGCCACCATCTGCCGGCAACATTGAAGAATTGATTTTTCTCTTTGTAACAGCATAAATAATATGTCTTTCTGATCCCTGAGGATACTTAGTCTTTAATTCTGCTACCTGTATTCTATCTTCATTTTCAGTAAGTTTCTTTAAGCTTTCAATAACATCAGGCTTATTATTTTCTACTGCAATAACACCCTTTGCATTCTCAAATAAAGATAAAACAATCTTTAATCCTTCGATTACTTCCTGCGGCTGTTCAACCAATCTTCTGTAATCGGATGTTATGTATGGCTCACATTCAGCAGCGTTAACAATAACATAATCGATTGCATTATCGTCCTTAGGTGTAAGTTTTACGTTAGTTGGGAAGCATGCGCCACCTAAACCTACAACTCCACAGTCCTTAACAGCCTCTCTAATATATTCCTTTGACCATGGCTGTTCTTTGGCTTCATATTGAAACTCTTCATATTGTTCATCATTTTCAATTACTATTGAAAGAACCTTGCTTCCGTTAGGAACAACTCTCTGTTCTATCTTCTTTACAGTTCCTGAAACTGATGAGTGAATGTTAGCTGAAATAAATCCTGCCGCTTCTGCTATAAGTTGTCCCTTTAATACTCTCTGTCCCACTTCAACAACCGGTTTTGCCGGTGCCCCTATATGTTGTGCAACAGGAATAACAACTTCTCCTTTTGGAAGCACTTTTCTAACAGCAACATCCTTGGATAGTTCTTTTCCATCGTATGGATGAACTCCACCCTTAAATGTTAGAATAGACATAACTCTACCTCTCTTCGTAATTTTTTACATCTATTCTATAATAATACTTTTGTCCAATTTCTTCAATGTAAATAACATCCAATTGATACTCTTTTTTCACTAATTAGGCATTAACTTAATATTGTAAAAAAATTTTTAATTTTTCAAAAAAATCAAAAAATCTTGTTGTGTTTTTATTAATTTGATAAAATAAGATTTATGTTAGTATTTAGAAATAAAGTGGATATAAAAATTAACTATCCAATAGAGAATTTTTCAAAAAAAGAGAAAATAATATATTTTGATATTGAAACAACAGGTTTTTCAAGAAAGTACTGTATTGTCTACTTAATCGGCTGTATGTACTATTCAGGAGATGAACTTTGTTATACTCAATGGCTTGCAGAAAATTTTAATGATGAAGCCAATGTTCTTATGGCATTTAATAAGTTCATAAAGGATTTCGATACTGTTATTCATTTTAATGGTAACAGTTTTGACATACCGTTTTTAACAGAAAGGGGTAAAAAATACAATTTAGAATTTGACTTTGATAATTACCAAAGTATTGATATTTACAAACCGGTTTCAAAGCTTAATCACATTCTTAAAATGGAAAACAATAAACAGAAATCTTTTGAGAAACTTCTTGGAATTAACAGAAGTGATCCTTTTTCAGGTGGAGATTTAATTGAAGTCTTTAAGCATTATGTGGAATCTAAAGATGAACGTTTACTATTCCCACTTCTTTTACATAATAAAGAAGATGTTTGGAATATGGGTGCTTTAACGGATTTACTTTCCATATCTGATATTTTTGAATATAAGTATAATGTTAATTCTTACGAAATTCATGAATATAAGAATTTTGACGGGGATATTCAACAGGAATTACTTGTTAGTATAACTTTAAACAATGCTGTGCCTGTTAATATTTCACATAACTTTAATGGCATTCACTTAAATATTCAGAATAACACTTTAAACATTTCAATTAATTTATGTAACGGCACATTTAAGTATTTCTTTAAAAATTATAAGGATTATTATTTTCTTCCATTGGAAGACCGTGCTATTCACAAAAGTATCGGAGAATTTATGGATAAAAAATTTCGAAAGGCTGCCACTGCTTCCACATGTTATGAAAAGTTTTCAGGAAGTTTTCTTCCTATATTTGATTCGAAGTCTAAGAATTTTGAAAATTGTTTTAAATTAGAATATAAGGATAAGAATCAATATATTAAGGCTGACAGTATTAACGATAATACCATTACTGAATATAGCCACATTATATTAGATTATTTAAAAAATAATAAATAAATCTGCACATTGATTTGACGTCTTATTTTTTTATGAAAGATGGTTTTTTTTGTCATATTAGCAACAAGTTACCAGTTTATAAAAATAAAACTTCCACATAATATTAGTGTAACAACTTCATATGAACTTAGTTACTAAATAATTTAATTGTTGGAGGTAATGAGTAATGAGTAACACTAACAAAGTTAATGTTCCTGAAGCAAAGGGTGCTATGAACAGATTCAAAATGGAATGTGCATCAGAGGTAGGCGTTCAGCTTACAGATGGTTATAACGGAAACTTAACATCAGCCCAGGCAGGTTCTGTAGGCGGACAGATGGTTAAGAAGATGATTGAAGCTCAGGAAAGACAGATGAGCGGTAAATAATCATAATTTAATTATTTAATAGGATTTTTACTTAATAGAAATTCCAAAGGAATTTCTTATTAAGTAAATAAAGGGGCCGCCGCTTTTGCGACAGCCCCTAACTTTATGTCTAATCTCTTGTCTATAATTAACCTTTTAATTTTTCAACTATTGTTTTAAACTTCATACCATTGGAAGCTTTAATTAAAACAGTATCTCCTTCTTTAATGTATGCAGAAAGATTTTCCTCGAAATCTGCTTTATTAGGGAAATACAATGTATTACATCCGCCTTCTATTGCCACTTCTGCAATGTCTTTTGAAAGATTTCCAATACATACAAGTATGTCTACTTTTCCAACAGCAGCCTGTCCAACTTCTTTATGTAATTCTTTTGAGTTTTCGCCTAATTCAAACATATCACCTAAAATAGCAACTTTTCTGCCATTAGCCTGTGATAAAACATTAATTGAAGCTTTCATTGACATTGGATTTGCATTATAACAATCATCTATTACAGTTATTCCATTTGTTGTAAAAATATTATTTCTACCACCAATTGCTTTAAGATTTCTGATTCCTGAATCTATTTCATCTAAAGTCATTCCGAAATGAGAGCCAATGCAAACTGCGGCCATTGCATTATAAATCATATGATAGCCTGGAATAGGGATTACTGTATCCAATTCCTTATCAAAATATTTAATTTTAACCTTTGTTCCCCGGATACCAAGACTTTCGTATTTTATTGCCATAACATCTCTGTCCGTGTCAATTCCAAAAAATACAGGAGCATGTCCATTAACTTCCTTTACATTAGATAACTTATCGTCATCACCATTAAGTACAACAAAGCAATCTTTAGATGCATAATCAAACATTTCTGTCTTTGCCTTAAATACACCATCTCTATCTCCTAAGTTTTCAAGATGACATGTTCCAATATTGGTAATTACACAAACATCAGGTCTTGAAACTTTAGCTAATCTGTGCATTTCCTCAAAATCACTAATGCCCATTTCTATAACAGCAACTTCATGTTCATCTCTTATTTTTAAAATTGTAAGAGGCTCACCAATTTCGTTATTGTAATTGCCCTCAGTTTTTAAAACTTTAAATTTTTCTTCCAAAACAGACGCAATAATCTCTTTTGTGCTTGTTTTTCCAACACTTCCTGTTATTCCGATAATCTTACAGCTAAGTTGTTTTCTATAGAATTCAGCAATATCTTTAAGGGCTGTTGCAACTGATTCTACCTTAATATAAGGTCCCTTAGGATTATCCAAATCCTTTTCTGATAAAGTACACAAAGCCCCTTTATCAAAAACCTGTGGTATAAAATCGTGACCATCCACTCTTGCTCCCACAAAAGGAAGATACAAATAACCGTCTTCAATAAGTCGGCTATCTTTTTCCACACCTGTTATTTCTTTTGATTTTAAATCTTCATCTCCAACATAAATACCATTGCAGGCTTTCGCAATGTTTTCCAAAGTCATATTTTTCATAAAAGTATATTCCTTATTTTCAGTTCAAAATTGTTTAATTAAAATATTTTAGTTATTCTTTTTTAATGATAACTCTACAAGATAATCACACAATGTAGGGAAATCCATACCTACTGCCTTTGCTTCCTGTGGTACAAGTGATGTTGCTGTCATTCCCGGCAAGGTATTAACTTCAAGACAGAACATATTGCCATCAGCATCCATCATAACATCTGCTCTTGCATAAGGTTCACAGCCAATAGCATTACATGCATCCTCAGCTACCTTTTGAATCTTCTTTGTTAATTCATCATTAAGATTGGCAGGACAGACTTCTTCTGTAGCTCCGTTATATTTATTCTTGTAATCATACCATCCATCTCTTGGAATAATTTCAACTACAGGAAGGGCTTTTTTATTAATAACACCAATGGAAAACTCTCTGCCTTTAATAAAGTCTTCCACAAGGATCTGATTATCTAATTCAAAACAGGTTTTTACTGCATCTTCATATTCACTTTCTTGGTGAACAAGAACAACGCCAACGCTTGAGCCACCATTACATGCTTTAACTACAACAGGAACTTTCATTCCATAGTCTTTAAGGTCTGTGCTTTCGCCTTTTTTAATCCACACACTCTTAGCTGTTGGAACACCTTTTGACATAAAAATCTGTTTTGTAACGCCTTTGTCCATTCCTATTGCACTTGCAAGATGGCCTGAACCTGTATATTTAATACCATATAAATCAAAAGCTGCCTGACACTTTCCGTCTTCACCATTCTTTCCGTGAAGAGCCATAAAAACAATATCAGCTTTCTGGCAAATTTCAATAACATTATTACCAAAGAAACTTCTTCTGTCTTCGCTAACCTTATCTGATAATGACTGAATGTTCTTCTTTACACTTTCAACATCATATTCGCTAGCTGATTTTTCAAAAATATCTATATCTTCAAGTCCAAAGTATACATCCATCAGAATAGCATTATGATTCTTCTTTCTTAAAGCTTCACAAACCATTGATCCTGAATTAATTGATACTTCTCTTTCTGTGCTGTTTCCACCACAAAGAACTACTATATTCATTTTAAACTCCATTCCGTTACTTTATGTAACACCAAATATTTTATATATTGATAGAATCGTTTTCATATTCTATGATTATTTTACGCTGTTTGTCAGAAATTTCAACCTCTTCATTTAAAATTAATTCGACAGCCTCTGATGCCTGCTTTAATATATTTGCATCGTTCATTATATCTCCTAGTCTAAACTCAAAATCACCACTTTGTCTTACACCGAAGAAGTCTCCGGGGCCTCGCAATTTTAAGTCCTCATTGGCTATTAAGAAGCCATCATTTGACTTGCAAAGAATATTTAGTCTTTCTAATGCTTCTTTCTTTCCTGAACCATTAATAAAAATGCAGTAAGACTGATATTTTCCTCGACCTACACGTCCTCTAAGCTGATGAAGTTGGGCAAGACCGAATCGTTCAGCATTTTCCACCATCATTACAGTTGCATTAGGCACATTAACCCCTACTTCAACTACCGTTGTAGAAACAAGTATTTGAATCTGATTATTGGCAAATCTATCCATAATTTCATTTTTTTCTGCCGGTTTCATTCTTCCGTGAAGGAATTCAATGTTTACTGATACAGGCATTATTCTTTTTAATTTTTCTGCATATTCAATAACATTCTCACCTTCAACAGCTTCACTATATTCAACAGTAGGACAGATAACATAAACCTGTCGGCCCTTTGCTATCTGCTTAGTCATAAAATCATATGCGTTAGGTCTGTAATCTGTTCCAACAACACAGTTAGCTCTAGGAAGTCTGTTAGCCGGAAGTTCATCAATTACGGAAATATCCAAATCACCATACATTATTATTGCTAATGTTCTTGGAATTGGAGTTGCACTCATTACCATAATGTGTGGACGTTCACCTTTTTCAGAAATGGCTTCTCTTTGTCTTACACCAAACCTGTGCTGTTCGTCTGTAACAACCATTGTCAAATTATTGTAATTAACTTTTTCCTGAATTAAGGCATGAGTTCCAATTATTATATCTGCATCTCCTGATTCGATAACTTTATAAGCTTCTCTTTTTTCTTTTGCTGTCATTGATCCTACAAGAACTACCGGATTCACATTAATGTTATGTTCCTTAATCAATTCTATAAGGTTATCATAGTGCTGTCTTGCAAGAACTTCAGTTGGAGCCATCATCGCCCCCTGACCATTATTTAATGCAGCAGTTATTAATGCAAAAAAAGCTATAATTGTTTTTCCTGAACCTACATCTCCCTGTATCAATCGGTTCATAACCTTAGTTGAAGATATATCTCTTTTAATCTCTTCCCATGTACGTTTTTGCGCATTTGTAAGTTTATATGGAAGATTATTTATTAAAGTTTTAACTTCTTTTGGTTCCTCCAATATATGCCGGTTATGAATTTCGGTATTTTTATCCTTTAAATTACGAATGTTATAAATAAACATAAAGAACTCATCAAAAATCAGTCTTTTTCTTGCACTGTATAACTGATTTTTGTCTGTAGGATAATGAATATGCTCTATTGCCTGCTGTAAACCCTCCAAGCCATATTTATTCCTGATTTTCTCTGGAAGAAATTCTTCTGTTTCAACTAGTTTAAGCGCCTGTTTAACAGCTTTTTGAACCATATTATTTGTTAACCCTGAAACTAATGGATATACAGGTTGCATTTCACCTTTTTTCTTATTGTATTCTGCAATGCCAAAGATTTTAGGTTGCTCAATAGAAAAGTTACTATAGTTTTCTTTTACAAATCCTCTAAAAATAAAAGTACTTCCAATTGTAAGCTTTCCCTTTAAATAAGGTGAGTTAAACCATGTGGCCTTAATGGCGTCCCCTCTTTCATCTCTAAGATACCCTGTAACAACCTGAAGGTTTCGCACTCTTTTAACAGATACCTCTCTAACTACAGTTCCCTTTATTGCTTGAGTTCTATCGCATTCTAAGTCTCTTATTAAAACAGGTTCTTCAAAAACATCATAATATCTTGGGTAGTATCTTAAAAGGTCATTAACCTTTTCAATACCTGCCTTATAAAATAATTTTTCAGTTTTCTCTCCAATACCTTTCAAATTATTTAAATCCATTTTATTCTCCAAAGCTAATCATTATGTAAAACTACAGGTTATTTTATCATAGAAAAAGTCCTATTGCCATACAAAAAGGACTATTTGCATAATCTTAATACATAAATAGTCCTTTTCTTAAAAAATCAAATTGAAAACTTTTTGACAGCTTCTTTATTTAATTGTTATTCTCTTTGTATAATTTCCATATACATATTTCTTACCAATTTTTTTGTAAGCTCTAACCTTTACATAATACTTACCTGATTTCTTTCTCTTAATAACAACAGTTCTCTTCTTTGTGTTAATGTTTTTCTTGCCCTTAAAGTTCTTTTTAAGAGAATACATAACCTGATAGCCTGTTGCACCTTTAACTTTTTTAAGTTTTAAAGTGATTTTTTTCTTTGTAGCTTTCTTCTTTGTTATCTTTGTCTTAGCCGGAATAATTTTCATCTTATATGTATTGCTGTCTTTAAAATAATTAAGACCAATTACATAAATCTTTGCTGTGCCGATTTTTTTGTTGTTCTTGTAAACAACTTTATAGTCAATGCCTTCTCTTAAAATAATGTTTTTATATTTTACTGTTACCTTAGGGGTAATGTTCTTACCTGTATATGTTGCTTTAAATGTATCTGAGAATAAATCTGTTTTTCCTTTAATGTCAACTGTTGTACCCCAAATATATTTTCTGGCATTTTCATATGTCTTGTCCTGTGCTGCATTGCCATTGTTGTATGACATTACTTTACACATTTCACCGTTTGCCATAACAGCGTAACCACTGTTGTTAATGGCATAATCTATGCCACCATTTCCACTCAAACTATATGTACATACATTTGTAAACTTAACATTTGGTGTGTCAGGACATTCAATTGCTGACTTAAGGAAACATGTTCCTGCCTGATAACATGAGTAAATGCCTATTCCATATCCTTCATGACTTGTTACATTATCGGCAACCTTATAGTCTGTATATCCATAACTTCCAGATGCATTCCATGAACTCTGATTAGGAATATCGTACGGAAGTTCGCTCTGATACATATAACATTTTCCACCGTTACCATTCCACATTGTCTGGTATTTCTGGAAATGTTCAACCATTAAACCGTATGTTGTAACATTATCACCGTTAATAATTACACCGTGATCTGCTGTATTCTTTGTCCATCCTACACCTTTACCGTGGTCTGCTCTCCATACCCAGAAGTTATCTCCAATTACATCACTACTATTAATTATGACGCAAGTTGTTGCCTTACCCGGAGTTTCATCTGCTCCACCTACTCTATAGAATGTATCGCAAAGAGTAATAGGATTATCCTTGTGGCTTGTCTTATTTCCTGCTGTACCAACAGTTAAAAGTGTTGATGAATTAACCTGTCCGGCATCAAATAAAACACCTGCAATAGAAACGCCACCAACATCAGCAACTTTCATACATTCATTGCCATTTGTTGGCTTTAATGTTGCATATCCAAGTCCTAAAACTATTGTGTCTTCATTCTTGATTTCAATAGGTGCATCTAATGAATAGATACCAGGTGTTAAGATTAAATTCTTTCCTGCATTAAGCTGACTATTAATCTTTGCAGCACTGTCGCCAGGTTTTGCAACATAAAATTTATCTAAATCAATAAACTCACCGTCAACCTTATCCCCTGACCATGAAACAGCTACTGTATTGTTTTTTACTTTAGGAACAAAAACACTGTATTCACCGTCATTTACTGTAAGGAATGGCTTTTCTACTTCTTCAGGAGTTTTTTCTACTACTGTGTTAGCTGCATATGGCCAGCCTTTTTCCACTCCTTTAACGTTGCTGCCACACCCAACTAAAACATTGTTCCAAACAACACCTTCAAAATTACTCATTTCAGAATTTCTTGTAAGCCACTGTTGCTGTGAGCCACCTGAAACTGTTCCTGCCACCTTTGTATCTGCAAGGAAACCACCGCTGGCATAACCTCCATCCTGATGTAAATATAAATTTCCTTTTATATTCATTCTTCTCATTGATGTTGCCTGAGAAACAGCCCAAATTGTAGACTTAGATGTTGTTGTTAAGTTTTCTACTGAACGCCAGAAATTACATAACGCATTATAGTTTACAGCACCATCATACTTTCTGCCTTTCATCCATTCAGCCTTAGAACGAATATTTCCAACTGTTGTTTCTGTTGGAGTTAATCCAAGTCCTGCAACCTGAGTATAAAATCCAATTTCAACATTTAAGCTGTCAGAATATGTTCCAGGTGCAAAAAGAAATGCATATCTGTCACTACCAAACTGACCTGATTCTGTTGTCTTATAAACATTGTTTATGTAACTTTGAATTTCTGAATTGTTATCTGTTGGTTCAAAAATATTAGTATTATAACCAAATGTTTCAATTTCATATGATGTTGCAAGTGACATAGAAGATTCTGTACCATTAACTACAGATGTAACCTTATAATATTCACCACCATATGCTGTGTCAGTATATGAGTTAGTGTCTACTGTAGCAACCTTGTTATATGTTGCATAACGGCTTTTAGCCTTGTAAACATTATAAGTTGCTCCCTGAACACTACTCCACTTGATTGTGCATGTACTATCATCCTGTTCTACAAAAGATAATACACTTGGAGCTACAGCAGTTGCCGCATTAACTGTTGTAACCGGCAGATTTATACCTGAAAAAGTAACTGCTGTCACTAATGTTACAACCAAAAATTTCTTTTTAAAATCTTTTAATCCTTTCATTATTTTCTCCTTTTTCATTCCCATAAAATAATTTAAATCGTTTCAATTAGTTTACCATAGTATAAACCCTATTCCAAATAATTAAGGGTAAAAAAATGTTTTTAAACTAAATGTACAATATTAGGCAATAGTTTTTGGCTATTTTTACCATTAAATTGGTATATTTATATATTTTTTGTCCATATTTTATAAGTATTTGATTAAATTAGATTTTTCTCACTTTTTTATATAATAAGTCTTTCAGAATTCCAGTTATTCAAAAAAATAAAGGCCTACAGATTTCATTCTGTAGACCTTTAAATTAATTATCAGAATATATATTACATTCCCATGCCTGGATTCATTTGTGGCATGGCTGGTGTATCTTCTTTAATATTAGCTACAACTGATTCTGTTGTAAGTAATGTACTTGCAACACTTGTAGCATTCTGTAATGCACTTCTTGTAACCTTAGCCGGATCAAGAATACCTGCATCAACCATTTTTACATATTCTCCGTGTAATGCATCAAATCCTGTACCAGGTTCTGATTCACGAACTTTGTTTACAATAACTGAACCTTCAAGTCCTGCATTATGTGAAATAGTAAATAATGGAGCTTCAAGTGCTTTAAGAATAATAGAAGCACCTGTTTTTTCATCACCTTCTAATGTATCTACTAATTCAGCAACTTTCTTAGAAGCGTGAATATATGCTGAACCACCACCTGCAATAATACCTTCTTCTACTGCAGCTCTTGTAGCATTTAAAGCATCTTCCATTCTAAGTTTATTTTCCTGCATTTCAGGTTCTGTTGCTGCACCAACTCTGATAACTGCAACACCACCTGCCAACTTAGCAAGTCTTTCCTGTAATTTTTCTTTGTCAAATTCAGATGTTGTTTCTTCCAACTGTGCCTTAATCTGTGCAACTCTGCCTGCAATTTCTTCTGAATTTCCAAGACCATCAACAATAATTGTGTTTTCTTTTGCAACCTTAACTGATTTAGCTCTACCTAAGTCTTCAATCTTAGTATCTGCAAGTGAAAGACCTAATTCTTCTGAAATAACCTGACCACCTGTAAGGATTGCAATATCTTTTAACATCTCTTTACGTCTGTCACCATATCCAGGTGCCTTAACAGCTACAACATTAAATGTTCCTCTTAACTTGTTAACGATTAATGTTGTTAATGCTTCACCTTCAACATCTTCAGCAATTATAAGAAGCTTAGCTCCTGACTGAACAATCTGTTCAAGAACAGGAAGGATTTCCTGAATATTTGAAATCTTCTTATCTGTAATAAGAATATATGGATCATCAAGTGTAGCTTCCATCTTTTCCATATCTGTTGCCATATATGCTGAAATATATCCTCTGTCAAACTGCATACCTTCTACAAGGTCCAGTTCAGTCTTCATTGTCTTTGATTCTTCAATAGTAATAACACCGTCGTTAGAAACTTTTTCCATTGCATCTGCAACCATGTTACCAACTTCTTCGTCACCTGCTGAAATAGCTGCAACCTTTGCAATCTGTTCCTTACCTGTTACAACACTGCTCATGTCAGCAATTGCTTCTACAGCACAATCTGTAGCCTTCTTCATACCTTTTCTTAAGATAATAGGATTAGCTCCTGCAGCAAGGTTCTTCATACCTGCATTAATCATTGCCTGAGCCAAAACTGTAGCTGTTGTTGTACCGTCACCTGCTACATCGTTAGTCTTTGTAGCAACTTCCTTTACAAGCTGTGCGCCCATATTTTCAAAAGAATCTTCTAATTCGATTTCCTTTGCAATTGTAACACCGTCATTTGTAATTAAAGGTGCACCAAAAGATTTATCCAATACTACATTTCTTCCTTTAGGTCCTAATGTAACCTTTACTGTATCTGCCAACTGGTTTACGCCGGCTTCTAAAGCCTTTCTGGCTTCTGCTCCATATTTAATTTCCTTAGCCATTTTAAATTACCTCCAAACTGGTTATATAATTTAGGGCTTTAACCCTTTATTAGTCTTCAACAACAGCAAGAATGTCAGACTGTTTTACAATAATAAATTCTACTTCGTCTAGCTTAACTTCATTTCCTGCATATTTTGAAAAGATAACCTTATCTCCAACCTTAACTGTCATTGTTACTTCTTTTCCATCAATTACTCCACCTGGACCTACTGCAACAACTTCTGCCTGTTGTGGTTTTTCCTGTGTCTGACTTGTTAAAATTATTCCTGACTTTGTTTTTTCTTCAGGAGTGCTCTGCTTTAATACTACTCTGTCTGCTAATGGTACTAATTTCATTTTAAAACCTCCATCTATTCTGTCTCATTTCTTTGTTAGCACTCATCTTCTTTGAGTGCCAATCAACTATGAACTATATTAACACTTTTTGGAATTAATGCAATAGTAAATCTGATTTTTTACAATTATTTAATATTTTGTCATCAAAACTTTATAAATTATTCTGTTGCTGATTATATTTTTTGATAATTATTTCTTCGCTCCAACCTTGTTTTCTCTTCCAAAACAAAAGAGGTATTGCTGTGCATAACCGCCATATTCTCCATACTGTTCTTTTGCAAAAAGCTGAATTTGGTCTTTCGGTGTATCCTCTCCATTAAAATAAACGCTTTCCATTATTCTCTTTATCCAAACATCTACTGGGAATGCTTCTCGAAAGCCTAAAGAAAACAACATTACACAGTTGGCCACTTTTTCGCCTACGCCCTTTATGCTAATTAGTTCATCTCTGGTTTCATTTTCATTTAATCCTTTTAATGTTTCCACGGAAATCACACCTGTTGCAAGTTTCTGTGCCGCATCGTAAAGATATGGTGCCCTGAACCCTGTTTTCATCTCTCTAAAAGCTTCCTCAGTTATTGTTCCAAGAGTTTTCACATCAGGAAAAGAATAATATCTCTCACCGTTTACTTCTCCTAAATACTCACCGTATTCCTCACTTATTCTTCTAACCAACTGCTTAATATGTGGTATTTGTTTATTTTGGGAAATAATAAAAGATATTAATGTCTCGCAAAATTCCTGATTAAGAATACGTATTCCCCACTTTTCCTTAATAGCTTCTTCTAATTTACTATCTTTTTTTAAAAGGAAAGATTTAATTTCATTATAATCTCTTTCAAGGTCAAAATATGGAATCCATATGTTTTCCACATCAGGCTTTTCAGTATTAAAAAAAATTAATTGATTACCATTTTGTTTAATATGAAGCAACTTATTAAAAGCAACCACAACATAATCTTCTTCATCCTGCTTGTAAAATCTAAAGCACTGGCCACATTCTAAAGTCTGCTCCAAGTCAAAATCTGTAATCTCTTTTATAATTGTATTTTTGTTTTCTATTTCTATTCTAAAATTTTGTCTGCTTTTTTCTCCAAATATATTATCCATTATTTTTTTCGTTTACCATTTCTTTTCTAAATTAACTCAAACTTCTTTAAGCCGTTATAAATTCCACCTTCATCAAATCTGTCTGTTTTGTATTCTACTTTATTTTTAAGTTCCTGATCACCATTGCCCATTAAGCAACCGTATTCAACATAGTTAAGCATATCAATGTCATTAAAGCTGTCGCCGAAGGCATATGTGTCCTCTTTTGGAATGCCTATTTCTTTAATAAGTCTGTCAATTCCAACTGCTTTATTGTATCCCTTTGGAATAAATTCAAGAAGTATATTGTTATGGTTAATAATCGAGTAGTCATTCTTAAACTTTTCACTAATAGTTTTCATATCACTATCATTCTGAAAGCCACCGGTTACCTTGGAAATTTCAATATGTTTTTCTTCTACTGTTTTAATTGAATTAGGAATTTTCTCATAATGTACGTCCATAAACTGTACTTTTGCATGAATAAGATTAGAAGTGTCAGTTCCAACATAAATATATTCTTTTCCTTCTGCCAATGGAAAAAATCCATATTCAAGGAAACCGTCAATAACTCTTCTTGCTTCAGCATCCTCAAGCTTCTTATAGTAAAGTTCTTTTCCATTTATCTCGCAGTAAGTTCCTGCACCTGCAATTATGTTATCAAATCCTAAGTTTATAAAATCAGGGTAAATCATGCATTTTGTTCTTCCTGTGCAAATAACCGGTATGTGCCCATTAGCCTTCAAAAGCTCAATGGCCTTTGCCGTATCTTTTGGAATCCCCTTTTCATAGCTGTAAATTGTACCGTCAATGTCAAAAAATACAATCTTTGTATCCATACATTCTTCATCCTTTCTTATTTTTTATCTAATTTACTTTTATTTTCACTTTTATAATAAAATTCAATTTATGATTTTTTATAAAAGAGTTGATTTTTCTCTGAAAAATTTCTTTTTTATTCACCATTTAGTAGACTAACATTTTTGTCCTGCTATTTCAACAATTTGTGGCAATGTTTTTTTTCTAAAAAAATGTATTATTGCTTTATTTTAGTTAAAAATAGTATTATAATTATCTTAACAATTTACCGAAATGGAGGATATAGCTATGGGATTCTTTAAGAAAATAATAGGTGCGGCAGCAGTTGCCGGTGCTGCAGTTGGTGGAGCTTTATATGTAAAAAATAAAAAAGACGAAAATGAAGGCTTTGAAGATTTTGATGACGAAAAAATCTTTCAGGTAAACACCGGCAATGACAATGATGGCAACAAGAAAGTCACAATTACTTTTAACAGAAGAAAAGCTAAAGATGTAACTGATAAAGCTGTTGACAAGGTTGCTGATGTAACTGATAAGGTTAAAGACATTGTTACTGAAAAAGTTGGTGAAGAAAATATCGAAAAGGTAATGGATAAGGTAGACGAAGCCAAAGATAAAGCAATGGATGCCAAAGACGTTTTTGTAGAAAAAGTTGGCGAAGAAAACATTCAGATGGCAAAGGACAAAGTTAAAAATGTTGTAAATCAGGCAAAAGACATTGTTTCGGAATTTGTTGGAAAAGATGACTACGAAGAAGTTTACACACATGATTTTAATGAAGATGATTTCGTAGACGAAGACGCTGTAAATGAAGATGTTGAAACAGAAGATGACGTAGACCTTGGTGAAGGTGATGACCTACTTAAAGACGAGGTTGAAGATTTATAGAAATACACTTATTTGATTGAGAATTAAATAACTACTCTTAATTGGATGCTTTATTTTTTTTCATACGTTTCTTTTATTTGAAAAGGAGCTACACCTCGGTGTGGCTCCTTTTCAAAATTCACAGTACTGTTTACAATTTACTCTGGTTTTGTCCAAGCTTTTTATTTAGGTAGCTTAAATGAACTTTTAAGTGAAACAATTCTGTTAAATACAGGTTTCTCTTTTGTATAATCTTTTAAGTCTGCACAGAAGTATCCCTGTCTTACAAACTGGAATTTGTCTTCCGGCTTAACATCTGCAATATTTGGCTCTACATAGCAGTCTTTTAATACAGTTAATGAATTAGGATTTAAGTTAAGTGTTCCATCTTCATTTAACTTGCCTTTTTCTTCATCAACAATATTTTCATATAATCTGACTTCTGACTTAACACCATGTCTTGCTGATACCCAATGGATTGTTCCCTTAACTTTACGTCCTGTAAAGCCACTTCCACTTCTTGTTTCAGGATCATAAGTACAATGAATCTCTGTAACATTTCCATTTTCGTCTTTCTTATAATCTACACATTTAACAAAATATGCATTCATAAGTCTTACTTCGTTACCAGGGAATAATCTAAAGTATTTCTTTGGTGGTTCTTCCATAAAATCTTCTCTATCAATGTAAATCTCCTTACAGAAAGGAACCTTTCTTGTTCCAAGTTCAGGACATTCTACATTGTTAACCACGTCAAACCATTCAACCTGATCTTCAGGATAGTTGTCAATTATAACCTTAATTGGATCAAGAACAGCCATAAGTCTTGGTTTCTTAGCCTTCAAGTCTTCTCTAATACAATATTCAAGCATTGCATAGTCAACTGAACTCTGGCTCTTTGAAATTCCACATAAGTCAACAAACATCTTAATTGACTCAGGAGTAAATCCGCGTCTTCTCAATGCTGCAATAGAAACAAGTCTTGGGTCATCCCATCCGTCAACTATTCCGTCTTCAACTAATTTCTTAATATATCTTTTTCCTGTAACAACATTTGTTACATATAGCTTAGCAAACTCAATCTGTCTAGGTGGATTAGGATATTCCAATTCTCTAACTACCCAGTCATACAAAGGTCTATGATCTTCAAACTCTAATGTGCAAATAGAATGTGTTACCCCTTCAATAGCATCTTCTATTGGATGAGCAAAATCGTACATTGGATAGATGCACCATTTATCTCCTGTTTTATGATGTGTCATATGAGCAACTCTATAGATAATTGGATCTCTCATGTTAATGTTAGGTGATGTCATATCAATCTTAGCTCTTAATACTTTTTCACCGTCTTTATAAACACCCTTTTTCATGTTATCAAATAACTCTAAGTTCTCTTCTACAGATCTGTTTCTGTATGGACTATCCTTACCCGGCTCAGTTAATGTACCACGGTATTCTCTGATTTCTTCAGGAGAAAGGTCACAAACATATGCTTTACCTTTCTTAATTAACTTAATAGCTGCTTCATACATCTGCTCAAAATAATTTGAAGCAAAGAATAATCTGTCTTCCCAATCAGCACCAAGCCACTTAATATCTTTTAAAATTGATTCCACGAACTCTTCCTTCTCTTTAGTAGGATTAGTATCATCAAATCTCATATTAAACTTTCCATTGTACTTCTTTGCTAAACCATAGTTTAAAAGAATAGATTTAGCATGTCCTATATGAAGATAACCGTTAGGCTCTGGTGGAAATCTGGTCTGCACATGGTCAAATCTTCCTTCCTCTAAATCTTTATCAATTATTAATTCTATAAAATTTTTTGATTCAATCTTTTCGTTTTCTAATTCCATTTTAGCCTCCGGGTTAATTATATTTTTTCACAATTATTGAATTATACAATAAATATGCTGTTTTTTCAATATGTTTGCCTGAAATAATAATGTAATGCAAAAAGAAGCTTTACCTAAAGCCAAACTCACTTTAAAGTAAAACCTCTTTTATTAACTTTTAATTCTCTTTAATTTTAACTTTATACGAATATTACATCTTATAAAAGTTTATCTTTTAACTACTAATTTATTTTTCTACTAAAACTTCCATATATCTTACACCCCAGGCAAGAGCTTCACTGTGTGAACTGAAATAAAGGTCAATTCTGTTTCCTCTAATTGCTCCACCTCTGTCTTCAACTGTGTAAGTGTTTCCATTGAACTTCAACTTTGTTCCAAAAGGAAATCTTGAAGTGTCAGCAGCAATTGTTCTGCCTGCTGTTGCTCTTGTTCCTGATGCCGTAATACCTGTTGTCTTCCCACAGCATGCTGCACATGAGCAATAACCTGTTATTTTAAAAGTTCCAAGACTTTTATATTTTGATTTAGATTTTGAAGAAGATTTCTTCTTAGCCTTCTTCTTTTTAGATTTCTTTCCGTCTTTCTTAGACTTTTTATTGTTTGCATCCTTATTATTGGATTTGTTTTCATTCTCAAGTTTGTTTGTTTCTTCTGAAGTTTCATTTGCATCATCTTCAGATGCTTTCAAAATAAATGCTGAACCTCCAATTGTTTCTTTTACAATCTCTGTATTAACCTGATCATTATCAAGACCTTTAAGTTTAAGAGAATTAGTAGTATCTTCTGATTGTAAAATTGGTATCACATTTGCTGATTTAAGTACCGGTGTCTGACTAGCTTCTGCTACAGTTTCCACTACTATGCTGTCATTCTGCTCAACTGACGTTACAACAGGTGTAATTGTCATTGATGTGATTAGACAAACAGCCTCAGCAATGAGTCTTATTTTTCTCATATCTATACTCCTTTTCTTTCCACTTTTGTGGCTTGCGAGTATAAATATACACCAACTGTTACAGAATGTCAAGAGAATGTTACAAATATGTTACATTCATATGTCTTATGCAATATTTTTTTAACCTTTTTGTCAATTCCCTATCCAAATAATTTTTCAAGAATAACATCTAAAACATATTCATGACCACATATTACAATAGTATCTTCATTAACAAGTAAAAAAGCAGTTCTTCTAAGGTTAAATGCTACACCAAGTCTTACTCCACCTTTCATTTCAGCGCTTCGCAAAACTTTATTAATCTCATATTTTGACATATGTGGAACACTCATATCCTCTTCTCTTTTAAACTGTATCATAGGATATCCTCCCTGATATCCACATATTACTAAATCTTTTAATTTATATCTTTTACTCCAGTATTTTAATTTTTCTTCCATAAATTCTCCAATCTGTCATTTCTAATCGCTTTTATGTAAATATATTACAAAAGCCCCACTTTTTCAAATGGAGCTTTAAAAATATCAAAATATAATCTGAATAAAATACTATTTAATGTGTTTCTGAATAAAATTAACAACTAACTTTCTTGTTTCTTCCAAAGCATTTGCTGTTTCAAATTTTCTTTCAGGATGCCACTGCAATGCCAAAACTTTCATCTCATCAGAACCGAAAGCTTCAATTGTCTGATTTTCCCTGTCAATTGCAAGTGGTTTAAAACAAGATGCCAGCCCATCTATCGGAATAACATCTTTATGGAAATTATTAACCCATATTGTTCTGTCTTCTTCAACAAGATAAACCTCATGGTCTACTGAACGTGGTCTCTCAACCTTTAATTCAGGATGATACAATAATTTTCCTCCAAACAAAACATTCATATACTGCATTCCCCTACAGGTTGCAATAATAGGAATACCTTCTCCAATACAATGTTTTATAAGTTTTTCTTCCATTACATCTCTGTATGGCTGTAGTTCTTCATTATGAGGTCTGTCATAATATTTCACAGGAAGAGCACCTCCACCGGCTACAATTAATAAATCACACTGACGTTCAAATAGCTTGCCGACGTTTTTAACGTGGTTAGAAGCAGGCTGTGGAATAAAACCAAGTAACTCATAGAACCTTATATATGCTGCTTCCAATACATCTGTAGGATCTCCATACTGATTTACACCTTCACGCTGAGTAATAAGTGCTCTTAAATCCTCACATTGTAAACCTTCTTTAATTATACCGTTGGCACAATCAAGTTCCATATAGTTGATTTTTGACGCATAATCGTAAATCTTCTCACCACATCCAATTGCTGCGGGAATTTCAAACTCAGCGCAACGTATTGCCATGTGTGATGCCACACCGCCATACTTTGTAATAAAGCCTTTAATCCCCTTTGTAAAAATCCATTCATATCCCGGATCAGCTTTAGGAATCATAACAATCTTGTCCATAAGGTCTTCATCTGTTTCAAGTTCAAGATTAACAACTTCACCTTCAACCTTTTTAGAGGTAATAAAGTTAGGACGTGCCTCATTAACAGGAATAACAGAAACACTTGTAATATCAAGAATAACATCAGGCAAAATGGCATTTAAATATTTATCATAATGTTTTTTATTATTAACAATAATAGCATTTAATTTTTTACCCATTTGTTCATTGTTCAAGTAAAAACATTCTTTAAAATCATAAGCTGAAATCCATGATAAATCTTTTCTGTCAATGTCAAGGAGTTTACCTAACATCTGTATTAAATCAAGTACTAAACTTAGTGACTTAGTAAATTCAAACTTAAAGAATTCTCTGCCTTCAATTGAAGTTCTTAAAAACAGATTAAAATCTTTAGGTGTAACATCTAAACCTATTGATTTTAAAGCTTCTTCAAGTTTTTCACTGTTAAGTCCTTCAAATTCTTCTTTAACTTTTTGAACTTTATTATGACCTACTGCCGGTCTGAAAACCATCTGGTTATAACTATCTGTTCTAATATCATAAGTGCCGCTTCTTAAATGTCCGTATTTATTGTTAAATTCATTTCGGCTCATTTTCCCAACTGAGAACTTCTGATAATCCTGTTCAAACTTAGAAGATACAGTTGCAATAGATTTCATAAACTGATCTATTTCATTCTTTGTAAACCATCCTGAATCAACTAATGAACTGCAAAAAGCTCTTGCAATAAATGCCATTCTTGCCTGTCTTGTAAACTGAGGTGTTCCATAAATTCTAATATCTTCCAAAAGTTCCAGAATATCTTCAACTATCTTGTTAACATCCTCTGATTCCATATCGTTTTCAACAATGTGTTTACGGGTTTTTTCTAAGTGTTTAATGTCTTCATTATCACTTTCTGAAATCTGTTTATGATTCTTAATGTTTGTTACCGTAAGTTCTTTTAATGACTCTAAAATCTGCTGTCTTTCTTCTTTTGAAAAACCGTTATCCAGTAATTCTTTTGTTCTGTTTTCAGTGTTAAAATCAAAGTTTGAATAAACAATTTCAAACTCAATTTTATCATGTGCCGTTGTATCCTTTTTCAGCTTCTTCTTATAGAATTCCACAAGTTTTGTGGCAAGTTTTTCGTCTATCTTTGAAGGTGTTAATGAATAAAAAGAATAATCAAGACTAATGTATGGCTTAATTCCTATCTGATACATTAACTCATCATTAAGCTGTCTGTATCCCATCGGAACAAGCCCCTGGTTCCAAGCTTCTGAAGTAATAATATATCTGTACAATGAATAGTCCAAAGTACGGGGACTTGTACCTATAATCTCAGAAGGATTCCAAAAAGCCATATCGGAAAACATCATATTTTTACCATCAATTACGCTTTTTATATCTTTATATTCACATTTTAAATCTTCTATTTTTCCATAAAAATTCTTAATTGTTCCCTGAACATTCTTAATATTCGAGAAATTGGCAACCAAAGGTCTTGCCTGAAAAATAATAACTTCATTATTCTTATTTACCGCAAACTCAATATCAAGGGGAATCTTAAAAATATTCTCAATTTCATCTATTGCAACAATAAGATTTCTCCACTGCTCTTCAAGCTGTGAAAGTTCAATATTTCTGGCAATCCATAATGTCTTTCCACCCCTACCACTTGTTACTAAATCTGTGGAACCGGTGTCATCATAATTAATAAGATAATATGGTCTTTGTCCCTGAATATCATAGGTAAACAAAACACCACAATATGCCACGTCAACTGCCTGGTGCTGTATTAAAACCTGCTGTTCTGATATATCATCCATATCAGAAAAATAAGATTCCAACACAATATCAATAGCGCTTATTATATTTGAAGTATCAGATGAATCCACATCCAATACACTTGTGTAATGGCCTGCATTAGATTTTTTCAGACAGTCTTCATTGGTTGATGAACTTCTGATAACTATCTTTTCGCCTTTGAAAGTCTTACTGATTTCGTTTGCCATCTCGCTTTTATTCATACGATAATCCCGGGCAATAATAATTAGCATAGGCTCAACTTTAGCCTTAGTAATTCTTTCTTCCAAAACTTTAAGTGTATTAGCTTTAGTTGAAATCAATTTGATTTCTTCTTTATCACTAAAATCGTCAAAGTTTTCAATGTAATCCTTGTTCATATTTTTCCTCCTGCGCTATGTTTCTAACAAAACATAAGTCTTAAGATTAAATCTATAGTACCTTTATAAATCAAATATTATAAAAAGGGGGGGATAATATTTGATTCCAAAAACAACTTTTATTATTCAGTTATTGTTTTAACTTTTATTTTTTTGTTATTCTGAATCTTCTGTAATAACTTCTTTGCTTCATTTACAGAATTTTCATCAGGATCCATTACATATGCTCTTGAATTTGGAACTGAATATGTTACATCTGATCTTCCTGTTCCTGTAACACTTGTAGAAACAACTTTCCAATTAGGTGTTTCATTAAGTTGATATTTTACAAGAGCCTTAATGTCTTTTTTAGGCATATTAGTTTGGAAACTCTTGCTTATATTTGCAAAAATCTCATCATAATTGTTAAGTAACGCTGATGACTGGGCTTTCTTAATAACTGCCTCAATAACTTTCATCTGATCACGTCCTCTTTGATTATCGCCCTCTGCAAACGCATGTCTTTCTCTTGCAAACCACAATGCCTGAATGCCACTTAAATTACTGTTTAATCCTTCACTATAGCTATATCCATGTGTTGAGAAAGAATAATCTGACACAACATCAATGCCTCCAAGAGCATCAATAATATCTACAAAGCCTGTAAAGTTTAATCGAATAAAATAATCCAGCTTAATATCATAAAGCATTTCAAGAGTATCCATTGAGACATTTATTCCATAATTTCCTGCATGAGTAAGTTTGTCCTTTACTCCATTAGAAATGGATAATGGCACATAATAATCTCTAGGTGTCGAAAGTAACAATACCTGATGTGTAACAGGATTAATTGACATTATAATATTAACGTCACTTCTACTCTTTACTGTTACATCCCCTTCTGTGTCTATACCGCTAATATACACATTAAAGCATTCTTTTGTAACATTCTTATCTCCACCATATTCCTTTACGGCAGTTTTTACATTTACTACATAAATACATTTAATCTTGTTGGTAAAGTCTTTATAAATCCCATTATTCTTACCATCATTTGTATCATCTCCTGCATTTTCAATAAGATCTAACATTGCCTGATTAAAAATAAATGCAGTTTTTTCAGTATTCAAAAGTTCATCTGCCATTTTAAGTAAATCGTCATATTCATTGGCAATAAGCTTATTGTTAGCTTTTGCAAGAACGTCTTTTAATACTGAATCTGTTTCGTCTTTTGCATAAGATAGGTTATATCCTAAATTATAATTTTTAATATCCTTTAGTTCTTCTGCCTTATCACTCTTTAGAATATATACACCATATTCCTCAGTTGAAAGTTTAGAGTTTTCTACCACATCATCTATGGTCTGATCTGCCTTGTTTAAAACATTTTTAATATCCTTATCATAAACCACTCCCAAAATTGAAGTTGCAAATAACACTATTGCCATTAATATAGATATAACCATAGAAATAATTGATGTTTTCTTTCCCTTTCTTATTAGAAAAGGAATAATAGTTATTGCCACAAGAACAACTTCTAAGATTATAAAATATTTAGCAGGTACATAATCTAATACTAGTTTATTTTTGTATGATACAAGTCTGAAAAGCACTATCTCAAATACTGCAAGTGCAATTACCTGTAAAATATTAAAAATTAACGCTATTTTTTTGATTTTATTTTTTTCCATATTTTCCTCCATTTTTCTTTTGCAAAATTTCTTCTGATTTTCTGCCTTATCTTTTGCAAAAATAATAACATCTACAAGTATATCATTTCTCTTAAAAAATAAAAAGAAGTAAGTCACAATTTCTTCTGCAATGCATATTTTATTGTAAGAGGAGGCGATTATGAAAAATATAGCTGTATTATCCGGTGACAAAAGACAGATATATGCAAATTCCTACTTAAATAATAATGGATTTTGTTCCTATATAAAAAACAATTTTGATTTTAATGAAGATGCTTACATTTTATGTGGCACTCCTTTTTCCAAAGATAGTTTGTATTTAAACTGTGATTTATATTCCAGTTTTCCAATAAGCACTTTTATTGCTTTATTAAAGCCGGGGCAAACAGTTTTTGCCGGAAATATTTCAAACGATGTAACAACTTCTCTTAAAAAGAAAAATATTAACTATTTTGATTTTCTTAAAGATGAAAAAGTTGTCTGGTCCAACGCAATGCTAACGGCTGAAGGATTAATTAGCAATATAATAAATAATACTCCTTTTGCACTTGATACAGCTAAAGCTTTGATTATAGGTTTTGGCAGGTGTGGCATAAACACTGCACTTAAATTAAAGGCGTTAAACGTGTGTGTAACTATTTATGACCACACTCCAATTCATTTATGCCAGGCCTCTTCTTACGGATTAAATACTTCCACTTTTGATAATCTGATTGAATGTATTAGTGACTTTGACATAATAATTAACACTGTTCCTTGTGAAGTTTTGACTGAGAATCTTTTAAGCTTAGTGAAAAAAGACTGTGTTCTTTTTGAAGTTGCGTCAAAACCTTATGGAATAAACAATGAACTTGTTAAAAAATATAGATTATCCCTTGTTACATGCCCCGGACTTCCCGGGAAAACTGCTCCTAAAAGTGCCGGGGAATTAATTGCAAAAAGTATTATTTCTTATTTAGAAAGGACTGGGGAAAATGGCACACAACTTTAAGGATAAAAACATTGGCGTAGGCATTACAGGTTCATACTGTACCTACAAAAAAGTTTTTGAAGAATTAAGACGGCTTGCCGATACACAGGCTAATCTATTTACTATTTTTTCAGACAACGCCTCTTCTACTGACAGCCGTTTTGGTAAATGTAAAGATTTTCTGAAACTTGCTGAAGAAATAAGTGGAAAACCGCCTATAACCACAATTCCCGATGCAGAACCTATAGGTCCAAAATCTATGCTAGACCTTCTTATTATTGCACCGTGTACAGGAAATACCCTGTCTAAACTTGCCAATGGCATTTCTGACACTCCTGTGCTTATGGCTGCCAAGGCTCATTTAAGAAACAACCGACCTTTGGTTATTTTTTTAAGTACCAATGATGCATTAGGTATGAATTTGAAAAATATCGGTATTCTACTTAATACCAAAAATATATTTTTTGTTCCTTTCGGTCAGGATAATTATTTATCCAAACCTAATTCAATGATTGCTCATGTGGACTTAATTGAAGATACAATTGAAAAGGCCCTTGGAGGCAGACAGATTCAACCGGTAATTAAAAGTCCACACGTAACAATTTTGTGATTTTTTATAAGTATTCTTACAAATATTATTTACCCTAATTAAATTGTAGAATGGAGTTTTTTATGTGCGGAATTGCAGGTTTTTTTCAGACTAAATATAACATTTCAAACGAGCAAACTTACTATTTTCTCAAAAACAAACTAGAAAAAATGAAAAATGCCATAAAACACAGGGGGCCTGATGATGACGATATTTATCTTTCAGGTTTTCTTAACAACAATGGGTTCTCCGATAAAACAGAGTTTCCAAATAATATTATTGGTGGTTTTGTAGGTTTTGCCCATTCAAGGCTTTCAATCCGTGACATTAAAGGCGGACATCAGCCAATGACACGGGCTTACAAAAATCATAAAGCTACAATTGTTTATAATGGCGAAATATACAATACTGATTATTTACGTAAAATGTTATCTTCTTTTAATATTAGTTTTGAAACAACCGGTGACACAGAAATAATCCTATACTGCTATTTAGTTTTTGGAACAGATATTTTCAAGGAATTAAATGGTATTTTCTCCTTTGTAATCTATGACAATGACACAGCGATTGTTGTTAGAGATCACATTGGAGTAAAACCATTGTTCTACTACCATAATAATAGGGAATTTGTTTTTTCATCTGAGCCTAAAGGAATTTTCGCTTATGGTATTAAACCTATGATAAATTCCGATAGTTGGTGTGAAATAATCGGGTTAGGTCCTGCTCATACTCTTGGAAACGGAGTTTTTAAAGATATTAAGGAAGTTCTGCCGGGACATTATCTAACTGTAACAACTGACTACCATCATAATGTTAAAGTTAAAGATTTATGTTATTGGAAACTTAAAGCAAAACCACATATTGACGACTATAATACTACTGTAGATAAATGCAGCTATCTTATAACTGACAGCATACAAAAGCAAATGGTTTCAGATATTCCTATTTGTACTTTTTTATCAGGTGGATTAGATTCAAGTCTTGTTTCTGCCATTGTGCAGGATAACCTGCCTGATAAGAATTTAAATACTTACTCTTTTGACTTTGTAGACAATGATATTAATTTTAAGTCTAATGCTTTTCAAATTTCAAGGGATAAACCTTTCGTGGATATTATGGTTAACCACATAAATAGTAAACATAAATATTTAGAATGCAATAATTCTAATCAAATTGATTGTCTTTTTAAAGCAGTTGATGCAAGAGATATTCCAAATATGGCTGATGTTGAATCATCCATGCTTTATTTCTGTAATCTTGTTTCTAAAGAATGCCGTGTAACTTTAACCGGAGAATGTGCCGATGAAATATTCGGTGGCTATCCATGGTTTCACAGGAAAGAAATGTATATGCAAAACACATTTCCATGGTCTTATGATTTAAGCCCTAGAATTGTTTTGTTTAAAGATGATTTCATTAATTCACTGCCATTAAAAGAATATGTAGATGACGCTTATGAGACTTCAATTAATCAATGCCCTCATACAGACGGCGAAACCATAACTGAATACAACCGTAGAAAGATTTCCTGGTTAAACATCCGTTGGTTTATGATGACTCTTTTAAATAGGATGGACAGATGCAGTATGTATTCAGGACTTGAAGCAAGAGTTCCTTTCGCAGATTACCGCATACTGGAATATGTTTTTAATGTTCCATGGGAATACAAATGTTATAATAATCAGGTAAAAAGTCTTCTTGTTGAATGTGGAAAAAAATATCTTCCACCTGAAATTCTTTACCGAAAAAAAAGCCCATATCCTAAAACCTATGATCCGACTTACGAAAAACTTCTCGGAACTATGGTTATTGAAGACTATAAATCTAATAATAAATTACAGAAATATATTGATTACAACAAACTAATTAAATTTATAAACAGTCCAAAAGACTATGGAAAACCATGGTATGGCCAGCTAATGGCTGGTCCACAAATGCTTGCATATGTGCTACAAATCAGTTATATGTTACGTAAATACAATCTTTAAAATAAGAGGCTTTAGCACTACTGACATAACAATCCTTTTGTTATCATAATTAGTGATAAAGCCTCTTATTTTCAATTATTTTAAAACATAATTTTCCAATCGACTGGTTTTATTTATTTGTTCTGAAATTACTTTATTTACATTGTCCACTTCTTCCTTAAAGTTAGACGCCGACATTCTAAGTGCCCCATGTCCCATTATTATGAGCTGTTCTAAAGCATCTGACGTTGCAACTGTAACCTGAAACTTATTGGCAAGTTTGTGAGTTGTTTTTGCTATATACATATCTGCTGTTTCAGCCTCTTTAGTATATACTACATAGATATTATGATATTTTGAAACAGTTTCTGCATGTTTTTTTACATTATAAGCATCAAAAACAACAATAACTGTATTACCTTTATACCCCTGATAATTACACATTATATCTAAAAGTCTGTCTCTTGCTCCATCAATGTTTGTTTTTGCAATTTCCTTTAATTCATCCCAGGCAAAAACAATATTATAACCATCTACTAAAAGACACTGAGGTAAGACTTTTTTATGTGTGGCTTTTTGTTTATTTTCACTATACTGTCTTACTTTTTTCTCATTATACTTCTTTCTTTTTATTGGTCCGAATGTTTTTTCAAAGATTTCTTCTAATTCCTTATCTGTTGCATAGGAATCTCTGTATGTATTGCTTGCGCTTCTTATTACAGGTACATTTTCAATATCATACATTTCACCATTTTTAGAATCTGTTTTCACATGCATATATTGTTCAACCTGATCCCACGGAACAACAAATCCTGCACCATGCGAACAAAAAACCGAACCTGTAGGATTTGCAATATCTGCCTCACTGTCATAGGCTTTTTCAGCTATTATTTCCTCACTGTTGTGGCACGGACCATATCCTTTGTAATCAAGAGACAATGTCCCGGTTCCATGAGTATATTCATTAACAGTATTAATGTAATCCCCAATTGTTGCAGCAGGTGCAAAGCCTGTTATTACACTCATTTCTCCTTCTGTTTCAGGCTGATTAATATTGCCACTCATTTGATCAATGTCTGTCATTGCCCTGCCTATATTTTCTGAAGGAATTTTCAAAGTAAAATTATAATACGGTTCAAGCAATACAGATTCTGCCTTTTTTAATCCCTGCCTTATAGCTCTATATGTTGCCTCTCTAAAATCTCCACCTTCCGTATGCTTAAGATGAGCTTTTCCTGCTACAAGAGTAAAATGAATGTCTGTTATAGGCGAACCTGTTAAAACACCTTTATGTTCCTTCTCTGCCAAATGTGTCACAATAAGTTTCTGCCAGTTACGACTTAAAAGACTTTCATTTAAATTAGATTCAAATGTAATTCCACTTCCAAGCTGTCCCGGTTCCATTAATAAATGAACTTCCGCATAATGTTTAAGCGGCTCAAAATGTCCTACACCTTCCACTATGTTATTTATAGTTTCTTTGTACAAAATAGAGCCTGTTCCAAACTCAACATCCATATCGAAACGTTCTTTTATAATATGTTTTAGCACCTGAATCTGAATAGGCCCCATAACGTTGGCTATTATTTCTTTAGTTTCTTCATTCCATTTTAAATTTAAAGTAGGATCCTCTTCTTCTAACTCTTTTAACATCTTATAAGCCTGATTAATATTTACATTTTCAGGTATAATAATCTGGTATGAAAGTACAGGCTGAAGATTGGGACTCTCAGACTGCATTTCAAAGCCAAGTCCCTGTCCCGGATATGTATTATTAAGACCTGAAATTGCACAGATACATCCGGCATCTGCCTCACTAATACTCTTAAACTTTTCTCCTGAATAAACTCTTATGTCATTAATCTTTTCAGACCACTGATTTCCATCTGTAATTCCACTAAGTATATCCTTAACTTTTATGAAGCCACCCGTTATTTTCATATAAGTTAATCTTACGCCGTTTTCTTTAACTATCTTAAAAACCTTTGCCCCGAATTCTTCATGATAAACAGGTTCAAAAGAATATCTGTTAATTCCATCAAGTAACTTATCAATACCTTCATTCTTTAATGCTGAACCAAAATAGCATGGGAAAAGCTTTCTTTCATAAACTAAGTCAGCAATAGTTTCATCTGAAATTTCGCCTGATTCCATATACATTTCAAGTACATCCTCGTCACAAACTGCAATGGCTTCCATATCTTTTTCTTCCACTGAAAGATCAATTACACCATCCCCAAATTTGTTCCTTATATTGGTCAAGGCAAACTCCTTGTTAGTTCCCGGCATATCTATCTTATTTACAAAAACAAATGTTGGAATATTATACTTATTTAATAATTTCCATAAAGTTTCAGTATGCCCCTGAACACCTTCACTTCCGCTTACAACCAAAACCGCGTAATCCAAAACCTGTAAAGTTCTTTCCATTTCGGCAGAAAAGTCCACATGTCCCGGTGTATCTAATAATGTGATTTTTGTGTCTGCATATTCAAGTTCAGCCTGTTTAGAAAAAATGGTTATTCCTCTTTGTTTTTCTAAATCAAAGTTGTCTAAAAAAGCATCTTTATGGTCCACACGACCTAACTTTCTTATTTTTCCTGTTGCATATAAAAAAGCTTCCGATAAAGTAGTTTTACCACTATCAACATGTGCTAAAATTCCTAAAGTGATTTTTTTCATTTTTATATATATCCTCTGTTCTATTTATATCTAAGTTTTTTAATTTGATTTTTTGTCTGTATTTCCCAAATTATGATTACAAAGCCTTTTCCCCACCTTTGTGCAGGCACAAGTGGGTTAAGACTTTGGAACACTGTAATCATATTTTACTGTAATATTCTAACTGTTTCAAGAATATATTAATTCGTCAGGGTATTGTCAGAATATTGGATTTTATTTACCAAATCTTTACACATAACTTTTTAAAATTAATTAATCGGCTAATAATTTTATTTTCATTCTTAAATATGTTAAGTTAGTCTTGCCAATGACACTGTTATTCTAAGTGTTCCATCTTACGAACCTTCCGGCAGGGAAAATCTTAAAGAAATACAACTTTCTAAAAAACATAAATGGTGTAACAAAAAAATTCAGGAATTAAATCTCCCAACCAACGTTTTAATTGCTCTTGTAAAACGCGGTTCTGAAAATCTAATTCCTGATGGAAGTACAACAATTCTGGAAAATGATATAATTGTTCTGTACAAATAATATTTTATTTAACATCTTATTTTTTATTCTTTACGAACTGACTTACAAAATCTTCATAAGGACAAGGTCTGCCAAAGAAATAACCCTGGAAGAAATTAGGACACATACTCTTAATTTTTTCCATTTCTCCCTTTGTTTCAACACCTTCTATACAAATCTTTAAGCCTAAATTAAATACCATCTTGTGTATTAATGTAAGCATATTATAATCGTACTCATTATTAAGAGCTTTTGCTGTAAAATTTCTGTCAATCTTGATTAAGTCAGGCTCTAACTGAGACATATAGTTAAAATTAGAATATCCTGTTCCAAAATCATCAAGTGCAAGACCTACTCCTCTTTCCTTTAAAGCTGACCATATTTTCATATATCGCTTATTACTTTCAAGAAGTCCGCTTTCAGTCATCTCTATTATAATGCTTGACGGATTAATATTATATTTCTCAATAGCTGTCGTAACATCTTTTACAAGATTGCTCTTTATAACCTGAATATATGATACGTTAATATTTACATGAAACTCAGGTATTACAGCCTGTATCTCTTTACATTTCTTTATTGCCTCATTAATAATCCACTTACCTACAGGAACAACCAAGCCTGTCTCTTCAAGGATTGGAATAAAAATGCTAGGTGGAAGTATATTGCCATCTTCACTCTTATATCTTAGAAGTGCTTCTGCTCCACAAACATTACCTGTAACAACATCTACCAATGGCTGATAGTATAATTCATAACATTTAAAATTGTCAGCAACACTCTTTTTTAAACTTTGTGTAAGTTGCTTAATCATGAGAAACTGATTATAGTCCTCATAGTTAAAAACATAATATTGGTTCTTACCATTCTTCTTAGACTTATTAAGTGCATATTCAGAATAACGCATTATGTTCTTATATGTCTTTTCTTCAAGAGTTGACAAATCAAGTATGCCACCTGAAACGGTAAACATAACTTCATACTGAATACTTTCTACATATCTATCAATGGCATGTCTTATACTATGATATACACTCTTTGCTTCATCAATTCCTGTTGCAAGATAATCTACAATAATAAATTCATCAGACACAACTCTGTAAAGCTGCTGTTCACCTTTTAAGCAACCTGATATACATTCCGCTGTATCTTTCAAAACCTTATCCCCGTATTCTACACCATATCTCTCGTTAATCTCTCTAAAATCATCAAGTCCAAGGCGTAATACGAAACCGCTCTTAAAAATTTTAGATGATATTTGTATGTACTTCTCTAAGCTTGTCTGACCTAACAATCCACTAACATTGTCAGCTTTCTGCTTAGCACCAATTTTTAACTAAATTGTATGACCTTTTTTGTTTAGCTATACATTATATATGTTGTAATATGCAATTATAAAAAATATATAAGAAGGGAAACACAATGCCATTTGTTGAAATTAATGTAAAAAATGAAATTGAAAAGCAAAGACATAATAATCCAAAATTTTAAAAAAGTGCCGCAATCCCTTTGATTACGGCACTTTCAAGTGTTTTATTTAATTGTTTGATTAGAACTTGCCAGCGTTAGCTGCTTCTTCAACAGAAACTGCAACTGCTACTGTAGCACCAACCATTGGGTTGTTACCCATTCCGATAAGACCCATCATTTCAACGTGAGCTGGAACTGATGAAGAACCTGCGAACTGAGCATCTGAATGCATACGTCCTAATGTATCTGTCATACCATATGAAGCTGGACCTGCAGCCATGTTATCTGGATGAAGTGTACGTCCTGTACCACCACCTGATGCTACTGAGAAGTACTTCTTACCCTGTTCGATACATTCTTTCTTGTATGTACCTGCAACAGGATGCTGGAATCTAGTTGGGTTTGTTGAGTTACCTGTAATAGATACACCAACATTTTCGTGATGCATGATTGCAACACCTTCCTGAACATCGTCAGCACCGTAACATTTTACAGTTGCACGAAGTCCATCTGAATAAGCTTTTTCGTAAACGATGTTTAACTTAGCTTCTTTATAATCATATTTTGTTTCAACATATGTGAAACCATTAATTCTTGAAATAATCTGAGCTGCATCTTTTCCAAGACCATTTAAGATAACTCTTAAAGGTTTCTTACGAACCTTGTTAGCCTTTTCTGCGATACCGATAGCACCTTCAGCAGCTGCGAATGATTCGTGTCCTGCAAGGAATGCGAAACATTCTGTTTCTTCTTCAAGTAACATCTTTCCTAAGTTACCATGTCCAAGACCTACTTTTCTGTGGTCAGCAACAGAACCAGGAATACAGAAAGCCTGAAGACCTTCACCGATTGCTGCAGCAGCATCAGCAGCTCTTCTACAACCTTTCTTAATAGCGATAGCTGCACCTACTGTGTAAGCCCAGCATGCATTTTCAAAACAAATTGGCTGAATCTTTTTAACCTGTTCGTAAACATCTAATCCAGCGTCCTTTGTAATCTTTTCAGCTTCTTCGATAGAAGCAATACCATAACTATTTAAAACAGAATTAATCTGGTCAATTCTTCTTTCATATGATTCAAATAATGCCATTGTTGTTACCTCCTATTCCTTTCTTGGATCGATAATCTTAACAGCGTCATCAACACGACCATACTGGCCTTTTGCTTTTTCCCAAGCTGTTGTAGGATCATCACCATTTTTGATAAAGTCTGTCATCTTTCCTAAGCTAACAAACTGGTAACCAATAACTTCATTATCAGCATCAAGAGCGATACCTGTTACATAGCCTTCTGCCATTTCAAGATATCTAACACCTTTAGCCTTTGTAGCGTACATTGTACCAACCTGTGAACGAAGTCCTTTTCCTAAATCTTCAAGTCCGGCACCAACTACAAGACCGTCATCTGAGAAAGCACTCTGAGTTCTACCATATACGATCTGTAAGAATAATTCTCTCATAGCTGTATTGATAGCATCACAAACTAAGTCAGTATTTAAAGCTTCAAGAATTGTCTTTCCCTGAAGAATTTCAGCTGCCATAGCTGCTGAATGTGTCATACCTGAACATCCGATTGTTTCGATTAATGCTTCTTCAATGATACCTTCTTTAACATTTAATGTAAGCTTACAAGCCCCCTGCTGTGGAGCACACCAGCCAACACCATGTGTAAAACCTGAAATATCTTTGATTTCTTTTGAGTGAACCCATTTTCCTTCTTCTGGAATTGGAGCAGGTTCATGCTTTGCGCCCTTAGCTACAGGACACATCATTTCAACTTCTTTTGAATAAATCATCTGAATAAATACTCCTTTCGAAATATAAACTATGGATTAAAATCCATGTTAATGCAGTATAGATAACATAATAAATTATTACTGCTCTATCTGTGAGTTTTCATTATCGCCCACACTCGCATTGTATTTTCTCATAAAATGACAAAATAGTCCATAGTTTAATCGAAAGTTTTTTATTTTTAAGTAATTATTTCTGCTTTTTACTAATAACTATATCTCCAAATTGTTTTTATTTGATTTTTTATTCTGTCAAAACTCCATTTTTTTGTACTTCTTACTCTACAATATGGATCATTAACAAGAAATCCTTCATCTGTGTAACCGTATATTACAATAAAGTGTCCCTGTGTTGTAAAATCTCCTGCACCAACAGAGCAAATCAGCATATTTCCGTTATCAAGTGCATTTTCCATCTCAATCTGTGAAACAGCCATCTGATTAACAGTTATTCCGTAGCTCTTAGCCACCTGCGACATTAAAAGCCATGATGTTCCCTGTCCATTAACATAATATCCATTCTCTTCACTGTATCTGGCTACTTCTGCCGGTGTAGCTTCTGAATTATGCGTAAGTCCTACAATAACCATTGACATACATGTGGGACCGCAGCCTGCCATACCGATATTTTCATCACCATAAGGGATATAAGCCCATCTTTCATCCCACTGAATAAATAAAGGATGTGCACTTTTTCTTTCTTTTTCTGTAAGTTTAATATCACTTAAATCTATTTCCTCATTAGAATCCTGTGTTGTTTCCTGCACTGTTTCTGTCTCTGTTAAAGTTGTTTCTTCTGATTCGTCTGATTGTGTTTTTAAATATTTTAAAGTGTACTGATTGTCAGGATATCCAATAAGAAAATCCTGCATTTCAGGATTGTTCAAAACTGCATTAAGCATTCCCTTTGGATATTCATCTATTCTGTCATAAATCTTTTTGTATTTTTCATCGTGTTTTGATCGTTCTTTAAGCTCTGCAACGATTTTTTCTGTTGTTCTTGTTTTAGGCTTAATTGTTTTATATACTTTTGTATTCTTGTTTGTTGTAGTTTCAGTTTCCTTCTGTGCTGTGTTATTTTTATTTTCAGTAATAGATGCTGTTACTTCTTTTTTCGCCTCTCTTGACTTTTCAGCAGGTAATATTACAACAATCGAAAAAATAATAATTACAACTAATGCTATGGGATAAATATTTCTTTTTAGTACAATCAAAAGTTTTTCTCTTGGTGTAAGTTCTCTCCTTCTTCTACTTCTTCGTGTGTAATCTCTGTTATTTTCCATTATTTATACCCATATCCTTCTATTTTTTCTACGCTTCTCATTAAATTAATTGAAAACTAATTCAATTTTTATGTACCAATATTTAATTGCACAATTATTATCATATCCTTATGTGTATCATTTTTGCATACTTTTTTTATTCTACTAATTCAAAGCAAAAAAAACAATATCAAAAACTACTTAAATTTCACTTTTTTCGTCTTTGATATTGTTTAGATTGTGATAAGATGCTTATTTTAATTTTTTTACCACTTTATAATTGTTTAAATCCAGTACTTTTACGTCTTTTCCCAGAGTGACGATGTAGAAATAGTTATCTATATAAAGTCCTCTCACAGCACAAGACTCCCCTGATAATGAAACTTCTGCAAGCTTTTTAAATTTATTATTTTCAAACCTGTATAAAACATAAACATCATCGTAGTTACCATTTGAAAGTGTTGCATTAAATCCGATTAAGTTCTTTTCTTTATCTACTATAATTGATTTATAATCATATAAGGCATCTGAATCCATATATCTTTTCAACACCTTCTTAGAAATCTGTTTTGCCTTTCCATTAGATACATTGTACATTTCAAGTTTCAGATATTTATCATTTTCCATTCCAAGTCCTAACATTGAATTTTCATCATAGAAATGAAGATAATCTGAGTAGCCCGGAAGTTTCAACTTTCCTACGATTTTAGGATTTTTCATATCTGAAAAGTCTACTGTAAATAATGGATCAGTATTTTCGTATGTTACAAAATATCCATAGTTGCCCAGGTATCTTACTGCATAAACACTTTCATTCTTTGCAAGTCCTTTAATACTTGCCACCTCTTTAAGATTTTCATCAAGTACATATACATTATTATCTAAAACTTCTTCCTCATAATATTTTTCATAATCGTTAGTGTTCACACTATTTTCGGTAATTATTTTACCTTTTCCATCTTTAAGAACTGTTCTTTCTCCCGCATATGATGAGGTACTATTACTTGAAACAAATCTTAAGCATCCGGCTTTTTCATCAAAAGACAGATTGCTATCTACGTATCCTTCTACACTGTTTTCGTTTACAAAGTTTAATTTTCCGTCTTTATATGAATACTTTACAATATTTGTTTTTATCTGACTTTTAAAATATCCTATTTTTCTTGTTTCTGTAACCTTTGACCAGTCATATTCTCCACCATATGCCTTTTTGACCTTTTTTATTTCCTTGGCTGACAGATTTTTTTTGGATTCCTGCAATTTTCCAATATTTATCTTTTTTAGCATATTCTTGCCTTTTTTTGTGTCGGAAATATCTATTTCCTCATATTCATCATCAATTAAATATATGTTGTTTTCACTGACATATACGTTTTGAACATTTCCTGCAATTGCTGTCTGATCATAGAATTTATCGGGGTTATTGATATCCATAACTGTTATAACAGTATAACTGCAGTCATCTATTTTGTTTGGCAAATAGATTTTTGAATAATCCATTGGCTTTTCATTAATTTCAGGTACACAGGAGTCTTTTTTGTCAGTTATGTTTACATTTGCCTCAGATATTGTATAAACATAATTACCACTTAATTTTGATGAATCAAAAGCTCCCTGCTGAGTGTTCTGTTTTATTAATTTAGGATTACTTCTGTCTGTTATATCATAAACAGATATTATTGTTATGGATTTTCCGTTGTTTACTCCACAACCTTTAGACGTAACCGAATCTTCTATGCCATACAGAACATCATCTTCATATACACCTGAAATTACTATTAATTTATTATCTGCATAATATATCTCTTTTACATTTACATCTTCTTTGTTATATTTAATCTTTATTTTTGCTATTTTTTTAGTCTCTTTGCCCTGTGCCTTCACAATATTTACTACCGGCTTTTTGTCATTTACAATATAAATATATTCACCATCAGTTTTTACAACATCACCTTCATCCACACCTTCTGTCTGGATATTTGTTGTTGAATATGCTTTTGAATCTGATTTTTTCTTTACGCCATCACTGGACATGGTGCTGTCAGAACTACTACTTTTTGCTGTTGCCTTAGTTCTATATGTATCGCTATAATCTGTAGCTTTTTCTGACATTGTTTTGTATATTTCATCATAAGAAGATGCCATTCTTGATTCATTGTTTTTTGCTACATGGACTGTTCTTGAAGCCAGTTCTCTTGCTTTGTTTTCAGTGTTTGTTCTATACCAGAAAACTGTTCCAACAACCAATACAAGACAGGCTGCAAACCCTGTGCAAAGTCTGATTATCATCTTATTTTTGTTTTTTCTGCCTGTGGTTCTAATCTGATTAATCACATTAATATCTGTAGAAATCTTTGGAATATCTTCGCTGTCCTTTTTTATAAGATTTGCTATTTCCATGTTTTCCACATCAATTTCATCGTTTAGTTTATTTTTCATTTCTTCATTCTCAACCTTTTTGCTCGATTTATTCATTACTCTACCTCCAAATACTCTTTCATCTTCTTAAGACTTCTGTTAAGCCTTGACCTTACAGTTGAAGGATTCATTGATAGAATTTCTGCTACCTCATTGCTTTTATAGCCTTCCACTACGCATAAAGAAACAATCATTCTATCTTCCGTATTTAGTTTTGATAACGCTATCTTCACATCTGCTTTTTCAGCATTGCCAATGTTACTGTTGCTTTCAACTTTTTCCATATGACTTTCGTCTTTTATGTTAGGATTAAAAACATTAAATTTGTTGTATTTATAATTAAGTTTCTGCTTGCACTTATTAGTTAGGATTTTTAAAATCCAACTTTCAAATGCATCTGCTGACTTTAACTTTTTAATACCTTTTAATGCATCAATAATTGTTTCACTTACTATGTCTTTTGCAAGCTCACTATTTCCTAATATGTACAAAGCCATTTTGTATAAATCATTGTTTATATCTATGTATATTTGTTCAAAAGCCTGCATATTGCCTTTGGTTGCCGCCAAAACATCTTTCCTGTTAAAATTCATACCGGGTACCCTCTTCCTACTTTTAACTTTTTGCGTTTACATTTATATAGTGTAATAAATTTCTCAAACTGTTGCATTAAATTTAAAATAATTTTCTTATTAAAGAAAAATATCTTTTGGGCATATGTCTTTTCATACGCAAAAAGATATTTTCAAATTATTCTTTGATTATATTATTATAAATAGAACTGATTTCATTCTCATCCATATAAGGTATTAAGTAGTCATCGTGCAACATTGATGCAAGGATATGCAGACCACCTTTAGCAATTCTTAATCTTTCTTCTAATATGTTCTGATTAATTGTTATGTACTGTATATTACAATATTTAATTAATGAATATCTGGTTCCCATAGAACCTTCCCTTACTCCAACCAATTCGTCACCAATGAAAACACCACAGGTAATGAAACTTAAAATTTTTGCTATAAACATATAAAAAAGTATAAATGCCGAACCTGCAACAATTGCCATTTCAAACACTTTTGAAGGATTTACATAATAAATTATGCTTGCTGCAACAATCAAAACAATAACAGAATTAATTAAGAAATCCACAATATATTTTATTTTGGCTTTATCAGGTTGTTTCTTTATATCCCCATCAATTCCCTCGCTAAATTCCGGCAATAACTTATCAATATATGATTTTAACTGTTTCCTGCTACAATAAAATGTAAAATAGGCACTGGCCTTATCATCATCATTTAAGCCTACATTTACTATTTCAGCTGAATATTTTCTAAAAATTCTTGCAATAAATGTCTGATGAACTACAATGGCATTAATCTTGTCTATGGGAATGGCAAAATCTACTTTATTGTAAAGACCATATTTTATATAAAGCTTGTTCTTTCCACGTCTTGCCTTAAAATCATACATTTTAAGAAAACTTTTTGCCATAGAATAAAGAGAACCTATAATCAAAATGATTAAAGTAATTGCACCACCTAATGAAGCAATAATTGTTTTTCCATCATTCACGTCCGAAACAATTCCTGCTATAAAACCGGCTAAAGAACCTAAAAATAAAAGTATTGTTCCAACACTTAGAGAATAAAAACCATTTGTAATGATGTCTTTTGATGTTACTTCAATGTCATATTTCACGTAAGGATTAACTTCTTCCTCTTTTTCAAGAATTGTTCCTGTGTTAATTTCTTCAACACGTCTATTTATATAATTTCGAAGTTCTTCTCCCTGTTGCTTTTTTAGTATAAGCTTAATATCTGTACTATCTGCAGTGGATAAGCTATTAGTATCCAGTTTCAAATTGCAAGTTCCAATAATCATTTCAAAAATATTCTGATTAATATTGACATTAGAAATATTCTTTATTCCAACAGTATTCTTTACACTTCTTAATGTATTTCTCTCAACTGTTATTGTGTCGTTGCCAATTATTATCCAGGTTTTATACCATCTTCTAACCTTAAAACCTATAATAAGACCTAGTACTGCCAGAATTGTAATCACAACGATAATCACAATCATTGTATATTTAGGATTATCTATCAAAGCTACTACATCGTTGCTATCTCCATCAGTATCACTTAATATGTCCGGGATTGACTGAACCCCAACAATAAACAGAAATATTAACAACCCACCCAGCTGTTCAATAACATCGGAGAAATGATTTCTAAATCTTTTTGTTTCCATACTCATTACTCCTGTGTTTCATTCAGCTTTTTCTGTTCTTCTTCATTTCGTTTTTTCTGCTCTTTGGCAATTTGATTCTTCTGTTCTACTGCAATCTGGTTTATTTTCTGTTTTAGGCTTTCAGTTATTTTTTCTGCTTTTTCATTTTCAAGAAATCTTATTTCCACATCACCACCTGCAGTTGTAACATTAACTCTTGCCACATTGCAAAGCTTGTCGAAAGGTCCCTGACTAATCTGTAGTTTATGTAATCTTTCAATTGGAACTATATTTCTTTGTGTAAAAACATATCCCTCGATAATATCAATCGATTCCTCATCTATCTTATATCTGTATCTGTGAAATCTAAAAACAGGACTAATGATAGCGTTAAAAACCAATATTATTGCAATTATCAATCCCAAAATAACTAATATTCCAATATTATTTGGAATAACAAACAATAATTCCAGCACAAATATAATAGCAAGCACCGCTATTGTTCCCGTAATTGTCCCAAAGTACATATTTAAAAGTGCGTTTTTTGATAATTTTTCGTACATTTTCTCCCTCTTTCTACTTTTTATAAAATCAAAATTAAAGGCTGTCAATATGACAGCCTTTAAACATAAGCTTAACAACTATCAACATTTAAGATAATTATTTAGCTTCAATATATCCCTTTGCAACAAGAAGTTCTGCTGAAAGAACAGCTCCGCCTGCAGCACCTCTTAATGTGTTATGTGATAAACCTACAAACTTGTAGTCATATACTGTATCTTCTCTTAAACGTCCAACTGAAATTCCCATACCTTTTTCAAAGTTAACATCTAACTGAACCTGTGGTCTGTTATCTTCTTCAAGATACTGGATGAACTGCTTTGGAGCACTTGGAAGATCAAGCTTCTGTGGTTCTCCACTAAACTTAGTCATAGCTTCAATAAGCTGTTCCTTAGTTGGTTTCTTAGCAAACTTAACAAATACTGCTGCTGTATGTCCGTCTAATACAGGTACTCGGATACACTGTGTTGTGATAACAGGACTTGTTGCTTTTTTAATAACACCATCTTCAATCTTGCCCCATAATCTAAGTGGTTCCTGTTCTGACTTTTCTTCTTCACCGCCAATGAAAGGAATAATATTTCCTAGCATTTCAGGCCAATCCTTAAATGTCTTTCCTGCACCTGAAATAGCCTGGTATGTTGTTGCTACAACTTCTGTTGGCTCAAATTCTTTCCATGCTGTAAGTACAGGAGCATAACTCTGAATTGAACAGTTAGGTTTAACAGCAACAAAACCTCTCTTTGTACCAAGTCTTTCCTTCTGATACTTAATCACTTCATAATGTTCCGGGTTGATTTCCGGAACAACCATAGGAACATCAGGAGTCCATCTATGTGCGCTATTGTTTGAAACTACAGGAGTTTCTGTCTTAGCATAATCTTCTTCAATCTTCTTAATTTCTTCCTTAGTCATATCAACTGCACTAAATACAAAATCAACTGTTGAAGCAACAGCTTCTACTTCGTTAACATTATGTACAATCATCTTTTTAACTGATTCAGGCATTGGAGCTTCCATTTTCCATCTGTCACCTACAGCATCTTCATAAGTCTTTCCTGCTGAACGTGGGCTTGCAGCCAAAGTTGTAACTTCAAACCATGGATGGTCTGCTAACAAAGTAATAAATCTCTGTCCAACCATACCTGTTGCACCTAAAATACCTACTTTAAGTTTTTTGTCTAATTTCATCATCTTTGTGTTCTCCCTTATGCTTTTAATTTTATTTAAATGAATTAGTTTACCATATTAATAGAAATCTGACCAACCATCGTCATTCTTATTAGAATTTTCTGAATTATTCTTCTTTGAAGTTGTGGTTTTTTCTGTTTTAGATGAGTTCTTCTTTGTCGTTTCAGACTCATTGCCAAATATATCCACGGCATAATTATCTCCAGGTCCATAACTTCCATATGTATCGCCTGAAGGTTTGCTGTTCTTACTGTTGTTATTCTTTGTTGACTTCTTTGTTGATTTATTTGTTTTCTTACCTGATTTCTTAGTTGTTGCCTTTTTATCAGTCTTTGAACTACTGCTTCCATTCTTGTTGGTAACAACTGAGTTTTTACTATTATCTGCAACTGTTCCCTTTTCACCGGCTACTGTTGCTTTCTGAACTGATTCCGTATTAGTTTCTGTTGTAGTCTCTATCACTGTTGTTTCAACCGTGGTTGTGTTATTTTCATCTTTGACAGTCTGTTTTCCTGTTTTATCTTTAATAAAAACCACTGCAATTATTATAACTATAATTCCTACAACAATTCCAAAAATCTTCTTATTCTTCATCTTATGCCTCCCCTAAATATACTTTATTATTATTAACATCATAAGTTATTCCATTAAATGAAACACTTTTTGGCTCTGTATTCTGTTGTTTCTTTTCTCGTTGTTCCTTAAGATAACTATCATATGCCCTTACTGATTTCTTATAAGTGTCTGACATACATTCCTTATAAACCATAGTCATAAATGAACAGAAAAGACTTATAATAATTATTCCAATAATTGATGAACCGGCATCATGTTTCTTAAATAACGGCAACGAATCCCTGTATTTAAAATTGGATAAAAATATTGCCGGGCTGAAAAACCATACTATAAAGAAAATATATTTCAATACGGTTATTACATAGTCCATTGGTTCAAATTTATAATAACTAAGTTCACCGTAAATACCTGTTCCTATATAGAAAATCATAAATGCATAATATAAAATAGCCGGAACCATCTTATATACTGCACCTGACCTGAAACCAAACAGTTTCACGCTTCCACTATCGTAATTGTTGGCTTTGGTATTCTTTCCATCATACCTAGCATATATATCTTTTTCTTTCCTGGGTTTGTATGGTTTATATGCCATCTCTTCTCCTTAAAATTCTGATTAAGTGGAATATTCCGTACATCAGACTTTCATAATTCTACTAAAATCGTTAATTTAAAGCTCCCGGCGTGACTCGAACACGTGACCTGCTCATTACGAGTGAGCTGCTCTACCAACTGAGCTACGGAAGCCTATTTACATAATTTAACTATTTATTGTAATAAAGTATACAATGACATTATTATAACTATAAGAAGAAAAAAAGTAAAGACAAAAACACTATGTTTTGATATAATCTAGTTTATGATTTCAATTAAAATAAACGATATAAATAATTTTATGCAAAACCTTCTTGTAAAGGATACTTTTGATTCTTTTTTAATATGTAGCGGAGAAATAATAACAGGTTCTTCCTTCTCCTTTGACGGCCATATTAACAAAGCTTTTTTTAATAAGGATGAAATTGAAAACTTTACCGAAGATTTTGCCACCTGGAAAAACTTAAGAAATATTTGTTTTGAAATAATTAAAGGAAAAAAAGTTCCTACCCGACTTAAGTTGGTTATGGCTTTTCCTAAAGTTAATTATTCAAAAATCGTAAGGGAACTTGGCTCTTCTATTGCTGAAGAGAATATTAGCGGTCTTTATTTTCATATTATATACGAAAGCAATCAGATACATATTATAACCAGTTCTTCCCTTAATCTTTTTACAATGGATAAATCTCTTGATAATTACTGGGATAAATTAATTTCAAAGTTTCTTGAATCCCATTTTGATACAGAGATTTTATAGAAATTGTTAACTAACTGTAAACTTTTAGCACTCACCTTGATTGAGTGCTAATTTTCTCTTGACTTTTCTTTTTTACGTGTCTACAATATCCTTTAGAATTGAAAATGAACAATAACAAAGGAGTGATTTTTATGTCAAAGAAAAAGGGTAGTCTTTCAATTAACAGTGAAAATATTTTCCCTATTATTAAGAAATGGTTGTATTCAGACCATGACATTTTTTTCAGAGAATTAGTATCTAATGGTTGTGATGCCATTACAAAATTAAAGAAACTTGAAATGATGGGTGAAGCTGAAATAGCTGATGATGAAGAATTTAAGATTCAGATTCTTGCAAACCCTAAAGAGAAAACTCTTACTTTCATCGATAATGGTCTTGGTATGACTGCTGATGAAGTAGACGAATACATTAACCAGATTGCTTTTTCGGGTGCAGAAGCTTTCCTTGAACAGTATAAGGATAAAACTTCTGAAGACCAGATTATCGGTCATTTCGGTTTAGGTTTTTATTCAGCATTTATGGTTGCTGATAGAGTAACTATTGAAACTTTATCTTATAAGAAAGATGCCAAAGCAGTTCTTTGGGACTGTGAAGATGGTATGGACTTTACAATGTCTGACTCAGACAAGGCTGATCGTGGTACAAAGATTACTTTATATTTAAATGACGACAGCGTTGAATTTGCTAACATTTTCAGAGCTAAAGAGATTCTTGATAAGTACTGCTCTTTTATGCCTGTTGAAATTTTTGTATCTGACCCTTCTGCTGAACCTGAATATCAGACAATTATGGAAGAAGAATTAACAGATAAAGATACTGTTATTGAGCATATTGTTGAGCCAGCTAAAACTGAAGAAAAAGAAAAGGAAGACGGAACTAAGGAAACTGTTGAAGTTGAACCAGAAAAGAAAAAAGTAAAAATTTTAAAAAGACCTGTAAGTATCAGTGATACTACTCCTCTTTGGACTAAACATCCTAATGAATGTACTGAAGAAGAATACAGAGAATTCTATCACAAAGTATTCTTAGATTACAAAGAGCCTTTATTCTGGATTCATTTAAATATGGATTATCCATTTAACTTAAAGGGTATTTTGTACTTCCCTAAGATTAATACAGAATATGAATCAATTGAAGGCACAATTAAGCTTTATAACAATCAGGTATTTATTGCTGATAATATTAAGGAAGTTATCCCTGAATTCTTAATGCTTTTAAAGGGTGTTATTGATTGTCCTGATTTACCACTTAATGTTTCACGTTCTGCTCTCCAGAATGACGGTTTTGTCAAAAAAATTTCTGATTACATTACTAAGAAAGTTGCTGACAAACTTTCCGGCATGTGTAAAACAGATAAAGAAGAATACGAAAAATACTGGGATGATATTAGCCCATTCATTAAATTCGGTTGTTTAAAAGACACTAAGTTCTGCGAAAAGATGTCTGATTATGTTTTATTCAAGAATCTTGATGACAAATATCTTACATTTAAGGAATGTCTTGAAGAAAATAAAGATAAACATGAAAATACTATTTTCTACACAAACGATCCTGTTCAGCAGAGCCAGTATGTAAATATGTTTAAGGCTGAAGGAATTGATGCTGTTGTATTAAAAGATGCAATAGACCAGCCTTTCATTTCACAGCTTGAGCAGAAAAATGAAAATGTTAAGTTTGTAAGAATTGATGCTGACTTAAATGATTCATTTACTGAAGAAATAAGTGAAGATGAGCTTAAAGATGCTACTGAAAAATTAACAGAAACATTTAAGAAAGCTTTAAATCGTGATCAGTTAGATGTTAAGGTTCAGAAAATTAAAGACGAAAAAGTTTCTTCAATGATTACTGTTTCAGAAGAAAGCCGTCGTATGCAGGATATGATGAAGATGTATGGTATGTCCGGTATGGACCCTGCAATGTTTGGTGGTTCAGGTGAGACATTAGTATTAAATGCCAACAATGCTCTTGTTAAATACATTTTAGCTAACCCTGAAGGAGAAAACACTGATATTATGTGTAAGCAGTTATATGACCTTGCAGTAATTAGTCATACTCCGCTTAATCCTGAATCAATGACAGCATTCATTGAAAGAAGTAATAAGATACTTGAAATCTTGTCAGAGAAATAGGGAACATGGTTTAAAGTCCGGTTATAACTGATAGTTTGAAGTCTGGTTATAATTAATGGTTTAAGTCACTGCAAATTACAAAATAAGAATGTAGGAATTATGGCATATAACAATGTCAGAAACCTACATTCTTATTTTTTATTTTATGACATGTTGGTACACTTTTCCACGGAGGTGTCCACTCCCAACTCTCCAATATATTGGACGATTTACAGTACAAGAGAACATTTTTATTCCACTTTACTTCAACTCATATTTTTCAAATATTTCATTTACTGCCAGGTTATACTTATATAGGTTTTGGGCTTTTCTAATTAGTTTCGCACACTTATGCGAATCACCAAAGTTAAGTGACATATATGTCCACATTTCTTTCATTTTAAACAGCAAATGCTTGTCTGCTTTCATTATTTTTTCAAAATCATTATATAGTCTGTCATGATATGCCTCTAGCATTTTTTTAGTTAACTTTTTTCCACCTTTGATTTCATTAACAAGGTTTGGGTTTCCAATAAGCCCTCTGCCTATCATGATGCTTCCAATTTTCATTTCTGAATCATCATTTATTTTATCAATAATTCTGTGATAATTTTCCACTGTGTTTATATCTCCGTTATAACAAACTGGATTCTTACTGTTTTCCAAAGCATACTTAAAGGCTTCCATGTTTGGAGTTCCCTTGTATAGTTGCTCTCTTGTTCTTGGATGTACTATCAACTGGCTAATTGGATATCTATTGTAAACTTCAAGTATATTTTCAAACTCATCCGGCTCATACATTCCTATTCTTGTTTTTACAGATATTGATAAATTATGACCTTCACTGTTCTTCTTCTCTAACCAGTTGAATGTTTCATCAAAAAATCTGTCCATTGCTTCCGTATCTTTTAGGAAACCTGCCCCTTTGTTTTTAGACACAACAGTGCCTGAAGGGCAGCCGGCATTCAAATTAATTTCTTTATCATAGCCCAATTCAATTAACTGATTTGCTGCCTTTATAAAGTAATCTGCCCGATTTGCCAGAATTTGTGGCACCAAATTTATCTCTTTATTATTGTTTTCCGGCAAAAGATCTCTTATTTCTTTTCCTTTTAATCTATCATTAATCGATGGGGATATGAAAGGTGCATAGTACTTATCCACGTCATCAAACAAATCATTATATGCGTTTCTATATGTAAATCCTGTTACACCTTCAAGTGGTGCAAAATAAAATTCCATGTCATTCTCCTTACTTATCTATTAATCCTTGCACAGTATATCAAAAGTATGTTTCAAAAACCAGTAGTATGTGGTATAATTTTATAGGTTTTATGCGAATTTATTTATATTTATGCACAAAACCGCTTTAACAAAATTAATTAAAAGCGAGGTTATACATATGAAATTATGGGGCGGTCGATTTACTAAGGAAGAAAATCAGTTAGTTCACAACTTTAACGAATCCCTTTCTTTTGACCAGAAATTTTATAAGCAGGATATTCAGGGAAGTTTAGCACATGTTAAAATGCTTGGCAAACAGGGAATTATTACTACTGATGAAATGAATGATATTATTAAAGGACTTGAAAGCATTAGAGTTGATCTTGACAACGAAACTCTTCAGTTTGATAACAGTGAGGATATTCACAGTTTTGTAGAAGCACATCTTATTGAAAGAATTGGCGATGCCGGCAAGAAACTTCACACAGGACGTAGCCGTAATGATCAGGTTGCTCTTGACATGAAACTTTACACAAGACATGAAGTTGAAGAAATTAATGATTTGTTAAAAACACTTCTTAATTCTTTATTGAAAGTTATGGAGGAAAACACAGAAACTTTTATGCCCGGCTTTACTCATTTACAGAAAGCACAGCCTATTACTTTGGCTCATCACTTTGGTGCTTATTTCGAAATGTTCAAGCGTGACCGTAGCAGATTAGACGATATACATAAGAGAATGAATCTTTGTCCACTAGGTTCAGGTGCTTTAGCAGGAACTACTTATCCTTTAGACAGAGAATATACTGCAAATCTTCTTGGTTTTGATGGTCCAACTCTTAACAGTATGGATTCTGTATCAGATAGAGATTATTTAATTGAATTTTTAAGTGCTCTTTCTACTATTATGATGCACTTAAGCAGATTCTGTGAAGAAATTTGTATTTGGAATTCTAACGAATACCGTTTTGTTAATATTGATGATTCATACAGCACAGGTTCAAGCATTATGCCTCAGAAGAAAAATCCTGATATTGCAGAGTTAATCAGAGGAAAAACAGGACGTGTTTACGGTGCTCTTGCTTCTATCCTTACAACAATGAAAGGTATTCCTCTTGCTTATAACAAAGATATGCAGGAAGACAAAGAGTTATCTTTTGATGCAATTGATACAGTTAAAGGATGCATCGTTTTATTTACAGGCATGATTGATACAATGACATTTAACAAAGATATTATGGAAGCAAGTACAAAGAACGGCTTTACTAATGCTACTGATGCTGCTGATTACCTTGTAAACCACGGAGTACCATTTAGAGATGCTCACGGAATCGTTGGTCAGTTAGTTCTTTTCTGTGAAGAAAAAGGAATCGCCCTTGATGATATGACTTTAGATGAATATAAAGCAATCAGTCCTGTGTTTGAAGATGACATTTATGATGCTATAAGCTTAGAAACATGCGTTGATAAGCGTACAACAATTGGTGCTCCGGGACCTGATGCTATGAAGAAAGTTATTGAAATCTATAAAGAATATTTAGCTTAAAAGAATTTTTTTAAATTTCCTATTATATAAAAAGCCTTCACCAACTCATTCCGGTGAAGGCTTTTTGATATTTTTTTATAACTATTTAATTTACTAATCGTTACAATTACGGATTACAAATCTTACATGGTTCATATCCCTGATCAATTAAATCCTGTCTTTTTCCTTTATATACACCCTTATTAGAATTACTCATTTGCTTAACACTTCTACATGATGGAGTATGGAACTTATGAGTATTCATGTTTAGAATATACTCTGTTGTTGTGGATGAACTGTTATTTGTGTTCTTATTCGAATTACTATTCTTTGTGCTTTTATTTGAGGATGAAGCTGTTTGTCTGTTATTAGAGTTTGAATTATACTCTGTTTTTCCATTGCCGTCACTATCCCCTGTGGCATAATTAATTGTTACTCCCGGTTGAACATTGTAGCAGAATACATTAAAGCTTATTCCTTCTCCTTTGTCCTCGACAGAATATCCTTCCATTTTTACACCTTTTGCAACAAGATTATTTCCTTCAAAAACAGGTGTAACTCGATACATGACATGATTAGATGTTTCTTTTACATAGTCTGCAACCATATCTTCAAATGGAAGCATTCCTATAACGTTAAGGTATCTTGTTCCTGTTATAAGATTCTTTTCGTTGGCATTCTCACCTGTCAACTGATATCCTATAAGATGACATCTGTTATACAAATACTTTCCATCTACAAAATCATACTTAACAGTGTGCCATCCTGTAGGCTTAATCATTCCGATTTCACCACGCTTTTCTGTAGGCATAATGTCACGTCCTACACTTGCAACACATACTGTACATCTTCCAAGTTTGTCTAAGCTTCCGTATTTTTCAAAAGATTTAGCTGTTATTTCTTTGGAAGTAAATTCAGGTTCGTTGTTATTTAATTCCACATAAGCATTTCCGCTATAGGCGGGTATTTTTGTTGTCTTAATACTTTTTGTGTTTTTTGCATTATTTGTACTTTTACTTTTTTTAGATGAATTGCTACTTACCTTACTTTCTGCTTTAGCTGTAGTTTCACTTATTTTGCTTTCTTGCTGTGTAGTTTCCGATATATTCTGATTACTTACTGATGTCTGTTCATTGTTTTCAATGGTTGTTGTAACCTTTTCACTATCAGTGTTACCTGTATCATCGCAACCTGAAAGCATACTCATTGTTAATATTAACGCTATAAAAAGTGCGCTTATTCTTTTCTTCATGACTTACTCCATATTATATTAACTGATATATTTCCCTAATTATCTTTTCATGGGAATAGCCCTGAAACTCCAATGTTTCTACCAGATTGCATTTAATATCATCCATATTAAAATATTTATCCGCAGGGTAAATTTTGTCCCATCTGTAGACAATTATCTTATTTATTTCTTCTATTCTAACTTCCTGTCTTTCAACAAAACAAAAATCGTGTTCTGTGGCATTTTCCAAATTATTATCCACAATAATATTGTCTGCCTTTTCTTCAGAAAACTGTTTAAACGAATATTCATCCATATATAATTTTGCACCGTTAATATATTCTAAAATATTCTTTCTTACAATTCTATCCCCGCTTTGTCTTCTGTTGTTAAACAGCATTCCATTATTTTGATCTAAACATATAATTACATTCATTATAAATACCTTTTCTTTTATTGAACATTTTTAAGGTTTACATCCAACTGATTAAACGGAATTGAAATATTATTTTCATCAAACTTATATTTTACATTTTCATTTAAGTAAAACTTAGCATTCCAATAGTCTTCAGTTTTAACCCACATTCTCATTTCCAAAATAATGCTGCTATCTGCAAGTTCCTTAACCACAACAACTTCTTCTTCTGGTTTAATCCCATATTCTGACTTCTTCATAACATCAGCCATAATCTTCTTAGCTTTTTTAATATCATCATCATATCCTATACCAACTTCAACATCTAGTCTTCTTTCTTCCTGATGTGTAACATTGGTCAAAACACTATCTGCTAATTTACCATTAGGAAGTTTAATACTTTTGTTATCAATAGACTGTAATGTTGTATAAATAATGTCAATCTTTGTAACATTACCCTCAACACCTTCTGCAATAATATAGTCACCTAACGAAAAAGGTTTAGTTATAAGTATAAGTATACCTCCTGCAAAGTTTGCAAGACTTCCCTGTAATGCCAAACCTATGGAAACTCCTGCTGTACCTAAAAGAGTGATAAATGAGGTTGTCTGAATACCAATCTGGCCACATATTGTAATAATAATCACAATATAACCAAATACCTTAATCATTGAATCTAAGAATTTAACAACTCCTTCATCGATATTGGATCTATTCATAATCTTCTTAAATAATTTTCTTACAAGAGAAAGAACAATCCTTCCAATAATAAATATTACTATTGCAAGAAACAAATCGAATCCAAAATCAATAGCTTTGTTAATTCCGTCATCTATTACTGTCGAAAGTCTGCTTACTTTCTTATCCAATTCTTCTACATTTTGTTCAATATTTTGTTGAACCTCCGTGGCTAAAATAAACATTCCTTTGCTCCTTATTATTTGTCTAATTACACTTTCAAAAAGTCTTATTCCTTCTATGCATGTAAAATTGCATAATAATCTTGATTAGAAAAACCGGTGAAATAAAATTATATATTTATAACACCGGTTCATCTTAAATATTGCACTATTTCAGATAAATACATTCTTACATAAATGTTTATCCATCTAAAATAAAATTATGTTTTATTTATAGTATTATCGTATTATTTAATAACTCTTACCTTAATAACACCTTCAACTGCCTGTAATTTTGATACAAGCTGTTCTGTTGCAGGATCATCACAATCGATAATGGCATATGCATAATCACCTTTAGACTTATCAACCATATCTGATACGTTAATTCCTTCAGCAGCAACTACTGATGTAAGCTGTCCAATCATATTTGGAATATTCTTATGACAAACTGTAATTCTTGTAGTCTTGTCGCAAACACCCAAATCACATTTTGGATAGTTAACTGAGTTAACAATATTACCATTTTCTACGAAATCCATAATTTCCTTAACCGCCATAACTGCACAGTTATCTTCTGATTCAGCAGTTGAAGCTCCAAGATGAGGTGTTGCAATAACGCCTTCAACTCCTGCCACATTTGGGTTAGGGAAATCTGTTACGTATTTCTTAACCTTTCCTGATGCTAAAGCTTCGCACATTGCCTCATCATCTACTAATAAATCTCTTGCAAAATTAAGAACAACAACTCCGTCTTTCATCATTGCAATAGTTTCTTTATTAATCATCTTCTTAGTATCATCTACTAATGGTGTATGTACTGTAATGAAATCACATTCTTTAAAGATTTCTTCTCTTGTCTTTACAAGATGAACGTCTCTCTTAAGGCTTAATGCGCCTTCGACTGAAATAAATGGATCATTTCCGTATACTTCCATTCCCATTGATTCAGCAGCGTTGGCTACTAATCTTCCGATAGCTCCAAGACCGATTACGCCAAGCTTTTTGCCTTTAATTTCATTTCCGGCAAAATTCTTTTTAGCCTTTTCCATATCTTTGCTGATATTTTCATTGTCCGTATTATTATCAACCCACTTGTTACCGCCAATAATATCTCTTGATGCAAGAAGCATGCCACAAAGCACTAATTCTTTTACTCCGTTAGCATTTGCACCTGGTGTGTTAAATACAACAACACCCTTATCTGCACATTTATCCAATGGGATATTGTTAACACCTGCTCCTGCTCTTGCAATTGCCAAAAGGCTTTCAGGTAAATCTAAGTCATGCATTGCTGCACTTCTTACTAATGCTACATCTGCATCAGCAAAATTATCTGTCATTTCGTAATTATTATTAAATAATCCTGTTCCAAGTTCAGAAATAGGATTTAAGCAATTAACTTTAGTCATCTCTATTCTCCTTCATATAAGTGGTTCTAATTAATTCAAACTAACTTATTTAACCACAAATATATTTATGCGTTTTCTTTTTCAAATTTTTCCATAAACTCTACTAATGCCTTAACACCTTCAATTGGCATAGCATTATAAATGCTGGCTCTCATACCACCAACTGTTCTATGACCTTTAAGGTTTTCAAGTCCTGCAGCCTTAGCTTCTGCAACAAACTTAGCATCTAATTCTTCGTTACCTGTTACAAAAGGTACATTCATAAGCGAACGGTCCTTAGGAACTACAGTACCCTTGAATAATTTGCTGTTATCAAGGAAATCATAAAGAATCTTAGCCTTTTCTTCGTTACGCTTCTTCATTGCATCAAGACCACCCATCTTTTTAATCCACTTAAATACCTTACCACAAATATAAATTCCGTAGCATGGAGGTGTATTGTAAAGTGAACCTGCGTCTGCCTGTGTCTTCCACTGAAGCATTGTAGGAACTGTACTGTCAACTTCTTCAGGAATTAAATCTTCTCTAATAATTGCAATAACAACACCTGCTGGTCCAACATTCTTCTGAACACCACCATAAATCACACCGTATTTTGATACATCAACAGGTTCTGATAAGAAACATGAAGATACATCAGCTACTAATGTATGTCCCTTAGTATTGGGTAATTCATGATACTTTGTACCATAAATAGTATTGTTTTCACAAATGTATACATAATCTACATCATCATCAATATCTAAGTCACTACAATCAGGAATATATGTGAATGTCTTATCAGCTGATGAAGCTACTCTCTGTACCTCAAGATACTTTTCTGCTTCTGCAGCTGCTTTCTTAGCCCACTGTCCTGTTACAATATAAGCAGCCTTACCATTCTTCTTTAAGTTCATTGGTACTGCAGCGAACTGCTGTGAAGCACCACCCTGAAGGAATAATACTTTATAATTATCAGGAATATTCATTAAATCTCTAATATCCTGTTCTGCTTCATCAATAATCTGCTGGAACATTTTTGAACGATGGCTCATTTCCATTACGCTCATACCACATCCCTTGTAATCAAGCATTTCTTCTGCTGCTTCCTTTAATACTTCTTCCGGTAATACTGCCGGTCCTGCTGAGAAATTATATACTCTAGCCATTTGAAACCTCCCTTTTATGTCATAGGAAAATGCCTGCATAACAGGCATTTTCCGTATTTTTAGTAAATACTAATATATCTATATTAGCAGTCATATCCTTTTTCTGCAAGGTCTTCTTCTGAAAAAACTTCACTAATTGCTGTATTAGCAGGAACCATAGGGAATACCTTTTCATCCTGATCTATCTGACAATCAATAACACATGGTATATTGAGAGCTATAGCATCTTTTAATGCATTTTCAAATTCTTCAACTGTTGTTGCTCTGTAAGCCTTAGCTCCCATTCCTTCTGCAATCTTTACGAAATCAACGCTATCGTCAAGAACAGTATTTGAATATCTCTTGCCATAGAATAATGTCTGCCACTGTCTAACCATACCAAGAACGTGGTTATTAATAACAATCTGAATAATTGGAATATTGTAACGTGTTGCTGTTGCAATTTCATTCATGTTCATTCTGAAACATCCATCACCTGCAACGTTTACACATACTCTGTTTTTATTGCCCATCTTAGCACCAATACATGCGCCAACACCATAGCCCATTGTACCAAGTCCACCTGAAGTAATAAGCTGTCTAGGTTCTTTAAACTTATAGAACTGTGCAGCCCACATCTGATGCTGTCCAACATCTGTTGTAATGATAGCATCACCATTTGTAATGTTATATAAAGAATCAATAACAGCAGGTCCTGTAAGAACATCTTTGTTAAGAGCTAAAGGATATTTTTCCTTCATTTCTTTAATTTCCTGCATCCAATCTGCATGATCCTGTTTTGTAAGAGCACTATTAAGTCTAATAAGAACCTCTTTCATGTCTCCGATGATGCTTGCGTCAGCCTTAATATTCTTATTAATTTCTGATGGATCAACATCAATATGTACAATCTTTGCATTGTTAGCAAAAGCCTTAGCTTTACCGATTACACGGTCACTAAATCTTGCTCCAAGAACTAATAATAAATCACACATTGTAACACCATAGTTTGATGTTTTTGTTCCGTGCATACCGATCATTCCTGTATATCTTTCGCTGTTACCATCCATTGCACCTTTACCCATAAGTGAATCACAAACAGGTGCGTCAACTAATTCTGCAAGTTCTCTTACTTCCTTAGCTGCATCTGAAATAACTGCGCCACCACCAACTAAAATAAATGGTTTCTTTGATGACTTAATCATCTCTACTACTATATCAATGTCTTCTTTTTTAATTGTGTCAGAAATTCTTTCAACTTTAACAGGTTCCTGTTTTTCGTAGTTGTACTTAGCTGCTGTAACGTCTTTTGTTATATCAACAAGTACAGGTCCCGGTCTTCCTGTCTTGGCAATACGAAAAGCCTTTCTAAGTGTATCTGCAAGATTTTCAATATCTTTCACAATAAAATTATGTTTTGTAATTGGCATTGTTGCACCAACAATATCAATTTCCTGAAATGAATCTTTTCCAAGTCCTGACTTGGCAACATTAGCTGTAATAGCAACCAATGGAACTGAATCCATATATGCTGTTGCAATACCTGTAACCAAGTTAGTTGCACCAGGTCCTGATGTTGCCATACAAACTCCAACTTTCCCTGTTGAACGGGCATATCCGTCAGCTGCATGAGCTGCCCCCTGTTCATGGGATACTAATATATGTGTAATTTCATCTGAGTGCTTATACATTTCATCATATATGTTAAGGATTGTTCCGCCCGGATAACCAAATACTGTATCAACACCCTGTTCTTTTAAACATTCTATTACTATTTGTGAACCGTTTAATTCCATAATCTTGTCCTCTCCCTTGTCTTATTTATCGATTGCAAGAATTGCTCCTCTGTTACCTGATGTAACCATAGATGCATATCTTGCCAAATAACCTGTTGTAACCTTTGGTTCTCTTGGTGTCCAGTTCTTTCTTCTTTCTGCAAGAACTTCATCAGAAACATCAAGTTCAAGAGTCATTTCAGGAATATTAATTTTAATAATGTCTCCTTCTTCTACTAAAGCAATAGGTCCACCTACTGCAGCTTCAGGAGATACATGTCCGATAGAAGCTCCTCTTGAAGCACCAGAGAAACGTCCGTCAGTAATAAGAGCCACTGATGAACCAAGTCCCATACCTGCAATTGCTGATGTAGGATTTAACATTTCTCTCATTCCAGGGCCACCCTTAGGTCCTTCATATCTGATAACTACAACATCACCAGGTACAATCTTTCCGCCCTTTATTGCTACAATAGCATCTTCTTCGCATTCAAATACTCTTGCAGGTCCTTTATGAACCATCATTTCATCTACAACTGCTGAACGTTTTACAACGCTACCATCAGGTGCAAGATTTCCTTTTAATACTGCAAGACCACCTGTTTTACTATATGGATTATCAAGAGGTCTGATAACCTGTGGATTCTTGTTTTCACAATCTTTAATATTTTCACCAATTGTATTGCCTGTAACAGTCATACAATCTTCATGTAAAAGACCAAGCTCTCTTAATTCATTCATTACCGCATAAACACCGCCTGCTTCATTAAGGTCTTCCATATATGTAGGACCTGCTGGAGCCAAATGGCAAAGGTTAGGTGTTTTTTCACTGATTTCGTTAGCAAATGAAATATCAAAATCAAATCCAACTTCATGTGCAATAGCAGGTAAATGAAGCATACTGTTTGTTGAACAACCAAGTGCCATATCTACTGTTAATGCATTTAAAATAGCATCTTTTGTCATAATGTCACGAGGTCTGATATTCTTTCTGTACAATTCCATTACTGCCATACCTGCGTGCTTAGCAAGTTTTAATCTTTCTGAATATACAGCAGGGATTGTTCCGTTACCCTTAAGTCCCATACCCAATGCTTCTGTAAGACAGTTCATTGAGTTAGCTGTGTACATACCTGAACATGAACCACATGTTGGACAAGCCTTACATTCATATTCATTTAATTCTTCAAGAGACATCTTGCCGGCAGCATTGGCACCTACTGCTTCAAACATTGATGAAAGACTGGTCTTATGTCCTCCAACATGTCCTGCAAGCATTGGTCCTCCTGAAACAAATACTGTTGGCACATTTACTCTTGCTGCAGCCATTAATAATCCCGGTACATTCTTATCACAGTTAGGAATCATAACTAAAGCATCAAACTGGTGAGCCCTAGCCATACATTCTGTTGAATCTGCAATCAAATCTCTTGTTACAAGAGAATATTTCATTCCTTCATGTCCCATTGCAATACCGTCACATACGGCAATAGCCGGGAACATAATTGGCGTACCACCTGCCATGGCAACACCCATCTTTACTGCGTTAGCAATCTTATCAAGGTTCATATGTCCCGGAACGATTTCATTATATGAACATACAATACCAACTAATGGTCTTTCCATTTCTTCTTCTGTCATACCCAGAGCATTAAACAATGATCTGTGTGGAGCCTGCTGAAGTCCTTTTTTTACTGCATCACTCTTCATCTTATTTCCTCCTAAAATCGGTCTATCTATTATAGTCTTTAAAATCTAAAATCATATGAAGTGACTTTATTAAAGTCTGTTTACTATCTCGTCACCCATCTCTTTACAGCCAACAAGTGTCATTCCGTCTGACATAATATCAACTGTTCTGATATTGTCTTCTAACACTTTCTCAACTGCCTTTTCAACTGCATCTGCTTCCTTATCAAGATCAAATGAGTATCTCAGCATCATAGCTGCTGAAAGAATTGTTGCTATAGGGTTAGCCTTGTTCTGACCTGCAATATCAGGTGCAGCACCGTGGCTTGGTTCATAAAGTCCAAACTTATCTTCTCTAAGACTGGCTGATGATAACATTCCAATTGATCCTGTAATCATACTAGCTTCATCTGAAAGGATATCCCCAAACATATTCTCTGTTACAACAACATCAAACTGTGCCGGATCCTTAACTAACTGCATTGCACAGTTATCTACTAACATATGTGTTAGTGTAACCTCAGGATAATCCTTTGCCACTTCATTTACAACCTTATCCCATAATCTTGAAGAGTCAAGCACGTTAGACTTGTCAACGCTTATTACATTCTTTCTTCTCTTCATTGCTATTTCAAAAGCTTTCTTTGCAATACGTCTAATTTCGTTCTCATTATATGTTAAAGTATCTGTTGCTGTAAGCACGCCGTCAACTTCTTCAGTCTTTCTTTCTCCGAAATAAAGACCACCTGTTAACTCTCTAACAATAATCATGTCAAAACCGGCATCTGCTACCTCTTCCTTCAATGGACAGGCACCCTTTAATTCTTTGTAAAGATATGCAGGTCTAAGGTTAGCAAAAAGATTAAGTCCTTTTCTTATGGCAAGTAGTCCTGCCTCCGGTCTAAGGTTAGGTGGAAGTTCGTACCAACTGTCTTTTCCGACGACACCACCTACGGCACCAAGAAGGACTGCGTCACTTTTCTGTGCTGTGGCTAATGCTTCATCTGTAAGTGGAACTCCGTGCTTGTCAATTGACACCCCGCCCATATCCACTTCTGTGTAGTTGAAGACATGACCAAACTTAGTTCCAACAGCATCAAGAACCTTTTGTGCTTCTCTTACAATCTCTGGTCCAATTCCATCACCGGGAATTACTGCAACATTAAAATTCATCATGTATCCTCTTTTCTATCGTGATTAATAAGAAGTAGCTTCTGTATAATTAAGTACAAAAGTCTACGCTAATTCTTAAATTATATCGTAAATGATATATTTTATCAACCTACATATATAATATATTTCTTGATTAAATTTAACCTGGTTCATAATTTATAATAAACATTCTACTTTATTTTTTCTATTTTTCATACTTGTTTTCTTTCTTAAATAATGTTTCCGTAATAGTTTTGCTAAAAGAATAAACTAAAAGAAGGCAACAACCTTGCCTTTACAAGTTCACCATTGCCTTCTTTTTATAATATAACACTATATTATCTCTTGATTTTTCTTATTGAGAAGAATGCCATTCCAAGTGACATCATCAGCATAGCCATCAACATAGCCAAAACAGAAAAAAGGTGTTTATAGACCTTAAATCTCATAAACACCTTTACTTCAATCTTTAATATTATTGTATTTATATCATAGTAACTATTCAGCTTTTTCTACATCTACAATAGCTGATTTCTGCATTGGAATACGGCAGTTCTTGTTTCCACCAAATTCAACGATAACTGTATCATCTGTTACATCAATAACCATTCCGTAAAATCCACTTGTTGTTAAAATGCTATCGCCTACTGCAACTGCATCCATAACTTCTTTCTGTTTCTTTTCCTGTTTCTTCTGTGGCTTAATAGCAAGGAAATACATAAATCCAATAATTAATACTACATAAAGGACCATTATTCCCCAGCTTGCTGCCTGAGAACCTGCTGCTAAAATTGGCATTGTTCGTTCCTCCTATTTCTTGTCATTTTCTTTAAAGCCTTCTAATTTCTTAGCTTTATATTCGGCATAGTTTCCTGCCTCAATGGCATCTCTTATTTCCTCCATCATTGTATTATAAAAATACAAATTATGCAAGACGCATAAGCGCATGCCTAACATCTCCTTAGCTTTAAGAAGATGTCTGATATATGCTCTTGAGTGATACTTACATGCAGGACACTCACAACCTTCTTCTATTGGTCTTGAATCTGTTTCATACTTTGCATTAAACAAATTCAACTTACCGGCATTAGTATATACATGTCCATGACGACCGTTTCTTGATGGGTAAACACAATCAAAGAAATCCACACCACGTTCTACTGCTTCAAGTATATTAGCCGGAGTACCTACTCCCATTAAATATATTGGCTTATCCTTTGGAAGATGCGGCTCAACCTTTTCAATAATTCTATACATCTCTTCATGGCTTTCACCTACAGCCAGACCACCTATGGCATATCCATCCAAATCCATATCAGCTATAGCCTTGGCCTGTTCAACACGAATATCATCATATATTCCACCCTGATTTATTCCAAATAAAAGCTGATTCTTATTTATTGTATCCTCCAGACCATTAAGTCTGTTCATTTCTTTTTTACATCTTTCAAGCCATCGTGTTGTTCTTGCAACAGAATTTTCAATGTACTGTCTCGATGCAACACTTGAAGGACATTCGTCAAAAGCCATGGCAATAGTTGAAGCCAGGTTAGACTGAATCTGCATACTTTCCTCAGGTCCCATAAAAATCTTTCTTCCATCTACATGAGAGTTAAAGTATACTCCTTCTTCCTTTATTTTTCTAAGCCCTGCAAGAGAAAAGACCTGAAAACCACCTGAATCCGTAAGAATAGGTCTGTCCCAATTCATAAATTTATGAAGACCGCCTAACTTCTTAACAACCTTATCACCCGGTCTAACATGAAGGTGATATGTATTAGATAATTCTACCTGTGTCTTAATTGTCTTTAAGTCTTCTGCAGCTACTGCACCTTTAATTGCGGCCGCTGTTCCTACATTCATAAAAACCGGTGTCTGTATCTTGCCATGAACTGTTGTAAATTCGCCTCTTTTTGCGTTTCCATCTTTTGCTAAAACCTTAAACATAAAACACCTCATTGATTTCATTATTTTTAACGCATTGTATTATTATATTATTTTATTAGTATTAACGCAAGCAGATATTTTAAATTTGCTATTATCCCTATTCCTTGTTATAATCGTGAAAGGCAAAAATTTTTACGGATTTTATTTACGGAGGTTAAAATGGCTGGTTCAACATATGGTAACATTTTTAAAATAACAACTTGGGGAGAATCTCATGGAAAGGCTGTTGGCGTTGTAGTTGACGGTTGCCCTGCAGGAGTTCCTCTTTGTGAAGAAGACATTCAGTTTTTTCTTGACAGAAGAAAGCCGGGACAGTCTGCATACACTACACAGCGTAACGAAGATGACAAGGTCGAGATTTTGTCTGGTATTTTTGAAGGAAAAACTACCGGCACTCCTATTTCTTTGGTTGTACACAATAAAGATCATCATTCTGCTGATTACTCACAGATTGCAGAATGCTACAGACCGGGACACGCTGATTACACTTTTGATGAAAAATATGGTTTCAGAGATTATCGCGGTGGCGGACGTTCATCAGGTCGCGAAACTATAGGAAGAGTTGCCGCAGGCGCCATTGCTTCTAAGATTTTAGAATCACTTAATATTTCCATTATGACTTATTCTAAATCTATCGGTAACGTATCTATAAATTACAATAATTTTAATAAAGACGAAATTCAGAAAAATCCTATGTATATGCCTGATAGCAACGCTGCTAAACTTGCAGGTGATATGCTTAAAGAGAAAATGGCTGAAATGGATTCCGTTGGTGGTATTATCGAATGTGTTGTAGCCGGCATGCCAACAGGTGTAGGTGAACCTGTTTTTGATAAGTTAGATGCTAACCTTGCAAAAGCAATTATGTCCATCGGTGCTGTTAAAGGTATTGAGATTGGTGATGGTTTTGCAGTTGCCACATCTACAGGTTCTAAAGATAATGATGGTTTTAAAGTTGAAAATGGTCATATTTCAAAAACATCAAACCATGCTGGAGGGATTCTTGGTGGCATAAGCGACGGCTCACCTATTGTTCTTAGAGCCGCAATCAAGCCTACTCCTTCTATTGCAATGACACAGCAGACAGTAAATAAATCTATGGAAAATATTGATATCAATATAAAAGGTCGTCACGATCCTATTATTGTTCCTAGAGCTGTAGTTGTTGTCGAATCAATGGTTGCCGTTACTATTGTTGATTTACTATTCCAGTCAATGACTTCCAGAATGGACAATATTATAAAATTCTTTAAATAATAAATTTATATAATCTTCCAAGCATGTTTAAATATACTGTTTGGAAGATTTTTATTTTCTATTTTTTTGCTTTGCTCTATTTCTGCACTATTTTGAGTTAAGCATTTTTTCAAAAATGACACCTACAATGCACCACAGCGGTGCATAATCAATTCTAATCACACCGTTTATGTTGTACTTTTTATCGCTATAATCCCACGGACAATTATTTGTTTTCTTAAGAATACTTCCTGTAATTAATTCTACCATAAAAATTCCTATTGAATAAACTATCCCCCTGATTATTGTAGGCATTTTCATTTTCTTTAACTTAAGGCTTATTGGCTTTATAACTGATGCCAAGCCATATATGGGAAACATAATTATTGACGTATAACCAATGAATTTATTATTATTGCTTTTTATTCCATGAAAGGCTGTCCATATAATTTCAATACACCAACCTAAAATACCACATTTTACAAAATCACTTTTCATAACTCCCCCTGTAAATCTAATCCATTACATTATTTCCAAAAATTGGGGAATTATACAGTAAACATATTCCATAAAAAACAAAATCCTTACAGCTCGCAAGACCAATCAGTCCTTTTACTGTAAGGATTTTACAACACTATTGATTCTACTTTCTAATCAACAGTCATATTAATATTTTGTTTCTTTATGCATATAAAGGATATTTGTCTGTTAACGCCTTTACTTTTGCCTTTACTGCTTCATTGTTTCCTTCCGGATCAGCAGCGATTAATGCCATACATTCTGCTATTACATCCATATCTGCTTCATTAAGTCCTCTTGTTGTAACTGCAGGTGTACCAATTCTTACACCACTTGTAATTCCCGGTTTCTGTGGGTCATTAGGAATTGCGTTCTTGTTACATGTAATGTTTGCTTTATCAAGAGCAATTTCAAATTCCTTACCTGTAATGTTTTTGCTTCTTAAGTCTACTAACATTAAGTGGTTGTCTGTACCGCCTGATACAAGGTCAAAACCTCTGTCTGTAAGACCTTTTGCAAGTGCCTGTGCATTTGCCACAATGTTCTTGCCATACTCCTGGAATTCAGGTGATAAAGCTTCTTTGAAACAAACAGCCTTAGATGCGATAACGTGCATTAATGGTCCACCCTGGATTCCTGGGAAAACTGCCTTATTAAGCTTATGTTCCAAAGCAAATTCTTCACTTGAAAGAATAAGTCCACCTCTTGGTCCTCTTAATGTCTTATGAGTTGTAGTTGTTGTTACATGCGCATATGGAATTGGGCTCATATGCTGACCTGTAGCTACAAGACCTGCAATATGTGCCATATCTACCATAAGGTAAGCACCTACTTCGTCAGCGATTTCTCTGAATTTCTTAAAATCAATCTTTCTTGGGTAAGCACTTGCACCAGCTACGATAAGTTTAGGCTTGTTAGCTTTTGCAACTTCCAACACCTGATCGTAATCTATATAACCGTCTTCATTTACTCCATAAGAAACGATATTAAAATATGTACCTGAAATATTAACTTTTGAACCATGTGTTAAATGTCCACCTGCATCAAGGCTCATTCCCATAACTGTATCTCCCGGTTTAACCAAAGCGAAAAATACTGCTAAGTTAGCCTGTGCACCTGAATGTGGCTGTACATTAGCATATGTGCATCCAAATAATTTCTTTGCTCTTTCTCTTGCAAGTTCTTCTACAACGTCAACATATTCACATCCGCCGTAGTATCTCTTTCCCGGATAACCTTCTGCATATTTATTTGTTAAATGACTTCCCATAGCTGCCATTACTGCTTTGCTTACTATATTTTCAGATGCAATAAGCTCCAAATGGCTCTGCTGTCTGTCCATTTCGTCCTGCATAGCTTCTGCTATTTCAATATCCGCATTCTTAATTTCGTCAAATGAAAACATTTTGTACCTCCTGTATATTGTCAAACATTTATCAAACATAAGTTTACCACAATTATTTCTATTAAGAAAGTCAAAAAACAAGCTTTTTACTTATATTTATTCATTTATTTCTTTCAAAATCAAATTTTTATAAAATATTTTCTTTTCCCCCTCTTGATTTTTCAAACATATATGATATTTTAAACTAGTAATTAATAGTTGCTATGCACAGCACTATTATTATTTTTTATAAGCAATCTTATTAAATAGCTTTAAAGCCAAATACTAAGGAGAATTTTATTATGAACATTCCAAAAGTTGCAATTTTTGATATGGATGGATTGATTTTTAATACTGAGCGTCAGTTTTTCAAGTTTGAAAGCATGGTTCATAAGAAATATGGCTATCCTTCAAGAATTGAAGATTTTACCCAAACATTAGGACTCTCATTTGATTCTGTTAAAGAAGTTCACAAGAAAATCTTTGGCGAAGACTTTTCTACCGAACAGATATTTAAGGAAACTCGTGAATTAGTTGCAAAGGATGTTGAAGAAAACGGTTTGGAAATTATGAAAGGCATTCCCGAATTATTGGAGTTTTTTAAGGGAAACGGAACAATTTGTTGTGTTGCCTCTTCAACAGTAACTCCTATAGTTGAAAAATATTTAAATATAGCTGGTATTCGTGATTATTTTAAGCATATTATTGGCGGAGACCAGGTAAAAATTTCAAAACCTAATCCGGAAATTTTCTTAAAAGCCCTTGGGAAGACACCTTTTAACAAAGATGAAGCTGTTATTTTTGAGGATTCAGAAAACGGAATCCGAGCCGCACACGCAGCCGGCATTCCTGTTATCTGCATTCCTGATTTAAAATATCCAAATGATTCTTTAAAGGAGCTTCCTATTCATATTGTGGATAGCGCTTTAGATGTAATTGATTTGTATAACGAATAATACTTTAAATCTAATCCTTTTATAATAAATAGCTTTTTAGGTTTAATTCATTTTGTACATATAATTGTGCTTTAAACCTAACGTTTTATGAAATAATTTTTAAACCTCCTGCATATTTTGTTATATGATTTTTATAGCAACTAATGTGGGAGGTTTTTATGTATCATATTATAGAATTAGAAAACGGCCAACCAATGATTTTCGAGCAGTCAGCACGGCAAATCAAATCTTACCTGATAGCCAACGGTCGTGTTTTTTCAAAAGGCTATGTTTTTAAAGATTTCAAAAAAGACTTTAATGTTTATTCAGTAAATTCTCCACTTGTTTCCTACTACTCTGTAGATAATTCATTCGTCCTTACCCAAGTAACACAAAATAGTTTTCAAGAAGTTCTTTGCCTTAAAACATCTTGTGCAACACTTGTTTTTAACAATAAATTATATGTTTTTTATTTGGATAATTCACTTATGGGAGTTTGTTCAGACAATCTTACCGAGAAACATTGTATTGTCGAAAACATATCCGGCTCAAATCATATCTCTGCTTTTGTACATAATAATTGCATTTTTGTTACAACTGACAATGCACTTTATGAAATCGACTTGAATTTTAATGTGGTTTGTAAACAGGAAATTAATCTTTCTCTGAATAATATGACTAATGCTACTTCCGGAAGTGAAAATTCTTTAAGAAATAATTCTACAAACTATAACACTTCAAGCTACAATGTATCAAATAATAATAGCTCAAATAACAATACTTCAATTCCTAATACTCCTAGAAATAATCTGCCTAACAACAACACTACTAACAATTATAAAGCTTATAACGCCTCATCTACTTCAAATTCATACAAAGAACTTGTATACAACTACAATATCTTAAAAAGAGATATTGAGAAATTAAACAACAAATACAATGAGCTTTCAAACTACGTTGGCAGTATGCAAGAGCAAATAAGACGACTAAGATTAAACTAGCATCACAAAAGGCTGCCCAACTGAGCAGCCTTTTATCTTTGTATTAAGCTATGTGAATCCTTGCCAACTATTATATATTCCTATAATCGTTTCTATTTCTTCACATCTCTCATTATTTATTTTTCTTCTTCAACATCAATTGTTTCAATTGATAATTCTTCTAACTGTTTTTCATCTACAGCTGTTGGTGCTTCTGTCATTAAGCATGATGCATCTTTAACCTTAGGGAATGCAATTACTTCACGAATGTTGTCTTCACCTGTCATATGCATTACAAGTCTGTCAAGTCCGTATGCAAGTCCTGCGTGTGGTGGAACACCATACTTAAATGCATCTAATAAGAATCCAAACTGTTCGTGAGCTGCTTCTGTTGTAAAACCTAATGCTTTAAGCATTCTTTCCTGAACGTCTGCCTGATGGATTCTAACACTGCCGCCACCGATTTCTGAACCATTAAGTACGATATCGTAAGCCTTTGCCCTAACTCTGCCCGGATCAGATTCAATATAATCCAAGTCTTCATCCATAGGCATTGTAAATGGATGATGCATTGCAAGGAATCTGTTCTGTTCATCTGACCATTCAAACTGTGGGAATTCTACTACCCATAAGAAGTTAAATTTGCTCTTATCAATTAAATCTAACTGTTCAGCTAATTCTAATCTAAGTGCACCAAGAACGTTCCAAACAATCTTGTTTTTGTCAGCAGCAAATACTAATAAATCGCCTGGCTGACCATCCATAGCCTTAATAAGGTTATCCATTTCCTCATCTGTCATAAACTTAGCAAATGATGACTTAATTGTTCCATCTTCATGCATTGCAATATATGCAAGACCTTTTGCTCCGTTGCCCTTTGCTGAATCAACTAACTTATTAATCTTCTTTCTTGGCATTGCGCCCTGTCCCTTAACATTAAGACCTCTTACAGAACCGCCGTTTTCGATTGCTCCTGTAAATACACCAAAGCCACAACCTTTAACAACGTCTGTTACGTCAATAAGTTCCATTCCAAAACGTGTATCAGGCTTATCTGAACCATATCTGTTCATAGCTTCAATCCATGTCATTCTCTGAATTGGTAACTGAACATCAACATCAAGAATTTCTTTAAATAATGCCTTTAATAATCTTTCATTAACATCGATTACATCATCAACATCTACAAAAGAAAGTTCCATATCAACCTGTGTAAATTCAGGCTGTCTGTCAGCTCTTAAATCTTCATCTCTGTAACATTTTGCAATCTGAATATATCTGTCAAAACCTGAGCACATAAGCAACTGCTTATATAACTGTGGAGACTGTGGTAATGCATAGAAGCATCCCGGATGTACTCTACTAGGTACTAAATAATCTCTCGCACCTTCAGGTGTACTCTTACATAATGTTGGAGTTTCAATTTCAATAAATCCTTCATTTGACATAAACTTTCTAATAAAAGTTGTAATATCACTTCTCATCTTAAGATTTCTCTGAAGATGAGGCTTTCTTAAATCAAGGTATCTATATTTTAATCTTAACTCTTCTCTAGTATTAGCATCTTCTTCAACAGGGAATGGAGGTGTTTCAGCTTCTGATAAAATTCTAAGTGTGTTTACAGTTACTTCAATATCACCTGTTGCCATATTTTCATTAACTGCACCACTACGCTGTCTAACAACACCTTCTGCTGCAATAACAAATTCGCTTCTAAGATTTTTAGCTTTTTCAAAAACTTCACCATTGTTTTCATCAAAAACTAACTGTAAAAGACCTGAACGATCTCTTAAATCTATAAAAATCAAGCTTCCTAAATTTCTTCTTTTCTGGACCCATCCCATTACAGTTACAGTTTCACCAATATTCTTATTAGATACTTCTGTACATCTGTGACTTCTATGAAGTCCCTGCATTGACTCTGCCATAATTCTTCCTCCTAATTCATCCACTGTGAAATAAAATATATTATTTTAATGGGTTCTTATAGAATTCTTTGAATTCTTCATAACCCTGCTCTTTTAACTGTTCTTTCTGGAACTTTTTATTCTTATTCATTCTTGTTACAAGAACCTGAGTGCCATTCTTTCTTTCTTCCTGAGCCTGTGCAATAACATCACAAAGTGCATCTTCCTTAACACCTTTTTCAATAAGATAAGCAACCTTATTGTATTCTTCAGGAATCTTAAAGCCCTGTTCCATTAATAATAAAACAATACGTTCAAAACCAATTGAAAAACCACAGGCAGGAACATCATGTCCAATGAATTTTCCAACCATCTTATTGTATCTTCCACCGCCACCGCAGCTTCCACCAAATTCAGGAATTGCAATTTCAAAAATTGTTCCTGTATAATATGACATACCTCTAACTAAAGTAGGATCAAATATAATTTCAAAATCAGATGACTTAGTAGCCTTAACGCTTTCAATAATCTCGTTCATCCACTGCTTAACATCATCTTCCATATAATCACCAAGCTTTTCAGCCAAATAATCAATAGGATTAGCCTGCTGTTCAATTTCTTTAAATAAAGAAACGTACTTATTTACTGATTCTTCAGAAAATTCATATTTAATAAGTTCTTCCTTAACTCCTTCAAGACCAATCTTGTCCATCTTGTCAAGAATAATAAATACGCTGTCATAGCTTTCTTCAGGAAAACCACTGTAAGCAGCCATAGCCTTTAATATTCTTCTCTCGTTAATTCTAATCTGGAAATTCTTAAATCCAAGCTTTCCAAGTGTTGTTGTAGTTGCAAGAATCAATTCGATTTCTGCCAGGTTACTTGGGTCTCCAAGAATATCAATATCACACTGCATAAACTGACGGTAACGACCTCTCTGTGGTCTGTCAGCTCTCCAAACACTCCCCATCTGTAAAGCCTTAAAAGGTGATGGCAAGTTATTGGCATTATTTGAATAATATCTTACAAGAGGAACTGTTAAGTCATATCTTAACCCGTTGTCAACAACATCCATATCTGTCTGTGCTGTTTCAAGATTAAGCTTCTCGCCTCTTTTTAAAATCTTAAAAATTAACTTTTCGTTTTCTCCACCCTGCTTATTAGTAAGGTTAGAAATATTTTCTACACAAGGTGTTTCAATCTGTGTAAAACCGAAAGCCTTATATGTATCTTTAATTACATTCTGCACATAATTTCTTATTTTCATCTCTTCAGGAAGAATATCTTTCATTCCTGTAACAGGTTTCTTGCTTAATGCCATTTTCTATGTCTCCTTATTATTTTTCTCACAACCATAAATTTTACTATTGTTTTTTATTTTTAACAACCCATAGATTGAAAGTATTTTCTTTTTCTTTCAATCATTTCGTCAATTCTTTCAATATATTGGTCTACATTCTTTACAGTATCTATTCTTTTGCCCTCTTTTCTATCCGGTGACAAAAGCTTAGTAACCGCTCCTGCTCCAACGGCCCATACATCCTGAAAGTCACCCATCATAAGAATATTGTAAAGGCCTTCACAACCTTCAATAGAATATCCTACATTTTCCTGATTACCTGCCATATTCTTTTGTCTATATAGATAATAAGGTTTCATATTCATCTCTTCTGAATACTTTTCTGTAACTTTCATAAGTTCAGAACTATTTTCCATATGCATGTCAGAATATTTATCTTTCATAATATTTAGACGTGCTGCTCTCTTTAACGCAAGAGAATGTACGGTTATTCCTTCCGGACTAAGTTTCTTTGCCTCTTCCATAGAATATCTTACCATTTTTTCATCTTCTTGTGGAAGTCCAAGAATAAAGTCCATATTTATATTATTAAAGCCACACTGTCTTGCAAGCTTAAACGCTTCCTTAACCTGTTCTACAGTATGTCGTCTTCCAATAATATCTAAAGTTTCCTGATTCATCGTCTGGGGATTAATTGAAATTCTTGAAACATTATGTTTCTTTAATGTTTTAAGCTTTTCTTCAGTAATACTGTCAGGTCGTCCCGCTTCAACAGTAAACTCTCTTACTGTGCTAAAATCAAAATTCTCCTTAAGACTTGTAATCAATCTATCCATCTGATCAGGTTTCAATGTTGTAGGAGTTCCTCCTCCAATATATACCGTGTTAAGTTCACGACCTTTTAATTGCTCACCTAAGAATTTAATCTCTTTTATGACGCTGTCTACATAACTGTCAACCTTATCCTTGTACATTGATATAGGATAAGATGTAAACGAACAATAAAGGCATGTAGTTGGGCAAAAAGGAATTCCAACATAAAGACTGTATCCTTCTTTATAATTAATATCTGATAATATTCTGCTTTCCCTTCTTGAAATGTCAATTGCAAGGTTAAGCTTTTCATCTGAAATTAAATAAGTTTCCTTCATTGTCTTTCGGACCTGCCCTTCATCCATTCCCTGTTCAAACAACATTCCTGGAATTTTGGCAGGTCGTATTCCCGTTAGATTGCCCCAAGGCAATTCCTTTCCTGTATCCTTTGACATAACACTGTACAAAAGCTTTTTTAAAACATTCTTTAACTCTGTTCTATGAGTTTTAGATAAATCGCAGTGGTTAACAATACCACTGCAGTCTATTTCATAATGTTCTTCAAAAAGCTTTTTTTCATTGTCTGACAATATTATATTTATTCTATTTTCTTCATAAACGACTTTTAAAATTCTATAGTAATCCTGAACCTGACTGTTAATCTTAAATGGATGTCCCATATAAAAAGCCTGAACCATGGATTGTACATCATATTGAAATTCTTCCGGTACTATCTGAATATCAATCATTAATAATATACCTTCTCTGTTCCTATTGTTGTGCTGTCATTATGTCCCGGTAAAACTGCTGTTTCATCAGGAAGTTTCTTTAATAATTTTTCTCTAATTGATTTCATTATTTCAGATTCGCTTCCACCCGGAAAATCTGTTCTTCCTCTGCTTCCGTGGAATAATGTATCACCGCTAAATAAGATTTCATTGTCTTCCAAATAATAACATCCACTGCCTGGTGTATGTCCCGGTGTTGCAATGAATGTCATATTAATTCCTGCCAATGTAATCTTCTGTCCATCTTTAAGGAACTCATCTGCTTCAATTGTCATTGGTGAATCAAAATATGAAGAAAGATTCATTTTTTTATCTCCAATTAACTCTTTTTCAGCTTCTGATACATAAACCTTAATTCCGTATCTTTCCTTTAAAGCATTTACGGCACCAATGTGGTCATAATGACCGTGTGTTAAAATAATTGCTACAGGTTTCATTTCCATTTTTGAAATATTTACGGAAATTTTAAGTTCATTTTCACCCGGATCAACTATAAATCCTTCGCCTGTTTCTTTATTTTTACATAAATAACAATTAGTGTAGCACTCGCTAACTAAAAGATTTCTAATTTCAATCTTTCCCATATATTCTCCATTTCAATTTTATTTCTGTACATATCTGTTAATGTTTTGATCTTTTATTTAAAATTGTCAGCCTGTTGTTCTTTCAATATCAATAATGCTGTCAATCTGTCTTATTCTTGAAATAAGACTGTTAAGCTCCTCAGTTCCCTGAATTGCAAATGACATAGATATTGTGGCTATTTCAGACTTACTTGTTCTACTGTTAATACTGTTAACATCAATGTTTTTCTCTGTAAATATTTTAGAAAGGTCTGTTAAAATACCTACTCTGTTGTGAGCATATATAACAATCTCTGTCATATATTTGCCGTCCTGCTTTCCTTCATCAGCAGCCCAGCTTGCCTCAATAAGTCTTCCTCTTTCAAAATCAGGAAGATTAATTATATTAATACAGTCTGTTCTATGAATTGACACACCACGTCCTCTTGTAACAAAACCAATAATTTCGTCACCGGGAACAGGGCTACAGCATTTAGAAAATCTAACTGCCACATCATCCATACCTTCGACAATAATTCCACTCTTTGATGTATGTGTCTTATTTTCAGCCTTTTCGCCTATTGTTGAATTAAGAACATCCTGATCTGTTATTTCTTTTCTATGTGTCTTGTTGTATTCCTCAACAAGCTTATTTACAATCTGTCCTTCTTTAAGTCCACCGTGACCTACGGATGCAACTAAAGAGTTCCAATCCTTATAGCTATATTTAAGTCTTACTTTTTCCATATATTCAGGTTTTAAAATATCCTGCAATACAATGCCTTTAGACTTACAATATTTATCTATAAGTTCCTTACCTTTAATAATATTTTCTTCTTTATTCTGTAACTTAAACCATTGATTAATCTTGTTCTTTGCCTGTGTACTTTTAACAATCTTAAGCCAGTCCATACTTGGTCCGTTAGAATTGTTAGATGTTACAACTTCTACCTGATCACCGTTCTGAATCTTATAATCAATATTTACCATCTTTCCGTTTACTCTGGCACCAACCATCTTGTTACCTACTGCACTATGAATACTGTAAGCAAAATCAATTGGTGTTGAACCATTAGGTAGACTCTTAAGGTCTCCATTAGGTGTGAAGCAATATACATTCTCAGAGAACATATTAAGGTCATCTTTGAGAAGGTTAAGGAACTCGTGATTATCAGACAAGTCTCTCTGCCATTCAAGAATCTGTCTTAACCAACTAATCTTCTGTTCCTCATTGTCACCTTCACCTGTTATGTTTTCTTTGTATTTCCAATGTGCAGCGATACCATATTCTGCTGTTTTGTGCATTTCCATTGTACGAATCTGGATTTCAAAGGGCTGACCGTTAGGTCCGATTAATGTTGTATGAAGTGACTGGTACATATTCTGCTTAGGCATCGCAATATAATCCTTAAATCTTCCCGGTACAGGAGTATATTTCTCGTGGATAACGCCCAATGCACCATAACATTCCATTACTGTGTCAACAATAATACGAATGGCAAAAACATCATAAATCTGGTCTAATGTTTTGTGCTGGTTAACCATCTTCTTATAAATACTGAAATAATGTTTTACACGTCCATCTATTGTAGCTTTAATTCCTGCCTTCTCAATATATCCGGCAACTTCAGCTATAAGCTGGCTCATAAATTCTTCTCTATGTTCAAGTCTTAAATGAACACCATCTACCAAATCTTTATATTTCTCAGGTTCTAAATATCTAAGGGCCAAATCGTCTAACTCTATCTTAATCTTAGAAATACCAAGACGGTCTGCAATTGGAGCATAAATCTCCATTGTTTCCTTTGACTTTTCTTTCTGCTTCTCAGGTGTCATATACTGCAAAGTTCTCATATTATGAAGTCTGTCGGCAAGTTTTATAAGAATTACACGAATATCCTTTGCCATGGCAAGAAACATCTTTCTAAGATTTTCTGCCTGCTTTTCTACTTTGTCAGCATCATAGTCTAATTTTGTAAGTTTTGTAACACCATCAACTAAGTCTGTTACTTCCTCTCCAAACTCGCTAATCATCTGCTCCCTTGTAACTTTTGTATCTTCCATTACATCGTGAAGCAATCCTGCCATAATTGATTCTTTATCCAATTCAAGATCAGCAAGAATCAGTGCAGTGTGAATAGGGTGAATTATATAAGGCTCACCTGATTTACGTTTCTGGTCACCGTGAGATTTCTTTGCGAAATTGTAAGCTTTGTCAATTGCACTCAAATCACCTGCTGAAGGATGATATCTTTTAATCTTGTCTATAAGTCTGCTATACAATTCCTCCGGTGTAGCATGTTCTTCTTCTTTCGGTATAACACCATGATTTTCAATTTTTACGTTAATGTTGTTTTTTTCGCCCATAGAGTATCTCCATCAAAAAATTATTTGCCTTCGTAAACTACAACTGACTCTACATTATATCCTTCAAGAGCCTTTCTTCCGTTAAGTCCTGCCAATTCAGTTAAGAATAAACATGAAACAACTTCTCCTCCTAAACGCTCAATTAAGTTAATTGCTGCCTTAACTGTTCCACCTGTAGCTATTAAATCATCTACTATAACTACTTTCTGTCCTTCTTTAATGGCATCAGTATGAATTTCTATTTCAGCACTTCCATATTCCAAATCATATGATTCTGAAATTGTTTTCCATGGAAGCTTTCCTTTCTTTCTAATTGGAACAAATGCCTTTTTCATATCAAATGCAATAGGTGTACCAAACATAAATCCTCTTGCTTCAAGACCAACTATAACATCAAAATCTTTGTCCTTAATCTTATCTTCCATACTTTTAATGGCTAACTGTAATCCTTCAGGATCCTGTGTTACTGTTGTAATGTCTCTGAAAATAATTCCCTGTTCCGGAAAATCAGGAATGCTTCTAATGTACTTTTCTACTGTGCTCATTTTTTCCTCCTAATGTATATGGCTTCTTTAATTATTATATGTTTTAAAAAAAGTATGTTTTATACACACTTTAGGTATACAAAAGTATTTTACCCTTATTAGCAAAATCTATCAATAACTATTTGCAAATCTATGTTACCTCTAAACTCATTTATTGTAGGATAAAAGGTTGCCATAAATGTAATTGCATTATTTTGACCAAGTAAAGCTTTATTAATCTCTTCCTGTCCAAATTTTTCCTTAATAAATCCCATAAATTCTTGAGTTCTGTCAAACATTATAGCCGTCATTCTGTAATTTGTACTGTTTTCAATTGTCAATTTCAGCACATTTCCGGCTTTTCCCAATATTTGAAGTTTTTTAATTTTTAAGTTTTTGTCTGCAAAAATAGGCTTCTCGTTTCCTTTTCCAAAAGGTGCAAGTGTTTTTAATTCTTCAACAAGATTCATTGAAATATACTCAATTGGAAGCTGCATGTCTATCCAGACTTTAAGGCATAAATCATCTTCCGTCAAAGTACTGTTCTCGTTTAATCTTTTTCTGAGAAGTTCTATGTTTTCTTTTGGAAGAGACACACCTGCAGCCATTTTGTGGCCACCAAACTTAAGAAACAAATCCTTAACCTTGCAAAGTTCTTCATACATATCATATTCCTCAATAGATCTTCCTGAGCCTTTCACACAATCTTTGGCATCCGTCAGAACTATTACCGGCTTATTACACCTTTCTCTAACTCTTCCTGCAATAATTCCGGCTATACTTTCGTGACAATCTTTTAAATATATTACCAAAACATTATCATCATAGTCTTTTGCTATTTCAATTGCTTTTTTTGTTCCTTCTTCAGTCATAGCTTTTCTTTCGTCATTTAATTCTTTTAATGACGTGGCAAGAATATCAGCTTTTTCCCTATTCGTTTCACTTAAAAGTTCCATGGCTTTCTTAGCTGTATCAAGTCGTCCACTGGCATTTATGCACGGTCCCAAAACAAACCCTATATGGTATGAGTCAATGTTGTTCTTGTCTATTTCGCAGGCATCTATTAATGCATTTAAGCCGACATCTTTGCAGTTCTTTATCATTTTAAGCCCATATTGAACAACCATTCTGTTTTCGCCCTGAAGCTCAACTACGTCACATATAGTTGCCAAAGCAGCATATGGAAGTAACCGGTAAACGTCTCTTTTTGATATGCCATAGGACTCTGTCAGTGCTGAAATTAGTTGAAGGGCAACCATTGCCCCACACAATTCCTTAAAAGGGTATCCACAATCTTTCTGTTTGTGATTAATTACTGCATCAGCTTTTGGAATAATATATTCTCGCCCCTGTTCTGTTTCCGTATATGGAACTTCGTGATGGTCTGTTACAATTATTGTCATTCCAAGGCTTTTAGCATATTCAACCTGATTATATGCGGCAATTCCGTTGTCACAGGTCAAAATTGTATCTATTCCCTGGTCGAAAGCTTTTTTTATAAGATTCTCGTTAATACCATAGCCATCTTCTATTCTGTGAGGTACAACAACATCAACTACTGCTCCAAGCTTTTTAAGTGATCTATACAAAATATACCCTGAGCAGACACCATCCACATCATAATCACAAATAACTCTTATTCTGTTTCCGGCAGCAATTTTGATTTTTAAAATATCAACTGCTTTATCCATATCTTTAAACATCCATGGTGAACTTAGTCTTTCAATGTCGGGAGAAAGATATTTTTTAATATTTTCATCACCTATAACATTCCTGTTTCTAAGTAATCTTGCCAGAATGGGACTAATGTTAAATTTTCTGCTTATTTCATTGAAATCTGCTTTCTTAGTTTGCAGATACCATCTTTCTTTCATAGTTTCTCCATAAGATTAAGAAACGGTATCACCAATGGCAATACCGCTTCCTAAAATCTAACAATTATTATTTATCAGATTTCTTTCCTTTTAAAACATACCATAATGAACCTGTAATGAATACAGATGAGAATGCACCGGCAATCATACCTGTCATAAGTGGTAATGTAAATTCTCTAATTGATGAAACACCCATGATGAAAATCATAAATACCATTACGAATGTTGTTAAAGTTGTATAGATACTTCTTGTAAGTGTCTGTGTAATACTTCTGTCAACTATTTCAATCATCTTGTCATCACGCTTCATAACTGCCTTGTTTTCTCTAATTCTGTCAAAGATTACGATTGTAGCATTAATTGAGTAACCTACGATTGTAAGCATACATGCAATAAATGTTGTACCAACTGTAACTCTTGATAATGCATAGAATCCGATAACTATAAGTACGTCGTGGATTAATGCCATAACGGCTGCAAGAGCGAAATGGATGTTCTTAAATCTAATCCAAATGTAGAATAACATACAGATTGTGGCAAGAACTGTTGCGACTACTGCATCACTTCTCATTTCCTTACTTACTGTATCTGAAATTTTAGTATTAGTAAAGTTCTGTTTGTCATCTACTGCCTTGTAATCTTTTACAAGCATATCTTTCATTTCTTCAAATTCATTGTCTTTGAAGTTTCTAGTCTTAATTGTGAAAAGTCCGTCTTTGTTAGTATCTTTCTGTGCCTGAATATCAGTTGAATTTAATAATTTTTCAATTGCAGGTTTAACATTGCTGTTAAATTCATCCATTGTATAGTTTTCACTAAACTGAATTTCTGTAGATGTACCACCCTTAAATTCAATACTATAGTTAAATGCACCACCGTTGTTAGCTGAGTTAAAGATTAATCCACCAATACCAATTGCGATACAAACAATAGCGATTCCAAAGAATACTTTTCTCTTTTCAACAAAATTGATATTCTTTCTTGTCTTTTCTTTTCCGTAGAACTTAGGTGCCTGGAATCCCATATAGTAAAGAATCCATACAAATATTCTTGAAATAACAAGTGATGTGAATAACTGAATTAAAATACCAATTCCTAATGTTGTTGCAAATCCCTGTACTGTACCTGAACCCTTCCAAAGAAGAACCAAAGCTGCGATTAATGTTGTAATGTTACCATCGATAATAGCTGAGGCTGCTTTCTTGAAGCCTGTCTTAATAGCTGTTTCTGTTCTTCTGCCGGCAGCAATTTCCTCTCTGATACGTGCGTAAATAATAACGTTAGCATCAACTGCCATACCAATGTTAAGGATAATACCTGCAATACCCGGTAATGTAAGTGTTAAGTCGAATCCGTTTAATGCAAGTAACATTAATTCTACATATGTAAGTAATGCAAGTCCTGCAGCAAGTCCCGGGATTCTATAAACTATTAACAGGAACAAAATAATGATAATGAAACCAATGATTCCGGCTTTAATACTCTTTGATAATGCATCACTACCAAGCTGAGCACTCTGAACCTTATGACTGATTTCCTTTAATTCTACCTTTAAAGCACCAATTCTAATGTTTGAAGCTAATTCTTCAGCTTCCTTAAGACTCTTCTGTCCGTTAATTTCAGCCTGTCCACCTGAAATAGCTGACTGAATTTTTGGTGCACTTAAAATTTCATCATTATAGATAATGTATGATAACTGTCCAACATACTGAGTTGTCATTTCACCAAAAGCCTGTGAACCCTTTGAGTTAAACTCAAGATTTACAACATATTCTGTCTTTCCTGTATCCTTGTTTTTTGAAGCAACACCCTTAGCGTCTGCCACTTCATTACCTGATAACCAAACTTTGTAATAGTTGTCTCCAACCTTAACATATTCGTGATTATCAATCTGTTCATCTGTTGGTTTGTCTGTTGTTGCTGTACAGAAGTATAAAGCACCCGGCTTACCAAGTTCTTCTACTACTGCATCTGCATCATATTCACCCGGAATATCAACAGTGATTCTATCGTCACCTTCTTTGTAAGCTGTTGCTTCACTACTGAAAGTATGAACTCTGTTTTCAAGTTTCAATCTTGTGTCTTCTAAATCAGTTGCTGTAAAACTTTTAGTCTTGCTATCATCAACCTGATAACTAACGCTTGTACCACCCATTAAGTCCAAGCCCTGTGTTACGTTCTGTGCACTACCTGTATGACGTCCGCCTACACCGAACATAACAACGTAGCCTAAAAATAAGACTACTGCAATAGAGATTATAAAACATATAATACTCTTTGTTTTGTTCATTTTCATTTTCATTTTTTTAATAAACCTCTTTCTCATTATCAGCTAACGCTGCCTTAATCATAATTGAACATTCTACTCTCTTTCTTTCCATTTCACATCCAATCTCATATGCATCATTGATTGTTCCATGAAAATTAAATGAGTTGGCTGCACAACCGCCACTACAATAAAATCTTGCAAAGCAGTTTTTGCATTTCTCTTTTGAGTATACGTTACAGTTTCCAAATGTTTTTACAAGGTCAGTTCTCTTTATGCCCTCATCAACATTGCCCATTAAAAACTCTTCATTTCCAACGAACTGGTGACATGGATAAAAATCACCCCAAGGTGTTACTGCCAAATACTCTGTACCTGAACCACATCCTGATAATCTCTTGTAAACACAAGGTCCCTGATTTAAATCAATCATAAAGTGGAAGAAATTAAAGCCTCTTCCTTCTTTCTCGCGTTTAATATATTCCAAAGCTAACTTGTCATATTCTTCCATTATCTTTGGCAAATCCTCTTCTCTAATTGAATAAGGATCTTCTTCCGGTCCTACAACCGGCTCGATTGACATCTGCTTAAATCCCAAATCCGCAAAGTGCTTTACATCTTCTGAGAAATCTAAATTGTCTCTTGTAAATGTACCTCTGACATAATAATTGCTCTGATTTCTGCTTTCTGCAAGTTTTTGGAATTTAGGAACTATTAAATCATAGCTTCCCTTTCCTGTTCTAAACGGTCTCATTCTGTCATTAACTTCTTTACGACCATCAAGACTCAAAACAACATTAGACATTTCCTTATTAAGGTATTCCATTATTTCGTCATTTAAAAGCACTCCATTAGTTGTCAAAGTAAATCTAAATTTCTTATGGTTAGGTTCTTCAAGTGAACGGCCATATTCTACTAACTGCTTTACAACGTCCCAGTTCATTAATGGTTCGCCACCAAAGAAGTCAACCTCAAGATTTACTCTGCTTCCTGAATTTGCCACAAGGAAATCTAAAGCCTTCTTTCCGACTTCAAAGCTCATCATGGCTCTTCTGCCATGATATTCACCTTCTTCTGCAAAACAATATTTGCAGGCAAGGTTACAGTCGTGGGCAATATGTAAGCATAACGCTTTTACAACTGTCTGTCTCTTATCTTTGAATTCTTCAATAAAAGGCTGATAAATATCTTGAGTAAACAGCTGTCCATCTTCCTTTAATTGATTAACCTCACTAATTGCTTCTTCAATGTCTGCCTTGTCATACTTATCTGACAACTGCTCAACAATCTTTGAGATTTCTGTATCTTCAAATAATGCAATAACATCATATGTAACATCATCTACTACGTGAACCGCTCCACTTTCAACATCCATTACAATATTGTATCCATTACTCTTATACTGATGAATCACTGTAATATCCTCCTACCATAACGCAGAAAGTGCGCCAATGGCGCTCTTTCCGGTTAAAATTATTTAATTTTTAATTATTTATTTTCGCAAGTCTGGTTTCCTACTGTACATGATGTCTTACATGCTGACTGACATGATGTCTGGCATTCACCACAACCACCTTTTTTCATAGTTTCCTTTAAAGTCTTTCCTGTTAATGTTTTAATATGTTTCATAGTTATCCTCCAAAATTAATATACTTTTATGCCTATCTGCACAATTCTTACGCTATTATAACACAATATGGTACAAATTCAAACGTTTTTTTACTATATTCTGTGGTCTGTTTCCCTCATTGAATTTACCCAAGCATTCCACCAAAAGTTCCAAAGCCTAAAGCTACTGCTACTCCTGTGCCAAGTCCAATTGCTCCACCTCCTGTTTCGTCCCTTATTATAAAGGAAATACCCACAATTAACCCTATATAAATTGCTCCCGCAACAAGCCCCCACAAAAACTTTCTCTTTTGTATATTTTTTCCAAGAATTAAACCTCCTACCAATGAACAAATCCCATAAATTGCTAAAATCATAATCCTGATTATTCCATCTCCTAAAGAAAGTTCAAAAACAATAAATGCAAGAATCACCACAAGCACTGTGCTTAAAATAATTTGAACCAATAATTCTTTTAAAATCAAGCCTGCTATTTTCTTCATAAAAACCTGCAAAATACACTTTCATTCTATATTATTCAGTAATTTCAAAATTAATTACGATTGTTTTTTAATTCTCATTCAACATTTTTATGTATATAAAAAGTTTTTCTATCAAAATAAAAAGGAACTGCATCAGCAATAACCAATGCAGTTTCCTGTCAGAACTTTTTTAATTTTTCTATTTTTGTTCTTTGTCCTCATCTTCAGATTTTTCTTCATCTTCCGTTTTTTCCACTTCCGGATCAATCTGAACTTTTACAAGGTCAATTCTCTTTTCATCCATCTTAATTACTGTAAGTTTGCAATTTGATATCTTAACACTATCTCCCTTGTTAGGCAATCTATCAAGATGTTCAATTATCAATCCTCCAAGTGATTCATAATCTTCTGAGTCTATGTCTGTTCCCAATTCATCATTGAAATCATCTAAGTTAATTGAACCTTCAACAATATATTCATTGTCTCCGATTTTTCTAACTGCCAATTCTTCCGCCTGGTCAAACTCGTCATGAATATCGCCGATTATTTCTTCAACAATATCTTCCAAAGTTATAAGGCCTTCTGCCTGACCATACTCATCAAGAACGATACACATTCCCGGTTCATTATTTCTCATTTCAATAAGAAGATCATTTAATTCTTCTTTCTCGTGAGTATAATATGGTTCACGCATCAGCTTATTAATATCAAAATTAGATGCATCCACCTGATTAATAATCATATCTTTTATATTTATAATTCCAACAATATTGTCCGTGTCTTCCTTATAAACAGGAATTCTTGTATATTTGTCTGTTTTGATTACATCTAATAACTGTTCAAAAGTTGTATCAATTGGCACCATGGTTATGTCAACCTTAGGTATCATTATATCCTTTGCGCAGGCATCTCCAAAATCGAACACATTAGTAATCATATCGTATTCATCGTCTTCTATAATGCCCTCTTCCTGACTAACACCAACAATAGTTCTTAATTCGTCTTCTGTAATTGATTTTGAGTTTAAGTTTACTTTTACCCTAAAAAGCTTAAGTATTATGTTTGAAAACATATTCAAAATAAAAATAACCGGTGTAAGCACAAACATCAAAATACTAATTGGTTTGGCATATTTTAATGCCATTTCATCTGCGTGCATTGATGCAACTGTTTTTGGAACAATCTCTCCAAAGATAATAATCAGCAAGGTCAGAATTCCAACACCAACACTAATAAATATGTCACTGAAAATACTTTGTGTAAAAATAGTCGCAATTGATGAAGCGGCAATATTTACAATGTTATTTCCAATAAGTACCGTGCTAAGCATCTTTCTTGAATTGTTTAGCACATTGTTTAAAACAATAGCTTTCTTATTTTCTTCCTCAACAAGAGTTCTAAGTCTAATCTTGTTAACTGTTGTCAAAGCTGTCTCGGCAGATGAAAAAAATGCCGAAAATAAAAGTAACACTACTAATACACATAGCAATGCTATGTCACTGGGTCCCATATAAATCTCCTTATTGATAATATTTTTCAGGCAAAAGCCTGTTTGCATAATTGTACAAAAACATAATATTAAAGTCAAGAATACATAGTAAAGTATATATTAGAATTTTGCAAAATGTTAAGAGTAAAATTTCACTTGTAAGCTCTATTTCAAAGTGTATATTTTGAAATAGCCACCATGCTCCTGCACAGTGGCTTTATTATTATTCTAACTATTCTATAATTTTTCCCACAACTTGCCCTGCTTTTCTTCGCAGTACTGGCAACTGTATATTCCGTTTTCTTTATCTGTTAATACGAAAACATGTTCCAGTTCCTGTTCAATTGAAGTAATACAACGTGGGTTCTTGCAGTGAAGTACATTGACAATCTTCTTAGGAAGCTTAAGTTCTCTCTTCTCTACCAACTCTCCATCTTTGATAATATCAACTGTAATATTGTGATCGATAAAGCCTAATATATCAAAATCCACAATATCAAGAGGACCTTCTACCTTAATAATATCTTTTCTACCCATCTTACCACTTCTGGCATTCTTTATGATGGCCACCTGACAATCAAGTTCATCAAGGTTAAGGTAATGATAAATAGCCATTGAGCGTCCTGCCTGAATATGATCTAATACAAAACCATTAAAAATTTCATCTACATTAATCATACCTCTACCTCCAACAATTTTAATATTAATGCCATTCTAACGTAAACGCCATATTGTACCTGTTTAAAGTATACTGCTCTTGGATCCTTGTCCACTTCTACTGAAATCTCATTTACTCTAGGCAATGGATGAAGCACAAGCATATCATCTTTTGCCATTGACATTTTCTTCTTGTCTAAAATAAAGCTATCTTTTAATCTAATGTAATCTTCCTCGTTGAAGAAACGTTCTCTCTGAACTCTTGTCATATATAAAATATCTAGCTCACTGATTACGTCCTCTAACTTTGTTACCTCTTTATATTCAGCACCGGCCTTTTCAATATTTTCAATAATATATTCCGGAACCTTTAATTCATTAGGTGAAATAAGAACAAATTTAACATTATCATATCTTAACAACGCATTAATAAGTGAATGTACTGTTCTTCCGAATTTCAAATCTCCACACAAACCAATAGTAATATTGTCCAGTCTACCCTTTAGGGACTTAATTGTCATCAAATCAGTTAATGTCTGAGTTGGATGCTGATGTCCACCATCTCCGGCATTAATAACCGGAATTGAAGAATTGTTAGCTGCTACAAGTGCTGCACCTTCCTTTGGGTGACGCATTGCACATATATCTGCATAGCATGATATAATTCTTATAGTATCTGCAACGCTTTCTCCCTTAGAAGCTGAGCTTGACGATGCCTCAGAAAAACCTAAAACCTGTCCTCCTAAGTTAATCATTGCTGCTTCAAAACTAAGTCGTGTTCTTGTACTTGGCTCATAAAATAATGTTGCAATCTTCTTGCCCTTGCAGGCATCCTGATATTTTGCAGGATTCTTTTCGATATCACTTGCAGTTTCAAGCAACTGATCAAGTTCTTCTACCGTAAAATCCAGCGGACTAATTAAATGTCTCATTTCATCCTCCATTCTGCTTATGTAAAATTTCAAGGCTTATAATAGAGTCTTGAGCAAATCTGTTTGGTGCAAGTTCTGTTATTACTTTTTTTAACAGCAAAACTCCGCCACTAATTTTTGCTATTAGAAATGATACATTATTATAATCAAATATTCAATAGAAAATAACATATAAAATTCACTTTTTTCGAATATTTTTTCTTCTAAAAACTACTTTTTCATAAAATGGTTTTTTATACTTATTTTTTATTTTTTCATATCTGAAAATATGATATACTAATACTGATTTTTCTTTTTTTAAAGGAGGCATTCCATGGAAAATATTCAAAAAACAAATGTAGAAACTTCTGCTTATAATAAGCTTAATTTTTATTTAAGACAAATACGATCAAAAACAGATTTCATTCCTGAAACTGCCATAGTTCTTGGTTCAGGTCTTGGAAATTTTTCAGACAAAGTCAAAAAAGTTTGTATCATAAATTATTCTGATATCGAAGACTTCCCTATTAGCACTAACAAAATGCATGCGGGACGTTTTATTTTCGGATATATTGAAAGTAAACCTGTAGTTTTAATGGACGGAAGAATTCACTACTATGAAGGTTATTCAATGGAGCAGGTTGTAACTCCGATTAGAATTATGAAAATGCTTGGTGCAAAGAACCTTATTCTTACTAATGCTGCCGGTGGCATTGACAGCGATTTTAAACCCGGTGACTTAATGGTAATCACAGACCAAATTACTTCTTTTGTTCCATCACCTTTAGTGGGACCAAACATCGAAGAATTAGGCACAAGATTTTCTGACATGACACATGTTTATGCATCCGATTTAATCAATAAGCTTGAATCAATCGGCAAAAAATATAATCTTAATTTAAAGAAAGGCGTTTACTTACAGACAACAGGTCCAAACTATGAAACGCCTTCTGAGATTAGAGCCTATAAAATTCTTGGAGCGAATGCCGTTGGAATGAGCACAGCTTGTGAGGCTATGGTAGCTGTACACTGTGGGATGAAAGTTTGTGGAATAAGTTGTATTACAAACATGGCTGCCGGAATAACAGGCCAACCTTTAGATGATAAAGAAGTTGTTGAAGTTGCCGCCAATGTAGCTGATAAGCTTGAGACAATACTATATAATCTTGTGATTGAAATGTAGTGAGTATGTGATTTAAGCTTGTCCTTTCGTTAGTCATTACGGTTTTGGCAATAACAAGTATCATATTATCCGTAAATATCTAAATTATGTTGGCTCCCTGGGGCGTGGGCAACGCCCCAAACGACTTTGTGTGGAAAATGAGAAGAGAAATCTTCTTACTTATGCTCTTCTTACTTACATATTTCTTCAACAAAATATTTATGTACCAGTAAGCTGTCATTTAATTCAGGATGAAATGATGTAACCATTTGGTTGTCCTGAACTGCTGCAACTATGTTTCCTTTGCATGTTGCTATTGCTCTGGCTTTTGGCCCGCACTTTGTTATGTATGGTGCTCTAATGAATGTCATTGGAACTTTTCCTACATTATCAAAATCTTCTTCTGCATAAAAACTTCCAAGCTGTCTGCCGTATGCATTTCTCCTAACCGTTATATCCATTGTTCCAATGTGTGTCTTTTCTTCATTTTCTATTCTGTCTGCCAATATTATCATTCCGGCACATGTTCCAAAAACAGGCATTCCATTATTAATCATACTCTTTAAGCTTTCAAGCATATCAAGCTCCCTTAATAATTTGCCTATTACAGTACTTTCTCCACCGGGAATTATTATTCCATCCATTGGTCTGTCCATATCCTTCTTTTGACGTATTTCAAAGGATTCAACCCCTAATTTTGCAAGGATTTTTTCATGTTCTATGAATGCTCCCTGCAGTGCAAGTATACCAATTATCATTTTACTTACCTCTCTCAGCCATAAGAAGTTCTATTTCCTGTTCATTTATTCCAACCATGGCTTCACCCAAGTCTTCTGATAACTCTGCAAGGATTTTTGCATCATTGTAATTAGTTACTGCCTTAACTATAGCCGCTGCTCTCTTCTTAGGATTTCCTGATTTAAAAATACCTGAGCCTACGAATACTCCCTCAGCTCCAAGCTGCATCATTAGTGCCGCATCTGCAGGAGTTGCAACACCGCCTGCCGCAAAATTTACTACAGGAAGTTTTCCATTTTCTGCAACGTATTTAACCAATTCATAATCAACCTGAAGGTCTTTGGCTGCCTGATACAATTCATCCTTTGAAAGGCTTGTAAGTCTTCTGATTTCACTCTGCATACTACGCATATGAGTTACTGCCTGAATTACATCTCCTGTTCCCGGTTCTCCTTTTGTACGAATCATTGATGCGCCTTCGCTTATTCTTCTTAATGCTTCACCTAAGTCCTTTGCCCCACACACGAATGGTACCTGAAATTTAGTTTTATCAATATGATACTTGCCGTCTGCCGGTGAAAGTACTTCACTTTCATCTATGTAATCTATTTCTATAGCTTCAAGAATCTGTGCTTCTGCAAAATGACCAATTCTGCACTTAGCCATAACCGGAATTGAAACCGCTTCCTGAATTCCTTTAATCATCTTTGGATCACTCATTCTTGAAACACCACCGGCTGCACGAATATCTGCAGGAATTCTTTCAAGTGCCATTACTGCACAAGCTCCTGCCTCTTCTGCAATTCTTGCCTGTTCAGGTGTTGTAACGTCCATAATCACTCCACCCTTTAACATCTGTGCTAAATTTTTGTTTAATTCATAACGATTTTCTGCCATAATAAAAAGCCTCCTAAAAATTTGTTTTTCTCAGTATATAATCATAGTGACTATATAGGAATAACCAATTTTGGAGACTTTTATAATACCAGATTTATTTCTTACAAAACCAATCCGGTAAGAGTGTTTGTAATTAAACTCTTAATTATTTATTTGTTTGCAAAATACTCGTTGATGTTCTTTAATAACTCGTCTACTTCGATTCCATGAACCATACATGCTTCTTCAAGTGATTCTCCGATAGATGAAGGACATCCGATGCAATGCATTCCTGCATTCATTAATACAACAGCAACGCCTCTGTCGATGCTAAGTAATTCGCCCATTGTCATTTCCTTAGTAATATTAACTGTCATAACTTCCTCCTTGACCGTTTAAAATTTTATACTTTAGTAGTATAAACCTATTGTATATTTTTATGAATGAGTAAAGCTGTAAGCCGGGTTATGTCGTGGATGATCATCTATCTAGACATATCGTTACCAATATGTTCAAGCAACCTACCCGAAAGCTGGCGGGCAACCATATGCTTTCTGCTCGGTCTTGCTTCAAGTGGGGTTTACACTGACCCTCGATGTTACCACCGAAGCGGTAGTCTCTTACACTACCATTTCATCCTTACCAGCAAGCTGGCGGTTTTATTTCTGTTGCACTTTCCTGGGAGTCACCTCCACCGGCCGTTAGCCGGCACCCTGCCCTATGAAGCCCGGACTTTCCTCACCTGCGTCCTTTCGGCAATAGCAGCTGCGATCATCTGCTCTACTCACAATTAACTAAAATAGCATATTAAACCTTTTTTTGCAACTTTTTATATAGAAGTTTTTATATATAGAAAACTATATATAGTCAAATATATAATAAAAATGTTTTATCCTACCGGAAAAATACTTCCACCTACAAATTCCCTGACCAAAGAATTCTTAGGAATACCGTCCTTAGGCATTCCAAGTACATAGTCAAGACATTTAAGAAGTCTTTTTGCCTCAAGGTATTCCGGTGTTCCCTCCGGCACGCTAAACAAAGCAGGTTCTGCATATGTTTTAAGTACCGAAAGTTCATACACCATTGCCGTATCAAACACTACATCGGCTGTATCCTGGTAAGGGAAAATATTTTTTTCCTCACCTCTTCTTACCCGTTGCCACATCTCTATTGTTCTTTCTGCAGAAGAACCTCTTGTTCTAACGTCCCTTACTATTCTTCTAAGTAATCTAAGATCAGATGTTGAAACTCTATTATGTTCATCTACATTAATTGGAGTTAATGCACTAACATAAATTTTATATTTTTTATCATCCGGCAAACTATAAGACATCTTGTCATTAAGACAATGTATTCCTTCAATAACAAGAACATCATCTTCTCCCAGTTTTAGATAATCTCCGTTAAACTTTCTCTTTCCTGACACAAAATCAAATATAGGAAGTTCTACCTCTTTTCCTGCAAGAAGATCTGTCATCTGCTCATTGAAGAATTTTACATCTAATGCTTCAATTACTTCATAATCAAGTTTTCCATCTGCATCTCTTGGTGTATCTTCCCTATTCACACAGTAATTATCTACTGAAATAGGATGAGGTTTCAAACCCTGAGCCATTAATTGAATAGATAATCTATGAGAAAAAGATGTTTTTCCTGATGAAGAAGGTCCTGCAATCATTACAACCTTAACATTTTCTCTTGAAGCAATATCTGCTGCCACATCACCTATTCTCTTTTCCTGCAATGCTTCCTGAACCATCATTATATTGTTCATTGACCCATCAGTTATTTTGTCATTTAAGTATCCTATTGTAGGCACTCCTATCATTTCAGCCCAGTCTGTTGATTTTTTTATTACATTGTAAACCTTATTTCTAGGTACAAACTCTGGCACAACTTCCGGTTCTTCTTTTGTAGGCAACTGTAATACAAAACCTTCATCATATTTAATCAAGTCAAAATATTTAAGAATTCCTGTTGAATACGCCATATATCCATAGAAATAATCTTCGAAACCTTCAATTCTGTAAATATTAACTGCTGATGATCTTCGGTATTTAAGAAGATGAACCTTATCCTTCATTCCATATCTTTCAAACTTCTTAATCGCTTTAGCTGTAGGTATTGATTCTTTCTGAATAAGTATATCTCTTTTGCATAACTTAATCATTTCGTTCCTAACATTTTTTAAAAGTTTATCATCTACTTCAACATTTCCAAAAACCTGACAATAATAGCCTTTGCTAACTGAGCAGTGAACAGAAATTTTTTCTATGTTATTTCTGCCTGCCACTGCATAAAATGCCTTAAGCATAAGGAATGTTGCGCTTCTTCTATAGCACTCATTTCCAGCAAAACTTGCCGTTGTAACAAATGCAATATTACAGTTTTCAACTAATACTTTAGATAATTCAGATAAAGTTCCATTGCATTTTGCAAGAATAATCTGATGCTTATATTCACTTTGGTGCTCTCTTGCTATTTCATAAAGTGTTGTTCCATCCTCATATTGGTATGTTTTCTGTCCTATAGTTACTTTAATCATATGATTCCCTCCCAACTCTGTTATATTCTAAAATCTTTTCAACTTCTAAAAGATCTTTGCTTTGATTCTCAATCATTTTCTGTTTGATTTTTTGAAATTTAGCATTCTCTTTATCCAGATATTTTTTTAAAGTTGCATCTTGTCTATCAAGTAATATTCTACCATATAATAATTCCGTTTCTGAATAAGGATAAGATTCCTGTCCTTTTTCGGCCTTTATTATCGTGTAAAACTTATTCATGTCAATAAGCATTTTTTCGTCCGTTATGTGCCACTTATGTTCTTCTAAATACTTGCGCACCAAATCTCCCCTTTTATGAGGTGATAAAACAAGTTCTTTAACCGGTCTACTACAGTTTTCTAACTTTGCCAAACCATTTTCAAGAATATTAACAATAAGCTCTCCGCCCATTCCGGCAATTATTATAGTATCTGCTTTTTCAGGTTCAAGTTTTTCTAATCCATTTGATTTAATTGCCTGAATTTTTTCACTTAAGCCATAGTTTTCTATATTCTTAATTGCACTTTCTATGGGGCCTTGATTAATATCCATTGCATAAGCTTTGGGACATATTCCTTTTTCTACAAGATAAATAGGCACATATCCATGATCTGTGCCTATATCTGCTATAATATTTCCTTTTGTAACCATTGAGGCTACCTGTTCCAGTCTTTTTGATAACATATATATTACCTACTTTTAGTCTATTTTTAATCCAATGTTACATGAATCTTTTGTAACTGATTCTGTTCTTTTATTATATTCTGTAAGTCCTGAATATCCGTAGCCTTTGAAGCTCTATAGTCCAGACTTGATTTTTTTATCTTAATAACTGCATCATTTATGGCTCTTTCCTGCTCTGCAAGGCTTAAATTAGCCCTTATTGGAGAAACAAAAAGTTCAGCCACTTTCTTGTGTTCCTCCTCATCAGAATAACTGTCCATAATCTGTGCAGGATTTCCTTTTCCTGATTCCATTTGTTCCCAAAATCTTACTGCTACATCGTGATAAAACGGATCAATAAAATCCTCCGGTGAAATAACCTGAGCAACTTTCTTAAACCAGTTATCTCTGTCAATAAGGTATGCCAACAATATTCTTTGCGTCTTTATTGCCGCATCTTCTTTAGTACTCTTCTTGTTTTCAACCTGCTGTCTTTCCTGAACTGTTTCTTCCTTGCCTACATAATTCAGGGCTTTCTTTTTTACAAGCCTTGAAAGACCGTCTTTTGAAATGTTAAAAGTCCGGCAAACAGAATCTATATAATTCTCTCTTTCCAGTTCATCTTTAAAAACAAGCAACATTTCTGCAACTTTGTTCTGAAAAGCTGTTTTCTCCTGAGGATCATTCAAATCATAATTCTTTCGCTCATTGTCAACCTGGAAAATAAAGAAGTTCGTTGCTGTCTTTATTCTTTCCTCGTAAGCTTCTCTTCCCATATTCTTAATAAATTCATCAGGATCTTTGTAAGGTGTCATGTTAAGAACCTTAATTGCAAGACCGGATTCCCTAAGATATGGAATGGCACGTAATGCAGCTTTAATTCCTGCTTCATCACTGTCAAAAGTTAATACTGCTTCCTTTGCGTATCTTTTTATAAGTGATGCGTGACGTGAAGTAAAAGCTGTTCCAAGGGCAGCTACCGCATTATTAAAGCCTGCCTGATGAAGACTTATAACATCCATATAGCCCTCACATATAAGCATATAATCCTTCCTTGCACTTCTTGCCACGTTTAATCCGTAAAGATTTCTGCTTTTATCAAAAACCTTCGTTTCAGGAGAATTTAAGTATTTAGGCTTGCCATCTCCCATTACTCTTCCACCGAAAGCTATAACTCTGTTATTTGCATCCATAATTGGGAACATTACACGATTCCAAAACTTGTCATTTACGCCTCTTGCTTCATCAAAAGTAAAAAGTCCTGTTTCCTTTAGCTCTGTATCATTATACCCCTTACTTCTTAAATACTGATACAAGTTATTGCTATATTTGTCTGAATAGCCAAGTCCGAATTTCACAATTGTTTCATCTGATAACTCTCTGCCTTTTAAATAATGATATGCTGTTTTTCCTCTGTCTGAACGCAACAAATAATGATAATACTTGGCTGCTTCTGTATTTATCTCTATTATCTTAGATTTAAGGTCCTTCTCCTGTCTTGCTTCTTTTGAATATTCCATCTTTGGAAGTTCAATTCCTGCACGGTTTGCAAGTACCTCTAAAGCCTCAACAAAAGTATAATTCTCATATTTCATAAGAAAAGATATAACATTTCCCCCTTCTCCACATCCAAAACAATAATACATCTGCTTGTGTGGTGACACGGAAAATGAAGGTGATTTTTCGTTGTGGAAAGGACAAAGTCCAAAATATGAACTTCCCTTCTTCTGTAACTTAACATAATCACCGATTACATCTACTATATTATTTTCTGATCTAACCTGTTCTATAATATCTTCTGAATAAAACATTTGTGCCTCTCTATTTTAGTTTCTTATTACCACATTTTCCAAAAACCCGGTTCATATATCTGCTGGAACTTTGCCACTGAATACTGGTCGCTCATGCCTGCAATATAATCGCAAACAACTCTTTCCTCATCCTGACCTTTTTCTTCAATCAAATATATAAACTCTTCAGGCATTAACTCTATATTTCTCATATAATACTCAAACAGCATTTTAAGCATTGCCTTGGCTTTTGTTTCTTCACTTTTAGCCAACGGATTAGTATATACGTTCTTAAACATATATTTTCTAAGGCCCATCATAGCTTCTTCAATCTTAGGCGACATTAAAATATCGTTCTTATCAATGCTATGAGATACAACATCATGTATTAAAGTATCCAATCTAACCTTTGTAGTATCTCCCAATATATCTGCATATTCTTTTGGAATATCTTTCTCTGTGATTATCTTTCCTCTTATGGCATCATCAATATCATGATTAATATAGGCTATCTTATCTGATAACCTTACGACCTTTCCTTCCAAAGTTGATGGATTACCGCTTGTTCTGTGGTTAACTATGCCGTCTCTTACTTCTTTTGTAAGGTTAAGCCCCTTACCGTTATTCTCCAATATTTCAACTACTCTTATGCTCTGTTTAAAATGTTCAAAGCCCTGACTGCAAACATCATTAAGTGCCGACTCTCCTGCGTGGCCAAATGGTGTATGCCCCAAGTCATGTCCCAAAGCTATGGCTTCTGTCAAATCCTCATTAAGCCGCAATGCCTTGGCAATTGTTCTTGCAATCTGTGCAACTTCCAGTGTATGTGTAAGTCTTGTTCTATAATGGTCACCCATAGGTGCAAGAAAAACCTGTGTCTTATGCTTCATTCTTCTAAACGCTTTACAATGTATAATTCGATCCCTGTCTCTCTGATAAACTGTCCTAATGTCACATTGTTCTTCTTCCCTGTCTCTACCCTGACTTTCACAACTTAATGATGCATAAGGGCTTAGGTATTTTCTTTCTAATTTCTCACTTTGTTCTCTAATATTCATAAGGCTTCACCTCCACTAATATATGTGGTTACAAATATGTAGTCGAAAATATGTTCATAGCATTTATATTGATTTTAGCACATTTTTCGTTTTTTTCATATATATTAATCCTACTAAATCTGCCAAAAACCATCCAATAGGAATGGCTGCCCATATTCCTGTCACACCAATAAAATCAATTGCTGATAAAACATAAGCAAGAATAACTCTTGTTCCTAATGATATAACAGTAAGAACCACTGACATTATAGGCTTATCAACTGCCCTATAAAAGCCATAAAGCATAAACAGGATTCCTATACCTATATAAAAAGCTCCTTCAATTCTAAGATAGCCCACTCCTATATCTATAACCTGTGTACTACTTACAAAAATTTTCATAAAATTCTTTGAAAAAATAAATACTATACTACTTACAATTGCACAGAAAATAACTATGCTTACAATTGCTCTTTTTATGCCTTTATTTATTCGCTGAACCTTATTTGCTCCATAATTTTGTGCCACAAACACAGAAAAAGCATTACCAAAGTCCTGAACCGGCATATAAGCCAATGTATCTATTTTTACGGCAACAGCAAAGGCTGCCATAACTGTTGTGCCAAAACTATTTACAAGGCCCTGAACCATTAAAATTCCAAAATTCATTACTGATTGCTGAATACAGGTAAACCCTGATAAAGAAAGTATGCTTTTGAAATTGCTTTTATTCCATTTTATATCACTCTTTCTTACCTTCAACTGCGGATACTGAAAGAAATAATATCCGAATGTTCCCAAAGCCGAAATATATTGAGAAATTACCGTTGCAACAGCCGCTCCCATAATTCCCATTTTTAAAACTGCCACAAACAAAATATCAAGAAAGACGTTTAACACCACTGACACTCCAAGAAATATCAATGGAATCACTGAATTTCCTATTGCTCTTAGTACATTTGAAATATAATTATATATAAATGTGGCAAAAAATCCTATAAAAACATAAGCAAGATACACTTTCATATCTGCCACCGTATCTTTTGGAACCTGTAACATCTTTATAATTTCATCTAAGAAGCCATAGAAAATTATTATAATTCCCACTGTAACTGCAAGAATCATGACAAAAGAAATGCAAATGCCATTTCTAATCTTTTCAATATTCTTTTTTCCATATTCCATAGAAATAAATGTACTGTTTCCAAGGCAAAGTCCAATAATTATATATGTTAAAAATGTCATTAATGTATACGATGAACCCACAGCTGCCAATCCAATATTTCCAATATATCTGCCAACAATCCAAGTATCTGCTAAGTTATAGAATTGTTGAATTACATTTCCAAGCATTAACGGTACCGCAAATGCCCAAAGTCCTGATGTAATATTGCCACTAGTTAAATCCCGTTCTTTTTTCATTTATTCCGCTCCGTATTTTTACTATTTCATTTAACTAGTTTACTTTTTTTAAGAAATTAATGCAATGACTGTCACTAAAAACTTCAATTGCAGCTTTAATTACAGCTTTTATTACATCTTTGATTACAGAACTTTTGTCACCTGAAAAATATTGCTTGCTATTTTATTCAAAATGTAGTAAAACTTTTAGGTAACGCAAATTACTAAGTTACATGCAGTTGTGGCGGAATTGGCATACGCGCATGATTCAGGTTCATGTTCTCGCAAGGGAGTGTGGGTTCAAGTCCCATCAACTGCATTTAAGTAGAAAATATGTGTTTGGTTGTCAAATCTCACTTACATAATTCTACTAAAAAACAACTTTTTAGAAAAATTTAATTTTTTTAAAAAAGTTGTTGACACATAGCTAAGTTGATGGTATTATCTTACTTGCGTGTGAAACGTACGCGGAAGTGTCGGAACTGGCAGACGAGCAAGACTAAGGATCTTGTGATCAATGCGATCGTGTGGGTTCAAGTCCCATCTTCCGCATATTGAAAGCTTTGGAAGTTATTCCAAAGCTTTTTTTATTTTTCACATCTTAATTTTCCACACTTTTCACAACACTTATAAAATCCCCGAAAAGCAGGCTCATCACCTACTTTCTTCCAATTCTTCAACATCTTTTGAAAAGGCATCATTTACTATACTATCTACCACATATACGTTAGTGTCATCATTTACCATCATATAGTATTTTGTAGAATCATATGGATTAGTACTACCAATATATATTTTATTTACTTTTCCATCGTTATCTGTAACAGTTATTGAATTTGTTTCACCTGTTATATTCCCATCAGAATCCTTTGTGAATCCGTACTGTGAAATATCTTCAGGGCTGTCAATCTTGGTTGATGCATCTATTTCAACCAATGTTGAAAGCATTTCACTATTTATATTATTTGAATCAAGATTTTTTGATGTGTCACTTTCATCTTTCCACTTGTTATCTTTTTTCACAAGATTAATTGTGGCATCTTCATAATTATAAGAAACTTTAGTAAGGTCCTTATAATTTTCTATTTCTAAAACTTTTATAGTTGAAGCTTCTTTTTCATTTGACTCTTTATTTTTGTAAAAGGATGTAATTCCAAAATATCCACCTATGCAAACAATAAGTATCACTGCCAAAACTATAAATTGAATTTTTTGTTTTCTCATTATCTCTTTCTCCTTCTAACCCAAACCACAATTCCTGCTAACAGAATAATTACAGGTACTACCACTGAAATTAAAATTCCAAATAATCTGCTTCCTGATTCTGTTACTGTTAACTGTTCACTTGAAAGACTCTTTGCGGGTACCGATACTGTTTCAACTTCTGTATCAATGTAATCTTTCAATGCGTTATTTACTATCTGAGTGTTTGACTGAGAAACACTATTATCCATTGTGTCTGATAATGAGTATACTGAACCAAATACAAGTAAACTTGATGTGTTAGTTGTTGTTTCATCTGTAGAGTCACTATTTTCCTCTGATGAATTACTTGTATCTGATGATTTATTTGAATCATCATTTGATTTAGTTGTTGTTACAGTTTTTTCTACTGAAACTACTATATCAAATGGTCCATCCACATCCCCACTCTCTTTCTTGTATGTTGTTGCTTTAGAAGCATTCGTCTTAAGAACTGAATCTGATGAAGTGGAAGCAAGTGCTGTATAAGTAATTGAATCATCACTATCTTTAACCTGCTTTAACCCTGATGTATAAGGTGCAAATACATAACTTGAAAGCCCTGATGCGTAACCTGTTATTCCATCTGCAAAAGCAAACCATGGGCCATACTGGGTTGAATAATATGAAGTATTATTTTCTGCCACTACACCTGACTGAACATTAATGCCAAACTCTTTAAGAATAGAATTAAAGTTTGGCTTGTCAACGCCCTGACTTGTAAGATTTTCCAAACCTATAATTGCTTTTCCGCCATTATTTAAATAATTAATTACTATTTTTGCTTCATCTTTTGTATAGTCCTTTTCAGGTCCCAAAATAAGAAGTGCTGCACACTCGTCTGTTGTAATTTCTGTTCTATTTACTAATTTAATAGATTCTATTTCTGCATTATATTTTGAAACAATATCTTTTAAATTACTGTCTGAGCCAAAATTTGTTGTGTCCGTTACAGCTTCGTCATGACCTTCAATCTGATATATTTTATACGTTGTATTTGATCTGACATATGAAATCGCACTGTCTAGCTGCCCTTCACAATCATATGAAGATGCATTGTTTGAACCGGATGTGTAGTAAGAATAGGAATCCGAAACATAGATATCGTTGTAATCTACTACCTTTGATTTACTTGTTTTCTCATTTACAACTATTAAACTGTTTGATGTAGGTGCTACATCAGTATATTTCTGATAGAAATTTGGATATAAAGTTGTATCCTTATATTCAACTTTAATATGCTTTGACGTAGACTGATACCTTTCAAGAGTTTTCTTTATTGTTGAATCTGCACTTGTTTTTGGTGCCATTACGTAGATAGTTATATCCGAATCTAATTTTTTAAGCATCTTCTTTGTATCACTAGAGATTGAGAACAGTGCTGTTGATGTCATATCAATTGTTGCACTGCTGACTTTTGATGTAACAGTTGTGGCAATCATATTTGCAAAAACAGTTACTGCTACAACAATGGCAATAAATCCCATACTGAAAACTCCTGTACCGATAGTTTTCTTTGATACATTCCATCTTCTTTTTTGAATTGACTGACATGTAAGGAAAAGGAATAGCACTGTAATTGAAATGTAATAAACAACTGCAGAAAGACTAATTACTCCATTTAAAAAATCCTGTACCGGTGTATACAAATCAAAACATCCGAGAATCTTTGTTAAAATGTTCCCATTAGATGAAATCATATTTTCCAACGACTGCATCATATATCCCATAAGAAGCACTACAATGCTTAAAATTGCCGAAATAACCTGACTTTCTGTTATTGATGAAATAAATATGCCTATTGCTATAAAAGCTGTACCATAAAGAAATAATCCAAAAATATTTGTGTATGATGTCTTAAATGATACTGTTCCAAAACTTGAAAGAATTAAAGGATACAGACACATTACAAAAACAGGTACTGCATAAATAGTTTCAAGTGCAAAAAACTTTCCTACAACTATTTTTCCAACAGATACCGGTGCTGTAAGTATTAACTGGTCAGTTCTCTGTCTACGTTCATCAGCTATTACTTTCATAGTCAAAATCGGCACTGTAAATACTAAAATCAATAAGCACTGATATACGGAATACATTTCCGAAACTCCGTAACTCAAATTATAATATACAAAAAATATTCCTGCTATTAACGTTGTAACTGCAATAAACAGGCAAGCTATTACTGAAGTAAAATAGGATTTTAACTCCCTTCTATAAATCGCTAACATTGTCTTCTTCCTCCTGTTTATCTTTTTTCTTCTTAAATCTGATCTTCTTTTCAGGTGCGGCATAATCTTTTGTTAATTCAATAAATATATCTTCCAATGTTTTCTGCTTAAAACTCATTTCCATAATAGGTAAATCATTTTCAGCACATATATAAAATATTTTTTCTCTTAAATCAACATCTCTGTCACTTTTAATTTTCAACCTTACAATATTTTCTGTCTCCGATTCAGCAAATTCATATTCAAAAACATCTTCAAGGCTTTCTATCATCTCCTTAACTTTGTCTTTATTACCTTTTATTTCAAGTTCAAGATTATTCTCTCCTGCCATTTGTTCAACAAGCTGTTTTTCAGTTCCTTCAGCAGCTAATTGTCCTCTTGAAATAATAAAAATGTATTCACAAACTTCACTTATTTCTGATAAAATATGAGAACTTAAAATTACTGTGTGATTCTTGCCAAGTTCTTTAATTAGTTGTCTTATTTCAATAATCTGCTTTGGATCAAGTCCTACTGTAGGTTCATCTAAAATAATTATTTCAGGCATTCCAATTAACGCCTGAGCTATTCCAACTCTTTGTTTATATCCTTTTGACAAGTTCTTTATAAGTCTGTTTTCAACCTGTGTAGTTTTAGTCATTTCAAGAACTTCTTTAATATTTTTCATTTTTTCTTTTGCCGGAATCTTCTTTAATTCAGCCACAAAAACAAGATATTCTTTTACTGTCATATCCTGATAAAGCGGTGGAATTTCAGGAAGATATCCTACACATTTCTTTGCCTTTTCAGGCTCTTTAAAGATATCATATCCATCAATTTTTACCGTTCCGCTTGTTGCTCCAATATAGCCTGTAATGATGTTCATTGTAGTTGATTTACCTGCTCCGTTGGGTCCTAAAAATCCATAGACCTTCCCCTTTTCAAGATTTAAATTCAACCCATTTACGGCAATATTATCGCCATATGTTTTAACTAGATTTTCTATATGTATGCCACTCATTAACACACCTCCCTGTTTTTTCTAACTATTAAAAATTATAGTTTTCATTTATGTTTTTTATTAGTTAAAATTGTGATTTTTATAGGTATAAAGTGTGTTTTTATTGTGTTGAAAATGTGAATTATCCTGCAAAGTATTTTTATATATTGAAAGTTATGAGAACTTTCCTATATAATAAAAACTCCACGCCAACCTGTGTCAGCGCGAAGTTTCATGTAATTCTCTTTTAATATTAAATTATACTCCGATGTTCATAATCTTTCTTCAATCAATACCTATTTATGATATAGTCTATTTTGCCCAAAACTTGTCATATATTCCAAAAGCAAATATAAACAATACAATTAAAGGCAATATATATGTAAGATATACTCGCATCCAATTATGAATCTTTATTCCTTTTCCTGTATTTGCCTCTTCTTTATAATTCTTCCAGCCCCAACCAAACTTACTTGTACAGAAAAGTAAGTATATTAATGAACCAAGTGGCAACCATATGTTACTTACAAGAAAATCTTCAAAATCCAGGAATGAACCACCGAATACTCCAAGCCAGTCAAATGACCAAAGATTAAATCCTAATACACATGGCATTGAAAGTAATGCCACAAGAATCATATTAACTATACTTGATTTCTTTCTGTTAAATCCTGTAAGTTCCATACCACACGATACAATATTTTCAAATACCGCAAGTACTGTTGAAAAAGCTGCAAATGTCATAAACACAAAGAACAAACTTCCCCAAACTCTACCAAAAGGTATGTTATTAAAAATATTTGGTAATGTAATAAAAACAAGACTTGGTCCCTGTGTCTGATCTACACCAAATGTAAAACATGCAGGAAAAATAATTAAACCTGATGTTATTGCAACAAAAGTATCAAGAGCTGCAATTGTTACAGATTCACCTAAAAGTGAACGATCTTTTCCAATATAGCTTCCAAAAATTGCCATAGCACCTATTCCAATACTAAGTGTAAAAAATGCCTGATTCATAGCTCCTACTGCTGTATTGCCAATACCTGCCGCTTTTGCTCTTTCAATGCTTGGAATTAGATAAAAACTTAAACCTTCCTTTGCTCCCTTCATGAAAAAACTGTTAATTGCAAGGATAACCATAATTGCAAGCAATGCAACCATCATAACCTTTGTAACCTTTTCAAGTCCATTTTGAAGTCCAATGGAGCAAATAAAAAATCCCACAACTACTATAATAAGCATACAAATAGTCATTGTTACAGGTTTTTGTAACATTTCCGAAAATACATTTGCCACTCCATCTGTATTAAGTCCAACGAATTTTCCTGTGCTTGTAAGATAAAAATAGTAAAGCATCCAACCTGCAACCGTTGTGTAAAACATCATTAGTAAATAATTGCCTATTAAAGCAATATATCCGTGAATATGCCATTTTTGTCCCGCTTTTTCAAGAGCTTTGTATGCCTGAGCCGGACTTTTCTGGCTTGCACGTCCCACAGCAAACTCCATTGACATGATAGGAATTCCAAGCATTACCAAAAATAATAAATAAAGTAATACAAAAAATCCTCCACCACCTTGGCCTGCCATATAAGCGAATTTCCATACATTCCCTATTCCAATTGCACATCCGGCTGAAATTAAAATAAAGCCCAAACGTGATTTCAACTTTTCTCTTTCCACATTTTTTTCCTTTCAAGAAAAAAGGAACTACTCATCTGAATAGTTCCTATTTTTGTATGTTAATGTATTTAATAAACTATGCTAATTTTGCTTTAGCAACTTCTACTAACTTAGCAAATCCTTCAGCATCGTTAACTGCCATTTCAGCTAACATCTTTCTGTTCATTTCTACACCAGCTAACTTAAGACCATACATAAACTTGCTGTATGAAAGTCCATTGATTCTAGCTGCAGCATTGATTCTTGCAATCCATAACTGTCTGAACTGTCTCTTCTTCTGCTTTCTGCCAGCATATGAACTTGTTAAAGCTCTCATAACTGACTGCTTTGCTACTCTATACTGTTTTGATCTAGCTCCTCTATAACCTTTAGCTAGTTTTAATACTCTATTATGTTTCTTCTTAGCGTTCATTCCGCCTTTAATTCTTGCCATTTCTTCTTCCTCCTACTATAGATTATAAATAAGGTAAAATCTTCTTCATATTCTTTACATTTGTAGCATCAGTTGTTGTTGCTTTTCTAAGATTTCTTTTTCTCTTAGCTGATTTCTTTGTTAAGATATGTGATTTGTAAGCTTTATTTCTTTTAAGCTTTCCTGTACCTGTTTTTTTGAAACGTTTTGCAGCTGCTCTGCTTGTCTTAATTTTTGGCATGTTTGTGTCCTCCTTAAATATCTTAAAAGCTTAACGCTTTTTTTCTAAAAACATTGTCATGTTTCTGCCTTCTAATTTCGGTGCTTTCACAACTGATGCAATATCTTCAAGCATCTTTGCAAAGTCATCAAGCACATGTGCATTACTACTAATGTGCGCCATTTCTCTTCCTCTGAATCGAAGAGTTACTTTAACCTTATCACCTTTTTCAATAAACTTTCTGGCATTGTTAGCCTTTGTTTTTAAGTCGTTAATTTCAACGTTTGGTGATAATCTAATTTCTTTTACTTCGACAATATGTTGTTTCTTCTTTGCTTCCTTTTCACGCTTCTGCTGTTCATATCTGAACTTGCCATAGTCCATAATCTTACAAACCGGTGGCTTAGCCTTAGGTGAAATCTTAATCAAATCAAGTTCTGCTTCATCTGCTAACTTCTGAGCATCTCTTGAAGACATAACTCCCAACTGTTGTCCGTCTGTTCCAATAACACGAACTTCTCTATCTCTAATCTGTTCGTTAATCATTAAATCGCTAATAGTATTGCACCTCCAAATTATTTCTTCAAAAAGAAAAGTGGATAACCCACAGATTACCCACTATTATTTCTACACAATAAAATCGTTATAAAAATATTAACCTGGAATCACTTCAAAAGTGTCTTGGTGAGAGCGGATACTCTGCTTTCTTTTTTCACATCAGCACTTATATTACCATCTTCTCATCCATATGTCAACAATTTTTTATAACTTTTTTGATTACAGTGTTCCAAATGAGCATAAAAGCGAAGCTCTTGCTTTGCGATATGCGAATTTGGTGGTGGATTGCGTCAGTGCGCAGCACGTAGCAATCCGTGTAATCAATATATTTACATTCTACAACTCCATTTTTTCGTATGTGCTTGCACAATTGCAGAAAAATAAGTTGATTCTACTTACAACCACATTCAAAGCTTCCACATTCCGTCTGACTTTCATGCTTTGCTCCATTACCTGAAATTGTAATTTTGTCCGCATGGCACTTAGAATTATCATTAAATACACAATTCTTAGCTTTACATGATACATCTAATGTATCCTCCGGGCCTGCACTGCAATGACATGCTTGTGCTGTTGCGCCCTCAGTCTTCTCTTTAAAATCGCCACAATAAGTTGCATCAATAACAGTTGCATCCTGTCCTTCTACATTTATGCCGTCACGACAACATTTTGATGACTTATTGTAATAACAGTTTTTTACATTACATTCTAAATTAGTCATAATAACACTCCACCTAAATTTATTTCGGATTTTATCCGATATATTTAGTGTGGAGTGTTTTTTATTTTTTATTCATTTAGTTTTTGTAAAAATAATTTTAAACTAAAGTATGCTTATTTACTTTTAATTAAACATTACTTGTTTTCTTCTACTTCGACTTTACGGATTTCTTTTGTTCTGATTTCCTTACAAATCTGTTCAATAAATTCATCCAAAGGCTTAACACCTTCATCTCCTGCAAAACGGCTTCTAACTGATACTGTTTCGTCAGCTTCTTCCTGCTGTCCTACAACAAGCATATATGGAAGTTTATCAAGTCTTGCCTCCCTAATCTTGTAGCCAATCTTTTCTGAACGTGAATCAACTGTAACATCAATACCATTCTTCTTTAATTCAGCCGCAACTTTGTCAGCATATTCAACATATTTGTCTGAAATAGGAAGTACTCTAACCTGTTCAGGACATAACCATGTTGGGAACTTTCCTGCATATTTTTCAATAAGCCATGCAAGTGTTCTTTCGTAGCATCCAATACTTGTTCTGTGGATGATGTATGGACGTTTCTTTTCACCGTTTTCATCAATATAATACATATCAAACTGTTCAGCTAAAAGAGCATCCCACTGAATTGTAATCATTGTATCTTCTTTTCCATAAACATTTTTTGCATTAATATCAACCTTTGGTCCATAGAAAGCTGCTTCTCCAATATCCTCTACAAAAGGAATATTTAATTCATTTAAAACGTTTCTGATATCCTGTTCTGTTTCATTCCAAACTTCAGGTTCTCCGATATATTTTTCTCTATTTTCAGGATCCCATTTTGAAAGATGATATGTTACATCTTCTTCTAACCCTAAAGTCTGTAAGCAATACTGAGCTAAAGCAATACAATTCTTAAATTCTTCAACCATCTGGTCAGGTCTTACAATAAGATGTCCTTCTGAAATTGTAAACTGACGAACTCTTGTAAGCCCGTGCATTTCACCTGAATCTTCATTTCTGAAAAGTGTTGATGTTTCACCATATCTGCAAGGTAAATCTCTGTAGCTCTTCTGGCTTGCTTTGTATACATAATACTGGAACGGACATGTCATTGGACGAAGTGCAAATACTTCTTTGTCTTTTTCTTCATCTCCTAAAACAAACATTCCTTCTTTATAATGATCCCAATGTCCTGAAATTTTGTATAAATCACTCTTTGCCATTAAAGGCGTCTTTGTACGTACATAACCCCATTCATTATCTTCCAGGTCTTCAATCCATCTCTGTAATTTCTGAACCATTTTCTGTCCCTTTGGCATTAATAATGGAAGTCCCTGTCCGATAACATCAACCGTTGTGAAAAGTTCCATTTCCCTACCAAGTTTATTATGATCTCTGTTCTTTGCTTCTTCTAATTCTTCAAGATATTTATTCAATTCATCTTTGCTATCAAAAGCTGTAGCGTATATTCTCTGCAATCTTGCTTTTGAAGAATCACCTCTCCAATAAGCCATTGATGATGAAATAATTTTAAATGCCTTAATTGATTTTGTGTTCATAAGATGTGGTCCTGCACATAAATCTACAAACTCACCCTGGCTATAAAATGAAATTGTTGAATCTTCCGGTAAATCCTTAATCAATTCAACTTTGTAAGGTTCATTTCTGTCTTCCATGTATTTAATTGCATCTTCTCTTGGAAGTGTAAATCTTTCAAGTCTGGCACCCTTTTTAATGATTTTCTTCATTTCAGCTTCGATTTTGTCTAAATCCTCTCTTGAAAAAGGTTCATGTTCAAAATCATAGTAAAATCCTGTATCAATTGAAGGTCCAATTGCTAATTTTGCTTCTGGGAATAAATTCTTAACAGCTTCAGCCATAACATGTGATGCTGTATGTCTATATGCAGCCTTACCTGCTTCATCCTTAAATGTAAGAATGTTTAATGTACAATCCTTGTCAATTGTTGTTCTAAGGTCTACAACCTCTCCATCAACTTCGCCTGCACAAGCAGCTCTTCCTAAACCTCCTGCAATGTCAAATGCAATATCATTTACTGACATTGGTTCTGAATATTCTTTTACTGAACCATCTTTTAAAGTAACTTTCATAGTGTTTTCTCCTTTACTTCTACAATGTTTATTCTGAAACATACAGGTTTCTTATTTTGTTTTTTGTATTAAAAAAGTCCCTGTTTATGTTTCCATAAACAGGGACGTAAAATACGCGGTTCCACCCTGATTGTTTCTGTCAAAATCCATTCTGACAAAAGCCTCTCATTCTGATTATAACGGAATCACCGGACTTGATTAGAGTCGCTCAGAGGTAGTCTTCAATTATCCTTCTGTAAAATGCTCTCAGCCCTGCATCTCTCTCTGTGACCCTCCGGATAACCTACTCGTCTCGTCAACGCTTTGTTCACCACTCATTATATCATTGCTTTTTTTGTTGTCAAATACTATTTTGAAATCTTATAAGAAAATTTAACTTTGGCATGATCATATACCCAATCTACCGCCTTATCCATTAATGCTCCCTGACGGATTTCCTCGTCTGTATACTGTGACTTCATATCTTCTTCTGATTCAAAATCTCCTTCCTGATATAACTCATCCCACTTATTCTGAATATCTTCATCTGTTATCTTGTTAGCAAGACCTTCTTTTTCAACAATTGCCCACATAACCATTTCAGACTTAAGTGCATTCATGTATTCATCTTCCATATCATCTTCTGTCATACCATTTATTTCCAGATATTCATCAGTTGTCATACCGAAAAATTCAGCATTATAATTGTAATCACCATCCACTTCTTCAATAACTCTCTGATATGCTGTCTCTGAATATTTATTTACGACAGAACTTTCAAGTACTTTTGACCATAACTCAGCTTTTGCATCTTCTATAAGACTCTGTTTACACCATTTATAAAAATCATCAGCATTTTCCAAGCCATAATCATCATAGTAGTTCTCTTTAACCCACTTGTCAGTTACCTTTTCTACGTATAATTTGCTAACTGATTTTATTTTTGCTACAAACTTAACATTCTTACCTGAATAGTCGCTGCCATCTGTCGCAAAATCTGAAGCATTTAAACCTTCAATAGTAATTTCTTCACCTGATTTATGTCCCTTTATGGCATCTGAAATAATTTTTAATGCTCCTTTTGAATTTTCACCAATAATAACTTCCTGATCTTTATGTGTAATGTTGCTGTCTTTCTTATCATCAACATATCCTGTTAAATTATACGCAACCTGATCAGTATCTTCTGCAACTTTCTTTGCTGTATTATATTCATTAGTTTCATCTGAAACACTTTCATCCCACATATCCTGTGTTATCTCATAAGTTAATCCCTTATAATTTCCTAAAGAAATATAATTGCTAAAGTAATCCTTCATACTGCTAACACCATAATTCATCTCTTTAAGCAACTCTTTCTCAGGTTCTACTTTTTTCTGATAATAAACAACACCTGCAAAAACAGCCAAAATTATAATTATTAATCCCGGAACAATAATTTTTCCGAAGTTAAAACCGTTCTTTTCGTTTTTATTATCTGACGGATTCCCATTTTTTCCATTTGTTTCAATCGTTTCTTCCTTTGTAGTTTCTTCAACTGTTTCAATTTTTTCAACACTTTCATTTGCATCTGTCTGTGTTTCTAAGTCCTTGTTTGTTTCTTCCATAACCTCTCCTTGGCACTTTATTTTTTAGTTTTTGCAACATTAAACTCTTTCAATTTTCCTATTCTATAATTTTAATTTATAGAAAAAGGACCTTATTACAAGGTCCTTCTTATTTTAACATAAATCAGTTAATTAATATATGTTTTTTTATATTTTTCATATAATTTTAACAATTAATGTTGCTATTTATTTTAACCAAATTAGTTTTCAACTGTGTAGTTTGGTGCTTCTTTTGTAATATGAATGTCATGTGGATGACTTTCTTTTAA